>Ga0335078_10010745_pt1 | contig 13555 bp, 14 predicted proteins | sample Lox_Sample_32_FD_206711 | JGI IMG/M metagenome (GOLD analysis project Ga0335078, IMG submission 206711) | Soil microbial communities from Loxahatchee National Wildlife Refuge, Florida, United States - Lox_Sample_3.2 | ecosystem: Environmental > Terrestrial > Soil > Wetlands | place: USA...
CAGCAGGAGCACGACATCGCCGCACAGTGCCTGCGCGACCACGGCGTGGAGGTGCTCTACGTCATGGAGCTGTTGCAGGACGTGATGGAGTACCCGACCGCCAGAGCCGAAGCGATCGGCAGCGTGCTCGGCGACCCGCAGCTCGGCGGGCAGCTGCGAGCCGACCTGGGCCGCCACCTGGCCGGCCTGGACCCGGAGGCGCTGGCGCACGTGCTGGTCGCGGGGCTGTCCCCGGAGGAGTTCAGGCCCGGGCGCGGGGTCGCCTTCGGGCTGCTGGACCGGCACGAGTTCGTCATCCCGCCGCTGCCCAACCTGGCGTTCCTGCGGGACTCCCACCTGTGGATCGGCGCCGCCGTGGCGGTGGCAAGCCTGGGCCCGGCAAGGAGCCGTGAGGCGGCGCTGATCGCCTGCCTGTACCGGCACCATCCGCGGTTCGCGGGGGTTGCCTGCGTCTACGACCCGGGGCTGGAGCCGCTCGACGCCGGGGACGTGCTCCAGCTCGCCCCCGGCGTGGTCGCCGCCGGGATCAGCCCGCGGACCTGCGCCGCGGGCGTGGAACGCCTGGCGGGCCGGCTCTTCGAGGCGGGGCTGGCCAGCAGCGTCCTGGCCGTGCCGCTGCGGCAGCTGCCCGGCGGCGCCCGCCTCGACACCATCTGCACGGTGCTGGATGCCAGCACCGTGCTGATGTTCCCCGCCCTCGGCTACGTGCTCCAGGCGCACGTCATCACGCCGGGGGACGGTGAGCTGCGGCTGTCGCGGCCCATGCCGCTGATGGAGGCGATGGCGCAGGCGATGCGCGTCGAGGCGCTGACGGTGATCAGCACCGGCGTGGATCCGCCCGCCTCCTCGCCGCAGCAGTGGGACGACGGCGGCAACGCGCTGGCCATCGACCGGCGGCTGCTGGTCTGCTACGAGCGCAACGTGGACACCAACGCCCGGCTCGAGGCGGCCGGGATCGAGGTCATCCGGGTCCCGGGCAGCGAACTCGGCTCCGCCCGGGGCGGGCCGCGCGCGATGTCCTGCCCGGTCAGCCGCGATCCCGCGGCCGCCGGCCAGCCGCCGGCCCCGTCGCCCGCCCTCGCCCCCGGGCTGGTCACGGTCGCGCCGGCGGTCGTGGCGGACCTCACCGCGGCGGGACCCGCCACCGCGGACCTGGCCGAAGCGGGCTCCGGGGTGGCCGGCCTCGCCCAGGCCGGGTGACCCCAGCCCAGGGCGTTCCCTGACAAGCCGGCCACCTCCCGGCGGCTCCTGTGCCGAGGCTATGGTCGTCGGCGGCTCGGACCGGTAAGGTGCGGCACGTGGAGTTGAGGGTATCGAGCCGGTCCCAGGGTGATCACGTTGTCCTTGCCCTCGCTGGCGAGATCGACCTGTACACCGCGCCGCGGCTGCAAAGCGAGCTCACGTCCGCGCTGGCCGCCGCCAAGCCGCCGCAGCTCGTGGTGGACATGTCCGCGGTCGAGTTTTGCGACTCCACCGGCATGAACGTCCTGCTTGCCGCGCACCGGGTGGCCACCGAGCGGGGCGGCAGCCTCACCCTGGCCGCGCCGCGCCCGTCGGTCCGCAAGATTCTCGAGGTGACCGGGCTGCAGTCGGTGTTCACCATCCACGACGACCTCGCGGCGGTCACCGGCCAGTAGGGCGGCGGCACCCGCCCCGCCCTAGGATCCGCGTATGCCCCCGAGCGGCGACGTCGCCGTCGTCATCCCCGCCAGGAACGAGTCCGACCGCATCCAGGCCACCGTGGCCGGGGCCGCCGGGCTGCCCGGCGTGGACACGGTGATCGTGGTCGACGACGGATCCGCGGACGACACCGCCGACCTGGCCGCCACGGCGGGGGCCACCGTGATCCGGCACAGCCGCGGCCGCGGCAAGGCGGCTGCGATGGAGACGGGCGCGGAGGCGGTGCGGCTGCTCGAAGCCGCCGCCCCCGCCGAGCCCGGGGCCCGCGCCCGTCACCTGCTGTTCCTGGACGGCGACCTCGGCGCCACGGCCGGCGCGGCCGGGCCGCTCACCGGGCCCGTGCGGGCCGGCGAGGCGGACATGACGATCGCGGTCTTCGCCGAACGGGTCCGCCAGGGCGGCCATGGCTTCGTGGTCGGGCTGTCCGGCGCCGGCATCGAGCGGGCCACCGGATGGCGCCCCGCGCAGCCGCTGAACGGGCAGCGGTGCCTCACCAGGTCCGCGTTCGAGGCCGCCAGGCCGCTCGCGGCCGGGTTCGGGGTGGAGACGGCGCTGACCATCGACCTGCTCCGGCTCGGGATGCGGGTGACCGAGGTCGAGGTCCCGCTCGCGCACCGGGCCACCGGGAACGACTGGCATGCCCAGCTGCACCGGGGCCGCCAGTTCGCCGACGTCGCCCGTGCCCTCGCGGTCCGGGCGGGGCCGGGGCAGGCCGTCCGGCGGCGCCGTCACTGACCGCCCCCCGCCCCGGACCCACGCCCGCCCCGGATCCACGGCCGCCCCGACATTTCACGGCCTACGACGACTGGAATCAGGACAAACCGGGCGCCGGAATGGCTGCGGGCCGTGCAGAGTCGCCCGGGATGCCGCGTGACCACTTCGCCCCGGGACCGCGCCGGCTGGCAAGATGAGGCCCATGGCAGACCGTTACGCCTACCTGGGGCCGGAGGGCACGTTCACCGAGGCGGCTCTCGCGGCGTTCGACCCCGCAGCCGTCGACGAGGCGATCGCCTGTGCGACCATCCAGGCGACGCTGGAGGCGGTACGCGGCGGGGAGGCCAGCCGCGCGGTCGTGCCGATCGAGAACTCGGTGGAGGGGGCCGTCACCGCCACCCTGGACGAACTGGCCACCGGCGCGGACATCATCATCTGTGCCGAACTGCTCCTGCCGGTGACCTTCGCCCTGCTGGCCCGGCCGGGCACCGTGCTCGGCGACGTCAAGACCGTCGGCGGCCATCCCCAGGCCCAGCCGCAGTGCCGGCGATGGCTGACCGAGCACCTGCCGGACGCCGAGTGGCTGCCTGCCTCGTCCAACGCCGAGGCCGCCCGCCAGGCGGCCGGCGGCGCCATCGACGCCGCGCTGGCCGGGGCGTTCGCGGCCGACCGGTACGGCCTGGCGGTGCTGGCCCGCGAGGTCAACGACGTGGCCGACGCGGTCACCCGGTTCGTGGTGGTGGGCCGTCCCGGGCCGGTGCCCGCGGCAACCGGCGCCGACCGGACCTCGCTGGTCGCCTTCCTTCGCGAGGATCACCCCGGCGCGCTGATGGAACTGCTCACCGAGTTCGCGGTACGCGGGATCAACCTCACCCGGATCGAGTCCCGGCCGACCGGCGATGGGCTGGGCAGATACTGCTTCTCCATCGACTGCGAGGGCCACCTCGACGACGCGCGGGTCGGCGAGGCGCTGATGGGCCTGCGCCGGGTGTGCGCCGAGGTCAAGTTCCTGGGCAGCTACGCGCGCCACGACGGCGCCCGCGCGCAGGTGCGCGCGGGCACCTCGGACGCTGAGTTCGCCCAGGCGGCCGCCTGGCTCGGGCGGCTGCGTTACGGGCGGGTCTGAGCTCGCGGCTGCCCGGGGTCAGAGGTACGGGCCGGATCCGCGGGGCGGCTGGCCCTCCTCGCCGGAGGGCGGCACGATACCGGGGGGCAGGGCGCGGCGCATCTGCTCCAGCTGTGCCCGCGCCGCCATCTGCTGTGCGAACAGGGTGGTCTGGATGCCGTGGAACAGGCCCTCCAGCCAGCCGACAAGCTGGGCCTGGGCGACGCGCAGCTCCGCCTCGCTCGGCGCTTCGTCCTCGGTGAACGGCAGGGAGAGCCGGTCGAGTTCCTCGGCAAGCTCGGGGGCCAGGCCCGACTCCAGTTCCTTCACCGAGCGCTCGTGTATCTCCCGCAGCCGCTGCCGGCTCTTCTCGTCCAGCGGAGAGGCACGGACCTCCTCCAGGAGCTGGCGGATCATGCTGCCGATCCGCATCACCTTGGCGGGCTGCTCGACCATGTCGATGAGCGGGCGCTCGCGGTCCTGGCCGGTATCCTCGCCGATCGCCATGCCATCCGGCCCGACCACCACCACCCTGCCGGGGGGCATGGACTCCTGATCCGCCGGCGCACTGTCTCTGGGGTCAGTCATGGCTCCTAGTCTGTCCCCTCCGGGGCAGTGCGGTCACCCCGGGTCCAGGGCTCAGCATGGCGCCCCGGCGGGCCGGCCGGGCACTTTCGCCCCGGATCAGTTGACCAGCAAGATCTTCCCCACGTGGCCCTCGTCGTCGAGCAGGCGGTGCGCCTGCGCCGCGTCCGCCATGGGCAGGATGTGCTCGATCACCGGCGCCACCTTCCCGGCGGCGACCAGTGGCCACACCTGCTCCAGGACGTCGGCGACGACGACCGCCTTCTCCGGCACCGGCCGGGCCCGCAAGGTGGAGGCGAAGACGCTGATCCGCTTGCGCATCAGCGTGCCGAGATCGATCTCCGCGCGGGTCCCGCCCCTGGTCGCGAGCACGATCAGGCGGCCGTTCGTGGCCAGCGCCGCAAGGTTCTGTGCCAGGTAGGGGGCGCCCATGATGTCCAGGATGACGTCGGCGCCGTGCCCGCCGGTGAACTCCCGCACCGCCGCGACGAAGTCGCCGTCACGGTAGGAGATGGCCAGGTCGGCACCGAGTTCGCGGCACCGTGCCAGCTTCTGTGGCGGCCCGGCCGTGCAGGCCACGGCCGCACCGTGCGCCTTGGCAAGCTGGATCGCCATGGTCCCGATCCCGCCCGCGCCGCCGTGGACCAGGAGCACCTCGCCCGGCCCGAGCCGGGCCTGGGTGAAGACCGTCGCGTTCACCGTGCACGCCACCTCGGGCAGTGCGGCGGCGTCGGTCAGGCTCACCCCCGCGGGCACGGGCAGCAACTGGACCGCGGGCACGGCCACGCGCTCGGCGTAGCCGCCGCCGGCCAGCAGCGCGCAGGCGCTGTCCCCCTCGTGCCAGCCGGAAACGCCTGGCCCGACCTGTGCGACCCGGCCGGAACATTCCAGGCCCGGGTAGGGCGGAGCGCCCAGCGGCGGCGGATAGCCGCCCAGCCGCTGCAGCACGTCCGCCCGGTTGACGCCGGCCGCGGTGACCTCGAGCACGACCTCGCCCTCGGCCGGCACGGGGTCTGGTACGTCCGTCAGGTCCAGCACTTCGGGCCCGCCGGGGGTGGTGATGACGACGGCGCGCACGGGCGGCTCCAGAAACCGGGGCATCGCGGGTATGCCATTGACGAAAATGGTGACCTAGGCTCGGCGTGAGGCGTTACGGCACAGCCAGGCTCGTTGATTCTCTAACGAAAACAGCCGGGGGTGAACGGCCTTGGGCAACAGCGAACCGGACCAGCCCGGCGAGTCCCGGGCGGCGCCACCCAGATCCGTGTGGGCCGACATGGTCCTCTCCGGGCCGGACGAGCCGGACGACGGGGTGGACGAGGAGCCGGAAACCCCCGGCGAGCGGCCGGGCTACGGGCTGGCCGGCTACGGCAGCCTGCACGAGAGCGCGTTCACCTGGCCCGCGTCCGGGCTGCCGCCGTCCTTCGGCCAGCGGTCTGCCGAGGGAGAACGCCCCGCGCCGGCGGGACAGGCCGCCCAGGATGAGCCGCCCCCGGAGGGCGGATGGGCCCTGGACGAGGCCGGGAGCCGGTACGGCTCGTTAGCCGGCGCCGACCCGGCTGGCGCCGGTCAGCCCGGTGCGCCCGGCCGGCCCGGAGGGCTCGGTCAGCCCGGTGTGCCCGGCCCGCCTGAAGCCGGCACCGGGCGGCCGTATGTGGGTGCGGACTGGCCCCGGCCCGGCGGCGGCTGGCTGTCCGGCCAGGACCCGGCCGGCCAGGATCCGGCCGGAGCTGCGGCCGAGGGGGGCGGGCAGGCCGGGTTCGGTCCCTGGGAGACCTACGAAGCGGCGGAGGGTTACGGCTGGACCGCGGGTTACGGCGTGGTGCCGGGCGGGCCGCAGGCCGGGCCGGGTCACCTCGCGCCGGAGGCGCCGGAGGCCGGGCCGGGTGACCTCGCGCCGGAGACGCCGCAGGCAGCGCCGGGTCACCTCGCGCCGGAGGGGCCGCAGGCCGGGCCGGGTGACCTCGCGCCGGGCTGGCCGGCGCAGTACTACGATCCGCTGCCTGAGGACGAGCCGGACTGCTACGGCGAGGCCGGCGACGACGAGCCGCCCGGATACGGTGTCGCCGCCCACCCCGGGGCCGAGCCCGGGGGTTACGGGGTACAGGCCAGCTACGGGGCGGACGGCGGCTACGGAGCGGGCGGCGGTGACGGAGCGGACGGCGGCTACGCGGCAGAGGGCGGCTACGCGGCAGAGGGCGGCTACGCGGCAGAGGGCGGCTACGCGGCGGACGGCGGTTACGGGGTACAGGGCGGCTACGGGGCGGGCGGCGGCTACGGGACGGTCGCGCCGCCAGGCGACCAGACGGCCGGGCCTGCGCAGCCGCCACGATGGCAGTCCGAGTCCGCGGACAGCCTGACCGCGGACGTCCTGCTGCCCGGGCGGCACGCCGCACCGCCGGCCGGCTGGCGCCGCAGGCTGTACCAGTTCTCCGGTGGCCTGGTGCGTGCCCCGCAGTCCGCCACCGACCAGCGGCGCAAGGACCTGATGGCGCGGGCGCGCACTCCGGTCGCGGAGGGTCATCACCGGATCGCCGTGCTCAGCCTCAAGGGCGGCGTGGGCAAGACGACCACGACGGTCGGGCTCGGTGCCACGCTGGCGTCCCTGCGCGGTGACCGGGTGATCGCCGTCGACGCCAATCCCGACCGTGGCACCCTCTCCGACAAGCTGCGCCTGGAAACGGCGGCGACGGTCCGGGACCTGCTCAACGAGGTGGACCAGATCCGCCGGTACGCCGACGTGCGCGCCTACACCACCCAGGCGGTGAGCGGGCTGGAGGTTCTTGCCTCCGACCGGGACCCCACCGTGTCCGTGGCGTTCAGCGCCGGGGACTACGCGGACGTCGCGCGGCTGCTGGAGCACTACTACTCGGTCTGCGTCACCGACTGCGGCACCGGCCTGCTGCACTCGGCCATGGCCGGCGTGCTGCGCCTGGCCGACCAGATCGTGCTGGTCAGCTCGGCCTCGGTGGACGGGGCCCGGGGTGCCAGCGCCACCCTGGACTGGCTGGCCGCCCACCAGTACGGCGACCTGGTCCGCGGCGGCGTGGTCGTCCTCTCCGCGGTCCGCCCCCGGAACAAGAGCGCGGTCGACCTGGCCAGGCTGGAGCAGCACTTCGCGGCGCGCTGCCGCGCGGTGGTGCGGATCCCCTACGACGCCCACCTCGCGGAGGGCGCCGAGGTGGACCTGGCCCGGCTCAGCCGCGCCACGGCCGACGCCTACCTGGTCCTGGCGGCCGAGGTGGGCGACGGTTTCGCCTGGGCCCGCCGGTAACCGCGGCGGGCGGTCACAGGTTGGACCTGATGATGCCCCCGTCGATCTGGTAGACCGCGCCGGTGATGTAGGCGGCCTGCGCCGAGGCCAGGAACGCGACGAGGCTGCCCAGTTCGGCCGGGTCCCCGAGGCGGCCGACGGGGATGTCCGCGGCGATCGGTGCCAGCTCCTCCTGGAGTGCCCGGTCGGCCTCGGCGCTGCGGCCCGCGCCCGGGGCGATCCGGGAGGTGAGGAACCGCCCGGGGAGCACCAGGTTGATGGTGATGCCGTCGCCGGCCAGGCCGGGCATGATCGCCTTCATCAGCCCGGCGATGCCGGGCCGGAGCCCGTTCGACAGGTCGATGCCCTCGACCGGCTGCTTCACCGAGCTCGACTGGATCCCGACGATCCGGCCCCACCGCCGCTCGCGCATGTACGGCACCACCTCGCGGACGAAACGGACGAAGTTCAGCGTGACCGTCTCGACCGCGCGCCGCCAGTCCTCGTCGGTGAGGTCCGCGAAGCTGCCCAGCCCTGGGCCGCCGGAGTTGTTCACCAGCACGTCCACGCCACCGAACCGCGCGACCGTGGCGGCGACGACGGCCCGGACTCCGTCCGGGCTGGTGAGGTCGGCCGGGACGGCGAGAACCTCGGCGCCGGTCTCGGCCCGGATCTGTGCCGCCGCCGCGTCCAGGTCCGCCCGCGTCCGCGCGCAGATGGTGACCCGCGCGCCCTCACGGGCCAGCGCCAGGGCCGACGCCCTGCCAATGCCCTTGCTGGCTGCGCAGACCAGCGCCACCTTGCCGCTCAGCTCCAGATCCACGGGTCACCTGCCTGGTCCGTCTCGGGCGCGTTCCGGCCGACCTTAGCGCCGCCGGGGGGACATCGCCCATCCGGGGTGATGCGACGGCGTCGCGCCGGTGACCAGCATGGAACCAGGGTCCTGGCAGCGCGGGACAGGAGGTACGGGCATGCGGCGGCGCGCGGGTAACAGGCTCGGCTGGTGGCGGATCGCCGCGGCGGCGGGCGGTGCCATGCTGCTCGCGGTCGCGTGCAGTTCCAGCTCATCCAGCGGCGCGGGCTCCGGCGCGTCGCCCGCGGCACCGCCCAGCCCGGTGGGGACGACCCACGTCACCCAGGTGGTATGCGACGACATCGCCGCCCTGCGCACGTCGCTGAACAACCTCACCCACATCACCGTGGACAAGAACGTGGCGAGCGAGCTGGCCGCGGACGTGAAGAACGTGCAGTCCCAGCTCGCCAGGCTCGCCAGTGACGCGAAAGGCCAGTGGAGCGCCCAGATCAGCACGCTGAAGTCGTCGATGACCTCGCTCCAGACCGCGGTGACGGACCTGGGTAACGGGAGCGGCAAGGTGGCCGGCGTGGTGGCCGCGCTCGGCGGGGTCACGGCGGCGGCGAAGGACCTGCTCTCCGCCGCCACCACGGGATGCCCGCCCGCTTCGTAGCGGGCGGCTGCCAGGCTCCGGCCCGTAACGGATTGGGGGCGCAGGCGTGGCCCTGGCCGTGGTGTTCGCCCTCGTCGCCGCGTTCTCCAACGCGGTCAACCTGATGAGCCAGCACGTGGCGAGCGTGACCGCGCCGCAGCGGGAGAAGGGCTGGCGGCTGGCGCTCTACCTGGTCCGCCAGCCGTTGTGGCTGCTCGGCGGTGTCGCCGCGGTCGGCTCCTACGCCTTCCAGGCCCTGGCCCTGCACAACGGGCCGATGTCGGTGGTCCAGCCCGTCCTGATCACCGAACTGGTCTTCGTCCTGGTGCTCCGCCGGGTGTGGATTCACCAGGACGTGGCCCGCGCCGCCTGGGCCTCGGTCGTGGTCGTATGCGTGTCGCTGGCGGTGTTCCTCGCCGCGGCCGAGCCCAGCGGCGGCCAGCCCGCGCCCCGGGCGGCGCAGTGGCTGTCGGCCGGCTGCGTGTTCGGCGGGGTCATCGTTGTGCTCACGGCGCTGGGCTGGCGGGGGCCGCCGGCCCGCCGGGCCGGGCTGTTCGCCGCCGCGGCGGCACTGTCCTGGGCGCTGGAGGCGACGTTCCTCAAGACGGTGACCGACACGCTCACCGCAGCGGGGATCGGCGGGGTGCTCACGACCTGGCCGGTGTACGCGTTCGCCGCCGCGACCATCACCGGCACGCTGCTCCAGCAGGCCGCGCTGCACGTCGGGCCGTTGAGCGTGTCGCAGCCGGTCCTGGTCATCACCGACCCGTTCGCCAGCATCATCTTGAGCGTCTGGCTGTTCGGCGAGCATTTCACCAACAGCACGACGGCGATCATCATCGCCGTGCTGGCCTTCGCCGTGCTGGCTGCGGGGGTGACCATGCTGACCCGGACGGCGCCCGAAGACGTCGCCCCGGCGAAGGCGGCCTGACCGCGGCTCTGCGTACGCCCGGCCCGGTTCTCGCGGGGGCCCGGGAACGCGAAGGGAATGATGACCGGCCCGGGCAAAGAACTCCGCCCCGGCGTGATAGGCGGCAAAGACAGCGTGCAAACGGCCGTGCCGGGCAAGCCGGAAACCGGGCGCCGGGCTGACTGTTAACAAGCGTGCCGGGTAGACCTAAACATGCTGGCCGGACTGCCCGTGCCCCGGCGGGCGTGACCTTTCCGCCGCCGCGGTGTATGGGCGCACAGCTTTGTTGGCCGGGAATGGTGCTTTAGGCGTGTACGATCGCTTACACTGATGCCAGTAACCCCGGAAATCAAATCTTGGATCGGAGTACGGACCGTGGCGCAGCGGACGCAAGTTCTGTACGTGGACGACATTGACGGCAGCGAGGCCGAGGGCACCGTCAGGTTCGGCTTCGGCGGCACCGAATATGAGATCGACCTGAACGAAAAGCATGCGGATCAGTTCGCCAAGGCGCTTGGCCCCTTCATCGCCGCGGCGCGGAAAGTTCCGTCGTCGTCACGGCGGGCCGCACGGGCGGTGCGCGCGCCGCGGCGCGGTCAGTCCGATGTCCGGGCCTGGGCACGCGATCAGGGCATCAAGATCTCCAACCGCGGCCGCATCCCCGCCGACGTCCTAGCCAAGTACCAGGCCGCGCACTAGCGCCGGCCCGGCCCGGTTCGCGGGTTGCCGCCCCATCGGCCGGGGGCGGCCGAGGCGGGCCACCGGGCGGCCGTGCTCGCTGGTCAGCGGACCTTGGCGCGGGACCGGCCGCCGGCGGCGGGCAGTCCCGCGACCGCCTTGTCGCCCCGTCCGGGCAGTTCGCGCACGGTCGCGCCGGCGGCGGCCAGTGCGGCGGCGGAGACGCGGTAATGATGCCCGCACAGCAGCAGGTCCACCGGATGGGGGCGCTGGGCCGTGGGCGGCATGGTGACCTGTACGACCGGCCAGGCAGGACAACAGCAGGCCCGGGCCATGATGTCCGCCCGCAGGTCCGGCGAGCCCGGGCCAGGCGGCAGGCTGCCGGATTCCGTGGCGCCGGTGGTCCTGCCGCGCCGGTGTGGGAATCTCAGCCTCATGGGACCAAGCCTGCCCGCTGGGGCGCGGCCCGGGCAGAGACTTTCTTCCCGGATTGCCGGGGCGCAGGGCCCGGTCGGCACCGGGACTCCCGGCTGTTCCGGAACCGTGAGAGTATCCGTTTCGTGATGCTACAGCAGCGGACGGTGCTTGGTGGCTATCAAGCCCCGGCGCCGGGAGCTTAACACCCGAACTGCCCCGCAACCGCCGCCAGCGGCGGAGCGCAAAAATACCCCAGGGCGGCGTGCGCGGGGTAACCTGCCGCATTGCGGGACGGGGGTGCCGAAAGGGCAGGGCGGGACCGGTGGAACCCCTGGAGCAAAATTCCGGTGATTGTGGCCCGGGCGGGGGTGCAATGGCCGGGGCACCAATCAGGGCGTCTGCCGGAACAGGCGGCCTGCCGGGGTTCCAGGTGGATCCGCCGCGCGAGCCCCGGCGGCCCCGCCGGACCGCTCCCCGGTGCGCTCCCGCCCGGTGACGGCGGGACAAAGGTCCTGGCAGGCAGGCCCGGTCGGCCGCTGCGACGGCCCGGCCGGTAACCCGATCATGGAGAGATGACCGAGGTTGCCGGCCAGGGCTGACGGTGCGGCCGTGGCTGCCCCTGCGCGTGACTACTACGCGGTGCTCGGCGTGCCCAGGGACGCGGACGCCAAGGGCATCAAGGACGCGTTCCGCCGGCTCGCCCGCCGCTACCACCCGGACGCCAGCACCGAGTCCGATGCCGCCGAGCGGTTCAAGGAGATCGCCGAGGCCTACGGCGTGCTCTCGGACCCGGCCAGGCGCGCCGCCTACGATGCGGGCGGGCTGAGCGGGCAGGACCGGGCGATGCCCGGGGACCTGTGGGCCGGGATCGACTTCGGTGACATCTTCGGGGCCGCCGGCGACTCGGCCGCGGCCGCCCTGTTCGAGCGCCTCTTCGGCGCCGCGGTCCCGTCGTCGCGGGGTGACGATCTCACCGTCGCGCTGGCCATCCCGCTGCAGCGCGTCCTGACCGGTGGCAAACAGGACATTACGATCACTCGTCCCGGCCCGTGCCGTCAGTGCGCGGGGACCGGTGCGGACCAGGGGACCGCGCTGCGGCGTTGCCGGTCCTGTGCCGGTACGGGACGGCGGGCCGTGGCCGGCCACCGTGGCAGCATGGTCGTTCAGCAACTCGGTCGCTGCCCGGCCTGCGACGGCCGGGGCGCGGTCATCGTCGCGCGGTGCCCGGGCTGCCGCGGCAGCGGCCGGGCGGATGTGCGGGAAACGATCACGATCCGGATACCACCCGGCATCCCGGAGGAGACCGTCATGCGGCTGCCCGGCTATGGCCTGCCCAGCCCGGCGCTGGACGGCCTGCCCGGCGATGCGTACGTCATCGTCCGCAGCCGGCCGGATCCGCGGTGCCGCCGGGCGGGCGCCGACCTGCGCCTGGACCTGCATATCTCCGTGGCCGACGCGGCGCTGGGCACCACCGCGCAGGTGCCGGCCCTGGACGGTGAGGTGAAGGTCGCGGTGGCGGCCGGGACCCAGCCGGGCACGATGCTGCGGATCCCCGGAAAGGGCCTGCCCCGCTATCGCAAACACGGCCACGGCGACCTCGAGGTGACCGTGTTCGTCGACATCCCGCCACGGGCGAGCCGCCGTCAGCGCGAACTGTACGAGCAGCTACGCGAGGCGGACGCGGCCACCGGGCAGGCGGCCGCCAGGGCCCCGGCCAACGGGGCGGCAGGGCCGGCCGCCCCCGGCGACGGGGCCGCCGCGCCCCCGGCCACCGGGGCGGCGGGGGCGGGCCGCAGACGGCGCCCGCGCAGGTGGTTCCGGCGGCGCCGGCACTGACCCGGCCGCCCCGGTGGCCGGCAGGCGGCCACGGCGATGACGTGTTCGCCGCCCACCGGCGCCGGCGGCGGACCGTGGCCCGCCGTGGCCCCGGGCGGCTCCGGGCCGGCTAGCCGCCGGAGCCCGGCTGCGCGTCCGGTTCGTCAAGCTCGGGGTCGACCCCGCCCTCCCGGTGCCGCTCCTGCGCGCGCATCACGGCACGCATCATGGCAGCCTCCTGGTCCTCGCCCGGCGCGTCCGGCTCGCTGCCGGTTCCGGGGCCGGTGTTGCCTGGCGATGACGTGCCCTCAGTCATGGTCCGGTCCTCCTCGGGGAGCCAGGGTTCCTGCTACAGCACCGTAAGGGGTGGCCGGGCTACTGTGGGCTGGTGGATCCACAGCACGCGCCGGATAAGGGCGCTGCGGCGCCCATCCAGGTCCGCGGATCACGGCTGCTGCTGCGCGCGCTGCGGCCGGCCGAGATCGACGATCAGTGGCGGGCCATGATCACCGCCGGCGCCATGTCCGTTCCCCGGGTCCCCGACGAGGCCGCGTTCAGGGCCAGGCTGGGGCGCTCCGGCCATCTTGTGGACGGCTGGCTCGACCTGGCCATCGACCTGGACGGCGCGGCGATCGGCCGGATCCAGACGTTCGTCCCCGCGGAGCGCCCGCTGCCGCCGGGAACCTTCGACGTCGGCATCAACCTGGACGAGGACAAGCGCGGCAAGGGTTACGGGCGCGAGGCGCTGGTGCTGCTCACCGGCTGGCTGTTCGAGCACGCGGCGGCCCGGGCCGTGGAGGCTCCCACCGACGCCGCCAACGTGGCGATGCGGACGGTCTTCGACCGGGCCGGCTGGTCGCTGGCCGGGTCCGTGACCGAACTCGGCCGCCAGTGGGTGATGTACCGGGTCACCCGGCAGGAGTGGGCGGCCCGCTGACGGCACCGGGCGCGGG
>Ga0335078_10010746_pt1 | contig 13554 bp, 15 predicted proteins | sample Lox_Sample_32_FD_206711 | JGI IMG/M metagenome (GOLD analysis project Ga0335078, IMG submission 206711) | Soil microbial communities from Loxahatchee National Wildlife Refuge, Florida, United States - Lox_Sample_3.2 | ecosystem: Environmental > Terrestrial > Soil > Wetlands | place: USA...
GGGCTGCTGATTCCCGATCGCACCCGCGGGAATCGTCTCGGTAACGCGAGTCCCGGTGGCCACAAGGCCGTTAATCGTCTGCGTGCCCAGTTCTTCGTTCTGGAAGGTCACTCCCGCCGGCCCGCGTTGATGCGGCTGCCAGTTCGCGTGGTCGGCGTGAGACGGCCGCGCGCCTGCCGTTTGGGGAGCCGGGAGAGCGCTTTGCATTGCCGTCATCTTCTGCGAATCGAGGTGCGTGAAGTTGCCCGCTACCGGATCGTAGATGGTCACGTTGGCGCCGGATTCGGTGCGCACGCGGCCTTCGCTGTCCCTCGACACCTTTGACTGCTCCTGTTTCTGAATCACGTTGCCGCCGGCGATGGCCTGCTGAAACTCCAGCGTCTCCACGGCCGAATAAGGCGCGCCCGTCACCGGCGTGTGGTTCCACGGACCGGCCATCATGGGCCCCATGCCCCTCTCCCCAAATCCGCCGAAGCCGCGTTCATGGCCGGGCCCCTGCGCCAGCATAAGCGCCGTCGCACCCAGGGCCAACATTGAAAGCATCGTCAGTCTCTTCATTGCCCCACAAATCTCCTTTTGGAAAATCGTCAAACCGGCTAATCAACCGCCTCCGGATCCGCCTCCAGGCGAACCGCTCGCGGCATCCCGTCCTCGCCAACAGCTACGTCGGCAACCACCAGATCGTCATCGGGGTCCGGCAGCGAAAGACCCATCCTTGCCAGCGCGGCCGGCTCCAGCTCCGTCCGCTCCACGCGAACAAACTCCCCATCCGCCAGCGGCAGCGCGCCCGGAACCGCGACAAAACCCGCGCCGAAGCCTGAGCCCGCATCCGCCCATTGCGCCGTCGCATGCCGCGCTTCGGATGAAGTAACACTCTTCCACCAAACAGACCCAAGCGCCGCCACCATCACCATCGCCGCGGCCGCCGCCAGCGCAAAAGCCGTCCATCTCGCTCGCGCGGCGCGCCGGTTTCGCTCGAACTCCCGCTCCACTGCCTCGCGTACGCGACCCGGGGCGCGAATGTTGGCCACCCGGTCCGCCAGAATCTGCATCTCCCGGGTCAGAATCCGCTCTCCGCTCCACCGCTCGCTGCAGCCAGGGCACCGGTCCAGATGCGCCCGAAGCGCGGTGCCTGGCGGCCTCCCGGCCCGCGCGCTATCGATTACCGCCGCCGCCCATTTCTGGCACTCCATCGTCAATCCCTCGCCACCGTTCAGTCCCTCACTCCCGCCCCAATGCCCGCGCTCTTCAACGGAGCGAGCCGCGCCGAAAGCAGCAGCCTCGCCCGATGCAGCCTCGACCGTACCGTCCCCACCGGACACTCCAACAGCCTCGCCACCGCCTCATAGCTGCGCTCTTCCAGGTCGCACAGCACCACCACTTCCCGGTATCTCGGCGGCAGCTCATCCAGAGCCTCGTAAAGCGACGCCGTCCGCTCGTCGTCCAGCAGATCGCCCAGCAGGTCTCCCGGCGAGGCAGCCTCCGTCACGGTGTCCACTCCGGCGCTCCCACGCCGCCTGCTCCGGTCGCAGCGGCGAACAAGGTTCCGCGCAACCCCGTAAAGCCATGCTTCCAAAGACCCAAGCTTCGCGTCGAAGCGGCCCGCCCCGGCCATCAGCCGGCAGAACACGTCCTGGACCGTCTCTTCGGCAGTAATCCGGCTGCCCGACATGCACAGGGCATACCGGTACAGCGCGCCTTCATGCCGCTCGTAAAGCTCGGCCAGCGCCGATTTATCGCCACCGCGAAGGCGCCGGTAGAGCTCTTCGTCCGTCGGTCGCATCAGGTCGTTCTTCCCTGCATTGCATCCCGCGGCCAAAAAGTTCCCGGCCAGGTGCGTTTTTTGGTTTTCCCGGTTTCCGGACCTACACCGTGCACAAATCCACAGCCTGACGTAATGACGTCAGGGGGTCCCGCAGGGGCACAAACTCATGGGCGAAATAGCCGCTAAAGCCCAGATCGGCTATGGCGCGCGCGATCGTGCGCCAGTTCAGTTCCTGCGTATCGTCCAGCTCGTGCCGGCCGGGCACCCCGCCCGTGTGGAAGTGGCCGAACCACTCGATGTGGTCCCTGATCGTTCGCAGAATGTCGCCTTCCATGATCTGCATGTGATAGATGTCGTACAACAGCTTCACCCGTGGCGACCCCACCCTCCTGACCACTTCCAGTCCCCACGCCGTGTGGTCGCACTGGTAGTCCTTGTGGTCAATCCTGCTGTTCAATAACTCCAGGCAGATGGTCACGCCATGGTCCTCGGCGATTTTCCTGACACGGTTGAGACCGAACACACAGGTGTCGATGCCTTCTTCATCTGACAGGCCCCGCCGGTTTCCTGAGAACGTGATGATGTTCGGCGCGCCCAGAGCCGCGGCCTTTGGAATGCGCTCGCGAAACTCCGCCTCCATATGCGCGTGGTTCTCAATGCGGTTGAGACCGTCCGGAATGGTCCCCGCCCCGGGCAGAATCATCGAGGGCACGAGCCCATATTTCCTGACCGTGGGCGCCTCCTCGAGAGACACCAGATCCACGCCCGCAAGTCCCATCCGCGCAGATGCCTGACACAGCTCGTCGAGCGAGAGCGACTTGTAGCACCATCGCGCCACCGATTGCTTTAGCCTTCCCGAACCCGGTCCGCCGGGCGATGCACCCAGCGCGAGCATCGCCGGCGCTGCCGAAAGAAGAGTACGGCGGGTCATATGCTGCCAGCGTACACGAACTGGAATTCTCCCGCGAGCGATCCTTAGTGCGACGGAGGAACGGCCGCGGCCTGGGGTGAACCCGTCGGCGGCGGCCCATACAACACGATCACCGAGACCCGCCGGTTTGAGGCGTCTTCGGGATGAACCGGATCACGCAACTGCTGATCCGCGAAGCCGCGCACCTGCAGAACCTGATTGGACCGCAGCCCGCTCTCCTGCATCAGGCGCCGCGCCGAATTGGCCCGATCGCTGGAGAGCTCCCAGTTGGAATAAGTGGGGCTGTTATAGGGGCGCGAATCCGTGTGCCCTTCAATGAGAATCGGGTTGCTCAGCTTGCCCAGTTCTTTCGCCAGTTCTTCCAGCAGCTCCCGGCCGTTATCGCTCGGTTCCGGTTTGCCCGATTCGAAGAACATGCCGCTCTCGGTCTCCAGCAGCTCGATGCGCAGGCCCTCGCCGGTGATGGTCATCTGCACGTTGTCTTTGAACTTGTCGAATTGCGGAATCTGTCCCATCGCGCCCTGGAGCTTGTCCCTGAGGCTGCCCATCTCCGCTTTGGATAACTTGAGGCTCTCGCCCGTTCCGCTGGCCGCGCTCCCCAGTTGCTTGCCATAACCCTTCGGGTCGCGGAAATATCCCGCCACCGCGTGCTTCACGTCATCGTTGGCGCCCATCAGCCACAGAACGATGAACAACGCCATTAACGCCGTGACGAAATCGGCGTAGGCCACCTTCCACGCGCCGCCGTGATGCCCGCCGTGCGCGCCGCGCTTCTTCTTCAGGATGATGATTGGTTCGGCCGTCTGAGACATGGCCTTACGCCGCCCTGGCCGGTGCCTCTGTCTTTCCCGAGCCCGGCGCCGGCTGGCCGCCGCGATTCCGGCAGGTATCTTCCATTTCCTTGAAGCTGGGCCGCAGCTCTGCCGGAATCGTGCGCCGCGCGAATTCCACCGCGAGGATCGGCGCCGACCCACGAACGAAGGCCAGTATCCCGGTACGAAGGCAGTGATAGTACTGCGATTCCGATTCGTTGCTTCGGCGCATCTTCGCCGCCAGCGGCGAGAAGAAGCCGTAGCACATCAGAATGCCGAGAAATGTCCCAACCAGCGCCGCCGCCACTTTCTGCCCAATCTCCCCGGGAGGCCCGCCGAGCGCTCCCATGGTAATCACCACCCCCAGTACCGCGGCGACAATTCCCAGGCCCGGCAGCGAGTCTGCCAGCGTGGTCAGCGCATTCACCGGCGCGTCCGTCTCCTGATGCAGCACTTCCAGATCCAGCTCCATCATCTGGTCCAGATCGTGATGAGAGACGCCGCCCGTTATCGCCATGCGCAGCGTGTCGCAAACGAAGTTGAGCGCGTGGCTGTCCTTCATCAGCTCCGGATAATTCGAGAAAACCGGACTCTTCGTCGGATCTTCAATGTCGGCCTCCAGCGCCGAGAGCCCACCTTTGCGCGCTCGCATGAAGGTGTCGTTCAGCATCTTCAGCGTCTGCAGGTAAAATGCCTGGCTGAACCGGCTGGACCCAAACGCCCCGACTGCCCCTTTCAGAAGTCCCTTCATCACCGACGGAGGGTTGGCAATGAACAGGGTTCCCACCGCCGCGCCTCCGATGATCAGCAACTCCGCCGGCTGCAACAGCACCAGCAGCTTGCCGTGCTCCATCAGATAACCGCCAATAATGGCGCCTGCTACAACCAGGATGCCAATGAGTGGGAACATAGGGCTTCTTTCCTTTTATCGGCGCTCGCCAGCATACCTTTAGCTGCCGTTGCCCGCCTGCCGCGCAACCGCCCCCCGCAGGCGCCGCGATAAAGTGAATAAGGGTCCGCAGTTCGGGCGTCCATCGGGGAAGACATATGAAAGTCAGCATCATCGGAACTGGATACGTCGGCCTGACCACCGGCGTTTGCCTCGCGTGGCTCGGCCATGAGGTCACCTGCGTCGATACGGATCAAGCCAAGGTGGATTCGCTTTCCCGCAGCATCCCCACCATCTATGAGCCCTTCCTCGAACAATTCATGGCCGAGGCTCGCGACCGCATCCGCTTTACCACCAGCTACGCCGAGGCCATCCCCGGATGCGAAGTGATTTTCATCGCGGTGGGCACCCCGCCCGGACCCGGGGGCAGTCCCGATCTTCGCTATCTCGCCGCCGCGGCGAAAGCCGTTGGCCAGAACTTCGATGGCGAATACGCCGTGGTGGTCAATAAGTCCACCGTGCCCATCGGCAGCGGCAACTGGGTGGACGCCCTGCTCTGCGAGTCCTTCCAGGAATCCCACGGCTCGGCCGCGAGAGGCCCGTTCTCCGTCGCCTCCAATCCTGAGTTCCTGCGCGAAGGCACCGCCATCCACGACACGCTTTATGCCGACCGCGTGGTCATCGGCTCCGATTCGTCCCATTCTCTCGAGGTGCTGTACACCCTGTACCGCCCTATCCTCGACCAGACTTTCATGCCGCCCTCATACCTGCCGCGGCCCGAGGATCTTGGCGCCGTCCCGCTTGTCTCCACCGATCTCGCGTCCGCCGAGCTGATCAAGTATGCGGCCAACGCCTTCCTCGCTCTGAAAATCAGCTACATCAACGAAATCGGCCAGCTCGCCGAGAAGGTCGGCGCCGACATCACTCAGGTGGCCAAGGGCATCGGTCTCGATGCGCGCATCGGCAGCCGCTTCCTTCAGGCCGGTCTCGGCTGGGGCGGTTCCTGTTTCGGCAAGGACACCGCCGCGCTCGTTTCCACCGCCTCCGAATACGGCCTCAAAATGCACATCGTGGAAGCCGCGCGCGCCGTCAACACGCGCCAGCGCGAACGTGTCGTCGAGAAGTTGCTCGCCGAGCTGAAGATCCTCAAGGGCCGCAGCATAGCCCTGCTCGGTCTGGCCTTTAAGCCGAACACCGACGATCTGCGCGAGGCGCCCGCCATCGCCATCGCCGAACAACTGGTGGATCGCGGCTGTAAGGTCAGGGTGCACGACCCTGTCGCGCTCGACCGCTTCCGCCGCGAACATGCCGGCCTCGGCCCGCGCGGCGTGATCTGCTGCGACACTCCCGAGCATACCGTCGAAGGCGCCGATGCCGTCGTGCTGGTGACCGAGTGGCCACAGTACCGCGACCTCGACTGGGAAGCCGTGGCCTCCGCCATGCGTACCCGCCTCGTCCTCGATGGCCGCAATGTGCTGGACCGCGCCCGCCTCACCCGCGCCGGCCTGCACGTCCTCACCATGAGCGGCGACAGCCAGGCGGCGGTCGAAACCACGGTGGCATAGGGCTCGCGCAATCCAAAACCGGGCCGCGCCCGGCGGAAGCGGCCCTCCGGCGCCGCCCGCTCAGTTCCCCGCGATGCTGTAGCTCAGACTGCGCGCCACCGAAACGCTGCCTTCGCTGATGGCCACCCTCACCTCGTAATTGCCGGGTTTCTTCTGCACCGCGCTGATCAGCATCGGCACCGTGCCGTTGGGATCCGCCGGGCCCACCGCTACCGTCCTGCGCGCGATCTCTTTCCCGTCGCGGAAGAACTCCACGTGCAGCCGCGCTTTCTCCGCATTCTCCTTGCCCGGGTACAGCACGAAGAAGAGGAACGGATTGGTCCCCGCGGGCACCGCATCGGTCGCCAGCGGCAGCACCCTCCGACCGTCGGCTTCGAAAGGATCCGACTGATCCATGGCCCGCTCCATATCCTTCACTTCCTGCGCCAGCATGATGTCGCTTAAATCCGGCGCCTGCGATGCCACGCTGCTCACCTTCAGCGAACTCGTGCTCGCGCGGTTGCCTTCTTCATCCATCACCGCCGTCTCGATCGTGTACCGTCCCGGCGCCAGATGGAACGAGTGCTCCCAGATGACCTGCTTGCCCTGCAGGGACGGTAGATACTTATCGCTGACGTTGGACGGCACATCGCGGCTGAACCAGTCCTCTACCTGGCCTTCAGAGTTTCGCGCCAGCGCCAGCAGCGTGACATGGTACCGATGGCTTTGAGTCCCCGGCTCCGCTGTCGATGTCAGACTCGCAACGGGCACATTGAAGACCACCGCGAACTGCGATGTGCCCGCCTCCGATGCGAACCGCAGCGCCTCGGCGCGGTAGTCGAATGCGTGAGGCGGAGCGCTCGAATCCAGCGCCTTCAGTCCCGCCATCTCCCCCGCGCCCAGACGCCCCGCGGTCGTCTCCGGCAACGAGAAGTAGCCGCTCCGCGTCCGCGGCTGCCAGTCCGCTTTCGCCAGTTTCACCTCGATCTTCCGGAACTTCCCATCCAGCCCAGGGTCCGAGGGCTGATACGTCACCTCGTAATGGGTGTCCACGTCCTCCATCACGTGCTTCATGAGCTGTCCCGTGTTGTTCGTGTTGGCGATGAGGAACCCGCCCGTGCCTTCCGCCAGATCGCGCAACGCCGCCTGCTTGTTCGCGCTCAGCACGGCATTGTGAACATAATCGTCCTGTTTCATCAGCTCCATGGCCTCCTGCGGCGACATGTTGCTGGCCCCCTGCCGCGAACTGTTGGACAGCGATGAAAATTGCCCCGATATGATTTGCCCGACGCTGTTTCCCGTTGACATGCCGGCTGTCTTGTTCAGGACATCGACGCCCTGCTGCAACTCGGAGTGCGCCGTCAGGCAACCGACGCTCTGATCGTCCTGACACACGTTCAGGCCATAGACGTCCACCCCGTAGAACGTCACGCCCCCGGTATTCGCCGCGCGAATCAGCGACTGCCAGTACCCCATGTTGTCCGCCGGCCGCGTGATCCCCGCGCTCAGCAGCACCACCGTCTTCTGAAACGGCAATGGACTAAGCTGGCGCACCAGCTTTGTCAGCGCGTCAACGTCACGCATTCCGCTCATCTGGTCCAGCTCCAGGCTGCCGTGCGGACCGATTGGATTGGTCGGATCGAACTCGCTCGCCGCCGCTCCGGACATCACTTCTCCCGAAGCATTCATCAGGGTTGCAGCCAGTTGGCTCATCGGGAGGTCCACGTCCGGTCGAAACGAGGTCATGAGCGTCGTTCCGGTTATTGCCGCGTTCGCCCCCGCGGCGGTGTTGCCGGCAGCGGGGCGCAATTGATTCATTGACGCCTGCTCCACCGCCTTGAGCAGATGCGGACGGTCGTTCGAAAACCCCGAAAGCAACCGCAATCCCACGTCGTCCATCCCCAAAACGCCGATGTAGGTGTTCGGCCGAAGCTCGTTGTTCACGAACTCGCGCCCCGCCTGCAGCGCCAGCGCGCGCGTTTCCTCGTTGAGATCGCTGAAAACCAGGCAGACCAGATTCACCGTGCGCAGTGGGTTCAGCGTCGCCCCGGACTTTGCCGAAGCTGGAGCTGGAACTGGAGCCGGCGCCGCAGCCGTGGACACCGCCTCCGCCGCTTCCTTCTGATCCTCCGCGCGGACCTCGCTACCGCTCACCAGCCGGAACGAGCGCACGTTCTGCTTCACGCCATTCTCGTAAACCGCCAGTTGATCCGCCTTCAGATCCTTCACCGGCTTCCCGTGCCTGTCACGCACCACGACGTCGAGCAGGACTTCGCGGACCGAGCTCTTCACCACCAGATTCTCGCCGGTTTGCGCCAGGGCCGCGCTGGCCAGCAACGCGATCGCGCTAATTTGAATCATCGATTTCGTCCGGGATTTCATGGGAGTTCTTTCCGGGATTTCATGGGAGTTCTTTCCGGGATTTCAACCCTTCCAATTCGGATCATATACACAATAGCCGCTCGCTGATTGGACGTGCGCGCGGCATCGGCCGGTTCCCTTCATCAGCTCTCCAGAATCACCCACGCCAGCGCTTCCCTGGCCGTGTGTGTCAGCGAGAGCGCGGTGTTTTTCACACCCAGCCGCTCCGCGAATTCGGCCGCCACCCCGTGCAGCAGCAGCGTCGGCTTCCCCGACCTCAGATTCGTCACCTCGATGTCTCTCCAGCGTACGCCCCGCCGCCACCCCGTGCCGATCGCCTTCATCCCTGCTTCCTTAGCCGCAAACCGCGCCGCATAACGCTCATACCGGCCTGCTTTCCGCCTCTCCACATAAGCGATCTCGCCCGCCGTGAAGACCCGTTCGATGAAGCGTGCGCCGAACCGCTCCGCGGCCGCCTTTATGCGATCCACTTCAGCAATGTCCACGCCGCTCCCGACAATCACAGCTCGGCTCCCGTGGAAGCCAGCGTCAGCCGTCCGTGCTTAACCCCTTTGGTGCTCACCAGCGCATCGGCAATGCGCTTCACCTGCGCGGCCTTCCCCCGGACCACCAGCACCTCCAGACAATGGTCATGATCCAGATGCACGTGCAAAGTGGAGAGAATGTGATGAAAATGGTCGTGCTGGAAATCGGTAAGCTTCTCGTTCAGCAGGCGGACGTGATGATCGTAAACCAGCGTTACCGTCCCCACCACTTCGCTCTGCGGTTCCGCCCACGCCTCCTCCACCAGTTCGTCGCGAATCAAATCGCGGAATGCTTCGGAACGGTTCGTATACCCCCGCCGCGCAATCAGTTTGTCGAACTTCGCGAGGAGATCGGAATCGATGGCCACGCCTATCCGGCTGAGTTCGCTCATTTATGTACAGTGTAGGAGATTCGGGAGCCGGCGTTGCCGGCGGGCAGAACGTGTTGTAAGATAATAAGTTGTGGTTGGCGCAACGGTTGTGCCTGCCTGAAGTTTCTTCACAAACCCTTTAAGGACAACGGTATGTACGCGGTTATCGAAACCGGTGGAAAGCAGTATCGCGTCGCCCCTGGTGAGACGGTCCGGGTGGAAACGCTCGAAGGAGAGCCCGGCGCGGCCGTGGAGTTCGACCGCGTTCTCGCAGTGGTCAACGATTCCAATGAAGTCGTCGCTGGCGCCGATCTGGCCAACGCCCGCGTCCGCGGCACCATCGCCGAACATGGACGCGGCGATAAGGTGCTGGTTTTTAAGTTCAAGCGCAAGAAGCAGTACAAGCGCACCATCGGCCACCGGCAGAACTACACCGCGGTGACCGTCAACGAGATTGTGGCCTAGCAGCAGGTGACCAATGGCGCATAAAAAAGGACTCGGTAGTTCCAAGAACGGGCGCGATTCGAACGCCCAGCGGCTCGGCGTGAAGGCTTTCGGTGGCCAGTTGGTTACCGGCGGCTCAATCATCGTACGGCAGCGCGGCACTCGCTTCAAGGCCGGCGAGAACGTCGGCACCGGGAAGGACGATACCCTGTTTGCGAAAATCCCCGGCATCGTGCAGTTCCGCGACCGCGGGCGCATGGGCAAGTTCATCCGCATCGAGCCGGTCGAATCGTAAAATTACCAAACGAACCCAATTTTCGAGTGGCCGCGGGTCGCAAGTGACCGGCGGCCATTTTTCATTTCGAGCTCGCACGGGCTTTTCGGGGTAGCGCAGGCTTCAGCCTGCGATGACGGATTTCGATGAAATTCATTGACGAAGCGATCATCTCGGTGAAGGCCGGCGACGGCGGCAACGGATGCCTGGCGTTCCGCCGCGAGAAGTACGTCCCGCGTGGCGGACCGAGCGGCGGCGACGGCGGCCGTGGCGGCGATATCGTCATGAAGGCCAGCGAACACCACAACACGCTCCTCCATTTCCGCTTCAACCCCGAACACGTCGCCCAGCGCGGCAGGCATGGCGAGGGCAGCAATCGCTCGGGCCGCGAGGGCACCTCCGTCGAGCTTGCCGTCCCCGTTGGTACCGTCGTCTACGACGCCGACACCGGCGAACTGCTGCACGATTTCACCACCAAAGACGAGAGTTTCCTCGTGGCTCGCGGCGGCCGCGGCGGGCGGGGCAATCAGCACTTCGCCACTCCCACTCATCAGGCGCCAACCGAACATGAGCCCGGCAAGCCCGGCGAGCAAAAGCGTCTGCGCCTTGAGTTAAAGCTCCTCGCCGATGTCGGCCTGGTCGGCTTCCCCAATGCCGGCAAGTCCACCCTCATCTCCCGCATCTCGGCGGCGAAACCCAAAATCGCCGATTACCCCTTCACCACGCTCGAACCCAATCTCGGCGTCGTCCTGGTCGGCGACCGCACCTTCGTCGTCGCCGACATTCCCGGGCTCATCGAAGGCGCCCACCACGGCGCCGGCCTCGGCATCCAGTTTTTGCGGCACGTGGAGCGTACCCGCCTGCTGGTTCACCTTGTGGATGTGTCAGATTTCACCGGGCGCGATCCGGCACAGGACTTCCAGGTCATTCTCCGGGAACTGGATAGCTTCAGCGAAGCCATGGCCGCCAAGCCGATGTTTGTCGTCGCCTCCAAAATCGACGCCTGCCAGGACCCCGAGCGCATCGAGACCGTCCGCCGGCTCGCTGCCGAGCGCGGTTTGCCATTTTTCGCCATCTCCGCGGTCACCGGCGAGGGCCTCGACGCCCTCGTCTACGCCATGGCTGAAAAAATCAGTGAAATCCCGGCGCCGGCGGTCGATATGGAAGACAAGGACCCGAGCAAATGATCAACGCAATGCAGTCCGCGCTCGATGGCATGCAGGCCGCCGAATCCCAGCTCGATACAACCGCCAACCGAATCGCCCACTACCCGTTCGCCCTCCCCCCAGCCAATACCGGCGATACCGTCGATCTCAGCACCGACATGGTCAACCTCATCCAGGCCCGCGATAACTTCGCCGCCGACGCCAGCGTCGCCAAAGTCGCCGACGAGATCCAGCAAAGCACCATCAGCATGCTGGCTTAACACCCAGTCCGCTGCCTCCCCATCCACGCCCCCATCTCCGAACCCGAATGCTATATTGAATCTGCGCGCCAGGGCGCACCCGGTCCGCGGTTTCTTCCGGGCGCGTGCCGCGCGAATGTGGCGTCCAGATCCTGTTGATCGATTTGCTCTGCGACTACGGAGCGGACCCCAATCGCGCAATGCCCGGCGCCCACGGCGAGTTCGAAGCCGCCGCGGCGCTGCTCCGCCGTGGCGCCCGCCTCAATCTGCCCGCTGCCGCGGCTCTCGGCCGTTTCGAGGATGCCCGCCGCCTGCTGTCCGGCGCGAGTCCCGAAGACCGTCATCGGGCCCTGGCTTTATCGGCGCAATTCGGCCATGCCGAGATCGTCCGCATCCTGCTCGATGGGGGAGAAGACCCCAACCGCTACAATCCCTCCCAATGCCACGCCCATTCGACGCCGTTGCACCAGGCCGCCTTCGCCGGCCACGAGGAAACAGTCCGGCTGCTGGTGGATCGAGGTGCTCGTCCGGACCTGAGGGACACCATGTGGCAGGGCACGCCCGAAGCCTGGGCGTCGCGCGGAGGCAAAACCGGGGTGGCGGATTACCTCCGTTCCCGCATGCAGCCGGCGCGAAAAGAATAGCAGGCCTCAGTCGTCCGCGCGGCGCAGCTAGTATGCTGTCTGGGTGGCCGAAACAAAACCTGAACGCCTTGTGTCGCTCGACGCATTCCGTGGAGCAACCATGGCTCTCATGATTGTGGTGAACACACCAGGCGATGGCGGGCACGTCTACTGGCCGCTCGCCCACTCCGAGTGGAATGGCTGGACCCCCACCGATGTCGTCTTCCCCTCTTTCCTTTGGATCGTCGGCGTCGCTATTACCCTGTCGCTGGAGCGCCGTCTCGCCGGCGGCGTTTCCCGCGCCCGTTTGCTAGCCCAGGCGCTCCGGCGCGCCCTCATCCTCTATGTGCTCGGCCTTGCCGTTTATGCCTGGCCCGGCTGGAGTCTCTCCACCCAGCGCCTCATGGGCGTGCTGCAGCGCATCGCCATCTGCTATTTCATTGCCGTCGCCATCTACCTGAGCACCCGCGTGCGCGGCCAGCTCATCTGGATCTTCGCGCTCCTCGCCGGCTATTGGCTCATGATGGCGTTAATCCCCGTGCCCGGCTTCGGCCCCGGGCGCCTGGACGTCGAAGGCAACCTCGCTCACTATGTGGACCGCGTCGTCCTTGGCTCGCACAACTACATATGGACGAAAACGTGGGACCCCGAGGGCATCGTCAGCACCCTCCCCGCCGTCGCCACCACCCTGTTAGGGCTCATGGCCGGCCATATCCTGCGCCTGAAGCGCTCGCTGGCCGAACGCACCGCGTGGCTCTTCCTTGCCGGCAATCTCCTGCTCGCCCTCGGCCTCATCTGCAACCTCTGGCTGCCCATCAACAAGAAACTGTGGACCACGTCCTTCTCCCTGTTCATGGCCGGCCTCGATTTCGTCATCTTCGCCATGTTTCTCTGGTTGATCGACGGTCTTGGCTGGAAGCGCCCCGTAAAGCCGCTCGTCATCATGGGCATGAACGCCATCGTTGTATATATGGCGTCGGAACTGGTCGATGAAGCTCTGTGGGCCTGGCATCTGCGTGGGTGGACTTATAACCACCTCTTCGCGCCGCTGGCTTCGCCCCTCAACGCGTCTCTGCTCTACGCCTTCGCCTACATGCTGCTCATGTACGCCCTCGCCTGCCTGCTGTACCGGAAGCGCTGGTTCGTGCGGGTGTAGCCCGTCCCCCGCCGGACAAGAACCGCTGCAGATTCAGCGCTGATAGACTGGCCCGTTCCCAGCCCCGGGCCACCCGCCCCCGCAGGCGTGCTCTGCCGCAAGGGCTGGTTCCTCGGAACCGAGTTTGTTCCGTTTTCCGCTTCTGATCCGTACTCCATTGGAAGCGAGGTTCTTTGCCGATCATGCACAACGGAATCCAGACACTCGGACGAGCCAGGAAGGCGCAACGGCTCATCGCGGCGGCCGGTCTGCTACCGGCTCTGATGGCAGCGGCTACGGCGCCCGCGAGTATGCACCACTACTATTTGCCTCACGTCATCGACGGGAACCCGGCGCCCCACGGTGCGAGCAACGGGCTCCTTCATGCGCATCCGTCGCAGGGCAGCTTTGAGACCACCTTCGTACTGACTAATACAGGCAATTCCGCAGCGAAT
>Ga0335078_10010747_pt1 | contig 13554 bp, 16 predicted proteins | sample Lox_Sample_32_FD_206711 | JGI IMG/M metagenome (GOLD analysis project Ga0335078, IMG submission 206711) | Soil microbial communities from Loxahatchee National Wildlife Refuge, Florida, United States - Lox_Sample_3.2 | ecosystem: Environmental > Terrestrial > Soil > Wetlands | place: USA...
ACGTGGTGAACCTTGGTACGGAGTGAATTGTTGTCAGCCTTGGCGGAAGTAGCGGCGCCCCCGACAGCCAACGTCGCTGCATCCGTCGCCTGGTCGGGCCCTTCGGGGCCCGACCAGGTCCTTGTATGTCCTGGTCGGGAGTGAGGCGCGGTGTTAGGAGCCCGGTTCTCAAAAGAGGTCATCGGGCTCGGCTTGGCGCTAGGGGTGGCCTTGGCGCTGGTCGAGCCCCTGAGCCGCCTCCTGTCCGACGGACCGTCGTCGTGGTCCTCAGGCTCCATCGCGTTGCAGCCGCAGCACAAGGCGGCCGCCTACAACCTCCAGCTCGTTCCCTACGGCATCGACCGCGGCTTCTGCGACCGCACCACGGTTGCGCAGGACCTGAAGGACGGCGTCGTGCCGCCCGCGAACCTGCTCGTCGGCAGCGCCATCGGCGCCAAGATGGACGAGCCCGATCAGGAATGCGTGAGCAACGTGCTCGAGTACGCGCCCGATCGGCAGCAGGTCCTGTGGCGCAATCCCGACAGCGGCCTCACTTATACCGTAATTGCAACGCAGACTTACCGGACTGACCGGGGCATCTATTGCCGCGAGTACGGTACGACCACAAATATAAACGGCCGGGCGCAAGAGGCGCTTCAGCATGCGTGCCGCCAGCCCTCCGGGACGTGGTCGGTCATGCGCTGAGGCCGTCGTGATGCGACGGAAGCGGGAGTGCGCCGAGAGTACGCCTTAGGAGTGAGTTCAATGTCTGCGAGTTCGATGCACCGGCAGCAATCAGGCGGCGGGATCCACGAATTGCAGCGCCGCGAGACGGGCGTAGAGGCCGCCTTGCCGGAGGAGGGCCGCGTGGTCGCCGAGGGCGACGAGGCGTCCCTGGTCAAGGACGGCGATCCGCTGGGCCTTAAGTACGGTGGCGAGGCGGTGCGCGATGATGAGCACCGTGCGGCCATCCATCACGCGGTCGAGGGCCTGCTGGACGAGGCGCTCGCTCTCCGCGTCGAGCGCACTCGTCGCCTCGTCGAGGAGAAGCACGGCCGGGTCGCGCAGGAGCGCCCGCGCGATCGCGATGCGCTGCCGCTGTCCGCCGGAGAGGCGCACGCCGCGCTCGCCGAGATATGTGCGGTAACCCTGCGGCAGACGCTCGATAAACTCCGTCGCCGCCGCGGCGTCCGCCGCGCGGCGGACTTCCGCATCCGTCGCCCCGGGACGGCCATAGCGGATGTTGTCGATCACATCAGCGGCGAAGATCGTGGCGTCCTGCGCCACGATGCCGATCCGCGTCCGGATCTCCGCCGGGTCCGCGCGCTGAAGGTCGACCCCATCTAGGCGCACCGACCCGGATTCGGGGTCGTAGAAGCGCAGCAACAGGTTGAATACCGTCGTCTTGCCGGCCCCCGACGGGCCGACGAGGGCGATCCTGTCACCCGGCGCTATGGCGACGCTGAAATCCGCCAGCGCCAGCTGCTCGGGGCGCGAGGGATAGCGGAAGGACACCTGCTCGAACGCGATCGCGCCGCGCGCCGGCGAGGGCAGATGCTGCGGATCGCGGGGTGCCGCGATCGCGGGCACGGCGTCGAGGAGCTCGAACAGCCGCTCGGCGGCGCCGGCCGCGCGCTGCACGTCGGCGGCGAACTCGCTGATCACGCCGACCGAGCCCGCCACCACCACGGCATAGAAGACGAAGGCCGACAGCTCGCCCGCCGAGATGCGCCCGGCGATCGCGTCGTGCCCGCCGATCCACAGGATGGCGCCCACGGCGGAGAAGACGAGCAGGATCACCAATGCCGCGAGCAGCGACCGCGCGCGCGTCCGGCGCAGCGCCGCCTGGAACGCCGCCTCGATGCGCTGGCCGACGCGCTCCGAATCGGCCGCTTCGCGATTGAACGCCTGGACGGTGCGGATGGCGTTCAGCGTCTCGTCGATGTCGGCTCCCGCATCACCCAGGCGGTCCTGGCTCTCGCGCGACAGGCCGCGCACCCGGCGCCCGAAGATGATGATCGGCGAGACGACGAGCGGCACGACCACGAACACGAGGCCGGTGAGCTTGGGCGAGGTCACGGCCATCATGACCGTGCCGCCGGTGAACAGGATCACGTTGCGCAGGAGCTGGGACGCCGACGAGCCGACGATCGTCTGCACGACGGTGGTGTCGCTCGACAGGCGCGACATCACCTCGCCGGTCCGGGTGGTCTCGTAGAAGCCCGGCGACAGGCGCAAGAGGTTGTCGAACACGGCGCGCCTGATGTCCGCGGTCACGCGCTCGCCGAGCCAGGACACGAGATAGGAGCGGCCATACATCGACAGCGCCAGCACCGCGATGACCACCAGGAGGCCGACAAGGGCCCGATCGAGCAGGGCCGGATCGCCGGCCGCAAAGCCCCGGTCGACGAGCCAGCGCAAGCCCGCGCCGAAGACGAGCACCGTGCCGGCCGCAACCGTCAGCGCCACGAGTGCCGTCGCCACCTGCAGCCGGTAGGGCCGGATGAACCCGAGAAGCCGGCGCAGGGCCCGGTAATCCCGGCGCGCCGACGACGGCTCGGATGTCGCCATGGTCCTAGTCGAGCGCGACGGCCTGGCCGGTCAGCTCGGAGAGCTCGGCGGCCAGCAGCGGGTGGAGCTGGGCCTCGCTGCGCGTCGACTGCCACACGCGGCGTTGCGGGTCGTAGGCGAAATGGGCGGCCCCCGATACGGGCGAGGACAGCCAGATCTGGCGGTTGGGCAGATGCTTGTTGATCACGTATTGGCGCCCGTCCGCGAGCTCCAAGGTCAGGATGCCGCCGCGCAGCTCGACATCGACCTCGTCGAGGGCATCCTCGATCTGCGCCTGCAGGCGCTCCAAGGTCGCCTCGGCCAGGCTCTCGAATGCGCTGTCGTCCATCGTGCCTGCCTCCAGTCCGGGGGGATGACCCGTAGCACGTTGATTTCCGATGGAAAAGCCCAGCCTTGATCCGGCGGGTCCGGCTGCGCTATAAGCCCGCCTTCCCAGCGACCCATCCTTTTAAGGCGACCCGCCATGAAACAGGGCATCCACCCCGATTACCACGAGATCACCGTCACAATGACCGACGGCAGCTCGTTCAAGACGCGGTCGACCTATGGCAAGACGGGCGACTCCCTGCATCTCGACATCGACCCGAAGACGCACCCGGCGTGGACGGGCCAGCACCGCCTCGTCGATTCGGGCGGCCAGGTGGCGAAGTTCAACAAGCGCTTTGCCAATTTCAAGGCGCCGGTGCCGAAGGCGGCACCCGCAACGCCGGCCCAGGCCAAGCCAAAGCAGGCCAAGCCGGAGAAGGCCCCCGACAAGGCCGAGAAGAAGGCCGCCAAGGCTGAGGCCAAGGGGGCGGACGCAAAGCCCGAAGCCCCAAAGTCCGAAGCGAAGGCCGAGGCCAAGAAGGACGAGGCCAAGAAGTAGCGCGTCACGACCGAGCCGATGATCGAAGGGCGCCGCGTGCGGCGCCCTTTTTGCGTTTCAGCCCTTGTTCGTGTCAGCAGGGCGTCAGGCGCTTTCGGCCGCGGCCCGACGGCTCAACTCATCCAGGCGCGCCACGCGGACATAGAGCCGGCGGCTCTGGTCGAGCAGGTCGCGCAGGCGCGCCGGCAGGACGTTTTCGGCAACATCGCCCTCGGCCATGCACACCGCATCCGCGGACAGGCGGAACTCGTCGCTGGCCGCCCGGGCGCGCTCCAGCTCGCCGGCGAAGACCGCGCGCTGTGCGAGGAGCCAGGCCATGATCTGGGTGAGCCGGGTGGTCAGCCGCATGGCCTCGCAATTGACGCGGAGCCGGTCGATCGGCTTGAGGCCCATCGCATCCGCCGGCTGCGCCGCGGCCAGGTAGTCGCGCGAAGCCAGGAGCAGGGACATGGTCTCGTCGTAGGTTTTGCCGAAGAAGCGGGTGGCGGTTTCCATGAGGTGCCGGGGCCGTCGTGTGTTCGTGGTTTTTCGCCGTTGATCGTCCGCCCGCGAGCCCCGGCCGGCAGAGAGGCCGTCCGGGGACAAAGCGGAGCAGTGCCAAAACCTTGCCAAGATATTGTTAATGGAAGGTGTTTTTCGCCACCCCCACCCCCTTGAACCCCCGAAGTCACGAAATTATTTCATGTTTCGTGGGTGCCCTTCGGGGACCCACGCTACGGCTGTAGGGCCCGACCTGGTGGTGGGCCCGGCTTTAACCATGTTGCTCACTGGAGGATATGGACCATGACGTCGTTCGATTTTTCCCCGCTTTTCCGCTCGACCATCGGCTTTGACCGGCTGAGCCAGCTCCTGGACCAGGCGCTGGTGGACGAAGGCACGAGCTACCCGCCCTACAACATTGAGAAGACTGGCGAGGACGCCTATCGCATCACCATGGCGATCGCCGGCTTCGGCGAGGACGACCTCAACATCGTCGCGCAGGAGAACATGCTGGTCGTCTCCGGCAAGGCCAAGCCGGTCGATGAGAAGACCGAGTTCCTCTATCGCGGCATCGCCGGCCGGGCGTTCGAGCGCCGCTTCCAGCTCGCGGACCACATCAAGGTGGTCGGCGCCCAGCTCGTGAACGGCCTGCTCCACGTCGACCTCGTCCGCGAGGTGCCGGAGGCCAAGCGTCCGCGCACGATCAAGGTCGAGACCGGCGCCAAGGCCAAGCTCGAAGCCAAGGCGGCCTAAGCCCCTTATCGCCAGGGCTCGAAGAGAGGCGCGGGAGAGTCCTCCCGCGCCTTTTTTCTTTCCCGTCATCACAAGAAGCGCAAGCGACGCTCGCAGTGACGGGGGCTAAATGATCTCGGCGAGGGCGGCGATCGTCTCGTCCGGCTGCTCGATCATCATCATGTGGCCGGCGTGCGGCAGGATGACGGTGCGCGCGTCGGCGATGCGCGTGGCGAGATCGCGCGCCGCGGTCGGCGGCGTCATGCGGTCGATCTCGCCCAGGAGCAGCAAGGTCGGGCAAAGCACCTTCGACGCCGCCTCGACCGCACCTTTGTAGGCGTTGCAGGCGGCGAGTGCGGTCGCAAGCGCGCCGGGCGGGGTCCGCTCGAGGAGCCGCATCCCGGAGCCGACCATCCACAGGCCTGGCACGCGCGAGCCGCCGAGATGCGCCCAGCGGCCATATCCCCACGAGGTGATCAGGTCGAGGGCGGCGTGGTCGCCGGCGTCCGCGGCGCGCTGGAGGTCCGGATGCACCGGCATCTGGGCGGCAACCCCCAGGAGGGCCAAGGCCCACACCCGCCCCGGCGCCTTGGCCGCGCACTCGAGCGCCGCGAATGCACCCATGGAATGGCCGACGAGGGCGGCCTTGGGTGCCTGGGCCGCATCGAGCAGCTCCAACGCCCAGGCCGCCATGTCGCCGATGGTCGGCAAGGGCGGGCCTTCCGAGCGACCATTGCCCGGCAGGTCGACGTTCAGCACGGCGCGTCCGTGATGGGCGAAGTAGCGCGCCTGCAGCATCCAGGCCGTGTGGTCGAAGCCCGCGCCGTGCAGGAACACGACGACCGGCCGGTCGGGATCGAAGTCGCGGCCGCCGGTGGAGGCGAAGGCGGCGCGGCCGTCGACCGTGAGATTCACGGCGTCCCCTTGCGCGCGGCGCGCAGCGCCTGCCCCAGATCGTCGATCAGGTCACCCGCATCCTCGAGGCCGACCGAGAGGCGCACCATCTCCTCGCCCACGCCGGCCGCGGCGAGGGCCTGCGCATCCATCTGTTGATGCGTGGTGCTGGCCGGATGGATGACCAGCGACTTGGCGTCGCCCACGTTGGCGAGATGCGAGAAGACGCGCAGCGCCTCGATGAAGCGCCGCCCGGCGGCGCGCCCGCCCTTGATGCCGAAGCTCACCACTGAGCCGGCACCGCGCGGCAGCATTTTCTCGGCGAGTGCCCGGTCCGGATGCGTCGCGAGCTCGGGCGAGTTCACCCAGGCGACGTCCTCGGAGGCGGCCAGAAACGCCGCAACCCGGCGCGCGTTCTCGACATGGCGCGCCATGCGCACCGGCAAGGTCTCGATCCCCTGCAGGATGTAGAACGCGTTTGCCGGGCTCATGCAGGCGCCGAAGTCGCGCAAGCCCTCGACACGCGCGCGCATGATGAAGGCCTGCGGGCCGAACTCCTCGGCGAAATCGAGGCCGTGATAGCCGGCATAGGGCTCGGTCAGGGTCGGGAACTTGCCCGACGCCTCCCAGTCGAACCGGCCGCCGTCGACCAGCACGCCGCCGATCGCCACCCCGTGTCCGCCCAGCCATTTGGTCGCCGAGTGCAGCACCAGATCCGCCCCCCACTCGAACGGGCGGCAGAGATAGGGCGTGGCGAACGTCGAATCGATCAGGAGCGGCACACGCGCCTCGTGCGCCACGCGGGATATGGCCTCAATGTCGAGCACCTCCAAGCCCGGATTGCCCAGGACCTCGCCGAACACCACGCGGGTCTCCGGCCGGAGTGCTGCCCGAAATGCCCCGGGGTCGCGCGGGTTGACGAAGGTCGTGGTGATGCCGAAGCGCGGCAGGGTGTGCGTGAAGAGATTGTGCGAGCCGCCGTAGATGGAGGCGGACGAGACGATATGCCCGCCCTGCCCCATCAAGGTCGCCACGGCCAGATGGAGCGCCGCCTGCCCGCTCGCCGTGGCCACCGCCCCCACCCCGCCTTCGAGGGCGGCGATGCGCTCTTCGAGCACGGATACCGTCGGGTTGGAGATGCGCGTGTAGATGTGCCCCGGCCGCTCCAGGTTGAACAGCGAGGCGGCCGTATCGACGTCCGGAAAGACGTAGGACGTCGTCTGATAGATCGGCACCGCCCGGGCACCGGTCTGCGGATCGGGATGCTGGCCGGCGTGCAGGCTCAGCGTGTCGAACTTGAAGAACTTCGGATCCGGCATAAGACGAGCCTATCCGGAAAGGCTCTGGCGGAGCAAAGAATTGGGGCCGCCCCCTGGGGGGGCGGCCCGTTAATTCTTTAATTCTTTTTCGTCCCTGTCCAACTCGGTGCGTCGAAAAATTTCTATCCAAGGCTGTGGATAAGAGTCAAGCCGCCAGGCGCCTCCAACCGTCTCGGGGCGCGTCAATTCGCCCTAGTCGCCCAGGCAAATTCCAAGCCCGCGCGCCGTGCGCACCAGGGGGCCTCGCGGATCGACAACGTGCGGGTGCTGGATCGCCTCGCCGAGCGGCACGTCGATGACCTCGCGATTCCACAAGGCCACCATGCGGTCGAACTGTCCGGCCGCGATCAGGTCGACGGCCTTGATGCCGAAGGCGCCGGCGAGCAGCCGGTCGCGCGCCATCGGCGGGCCGCCGCGCTGCATATGGCCGAGCTGCGTGACGCGGGTCTCCGCCCCGGTGAGCCGCGTGATCTCGTCGGCGAAATAGTGGCCGATGCCGCCATAGCGCACCTGCCCGCTCGCATAGGCGACGTTGGCCGCGGTGCCTGCGGCGGTGCGCACGGCCTCGGACACGACCACGAGGGCGAAGTTGCGCCCGCGCGCTTTGACCTCCTCGATCTTGGCCTTGATGCTGTCGAGCCGCCACGGAATCTCCGGGATCAGCACGATGTCGGCACCGCCCGCGATCCCCGCCGAGAGGGCGATGTGCCCCGCGTCGCGGCCCATGACCTCGAGCACCATGACGCGGCTGTGGCTCGCCGCCGTCGGCTGCAGGTTGTCGAGTGCCTCGGTCGCGACCTCGACCGCCGTGGTGAAGCCGAGCGAGATCTCGGTCATGTCGAGGTCGTTGTCGATCGTCTTCGGGATGCCGACGAGGTTGATGCCGCCCTGCTTGGCCAGCCGCCGCAGGATCGCGAAGCTGCCGTCGCCGCCGATGCCGATCAGCGCGTCCAGCCGCAGGGCCCGGTATCCTTCGATCACCTCGCCCGAGCGGTCGACCTTGCGGCCGTCGGCGAGGGGAAAGGCGAACGGATCGCCCTTGTTGGTGGTCCCCAGGATCGTCCCGCCCTGGCGCATCACCGCGGTATCGGTGACCCCGAAGCCGAGCTCGTCCGCCTGCACCGGCCGCTCCATCAGCCCGGCGGTGCCGTTGCGGATGCCCACGACCGTCCAGCCCACGGATGCCGCGCGCAGCACCACCGCGCGGATGGCCGCGTTGAGGCCGGCGCAATCGCCGCCGCTGGTGAGGATCCCGATCCGTTTGGTCATGCCCGGGTGCTCCGACAAACGCCTCGAATCAGCCGCTTAGTGCGCCGGCTTAGCCCATATCGGTACCACGGGCCGGTCGCAGCGACCGCCGTTTTCTGGTAGGATTTGCCGCTTCTCCTCGTTTTTCAGCGGTACCAATGGACGACCCCGAGCACGCGGCGTTACGGCGCAGACTCGTCGAACTGAAGACGGAGCATCGCGATCTCGACGACGTGATCGCACGCCTGTCCGAACGCCAGCCGTTCGACCAGATTCAGCTTCAGCGCCTCAAGAAGCGCAAGTTGCATTTGAAGGACCTGATCTCGCAGATCGAGAATCAGCTCCTGCCCGACATCATCGCGTAAGGCCTTCAACCCAGCCCCTCCCCTTGGAGGGAGAGGTGGATAGGGGGTTCACCCTTCCGAGCGATACTTCTTCTGCGCGTACATCGCGCGGTCGGCGGCTTCGATCGCCTGTGCGGCTGCATCGAGGGCTTGATGGGCGCCGCTGGAACCGCTGCGGAACGTGTGCACGCCCCACGACACCGACGCGGGGATCGCGACACCGTTCCAGTCGACCGGCGTGGCGGCGACCGCAGCGGCGAGCGTGGCCGCCTTTTCCATCGCCCCGGCCTCGTCCGTGTACGGCAGGAGCACGCCGAATTCATCGCCGCCGAGGCGGCCGACGACGTCGGCCTCGCGCACGTTCTCGACCAGCACGCGTGCCACGTAGGCGATGACGGCGTCGCCCGCCGCGTGCCCGTACGTGTCGTTGACCGGCTTGAGGCCGTTCAAGTCGAAATAGATCATGCTCGAGACCGTGTCGTAGCGGTCGGCGAACGACATCATGCGCGTGAGCTCGCGCACGAACGCGCGCCGGTTGGCGACCGGCGTCAGCGGATCCTGGTCCGCGAGCTGCTCGAGGTGCGCGATGCGCGCCTCTTTCTGCTGGAGATCGCGGCGCAGCTTCTCGACCTCGGCCATCAAGGCCATGATCGCCGTGCGCACCTTCGGCGTGAATTCGGTTTCCGGGACGTCGAGGATTGCCGCGATATCGGAGATCGCCGGCGCTTTGGTCGCCGAATCGGCGGCGCGCGCGTAGGCCGCGGCACCCACACCCGCCTTCTTGTCCGTGGCGGAGAGACGGCCTGAGCTCGCCACCCCTTTGGTGTCGCCGACTTTCATTCCGTCTCTGTATATACGGACCGCCCGATGGCGTCGCCGGTCAAGAGTCGGCGAGTCATCGCTAACAGAATACTAACGATTTGCTACCAACACGTAAATTTGGTTTATAAGCCCCTCTTCGGCCGCCGCGAGCCCGCCCAGGCGAGGGAGGGCCGCCCTGGAGGGGAAGTTCACGATGGCGCGCTCCCGCACACGCAATACCGCGCGAAATCGCGCCGCGGAGGGCCGGTCGCGTCCGCTGGTCGGCATCATCATGGGCAGCCAGTCGGACTGGGAGACGATGCGTCACGCGGCTGAAACATTGGCTGCCCTCGGCGTGCCGCACGAGGCCAAGATCGTATCCGCCCATCGCACGCCACGCCGATTGTACGAATACGCGACCACGGCACGCACGCGCGGCCTCATGGCGGTCATCGCCGGCGCCGGCGGTGCGGCACATCTGCCCGGGATGACCGCTTCGCTCACCCCGCTCCCCGTCTTCGGCGTGCCGGTCGAGAGCCGTGCCCTGAAGGGCCTCGACAGTCTCCTGTCCATCGCCCAGATGCCGGCCGGCATTCCGGTCGGCACCCTGGCGATCGGCCGCGCGGGTGCCGTGAATGCGGCCCTGCTCGCCGCCTCGGTGCTCGCGCTTCACGATGCGAAGGTTGCGGCCGCTCTCGACACATGGCGGCGCCGGCAGACCGACGGCGTCGCCCTGCGGCCGGCGGCGGCAAAGGCAAGAAAGCGCGCCGGATGACCGCGATCCCGCCCGGATCCACGATCGGCGTTCTCGGCGGCGGTCAGCTCGGCCGGATGACCGCACTTGCGGCCGCGGCCCTCGGCTATCGCTGCCATATCTTCTCGCCCGAGAAGGACGCGCCGGCCGCGCACGTGGCCGATGCCGCGACCGTCGCCGCCTATACCGACCGCAAGGCGCTGGCCAGGTTCGCGAGCCAGGTGGCGGTCGTCACCTACGAGTTCGAGAACATCCCCTACGAGCCGGTCGCCGAGCTTGCGGCGAAAGTGCCGGTGCGGCCCTCGCCCGACATCCTGCGCATCACGCAGGACCGCTTGCGCGAGAAGGACTTCATCAACGGCGTCGGCGTCGGCACCGCGAAATATCGTCCGATTTCCAATCTCGCCGAGCTCATGGCCGGCGTGGAGGAGATCGGCCGGCCGTCGATCCTCAAGACCGCCCGCATGGGCTACGACGGCAAGGGCCAGGTGCCGATCCGCGCCGACACCAACCTGTCGGCCGCCTGGGAGGGGCTCGCGGGCGCCATGCCGGCGCCGGTGCAGGGGATCCTCGAAAGCTTCGTCGAATTCGAGCGCGAGGTGTCGGCGATCGTGGCGCGCGGCCTGGACGGCAAGACCGCCTCCTACGTCGCAGTCGAGAACCGGCACGAGAACCACATCCTGGCGCAGACGATCGCGCCGGCCCGCGTGCCGTTCGAGACGGCGCGGCGCGCCGAGGCGGTCGCCCGCCACATCGCCGAGAAGATCGGCCTCGTCGGCATCCTGGGGGTGGAGATGTTCGTCGGCAGCGATGGCGGGCTCCTGGTCAACGAGCTCGCGCCGCGGCCGCACAATTCGGGCCATTGGACGATCGATGCGTGCGTGACCAGCCAGTTCGAGCAGGTGGTGCGCGCGATCTGCGGCCTGCCGCTCGGCAACCCGCGCCGGCATTCGGATGCGGTCATGGACAACCTGATCGGCGAGGCGGTCAACCGCTGGCCGGAGATCCTCAAGGACCCCGATGCCAAGCTGCACCTCTACGGCAAGCGCGAGGTGCGCCCCGGCCGCAAGATGGGCCACGTGACGCGGCTCAGCCCGCGCAAAGAAGAGACACCGGGGGGCTGACGATGCGCAGCCGGCTCATCGGACTGTGCGCGGCCGTGAGCCTTCTGGCGCTGCCACCGGCAGGCGGGACGAGTGCAGCTGCGAGCTATCCCACGCGGCCGGTCAAGATCATCGTGACGTTCGCGGCGGGCGGCATCACCGACATCGTCGGCCGCCTTCTCGCGCAGAAGATGACCGAAGATTTCGGCCAGCGCTTCTATGTCGAGAACCGCCCCGGTGCCGGCGGCGCCGTGGCCTCGGAGATCGCCGCCCGCGCAGCACCCGACGGGTACACGCTCGAGATCGCATCGGCCGGCACGCACGCGATCAACCCGAGCCTTTACCCGCATCTCGCATACGATCCGGTGAAGGACTTCGTCCCGATCTCCCTCGTCTCGTGGGAGGCGAACCTCCTGATCGTCCGTCCCGACCTGCCGGCGAAGACGTTCCCCGAGCTGGTGGCACTCCTCAAATCATCGCCGCACGCCCTCAACTACGGGACGGCCGGGTTCGGGTCCACGACCCACCTCGCCATGGAGCTGCTGAAGATGAAGTCCGGCACGTCGATCACGCCGGTCGCCTACAAGGGCGCCTCCGAGGTGACGCAGGCCGTGATCGCGGGCCAGGTCGATCTCGCCTTCAACGGGACGTCGACCGCGCTGGCACCGGTGCGGAGCGGATCGGTGCGCGCGATCGGCGTGTCGAGCCTGAAGCGCTCGGCTGTGCTGCCCGACGTGCCGGCGATCGCCGAGACCCTGCCGGGCTTCGAAGCGCTCGCCTGGCATGCCCTCGTGGCGCCCGCGGGCACGCCTCAGGAGGTGATCGACGTCCTCGCCCGCGAAGTGCAGAAGATCGTGCGCGAGCCGGAGACGGCGACGCACATGCGCGGCCTCGGCATCACCCCGGTCGGCTCGACGCCGGCCGAGTTCGCCAAGTTCATGGGCGACGAGATCCGCAAATGGGCCGAGGTCGTGAAGGTCTCCGGCGCCAAGGTGGAGTGAGTAGCTCGTCCTATCGCCTGGCAGCGAAGCGCCGGAACGGTTTCGGAAAGCGCGCGAAGCGGCCGAGCCCCTCGCGCAGGCGGCCGATCGCCTGCGGGACACGCAAGACGTCGGCCAGCCGGCGGTCGAGGAATTTCCACGTGTCGGCGAAGCCCTCGGACTTGTCCTCGAGCCAGTACATCACCGTGGCGCTGTAGACGCCGGCGAGCAGCCCGCGCTTGCTGTAATAGTTGAAGTCGGTGGCCGTATCCCCGGCCGCGTACCAGATCGCGTCGACCGTGCGCCACACCAGCCGCGCTGCGAGCGGCGCGTTGTGCGGCAGCGCCAGGAGCGACAGGGCCCGCCGCACCGCCTCGCGATGGGAAGCCAGATCCTCCAGCCGCAGCCGGATGGCGAGTGCCACCCGCTCGCGCACCTTGAGCCCGGCCGTGCCCTGGTGCTCGAGCGCCTCCAGCATCCGGCGGTCGGCGAGCGCCACCCATGCCTCGACCGCCTCGACGGCCCCGCGCGGAAAGACGCGCAGCGCCGTCAGCGGATCGTGGCCGGCATCGGCTGCGGCATGGCGCAACGTCTCGAGCGTCCAGCCGTCGAAGGGCACGTGCGGCAGGGCTGCCGCGATGATCTGCTCGCGCGCCTGGTCGTGATCGAAGGCATCGGCGGAATTTGCCATGGCTCACTCCAGCTCCGGATCGCGCGGCTCGTCGAACGATTTCTTCATCTCGTCGACGAACCCGAACAGCCGCAAATCCTCGACGCGCTGCGGGTAGAGGACGCCGTCGAGATGATCGCACTCGTGCTGCACCACCCGCGCATGGAATCCGGACACCGTGCGGTCGATCGTCTCGCCTTCGTGGGTCGTGGCGCGGTAGCGCAGATGCACGAAGCGCGGCACCGCCCCCATCATGTCGGGCACGGAGAGGCAGCCCTCCCAGTCGAGAGCCTTCTCCTCACCCAACGGCTCCAGCACCGGATTGACCAGCACGGTGAGGCCGACCGGCTTGTCGTCGTCGGCCCCGGTGGTGCGCGTCGGCAGGACCTTGAACACGACCACCCGCAACGGGACGTGCACCTGCGGGGCGGCCAGACCGGTGCCGTGCGCGTCCTCCATGGTCTCGACCATGTCCTTGACCAGCCTCTGGATTTCCGGTGCCGTGGGGTCGGGGACCTCGCCCGCGCGCTGGCGCAGGACGGGATGGCCCATGCGGGCGATCTTGAGCAATGCCATGGGGCGAATATGAGCCCCCCGGACCCCCCGGTAAAGTCCTCTTCCCAGACCCAAGTACTTGTGATATAAGCTCTGATTCAGATGCGAGGGCCTGTCATGGGCTCTCGGCGTCCCACCCCTATTGGATTTTGGAAAGGAGTGCGGCCCACCCGTGCAAGTCATCGTTCGCGACAATAACGTCGATCAAGCTCTGCGCGCCCTCAAGAAGAAGCTGCAGCGCGAGGGTGTGTTCCGTGAG
>Ga0335078_10010748_pt1 | contig 13554 bp, 6 predicted proteins | sample Lox_Sample_32_FD_206711 | JGI IMG/M metagenome (GOLD analysis project Ga0335078, IMG submission 206711) | Soil microbial communities from Loxahatchee National Wildlife Refuge, Florida, United States - Lox_Sample_3.2 | ecosystem: Environmental > Terrestrial > Soil > Wetlands | place: USA: Florida...
ATTTTGACCGGCAAGTGGTTTCATGGCGGCTATCTGGCGGACGTGCTCGCGCCGGGACAGAAGGTCGCGCTCTTCGGCAAAGTGGAGTTCGACAGCTACGCCGGCCAGCTTACGATGCTCCACCCGGAGTTCGAAATCCTCTCCGAAGCCGACGACGCGGCGGAGGCGGCGCTCCATCTGGGCCGCGTGGTGCCGGTCTATGAAGCGGTCGGGAAGCTGAGCACGCGCGTGCTGCGGACGCTGGTCCACCGGGTGCTCGAAGCGCTGCCGCCGGTGTCCGATCCGCTTCCCGAGGACGTGCGGCGGCGCCTGAAACTGCCCGACCGCTGGACCGCCATACGCGAAACGCACTTCCCCCCCCAGGACACCGACATGCGCCTGCTGAACGCCTTCCGCTCGCAGGCCCAGTTCCGTCTGATCTTCGAGGAGTTCTTCTGGCTGGAGTGCGGCGTGGCGTTGAAGCGCAGCAAGGCGCGCACGGTTCCGGGAATTTCCTTCGATCTGAACGAGCGCGTGCGCGAACGGGTCAAGAGCATGCTGCCGTTCAAGCCCACCGCCGCGCAGAAGCGGGTGCTCGGCGAGATCGCCCAGGATATGAAAGCTCCGCGCCCCATGAACCGGTTGCTGCAAGGCGACGTGGGAAGCGGCAAGACCATTGTGGCTGCGGAGGCGGCCGTGATCGCCATCGAAAATGGGTACCAAGTGGCCGTGCTGGCGCCCACCGAAATCCTGGCGGCCCAGCACTACTTTTACTTCAAGCAACTGCTGGCGCGCCTGGATTACGTGACGGTGATGCTCACGGGCTCGTTCACCAGCCGGGAGAAGGTGCAGATCAAGAAGCTGATCGCCGCCGGCTTGACGCATGTCGTGATCGGAACCCACGCCCTGCTCGAAAAGGACGTCGAGTTTCAAAAGCTGGGCCTCGCGATTGTGGACGAGCAGCATCGTTTCGGCGTGATGCAGCGTTTCGAGCTGTTGCAGAAGGGCGTCCATCCCGATGTCCTGGTGATGACCGCAACGCCCATTCCGCGCACGCTGGCGCTGACCCTTTATGGCGACCTGGATGTTTCGGTGATCGACGAATTACCGCCGGGACGCAAGCCGATCGTCACCAGACATGTGACCGCCGACCACGTCGAACGCATCTACAGTTTCCTGAAAACGCAGATCGACGAAGGGCGCCAGGCGTATGTGGTGTATCCGGTAATCGAGGAATCGGAGACCAACGCCATGAAGGCCGCCGAAAAGATGCACGAACATTTGTCGCAGGAAGTGTTTCCGGGCATCGCGGTAGGACTGATGCACGGCAGGCTGCCGCCGGACGAAAAGGAAGCCGCCATGCAGCGGTTCAAGGAGGGCGGCATCAAGATCCTGGTCTCGACTACCGTGATCGAAGTCGGCGTGGATGTCCCCAACGCCACCGTGATGGTGATCGAACAGGCCGAGCGCTTCGGTCTGGCGCAGCTTCACCAGCTTCGCGGGCGGGTGGGGCGCGGCGCGGCGCAGAGCTATTGCATCCTGATTACGGAGCGCATGAGCGACGCGGCCAAGGAACGCATCCGGACGCTGGTGGATTCCAACGATGGATTCCTGATTGCAGAGATGGATCTGAAGCTGCGCGGCCCCGGCGAGTTCTTCGGCACCAGGCAGTCCGGGCTGCCCTCGCTGCGGGTGGCGAACATCCTGCGCGACCAGGAAATTCTGGAAGTCGCGCGGCGCGAGGCGGTGGATTTCGTGAGCCATCCGCCGGCCGAAGAAGAACTGCGGCAGGCCGTCGCCTATATTCGCGACCACTGGCAGCGGCGCTACGGGCTGGTGACGGTCGGCTGATGCGGGTGATCGCGGGTGAGTGATGGGCGGTGAGGGGGATGAATCGCTCGGTTCGATTACCCGGTTGTCGGTGTGCCCGAACGGGCCCCCAAAGCTCGGTATAGGATCGGGCGCCAAATCGGTATAGGATCGGGCGCCAAAGAGGTTAGCCGATCCCACTGTGGCTCCGATTTCTCGAGCCGCGCGCGCGAAGCCAAGTGTCCAAATACAAGAAACACACACAAACTTAAAAATAATGTAAAATATCTTCCCAGCCGGGTCGGCCCGCATGAGCAAACAAACCATTATCAGCCTCGCGCTCCTCAAGGCGCAGTGGGAGGTCCAAAGAAAGGATTACCTCGAGATCTTCGTCCCGTTTGTCGTTGAGTGTATACGGCTGGGCGACTATAGCGTTGTGTCGTTGCCGCAGCTTCGGAAAGATATCGAGTGGCGTTTTGGTCTTAGAATCCCTCAGCATGCGCTCAAGCTCATCCTAAATCGAGTCAAAGCAAAGGGGTTCGTTCAAGCTGAGAATAAAATGCTAGTGCCGGTCTTCAGAAAACTCTCTGAACACGGCTTCGCCGTAATTCAACAAAAGGTCATCCAGTCTCACGAAAAGGTCGTGCAGAGCCTCCTGGAGTTTAGCCACTCGCGGTTCTCGATGGACATCGGCCCTGCGGAGGCAGAGGCGGCACTACATCATTTCTTGCAAAGCGATCCCTTATTGTCGATCGGCAAGCTCATTTCGCCTGACACGAAGAGTCTGTTGCCCAAGACTGGCCCAAGCGTTCAGTACATTATTGCCAGCTTCATACAAGAAATTGAAGCCACTCGCCCAACTGAGTTTGATCATCTCGAAACTATTGTGAAGGGCAGTATGCTCGCATCAGCCCTCTTTTTGCCCGACCCTGCCCGGACCGAACGTAAATTCAAGAATACGGAAATCTATTTCGACACATCCTTTCTAATTTTCGTCCTTGGGCATGCCGGGCCGATCCGTAGAGACCCTTGCGTCGAGCTACTCACGCTGCTGACCGACTCCGGCGCGAGGCTCTCGTGTTTTACGCATACATTTGACGAGGCATGGGCAGCGCTTCGAGCTTGTGCATTCCGTTTGGAGAGAAAAGACGTTAGGAACGCCTACGGCCCAAGTATGGAATTTTTCCTCACCGAGGGAATCGACGCAGACGACGTTGAGGCCCGCATGGCAAGGATGGAGGAAGACCTTCGCAAGCTCAGAATTCATATTCGTCCGTCTCTACAGGGAGAATACGAAGGCCAGGTCGATGAAAACACGCTAAGGTCATCCTTGCAAGCCGAGCTGCCTTTTCATTCCGACAATGCTCTCGATAGAGACGTGAAGTCCCTGGCCGGCGTCATGCGTCTGTGGAAGGGCTCCGAGCCGCCGTACTTGGAGGACGCGCCTGCGCTATTCGTGACGACCAACAGCGCGGTCGCACGTGTGGCTCGGGAGCTCTACCGTCACGCGACCGCTGGCAACGGTGATGGCGACGTACCAAAGAGCGTGGCACCATGCGTGACTGACCAGAATCTTACTACCCTCTTATGGCTCAAGAAACCGACCCAGGCACCGGAACTCCCTCGGAAACGAATAATCGCCGACACAATGGCCGCGATGCAGCCGAGCATGGACCTGTTGGCTAAATACGAAGCGCAACTTGAGCTGTTGATGAGGCGTGGAGATATCCAGCCAGATGACTACTACCTGATGCGATATTCGCGCGAGGCCAAGCGTGCCCTGATGGATGAGACAGTGGGCCAAGAGGACGCCTTTGTCGAGGGCACGGTTTCTGAGGTAATTCAGCGAGCTCGGAAAGCAATGCTCGCCGAGGCCGAGGTGCAACTGACCCAGCAGAAGCAGCTCCGGGAAATGGCGGAACGGCGGGCACTTGAAGAGCAACGGCTTAGGGAGGAGGAAGTGTCTAGCGTGACCGAAGATGCGCGGCTCCGGGACCAGGGGCGCAGGAGGCGCGTCTGGCAGCGAGCTCAGAAGTACGCGTATGCGGTGACGTTATTGTGCGACATCGTGGCCTTCGGCGTCCTAGCTGTCGGTCTATACTCTTTAAATCAGTTTGCTACCGCATCGCCAAAGCTGCACGCTCTGAAAAGCAAGCCTTTGCAGATAGGTCTTATAGCGATACAGGTTTGCGTTTTCGTTTTGAGCGTCCTAAACCTTCATTTCGGTGTAACCCTAAACACTCCAATCAAGCGCTTGGAGGCTTATCTGACAAAGAGATTTGAGCGATGGCTTCTGCTCGAGGGTTAGGCCCTCCCTTGGGCGTGATCCGCAGGCCAAGGAGGGCGGCCCTAAGTCGGGTGAGTTGCTGCGGGTGGCGAACATCCTGCGCGACCAGGAAATTCTGGAAGTCGCGCGGCGCGAGGCGGTGGACTTCGTGAGCCATCCGCCGGCCGAAGAAGAACTGCGGCAGGCCGTCGCCTATATTCGCGACCACTGGCAGCGGCGCTACGGGCTGGTGACGGTCGGCTGATGCGGGTGATCGCGGGCGAGTTCCGGTCGCGGCGGCTGAAAACCGTTCCGGGCCTCGCCACGCGGCCCACGCCCGACCGGCTACGCGAAACGCTCTTCAATATCCTGTCGCCGCGGATCGCGGGCACCGTGTTCGTGGATGCGTACGCCGGCAGCGGGGCGGTGGGCATCGAGGCGCTCAGCCGCGGCGCGGCGCGATGCGTGTTCATCGAACGCGGCAAATCCGCAGTAGAAGTGATCCGCGAGAATTTGCACGCGCTGGGGATCGAGGAGCGCGCGCGCGTGGTGGCCGGCAAGGCAGCCGCAACGCTGGGGAGAGAGCCGGCGGATATCGTGTTTCTCGATCCGCCGTATGAGATGGAAATCGAGTACGCCGCGGCGTTGGGCGCGCTGGGAATCGCGCCACCGGCGCTGGTGGTGGTGCAGCATTCCGTGCGATTCGATCCGGGAGAGGTGCACGGGACGCTGCGGCGCACCCGGGTAGTAAAGCAAGGCGGCAACGCCCTCAGTTTTTATGAGCGCATTTAATCGGCGCGCAGCGTCTTTACGGCCTGAACTGGAAGATCGTACCGTAGCCCGGGGTTCCGTAGAGTGCCGTAGCTCCGTAAATCGCGCCGCTGCTGGTAAGAGCGAAAGCCACCGGCTCGCCGCCATCGGCGCCCCCCGAGAAGTTGTAGAGCACTTGCTGAGACCAGGCGCCTTCCGGCGATAACGGAGGGCCCAGCTCGAAAATCGCGCCGTACCCGTCCAGTCCGCCTAGTTGCGCGGCGCCTAGGAGCCGCCGCGTGCCCGCAACCATCAACGCGTCCGGCTGAGCTCCGTCAGTGCTGGTGAAGGAGTGCAGCACCCGTTCCGTCCAGGGGCCGCCTGCCGACGGCGGCGGCCTCAACGAGAACACCGTTCCGCAGCCGCTGCTTCCCTGCGAACAAGGCCCGCCACCGCCATACAGGGTCGTGCCGTACAGAACGCCATCGCTATCGATGATGTGGGCGTAGGGCTGTTCCCCATCGTTGCCGCCCTGGAAACTGTAGAGCACTTGCGGAGTCCAGGCGCCGTCCGCGGATCCCGGTGGCGTCAAGGAAAACACCGTGCCGCAGCCGGAGCCTCCCGAGCCGCAAGTGCCGCTGCCGCCGAACTTGGTGGTTCCGTAAAGCACTCCGCCATTTCCAACCACCAGGGCGTAAGGAAAGAAGCCGCCGGCGCCGGAGGGAAAGCTATAAAGTATGCGTTCGGTCCAGGCGGTGTCCGGCGATCCGGGCGCCACCAGCGAGAACACGGTGCCCCCGGCGAGCGCGCCGCCGAAGGCAGTCGTACCGTAGAGCACGCCGGCGTTTTCCACCAGTGGTCCCACGGGCTGTTCGCCATCGCCGCTCGCATTGCCTAAGAAGCTGTAGAGCACCTGCTCGGTCCAAACGCCGCCGCCGGCCGACGGCGGCCGCAAGGCGAAGACGGTTCCCAATCCCGCGGTCCCTCCGAGCGTGGTGGTGCCGGCGAGCACGCCCCGCGGGCCCACTAATGGCAGGCCGCCGGGAAGCGCTCCATCGGCGCCGCCGCTGAAGCTGTAGAGCAACTGCTCGCTCCATGGGTCTCCCGGGGACGCCGGCGGCGACAACGAGAAAACCGAGCCCCAGTTGTCGAGTCCACCGCCGTAAGTGGTGCCGTACAGCACGCCGTCCTTGTAGGTCATTCGGGCCTGCGGGTTGGCGCCGTCATTGGGTGCGCCGGCGAAGCTGTAGATGGTGACGACCTGCGGCGGCGATTGCGCGGCGCCGTGCGGCGCGAGCAGCGTGAGCATCCCCACCAGGCCTACGCTCAGAACCGACAGCCCGATTCGCTTTTCGTCACCGGCTACGGGCCGAACCAACGCCCGAATCAAATCGACCTTAGCGGCCATGCCCATGATCTGGTCTCCTGCGTGTACCTGCCGAAACGATTCCGCTACTCGGATCCTGTGTCCGCGATCCGCTGTACCGGCGGCCAGAAACGACGCCCTCTTCGGCCGCGCGCGGTGAGCCCCTGCGCGAGAAATGCCGCGACGCTCCGCATGCGCGGATTGCGGATGCGGCTATCTTAAATCCGCCTGAATCTCTCAGGTCCCGGCTGCGGTGGTCGAGAGCCGCACTCGATATAGGCAGCAAGACTTGGACCGCGCGAACCGATTCCACTGACCGAGTTAGTGTAGCCCAATGGCGAAACGATTTCAATTCGGGAATTGCATTGAATCGGTTCGGAATTTACCTAACCGTGCGCAGATCCGGGCGGCGGGACGGCCGCGGTGTCGCGCGCCGCGAGAGAGACTTTGGTATTTCGCGGCGGTGAGAAGCGAGTCCGGGCGGCAAATCCATCCCGAAACATGCAATGCTGAGGTATGCGAAAACGGTCAGCGAACAGCGGGTCCCAAAAGAGCCCCCCTAGCGTGAACGATTCTGCTGGGCAGCAGCTCTCGCCGGAAGAACAGGAGAGGGCTACCGTCAGCAGAATCATGTCCGAGATGGGCCACAAGGGCCGATTCGGGAGGGGCAAGTCCAGCGCGTCCTACCCCGCGCCGGGGCCGCGGCGCGGATCCAAGCGTAAGGGGGCGCCGGCCAAGTGGGGCAAACGGTAAATCGGCCTTAGCGTCGACGGCCGATCCGCCGCGGCCGGCGGGAGTCCGCTGCCGGCGTCGGCGGAGTTGCCGGGCGGCCGGCGGAAGTCCGCTGCCGGCGTCGGCGGAGTTGCCGGGCGGCCGGCGGAAGTCCGCTGCCGGCGTCGACGGAGTTGCCGGGCGGCGGAAGCGTGGCTGCCAACTCGCGTTGTACCGCGCTTTCGAGGAAGGGCATGCATCACGAAAAAAAGCCGGAGCCGCGTGAGCGCCTCCGCCCACGATAGCTCCGGCCCGGAGAATCTTCTCGACCGGCGCCCCGGTCTTAGCCCGAGGCGCCGGAAAGTTTCCGCTGTTACTGGATCTCCGTGGTAAATACGACGTCCACCCAGTAATTGCTCGACCCGCTCGTGCCGGTTGGGAATCCCTTAGTCGTGGCATACACGCCGTTGGGGCCGTACTGCCCGTCGACGGGAGCGTATAGCATCTCGTTGGTTACTCCCGAGGTGGCGAAGTAACCGGCGTCGTCTGCGTAATGCCCTTTCAAAGCGCAGTACGAGATCACGTACATGGTATTGGGCTGGATGGCGATCGGAGCGGCGAAATTGGCTTGCTGCCAACCCGAGGCCGACTCATTGGTGAAAATGACGGAACCAAGCAGAGTGCCCGTCGCGGTCCAGAGATAGCCAGTATGACTTCCCGTGTTTTTGGAACTCTTGTAGAAGCGCACACCGGTGACGTATCCGGGGACGTTGGAGTCGAATCTCAGGCCCAGTTGGGTGGGCTGTGAGACATTCGCCGCCGGCGTTCCGGGAACCGCGGCCGGCGCCCAAAGCGATACCGGCGCCGCCGTGCCGACGGTAGGAGCTATGTTGAAGACCACGTCCACCCAGTAATTGGTGGCGGACGAACCGGTGGCCGGAAAGCCGCCGGAGCCATCCGCGTAGACGCCATTCGGCCCGCTCTGACCATCGGCCAGCGCCTGGAGCGGCGCGTTGCTCACTCCGCCACCGGTGAAGAAACCGTTATCCGCGGCGGTGTGTCCCTGCGGGGCGTGATACGAGATGACATAGGTCGTGTTCGCGGTAATCGCCACCGGCGCCGCGAAATAGGCCGTTTGCCACCCGGAAGCGGTTTCGTGTTGGAACGTCACGCTCGCCAGGAGCTGTCCGGTGGAGGACCACAGGTTGCCGACGTGAGTTCCCTTGTTGGAGGATCCTTTGTAGAAGCGCACGCCGGTGACGTATCCGGAAGCGGCGGAACTGAACTTCATCCCCACCTCCACGGCCTGGTTGCTTGTGGATGCGGGATTCAACGGTTGTGCGGTGGCGGACCAGACCGAACAGGGGCACATCACGATAAACGAAACCGCTTGCGAGGCGCCGTTCAGCGTGGCGGTGACGATCACGGTCTCCTCTCCGCTGGGCGTGACGCTTGCCGCCGTAACCGGGAATGTGGCCGTCGATGAGGAGGCCGGCACGGTCAACGAAGACGGCGCCGTCACGGCAGTGCCATTTTCGGAGAGCAGCAAGGTGACTCCGCCGTTCGGAGCCGGCGCCGAAAGAGTGACCGCGCACGTGCTGCTGGCGCCCGCATTGAGGTTGGTGGGATTACAAGCGAGCGTGGAGATCGTCAGCGGGGCCACCAGGTTTAAGGTAAAAGTCTGGGAGGTCCCGTTTAGCGCCGCCGTGATCGCGGCCGTCTGGCTGGTAGTGACTGTACCGGCGGTGGCGGTGAAAGTAGCCGCGGCCGCCCCCGCGGCCACCGTGACGGCGCTGGGTACGCCGAGTGCCGGGTTATTGCTGGCCAACGCCACGCTGGCGCCGCCGGTTGGGGCGGCCTGATTCAGGGTCGCCGTGCAGGCGCTCGAAGCGCCGGAGTTCACCGTGCCGGGATTGCAGCTTAACAGTGTCACAACGAGCGGCGAGGAGGTCGTGATCGTCCCGCCGGTTGCGGCCATGGTGATGGCACTGCCGGCGGGCGATACGCCCATCGCGTTTTTGACGGTAATGGTAGTCGCTGTGGTAGCCGGCGCGAGCGTGACGTTCACGATCGCGGCCACGCCGTTTTGCATGACCGTGGTATCCAATCCAGTCAGTAAGCAGGTATAAGAGCCGGCGGCCGGCGCGCAGGAGATGAACTTAACCGCGGCGTTGGCCGACGCGCCGGGGATCGCAGAGACAGCCGTGATATCGGACGGCGAATATGCCAACGTCCACTCGATACCGGCGGGTTCGCTTCCCGCCGGAGACGTTACAGAAAGATTCAGCGACACCGTGCTCCCCGGCGATGCCACAGCCGATGACAGGGCCAGAGTATCCGTTTGACAGAAAGCGGTTGCGCCTGACAGGCAAGTCAGAATAAATGCGATGGTGTGTTTCAGAATGGTTGGTGACAACATGACGTTTGATAAATCGGTCCGCGATCGGGAAGTCCTGTAGCAGTGAAGTTAGTCAATATTTACCGATTAAGACCTGTATATCTTATACAAGAATACTTAGACAGACTCTATGTGAGGACTTAGTTCGCGGCTCATGCGGATGCCGGGTTCGCGTGCGGAGGGGATATGCAGAAGTACAGGAAATGCGCGGCGTGCGGGGACCGCTCGGGCTCGGCATCGCCGCCGGCGGCAAGCTTGGGCGGGACGGAACCTGATCGAGCGGCGTTATACCCGGCGGCCGCTGAGAACAGCTTACATCGGAAGGGTTTTGCCCTGGACCGCCGGGCTGGTGCCTGAGAGAGAGCCTCGTTCAGGCCTGGCTGCCGGGCGTGAAAGTCTCCTGGAAGGACCGCACGGCCAACTCGGTCCGGCTCGTCACGTTCTGCTTACGGAAGATGCGGTAAAGGTACTCTTTCACCGTTCCTTCGCTAAGGCACAACTCGTAAGCGATTTCCTTATTGGCCTTGGCTTGGCGAATCAGCGTGACGATTTGTTTCTCGCGGAACGAGAGCTGATCGCCCGGCCGTTTCGGGATCCGGCTTCTCGGTTTCCGGCATGCAGGGCAGATGTATTCCTTCTTAACCGCACAGAATCCGCTTCCGCAGCGGGCGCAACTTCGTGGCACTGAAGACGTTGAGGGAGGAACGACTGAGATGTTGAGGTTCATCACGAAAATTAGGTGCAAAGTGCCGGTCGTAATTCTCGCTGGCACGCCCATCTTCATCGCCTTGGGCGCCCCCCTTTAGGTGTTCCGGGCCGGCCGGAAGGCGCAGTACGGATACCCGTGCCTTTAGGGGGTCAACTTGAATACCGTACCTTTACCCGCTGTCCCGCCGTTTAAAGTCGTGCCGTAGAGCGCCCCGTGATTGTCCATGACAAGACCTGCCTGGGGATTCGCCCCATCGCCGTTCTGGCCGGTGAAAACGTGCAGCACCGCCCCGGTCCAGGCGCCGCCCGGAGCCGCCGGAGGAATCAACTCGAACAGCGTGCCGCATCCCGCGGGCAAGCAGGAATTTGAACCGCCGGACGGAGTGACGCCGTAGAGCCGGCCGCTCATGCCGAAGACGAGCCCGGCCTGGGGATTGGCCCCATCGCCGTTCTGGCCGGTGAAGTTATAGAGTACCGTCTCAGTCCATTCTCCACCTGTGGCCGCCGGTGGAGTGAGTTGGAACACGGTGCCCATTCCCGCCGTCCCGCCGTTGACGGTGGTCCCGTACAGCGCTCCGCTGGCGTCCAAGATCAGGCCGGCCCGCGGATTGGCTCCGTCTGTTTCGTAGAAGGTGTGGATCAAGTTGAAGGTCCAGCCAGCGCCATTCGCCGCCGGAGGCGAGAGTTCGAATACCGTGCCATAGCCGGCGCCTCCGTTATAGGCGACGCCGTAAAGGTTGCCGTGCGCATCGATCACCACGGGCGCTTCGGGATCGCCTCCGTCGCTGCCGCCTGAGAAGTTGTAGAGCAGGCCTTCGCTCCAGGCGCCGTTTCCGCCCGGAGGCGGCTTCAGGTAAAATACCGTGCCGGACCCGGCGGAGTTGGGCCCGGTGGCGCCGGTGAGACTATAGAGTCCTCCCTGGCGCGTTGTGCCGTACAGCGTTCCTTGCGCGCTGAGCACCAGGCCGGCTCGAGGTCCCGATCCGTCGGCCGGCTGTGCGCCGCCCACGAAATCGTGGAGATCGGCAACCGTCCAGGCGCCGCCGGAAGAAGGTATTATCGCCACCGCGCTGCCGCGCAGAGAAGTTCCGCCATCGTAGGTCGTGCCGAAAAGAACTCCGTTGCAGTAAAGGAGATCTCCCACCGGACGGCTGCTTGCGGAGACGTTGTCCGCGCCGAAGGCAAGCAGGGTCTGCTCCGTCCACGGCTCGCCGGCGGCGGCGGGCGGCGCCAACTCGAATAGGGTGCCTCCGCCCCCTTGCGTGGCGCCATACAGGACTCCGTTCTGGCCAATCACCACACGGGCCTGTGGATTGGCGCCGTCGTTGTTAGCCCCGAAGCTGTACAGGGTTGTCAGAGCGGGGGCGCCCGCCACCAGCGAAACGCTCGCCGTTTGTGAGATGTCCGACACAGTAGCCGTGATGATGGCCGTCTGATTCGACGGGATGCTCCCCGCAGTCACCGTGAAAGTAGCCGTCTTGGACCAGGTGGGCACGACCACCGAAGCCGGCACCGTGAGCAGCGGGTTGCTTACGGCCAGAGTAATCGTCAAGCCCGCCAATTGTGCTGTATTCCGGCCCAGCGTGAGTGCACAGGAGCCCGATCCGCCCGAGGACAACGACGAGGGAGTGCAGCCGAAGGCCGAGATCGTCAGCTTGGATGCCAGGATGAAGGAGACCTGTTCGGAAGCGCCGTTCAGCGAGGCGGTAAGGGTCGCCCGCTGCCATTGCGCCGCGATCGTACCGGCGGTAGCGGTAAAGGTAACGGAGGAACTTCCGGCGGCGACCGCGACCGATGCGGGCGTCGCGAGAAACGCGCTGCTGGTCGAGAGCGCGAGCGTGACGCCGCCGGCAGGCGCCGCCTGGTTCAGGGTCGCGGTACAGGTAGCGGGGCTCTCGGAAAGTAACGCGGTCGGGCTGCAGATCAGCGAGGACAGCAGCACCGAGGGCGCCAGCGAAATCGAAACGGTTTGCGTTGCGCCGTTCCAGGCAGCGGTGATGGCGGCGGTCTGGCTGGTCGGGATGCTGCCGGCGGTGGCCGTAAAACTGCCGGTGCTGGCGCCGGCGGAGACGTTCACCGAGGCGGGCACGCTCAAGTTCGTATTGTTGCTGGAAAGCGAAACGGTAGTGCCGCCTGCAGGCGCCGGCTGGCTCAGCGTGACGGTGCAAGCCGAGGAAGCGCCGGAAGCCAGTGTCGTGGGGTTGCAAGCGACCGCCGACAGCACCACCGAAGCTGTCAGCGAGATCGAAGCGCTTTGCGAGGCGCCGTTCAGAGTGGCGGTAACCACGGCAGTCTGATTGGCCGCGATGGCGCCCGCCGAGGCGGTAAAGGCGACCGTGCCGGCGCCGGCGGAGGCGTTCACCGAGGCCGGCACGGTCAGGGCGGCATTGTTGCTCGACAACGCGACCGCGACGCCGCCGGATGGCGCGGCTTGGTTCAGTGTAATGGTGCAGGTCGAGAAGCCTCCGGAAACCAGGGAACTAGGATTGCAAGCGATCGCGGAAACCAGCGTGGGCGCCATGAGGTTCAAGGTGGCCGTCTGCGAGGCGCTGTTCAAAGTCGCGGTGACCGTGGCGGTCTGGCTGGTCAGGATCGTTCCCGCGCCGGCCGTAAAGGCTGCGGACGAACTTCCCGCCGGCACGGAGACAGAGCCGGGTACGCTGAGCGCTCCATTGTTGCTGGAGAGCGACACCGAGGCGCCGCCCGCGGGCGCCGCCTGGTTCAGGCCGACGGTACAACTGGAGGAATTACCCGACGCTATCGAGCCGGGGTTACAGACCAGTGAGGAGAGCGCCGCGGAAGCCACTAACGAAATCGAGAAGTTTTGCGAGAGGCCGTTCAGGGTCGCCGTGACCGTGGCCGTCTGATTGGCGCCGATCACGCCCGTGCTGGCCGTGAAGTTAGCGGACGAGTTTCCGGCGGGCACGGTCACAAAGGGCGGAACGCTCAGAGCCGCGCTGTTGTCGCCGAGCACGATATTTACTCCGCCCAGGGGGGCTGCGCCACTCAGCGTCACCGTGCAAGTAGCGGAAGCCAGCGAACCGAGCGAATTCGGAGAACAGCTTAGTTGCGTCAAACTCAGCGGGCCGCCGGTGGTGATCGTCCCTCCGGTCGCCGTCGCCGGAATGGAAAGGCCGGTGGTCGACGTGCTGACCACGTTTGCAACACCGATGGTGCTGTTAGTGGCGTTCGCGGACATAGTCATCGTGAGCACGGCGACTACGCCGTTTTGTACGATGTCCGGATTCAGTCCGGTCAACAAGCACGTATAGGAGCCCGCGCCTCCGGCACAGAAGATAGCTTTGTTCGCGGCCGTGGCGGCGGTCCCGTCAGCCGCCGTAATATTGGTGATGTTAGAAGGCGGATAAGTCAGAGTCCATTGCAAGCCCGCGGGTTGATAGCCCGATGGCGAGGTCAAGGATAAGTTGAGGGAGACCGTGCCGCCAGGGCTTGTCGAACCCGAAGACAGAGCCAGAACATCCGACTGGCCGTAGGCCGTAACGCCCGGCAGGAAGGCCGCAACGACTGCGGTTGCGTACTTCAACATGCGGAAGGACATCACCCGTA
>Ga0335078_10010750_pt1 | contig 13553 bp, 10 predicted proteins | sample Lox_Sample_32_FD_206711 | JGI IMG/M metagenome (GOLD analysis project Ga0335078, IMG submission 206711) | Soil microbial communities from Loxahatchee National Wildlife Refuge, Florida, United States - Lox_Sample_3.2 | ecosystem: Environmental > Terrestrial > Soil > Wetlands | place: USA...
ATGCAAACTCCTGCAGCGCGCGCGCATCGGCATCTACTTTCACCGCCAAAGCGCCTTCCTCACCGCAAATTCCACGCCATAGCGTCTGGTCGCAGTCGAGGACGATTACCTTATGGGGCGGCGTGTGTAGGCGATAGAAGCGGCGGGCGATTATGGTGCCCAGCGCATTGAAAAATTCCTGAGTGTAGGGAACGTGGCCGACTTTGTCGGCCTGGCGGTCTTCGTAATTCGCGACCGGATACTGCGCGCTCAGTTCGGCGGAGGTCACAACATGAATTGCGCCGTTCTGGCGCAGGCTCTCGGCAAGGAGACGCTCGTGATTTTTCAGGAACTCGGCATTTGCGGCCTCCTGCGACGATGGACACAGGCAAAGCAGGTGTGGCGCCGCCGACCGCTCAGCCGCAGACTTGAGTGTTGCCAGAAAGTCCGCTACATTGCGTTCGAACTCCCGGGCAGCATCGCCCCTGACACTCGCCGCATCCGAACTGTGGAACCAATCTTCCAGGCGCACCAGAACCACGTTCAATCCGTGGCGATTGCTGCCCAGCGTGCCGGCAGGATTGAGCAGCTCCTGAAAGACCTGGTTGTAGGCGGCGAACCGAACGTCGCACGCAATTTCCAGCTCGTTCATCCAGAACCCAAGCGACGGTTCCAGCGGTTCGGCGGTAAACGTGGCCGTCACCGCGATGGTGTGTCGGGCTTCTTTATTTGCGCCAGGGGTTTCAGCAGGCAACAAGGAAATCCTCCGGAAGCCACGGCTCTGCCGCGGCATACATCAGCATCGAAGCTGAAATTTCAAGATCTGTGCGATTAAGGAAAGAAGGAGTGGCCGGTAGGAACGCGGCTGAGACTTTTTGAGTGTTGGCTGTCGAAGATAAGCACATCCCGCTTCGACAGTGCGTACACAGACACTTATTCACGCAGCGATTGACCAAACATCGGGCGTTCGAGGTCATTGCATGCTTCCAGCCGACACTATGGGCAGCGTTACGCATCACAGATCCACTTACCTTTTGGGGGGATTTCAGGAGTGCTCAGTTTCGCGGTCTCACCACACGCGGGCCGTTCCCGCCGGGCGATTGCGCACTTTTTCGCAGTTGCAGTTGTGCTGCCAAGCAAGAGGGGAGGAAGAACCGCGCATCACCCATAACCACCAATCTTTGTAGAGGTTACGTTAATCGGGGGCTTTTCGCTATGGCCCGATTCGGCTATAGGGTGGATGTGGGTACCGGGCTGCCGCAAAAGTTTTCCCCGGAAAGGGCAAACACTACACTTTCCATTCGTGGCCAGCGAACGCGCCGGAAACCGGCGCAGGGAAATATGCGTTCAAGGTGTGCTTGATGACGGCCATGAGCATCGAAAGAATTAGGGGCGATCTATGACGGGCGTGCACAAACACTTGATTCTGAAATGGCTAGCGATAGTCGCTGCGGTATTGATCGCGGCGCTCCTGATCGCGCTTCGGATGCTTTTCACCCATGCGGAGCCTTACTTGCGGGCCCGCGCCACGGACATGCTGAGCAGCCGCTTCCACAGCGACGCGGAAATCCATGAACTGCACGTTTCCCTGTTTCCGCTTGTGCTGCAGGGCAAGGGGATCGTTCTTTATTACCATGGACACCACGACTTACCGCCTCTGATTACCATTGACCAGTTCCAGGCGACCGCCGACCTGATCGAATTCTTTGGCCGGCCGTGGCACATTCACGAGGTTTACTTGAAGGGTTTTGCCATCAATGTTCCGCCCAAGGAAGAGCGCCAGGGACAAGGTTTCTTCGGCAATGGCAAAGCGAAGCGCGACATCAAGGTGAAAATTGACGAGATCAACGCCGAGAATTCGTTGCTCCAGATTATGCCGAGCGATCCCAAGAAGTCGGCGCATGAATTTGTCATCGAGCACCTGGTGATGCGCCGTATCGCGCCCGGCAAGCCGGCCGCCTTTGATGCTGTTCTCACCAATCCCACCCCGCCGGGGCAGATTCACTCGACCGGCCAGTTCGGCCCGTGGGAGCCGGATGATCCGCGCGGCACGCGAGTTTCAGCCGGATATACCTTCACCAATGCAGACCTTTCCGTGTTTAAGGGCATTTCTGGAATCCTCTCTTCGAGCGGAAAGTATTCCGGGCCACTGGAGCGAATCGAGGTAGAGGGGCAGACGGAGACTCCCGACTTTGCCGTGGATACGGGAAATCATCCCATGATGCTCAAGACCGAATTCCACGCCACGGTTGACGGCACGAATGGCGAGACCTTTCTGCATCCCGTGACCGCGCATTTCCTGGACAGCACGCTGGTTTGCAGCGGCAAAATCGTGAAGGCGCCCACCGGCAAGGGCCGGGAAGTGCTTCTGCATGTGGATTCGCAAGATGCCCGGATTGAAGACCTGCTGCGCCTGACGGTGAAATCCGACAAGCCGCTGTTGGACGGGTCGGTGAAGCTGGATACGAGCTTTGACTTGCCTCCCGGTGGAGGGAAGGTCATGGACCGGCTTGCGCTCAACGGAAAACTTGCCATGAGCGACATGCAATTCACCAATACCGAGGTGCGCGACAAGCTGGAAAACCTTAGCCGGCGGGCCCAGGGTCATCCCAATGATCAGAACGCGGGTAGTTCTGTTTCTCAGCTGACCGGAAACTTCGATCTTCACAGCGGGGCGATTGAGCTGCGAGACCTGAATTTCTCGCTTCCCGGCGCCGACGTGCAATTGGAGGGGAATTACGGACTTGGCAGCGAAAAGATGGATTTTCACGGCGATCTGCGGCTGGAGGCTAAGCCTTCGCAGATGGTCACCGGGGTGAAATCTCTCTTGCTGAAGCCGTTCGATCCGCTTTTCCGCAAGAATGGCATGACTCAGGTGCCCATCAAAGTGACGGGCGATCGTTCGCATCCTTCATTCGGATTGGACTTCCACCGCAAGAAAGAGAAAGAGGAAGGCGGCAGCAATGCAGAGGAGAATGAAAAAGAGGCAGGCAGGAACGAGCCCGGCAAAGATCAAAGCGGCAGCGATCCCAGGTGATGGGCCGACGCAAGACCTTTTCTGCGAGTCTTTTCTGCGAGTCGGGGAAACGTTAGGATTCCTGTATGCGAGCAGGAATCCTTCTCTTTCTTTCGGCGCTTCTGGTTTGCGGCCCAGCCGTCGGCCAGGCGCAGTCTTCTTCCGGCCAAAATACAGTTCCCGTCCAGCTCCCGAACGGAAAGCTGCTGGGCGCGGTTCCGGGACATCCGCAAAGCACCAATAGCCTGCCGACAACCGTCGCAGTTTCTCCTGACCGCCGCTATCTTGCGATTCTGAACGGCGGCTACGGGACCTACACCTCGGGAGAGCGGCAGTCCATTGCGATCCTCGACCGCCAGACTTTTCAGCTGGCCGACTTCCCCGACGACCGGCTGGGCAGCAACTCGCAGCAAACGTACTTTCTCGGCCTCGCCTTCAGCGAGGATGGCCGGCACCTCTATGCGTCCATGGCATCGTTGACCGACCCGGCGGGCCAAAAGCCGCACGATACGGGAAACGGCATTGCTGTATATCGCTTCGAAAACGGCAAGATCACGCCGGAGGGATTTCTTACGATTTCATCGCGGCAGGATATTCCCAAAGGAAAAGTGCGCCGGCCTGATCTCGAAGACGTGACCTATCCGGCCGGACTGAGCGTGCGGAACCTCGCGGGCGAGGAACAGATCCTGGTGGCGAACAACCTTGCTGATGAAGCCGTGCTGCTCAAAGTGGCGAGCGGCGAAATCATTCATCGCTTCGATTTGTCGGTCTTTCGGCGCATTCCCGCCGCGCTGCCCTACACGACCATCCTCTCTGCAGACGGACGCACGGGCTATGTTTCGCTGTGGAATGCCTCCATTGTTGCGGAACTTGATTTGCAGAGCGGCAAAGTGGTTCGGCGGATCGCGCTGAGCCGGCCGGAATCGACGATTGATGCTGGTTCGCATCCCACGGCCATGCTCTTCAGCCGCGATGGCGATGAGAGCCTGCTTTATGTCGCGCTCACGAATCGCGACGAGGTTGCCGTTATCGAGCGGCGCACCGGCAAAGTCATTTGCCATCTTTCGACGAAACTGCCGGGACAGAAATTCGGGGGCAGCGATCCGAACGCGCTGGCATTGTCGGCCGATGGCAAGCGGCTCTTCGTCGCCAATGCGATTTCTGACTCGATTGCGGTGTTTGATGTGTCGGGCGTGCGCGCCAAAAGTCAGCTTGAACCGATTGGATTTATTCCCACCGAGTGGTATCCCACGGCGCTGGCGGTGACCGGCGATGATCTTTTCATCGCCTCCGGCAAAGGAAAAGGTTCAGGGCCGGCGATAAAGCTGGCGCCGGGAGTTTCGGCCAGGCTGCGCGAATATGAGTACGTGGCAGCGCTGATCCACGGCTCGCTGGCGCGAATTCCGCTGGCCGATCTGGATCAGCAACTCGGCGCTTACACGCAACAGGTGCTTGATGAGAATCGCGCGCGCGGCAACGTGGACAGGGTTGAGTTTGCGATTGGCAGGAGCCCGATCCGGCACGTGATCTACATCATCAAGGAAAACCGCACTTACGATCAGCTGTTCGGCGATCTGGGAGTGGGAGACGGCGATCCCTCGCTGGCTATGTATGGCGAGGAGATCACTCCCAATCAGCACAAGTTGGCGCGGCAATTCGGAGTGCTCGACAATTTCTACGATAGCGGCGACGTCTCGGGCAACGGCCACGTCTGGTCCACGTCTGCCACGGTGACCGATTACGTGGAGAAGACGTGGCCGATCGGATACCGGAGCCGGGAACGCACCTACGACTATGAGGGCGAGAACCTGAAGCAAATTCCGATGGATGATGACGATCCCGATGCCGCCGAGCCGGCGACCGGATATCTGTGGCGGAATTTCGCGCGGCATGGCGTGAGTTATCGCCATTATGGCGAGTACATCGTCTCCACGTGGTGCCGTGCGGGCGCACCTGGGCCGGGCGAGAAGCCACAACACCCGGAGGGCGATTCCTGCCCGAAGGGTTCAATCCACAAAGGCGAGCCGCTGCCGGCAAACGTAGGCCAACCGCACGGCAGTCCAAGCCCCTATCCGTGGGCAATTCCGGTGCTCTCGCGCAACCGGCCCACCAAGCCGGAGCTGCGCGGACACTTTGATCCGCTCTTTCCCGATTTTGAAGTCAGTTATCCGGATCAATTGCGGGTGGATGAATTCCTGAATGAGTTTGCCGGGTTCGTGAAGTCGCGGAACGAAGGCAGCGACGCCATGCCGCAATTCATCCTGCTGCGCCTGCCGGATGACCACACGACTGGGGGCAGAAAAGGCGAGCCCACGCCTTCAGCGTCGGTCGCGGACAATGATCTGGCGGTCGGACGAGTGGCCGAAGCCATTTCGCATAGCCCCTTCTGGGATGACACCGCGATTTTCATTCTGGAAGATGACGCGCAGGATGGGCCCGATCACGTGGATGCGCACCGCAGCATTGCACTCGTGATCAGCAAGTATGCGCCGGCTGCGACAGGCTCCAAATCTGGGGGCAGTTTTGTGGACCACACGTTCTACACCACCGTGAATATGGTCCGCACCATGGAATCGTTGCTTGGCGTTCCACCCATGAACGTGAACGATGCGCGCGCCGCGGTCATGTCGGCCGTGTTCGGAGGTCGAGGCGACCAGCCGGCGTTCACGGCCGACACACGCAACCGTGATAACGGCTTGATCTACAAGGCCAACGTCCAGAATTGGGATGAGGGCGCCAATCTGGATTTCTCGCATGCGGATGCTGCCGACTCAGCAGTGCTGAACAAGTATCTATGGCAGGATCGTATGGGCGATCGTCCCATGCCGCCACCGCAGCACAACGTCTTTCGATAATGGCGAAGGCCGCGAGGTCGTTTTCGCACCCACTTTCAGTGCGCCGCTAAACAATGAGCGGTGATGATCACGCCATTGCAAAGCAGCTTGCCATCCGGCTGCTCCGAGCACGGCTGGGTGAAGCTCTGGACCGTAATGCCAAGGCACTGCGCGGGAACCACGTAATGAGCCATGTTGTGGGGCTGCACGCAACCTGGCGTACAAGCCAGCAGCGCGAGAAAAGCAAGAAAATTGAGTTTCGGCAGGTGAGTTAATTTGTCTTTAGGAAGAGGCAGGCAAGCGAACAGTGGCGGTGCAGAGCGGCGCATTTCGATCCCCGAGGTGGAAGTGAGTGCGGCACGGACACCAAGCTGAGCAGGCCGCACGCCTTCGTTCATCGGCGAGGGTGGGGATAGCTTTAGCTCCTCGCCCCCTTCTGCACAAACCGCAAAGATGGGCCCACCGGCCCCTCCACTTTGCCGCCCCCGGCGCTGAATCTCAGGCAACCGTTCGCGCAGTTACAATGCTCTGACTGAAGAAGCGCGACTCCAGAGCGGATTCGCGGTTTATCATCAGCAAACAAGCTGCAAGTTGACAGTCGAGGAATGGAATGCAACGGCGTCCCTTCATGGTTCTAGCCTTGTCTATGGCATTTTTTGTTTTGTCCGTCGGAGTGGGCTTCCCGGAGCAAATTGTAACGACGTCGCCGGCCGCGTTCCACGACGTCACTGCAGGCAACAATTTTGTTCCCTGCATTCCGGGCTCTCCGGACTGCCCGGTTGCAGCGCCGTCGCGGATCGGTTTCAGCGCCGGGTCGGGCTATGGCCAGGTTGCCGGCCTCGGCACAATTGACGCATACGCGTTGGTGACCGCCTGGCCGAACTTCAGTGATGTTGCATCGGCCTCAACCACAACTCTGAGCGCTTCGGCATCCTCCATTCCCGCCGGAACGATTGTGACGTTTACCGCGATGGTGGCATCGGCTTCCGGCACCGGCCCGACTCCCACCGGCAGCGTCGAGTTCACGGTGGATGGCGCCAACGACGGCAGCGCCCCGGTGGGAAATGGCGGCGTCGCCAACCTCACGGACAGCACGCTGCCTGCAGGCACGCACAACGTAGTGGCGATTTATTCGGGGGACGCGAACTACGCCGGTTCGACTTCCAATTCGATTATGGAAATGGTCTCCAGCAACTACACCCTGACCGCCGACCCAACCAGCGTGAATACGACTCCCGGCAGTTCGCCCACTTCGACGATTACAGTCGCTACGGATAATGGCTTCAGCGGGACGGTCAACCTTACCTGCGCACTCTCGTTGACGAGCGCAGGGATCACTTGCTCTTTAAGTCCGGCGTCGGTTGGGTTGAACAGCACCACTCCCAGCCAGCCGGTCACCCTCACCATGACTACAACCGCCGCAACGACAACCACGACCGAGGTTCGTGGCAGGAGCCGCTGGCTGACAGAAAGCGGGTTCCTGCTGGCCGGGATTTTCCTAGTTGGCGCATCCGCGCGACGGCTCCGATGCGTTATGCTGCTGGGCTTCCTGCTCTGCATATTTCTTGCCGCCGGTCCGGGATGCGGCAACAGCAGTTCGACGACCACCACGACTTCGGCTACACCGGCAGGAACTTACACCGTAACCGTGACTGGAACCAACGGAACAAACGGAACTACAGGAACTTTCACTGCCATCACTCAGGTGACCTTGACGGTGAACTGACGGTTCGGGCACTCGTTGCGCCGACGGCGAAAAACCCTGCAACTCGAATTGCGCATTGCCTGAAATCGAATAAATTCCTCGCGCTTACGCGATTTCATCTAAACTTACTGGGCTAATTTTCTCAACTCTTTTGAGGAATATGCGGCTCACGCACGCTTCGCGAATCCTGATATTGTTCCTGCTCTGCCGGCTCGTTTCTGCGCAGGAGCTGCGCCTGGCCGCGGCCGCAGACCTTCAGTTTGCCTTTCAGGAAATCGCCGCCCGGTTTAAGAATGAAACCGGCCACGCGGTCCAGTTGACCTTCGGTTCATCGGGAAATTTCTTCGCGCAAATCCAAAATGGGGCGCCTTTTGATCTGTTCTTCTCCGCCGATGCAGATTATCCGCGAAAACTCGAGGCCGCCGGTCTTGCCGAGCCCGGCAGTTTCTATGAATACGCGACGGGAAAGATTGTGATTCTCGCGCCCAAAGATTCATCACTGGCTCTGGATCGCGGGCTGCAGGTTCTGCTCGACCCGGGCGTCAGGAAGATTGCTATCGCGAACCCGGAGCACGCCCCCTATGGCCGAGCTGCGGTAGAGGCGCTGCGGCACGGAAATATATACGACCGGGTTGCGGCAAAACTGGTCATGGGCGAGAACATTTCGCAGGCGGCATCGTTTGTGGTTTCCGGCAGCGCCGATGTGGGAATCGTGGCGATTTCGCTGGCGCGGGCGCCGGCAACGCGGCAGAAAGCCAAGTACGGCGAGATTCCTACAACCGACTATCCGCCTATCCATCAGGCTGCGATGATCCTGAAATCCTCTTCCCAAAAGGAACTTTCCCGCCAGTTCATGGCCTATCTGAGAAGTCCGGCGATCCAGGCCTTGCTCCGTGACTACGGCTTCTCGATTCCGGACACCAAACCCTAACTGATCAGCCCCATCGGAATAACCCGGTAACTGCCAATGGGACTATCTTTTAGGAAATAACGGTTCCGCGGGTTTTGCCGATGATTTCTCAGTGACTAGTCCCGCGTTCTCCCATGGGCCGGGAAAAGGCAAGCCGAGCCCACTGAGCCGTTTTATTGCGCGCCAGCCGATCCTCACCCGCGAAGAGCGGATTTTCGGCTATGAGCTGCTGTTCCGCGATGGGGTGGAAAACTACTTCCGCTCCACCGACGCCGACGCCGCCTCGCGCAGCACGCTCGACAGCTCCATTCTCATGGGTCTCGATGTGCTCTGCGGAAACAGCCGCGCCTTCATCAATTGCACTCGCGAAATCCTCCTTAAGGATTACATCACATTGCTTCCGGCGGGGCAGGCGGTCGTGGAGATTCTGGAAAGCGTGCCCTACGATGATCTGGTGATTGCCGCCTGCCAGCGGCTGAAAGAAGCCGGGTATCAGATTGCGCTGGATGATTTTGCTCCGAATGACCCCCGCGAACCCCTGACCGAGTTTGCCGACATCATCAAAGTGGATTTGCGGAAAACAAACCTTGAAGAACGAGCGGCGATGGTGCGCCGCTTCGGACCGTGGCGCTGCCGCTTGCTGGCGGAAAAAGTCGAAACGCGCGAGGAGTTTGCTCAGGCCCGCAAGGCCGGGTTTGTTTACTTCCAGGGATATTTCTTCCGCCAGCCTGAAGTGGTTTCGGCGCGGGAGATTCCGCGCAACCGGGCGAATTATCTGCGGATGCTGCAGGCCGTCTCACGTCCGGAGCTGGACTCGCGCGAAATTGAAAACGTAATCAAAGGCGAGGCCTCGCTCTGTTTCCGGCTGCTGCGCTATATGAATTCGGCAGTATTCGGCTTTCGCAATGAAATCCGTTCCGTTCGCCATGCCTTGTCCTTGCTGGGCGAACGGGAGATCCGGCGCTGGGTGCGATTGGTGGCCACTCTGGCTGCCGGCCGCGAGAAGTCCACAGAACTGGTGATGTCCGCGCTCGTTCGCGCCCGCTTCTGCGAGCTGCTCTCTCCTCACATTCAGCATGGCGACTCGGATTTATTTCTCATGGGCTTGCTTTCGGCGATTGATGTGATTCTCGATCTTCCTATGTCCGAAGTTTTGGCCAGCGTGCCGCTCGATCAGGAAACCAAGTCCGTGCTGCTGGGCGGCGCCAGCCGCCTGCGGCCGATCTATCAGCTGATGCTGGCGCAGGAGTCCGGAGAATGGAGGATCACGGCCCAGTTGGCGCACGAGTTGCGGCTCACGGAAAGCAATGTGGCCGAGGCTTACTGGCAAGCCATGCAGTGGGCGAGAGAAATGACCAGCGAATGAAAGCCCGCGCCAGCACTTCCCCATGACCAAAGTCACGCTGCGGCGGAGATTGCCAGCGGTTTGCACGCCCGCCGAAATAAAATTCTAAGCATCATCTTAATCAGCGCGACCTGTATGACGAATCGGCTGACGCTTACGGCCCTGCTTCTCGGCATTCTGTCGCTGGGTCTGTTTCTGCTGGGCATCGGCAAACAATCGTCCTATGTCTTTGACGAATATCCTTACGTTTCTGCGGCCCGGGCGTTTCTCGCGGGGGCCCAGGATGCGAATCCGCAACATCCTCCACTGGCCAAAATTTTGATTGCGGGCGGAATGAAGCTGGCCGGCGATAACCCTGTGGGATGGCGGCTGGCGGGCGCCATTTGCGGTTCGCTTACCCTGGTGGCCATCTTTCTCTGGACTTACCTGCTGCTGAACAATTACGGCCTGGCCCTCACCGCCGCAGCTCTCACCCTGTGCAATAACTTCCTGTTCGTTATGTCTCGCGTTGCCATGCTGGATGTGTTCTATTTCGCTTTTGTGATGTGGGCGCTGATTGCCTTCACAGCCGCGCTGCTTCTGCCTTTGCGCCTCACGCAGCGCCGTCTCCTGGTGCTGGGATCGGGCCTTCTGTTCGGCCTCGGCACCGCCTGCAAATGGAATGCGGTGGTCACCCTGGCGGCTGTGATCCCGGTTTGCGGCATTTTGTTTCTGCGCCATCAGTACAACCTGCGGGCAATTGGCCTGCCGGCGCTGATATTGGGGCTGGTGATACTTCCGGTTGCAGCCTATGGGCTTGCTTACTGGCCGCTGTGCCGCGAGCTGCATCGGCCGTTCACGTTGAGCCAGCTGGCCGCGATGAACGTTTTCATCTGGCGTTTTCATGTCGCGTGCCCGGGGAATCCTGCGCTCAACGTTCCCTGGTACGATTGGCTGTTCCGCCACACCCCGGAACGCGGCCTTTCTTATTTGATGGGAAACTTCGTCGTCGCCTGGGGAGGCCTCGCCGCGCTGGCTTTCTGCGCGTGGAAGTTCATCAAAAGCCTCGCGCTGGCTGAGGGTTTGGTAGTTCTGCTTTACGCGGTCAACCTGCTGCAATGGGTCATCATTCCGCAGAAGCTGACCTGTTATTACTATTACTATCCGCCAGTGATGCTGCTGAGTGTGGCGATCGCGCTGGCGCTCAACCGGATGCAGCGGGACAGGATTGCCGGTGTGCGGATCGCCGTGCTGCTGGTGGTCGCTTCCGCCGTGTTCTTTCTGTACTGTTATCCGCGAATGGCGTCACTGGATGCGCCTTTTGACTGCGCCTTTGGATGCTGGTCATAGGCAGTTCTTTTCAGGGTGAAGCGTGTCTATTCGTGTGACTTCTGTGTAAAACCGGAGTGAGTTTGCGCTTGCGTTTGGCGGGGCCGGGGCGTAGCATCAAGGAGTTCCCAGTGGTCTTGCTTCCTAGCAGGCCCCCGCGCCTACAAGCTCCAGGCGCTAAACGGACAATAGATCATTCACGAGTGAGTTCCAGCCCCTTTGGGTTTCTTCATGCGCTCCAGGCATGCGTGCGATGCACGCGGATAGCCCGGAGAGTAGTGGTGGGATGTGCTGAGGTCCATCTCGTGGTACGGGTGGATTGGCAGCAGAATTACATAACACGAGACAAACTATGAATGCAGGACCCGGACGTCCCTCCGGTGGCGGAGGGAGAAGCAGACGACGGCGCGGACGCCGTCCGCCCACCCACGGTCATGGTGGCCGTGATCGGCAGCAGTTTGGCGGCATTTACACCGCCCCCATGGACCACAGCTATCGCGCTAACATGGGCAACAACAATGGTGCCCGGCCCGGGCGTGGCGGCCGAGGCGGTTTTCCTGCGGGCTACGCGGCGGTGGAACCGGAGCCGCTGCCGCAACGCGAAGATGCCACGCCGCGCATTTTTGCCTTCGTGGACGACCTGTTTTTCCTGGCAAAGATTCAGGAAACGGCCCGCAAGTTGAACGTCAAGGTTGAGTTCGTGAAGAGCGAGAAGGACCTTCTCGATCACATGAAACAGAATGGCGAGGAAAAGCCATCCCTGATTATTTTCGACATGAACAACGCCAACGCCAAACCCCTGACCCTGATTCCGAAGCTGAAAACCAAGTTGAAAAAAGGGACTTCCATCATTGGCTTCCTATCTCACGTCCAGGGTGATTTGAAACAGAAGGCGCATGAAGCAGGATGCGACATGGTGCTGCCGCGCTCCGCGTTTTCGCAGAACCTGCCCCAATTGTTGCGCCGCCACGGCGCGCCGGAAGAGGAAATCGTAGGCTAGCTGCTTTAACCGGGCGGCCAGCCCAACTTGCGTCCCCCAATCAGGTGTACGTGCAGGTGAAAAACGGATTGGCCCGCGTCCGGGCCAACGTTCAATACTGTCCGGTAGCCTTTCTCGATTCCCCGCTCGCGCGCGATTTTTGCAGCCACCAGATGGCAGCCCCCGATCAGCTCTGCATCCTCGGCTGAAGCCGCCTTTAAATCCACCACGTGTTTCCTGGGAACCACCAGCACATGCGTCGGGCCTTGCGGGTTGAGGTCTTCGAAGGCGAAGAAATTGTCGTCTTCGTAAACCTTCCTGGAAGGGACCTCTCCGCGAATAATTCGGCAGAATAGGCAGTCGCTCATGGAACCAGCCGCCGGCGACTGGCTCGGGCCCGTCGCCTGATGGGGAATCGGCAGTCATCAACTATACGCGCCGGATGACAATTTGGGCGATTGCAGGGTTGCACTTACGCACAGCCGTACGGCCTTGGCGCGAGACGAACATGAACGATCAGTTTTATCGGCAGAAGACCTGGATTTCCGGCGGCGGCGGCGTGGGAATCGTATTGAACTCGCCGGCCCAGCCGGTGCATCCGCGAGCCGCCACAGCGCGGTTGTCCACTTGCTCGAGTTCGTGGGCTTTGCTTTTGGCCTGGTCCAATTGGTTGAGGCTCAGTTCTCCCTCGAGTTGGCGCAGATCGTTCGCGGCCGAAGCCGACTGAAACCCGGCGTCGTAACTCATCGCCATCCACACGTACGCTTCCAGCTTGTTCTGGCTTACGCCTTGCCCTTGCCGCAACAGCAACCCAAGCTGCCGCTGCGCCTGGGGCAATCCCTGCGCGGCGGCCTTGCGGAACCACTCCGCGGCTTCACCGTAGTTTTCACGCTCGAGTTTGACGCGGCCGAGCAGATACTCGCCAAACGGATCGTCATGCGCTGCCGATTTCTGCAGCCAGCGCGACGCCTCATTCAAATCGCGGGACGGCCCGCTGCCGGCCAGAATCAGCCGCCCGAGCAGCCATCCGCCTACCGGGTCATCCTGCTGCGCCGCTTTCTTGTACCAGGCCATCGCCAGGCTCGTGTCCTGGGTCACGAAAGTTCCGGTTTCGTAGAAGTAACCAAGCATGACTTCAGCCGGCGGATAACCCACTTCCGCCGAGCGCCGAATGTAATCCCGCGCTTTGGCGGTATCAGGGCTGCCGCCAGTGAGGGCTTCCATTCCGATTTCAAACAGACGTTGGGGATTGGGCGACTGCGGCCATGCGGGCAAAACCAAAAACAGGACGAGAATGGACACAAATCGGCGCATTCTTGCTGTCTGACCTCAATTCATGGTCGCCGCTCAGAGGGAATGCGTCAAAGTAACTTTGGTCACATGGATGGCCGGAAAGGTCTCGGATGCAGCCTGGCCCACCGGCTTCAATCCAGCCGGACCAGAAAAATTGATCCTTGTGAAGTGTGCGCTTCCTGGG
>Ga0335078_10010751_pt1 | contig 13553 bp, 12 predicted proteins | sample Lox_Sample_32_FD_206711 | JGI IMG/M metagenome (GOLD analysis project Ga0335078, IMG submission 206711) | Soil microbial communities from Loxahatchee National Wildlife Refuge, Florida, United States - Lox_Sample_3.2 | ecosystem: Environmental > Terrestrial > Soil > Wetlands | place: USA...
TGCTATAGAGGAACCCGGGGGTTCCGGATTTCCCCACGCCATGCTGGGCGATGTAGGCGTAGAGGTTCGAGACACGATAATCCACGTATGGATTGTTCGCGTCGGCGGGCGCAAAGTTGTCGGGCATTCGCGGCAGGCCGGAGTGGTGCGTGATCAGGTCGAGAAGTGTGATTTCCGCAGCGCGCGGTTTGGCCACTAATCCGGCGGGCAGCAATTCGCGCACCGGCTCATCCAGTCTCACCTTACCTTCGACCACCATTTGCGCCAGCGCCAGGCCGGTGAAGGTTTTGGTGATCGAGCCGATCTCATACAACCAGTCGGTGTGCGCGTTTCCATAGGTGAAGAACCGTCGCACGCCGTGTTTCAGGACTCCGATGGAAACACCCGCATGGGTTTCCGGCGTCAAGGTACCGTTATACCCGCGCAGGGCGGGCGTTAAATCGCGATCCAGCACGGTCTGGATATCTTCGGCGCTTACGGGAGGCAGGGCCGGATCGTAGCTTGGCGGAGGAACGGTTGGTCCGGCGGCTAACGCGAAGGGCGCCGCGATCCCCGGAAACAGGTTCAGCAGCAAAACCGCCAGGCTGAGCGCCGTGGCTACGGCTGCCACTTTCGACCAGAGCAGAGTGTGCGCACGGATCGGTAAGGGAAGGAGCACCAGCACGTCGCGCCGGTCCGGGAACATGGATTCCCAGCTCAGTACGGCGAAGAGTCCAACCACCAGCATCCCGGTCGTAATTAGATAGAACTCCCAGGCCCAGGTGAACAGCAGGGCGATCTCAGGTTGCGCGAAGCTCACCGCTCCGAGGAGGGTCGGGAGAAAGATCCACAAACCGATCACTAATAGAAGAGCGGCGAATTGCCCCAACAATTTGCTCATATCGCCCTGCGGCGCGAGAATCTCCAGGTCGACAATGCGGAACAGGAACTCGCGATAGAGAACGCGAAATTGCCGGTTGATCATAGCGACCCTTACGCCAGGACCACGTCGGCGATCTGGCGGGCGACTGCCGCGGTGTCCTGCTCCACGGCGAGTTGCGAGAAGATTTCCTCGAGTGTCGGCAGCGCCATGAGTGTGCGCAGGTTCTCAATGGAGTCGTCGGCTACGACTTTGGCGCGGTGCAGAATGATGACGTGCGAGCACACGCGCTCCACGGTTTCGAGTTCATGCGAGCTGAACACCACCACCTTGCCGCGCGCGGCGAGCTCCTGGATCAGGCTGCGCATCACCAGCGCCGAAGAAACGTCCAACCCTGAAAACGGTTCGTCCAGCAGGAGCAGGTCGGGATTGTGCAACAGCGCGGCCGCCAGCAGGATTTTCTGCCGCATACCCTTCGAGTAGGACGAGAGCGGCACGTAGCGGTCGCCGTGGAGCGCCAGCAGCCGCAACAACCCATCGATCCGTTCCGCGGTGGACTGCGCCGGCAGATTGCGCAGTTGGCCGACCATCACCAGGTACTCCAAACCGCTCAGGTGTGAATAGAGGTGCGGCTCTTCGGGGACGTAACCGAGGCGCTGCTTATAACCGATCCAGTCGCGCTCGATGCGTTCGCCTTCGAACAGGATCTGGCCGGAGGTCCGGTCGATCAACCCGGTGATCATTTTCATGGTGGTGGATTTGCCGGAGCCGTTGGGCCCCAGGTAGCCAGTCACCTCGCCGCGCCGCGCTTGAAAGCTGACATTCTCGACCGCAGCGATGCCGGAGAAGTGTTTCGACACGTTGTAAAGTTCGAGCATAGATTGCCGCTCCCTACCTCCGCTCCCTCGCGGTCGCGGCTCTCTCACAGCGCTTCCGAGACGGGAGGCTGGATATCAACCACACGCGAGGCCAGGAACCGTGTAGCGGGACCTCCGCTCCCTGACGGTCGCGGCTCGGTAACAACCGATCCCCCTCGTAAGGGAGCGGAGGTTCTGGGTGCGTCTTCAAGGGAGTGTCCTCATGGCCCTGCGGGCCACCAATAGCGATGGAAGCGTTCGTGGGGCAGGCTTTCGGCCTGCCGCCGGCTTTCCCGCCGGCGCGCCGAGCGGAAGCTCGGCGGCGGCCCGGAAGGGCCGACCCCACGAACGCGTCTTCAAGGGAGCGGTCATTTCATACCTATGTAGCATACTACTTATCCCCAGATCAAGTAGTATTCTACATAGGGTATACTTTGGGCAATGGCTATCGAGCTCAGGCTTTCCCACACCGCTGCCGTAATCCTGCAGGCGATCGACGCTGGCCAAGGCTACGGGCTTCATGTGATGGAATTAACCGGTCTCCCCAGTGGCACGGTGTATCCGGCTATGCGGCGTCTGGAACGCGACGGCCTGATCCGTTCCCAATGGGAGAAGCAGTCGGCCGCGGACGCTGAGCAACGGCCGCCGCGCAAGTATTACAAGCTCACGCGCGCCGGCAAGAGTACGCTCGATCGCTCACACAAGCGCTATCCGCTGCTGGCCAAAATGATTCCGCCGGCGGAGGTCGAGTCATGAAAGGCTTTTTCCCACTCGCGATCCTGCGTAGCGCCGCGCTCCTGGTGCCCCGCGAGCTGCGCGCGGAGTGGCTGGCTGAGTGGACCGGCGAGCTGTGGCATGTTCACGAGCCGGCCGCCACGGCATTCTGCTGGGGCGCCTATAAAGACGCCTTCTGGCTGCGCCGAAACTGTTCGGCCGCGGAGGAGCGTCACTCCCGCTTGGAGGCGCCCGCTCATTGCCTGCTGTTGCTGGCTGTATTAGCCGCGTCGGGCTGGTTAGGCGCGCTGCTCGTGCCCGATGTCCGCACGGCGCTAGCGCATACCAAAATCACAGAGTCTCTGAAAGGTTTTCTCTCCGTGATGGGCTTCGCCTGGGGTATCGTTGCCATCACGTCGCGTCTATCGCTCGGCGAGTATCCCGTCACGGCGAATTCGCCCTGGCGGCTCATCCGGCTGCGGCGATGGCTTTTCCTGGTGGCAAAGGTTGTCCTGCTATTGGCGCTCATTTACATTGCCGCGTTTGGGCTGATGGCCTTCGCCCCCCGCATGGACCGCGCCGTAGGCTTATTGCTGAACCTGCTGGTGTGGACCTCCGCGCTGGCGTTCCGTTGGGTCCTGCGCGACCAGCAGCGGCGCTGCCCGGTGTGCCTGCGGTTGCTGGCCGACCCGGTCCGGGTTGGCCGCTCCAGCGGCTATTTCCTGGAATGGAACTGTACCGAACTGGTGTGCTTCCGCGGCCACGGACTGCTCTACGTTCCCGAATGCCGAACCAGTTGGTTCCACGAGCAACGCTGGTTCTATCTGAAACCGTAACCCCGCCCCAGTAGGCTGGGAACCCCCCAGGTCCGGAGCGGCTCACAAATTGAACCGTACGAAACGAAGCCAATTTCTTAAATGCCCGGAGCGCAAACAATAAGGGCGGACGGGTAGTGAATCTTCTCGAAGTGGAGAAACGAACCCAATTTGGCCGGTGCGCGGATTGAGTGGCCATTCGGTAAAGTGTATCGCGTTGGGCGGCGGCCACGAGCGTAACCGCTTGTTGCGGCTCGGGCAAGGTCCTGTGAACGGCCGTGACGTAACCTCCATGGAAAACGCATCCGGAACCTCCACTCCCTTACGGTCGCGGCTCCGTAAGGCGCGACCGGTTGTGACCGAGCCGCGAGCGCAAGGGAGTGTCCTCATGGCTGCGGGCCACCAATACCGCGTTTTCAATGGAGCGGTGGGTTACCGCCAGCGAAACAGCTTCAGCGCCAGTGTAAAGCACACCACCAGCCAGACGCTGAGCAATCCCACTTGCGGCGCGAGTTGCGCCAGGCTGCCGCCTTGCAGCATGTTCATACGCAGCGCGTCGATCACGGCCGTCAACGGCAGAGCCTTGATGAACGGTTGCAACGTGTCCGGGAATCGCTGCGAGGAGAAGAACACGCCCGAAACCACCCACATGGGCATCATGGTGACGTTCATAAGCCCCGAAGCGGCTTCGATGGTTTGCGCGCGCGAGGCGATGAGCAGGCCGAGAGCGCAGAAACTCAACGAACCGAGAACGCACAGGGCCCCCAGTTCCGCGAAATTCCCGCGCAGCGGCACGCCAAACGCCAGCGTCGCGAAGCCCAGCAGCACGCCCACCTCGATCACCAGCAGCATCAGCCGCGACAGCAGGAACGATAGCAAGTAATACGCCCGCGGCATCGGCGTGGCTACCAGGCGCTTCATGAGCTTCTTGCGGCGCGCGTCCACGATGGCGAAGCCCATGCCCCAAATGGCGCTGCCCATCAGGTTCATGCCGAGCAGGCCGGGCACCAGGAAATCGATGTAGCGGGAGCCTTTTTCCTGGAGCAGGCGGTCGCTGGCGGCCAGCGGGTCCACGCGCCCGGCTGCCCGCTCGACCGCGCCATCCGCCAGCATGCGCGCGGTGCGGCCTTCGGGGTTGGTGTTGTCGTACTCATACACCACCGAGCCGCCGGCTCCCGGCACGGCGATCAGCGCCACCTTACCGGTACGCAACGCATCCGACGCGGCCGCGGGCGAAAGCTGTTGCACGTCGAGCAACTTTTCGCGCCGCAGCGAGTCCGCCAACTGCGGAGTCACGGCGGCGATTTTGAGCACATCCGGCGGGCGGTTGCGGAACGCCAGGCCCAAACCGGCGGCCAGAAGCAGGGGGAACACGAAAACCCAGAACAGCGCCTCCGGCTCGCGCAGGAACTCGCGGAATCGCACCAGTGTCAACTGGACGAGCGGATGGTCCGCCAGGGCTCGCCCGCCGGGCTGTTTGGCCGCCGCTTCGCGCAGCCCGATTGCAGGGGTCGCCGTTAGATCACTCATCGCGTAGACGCCGTCCCGTCAGAGCCACGAAGACGTCCTCCAGGGTAGCCGAATGCGTTCGTAATTCGGTGAGCGGCACGCGCTGGCGGTCGAGTTCTTCGAGCAGCGCCGGCACCGCGCGGTGGAGTTCCGTCACCTGCATCTGGATGCTCCCATTTTCACGCGTCACGTCGCGGACGCCATCCAAGTGGCGAAGAGCCCCGGCATCCAACCGGCCGGCGGCGGAAAACTCCACCATGTGTTCCACGCCAATCGACGCGATCAATTCGCGCGGCGTGCCGAGCGCGATCACTTTGCCGTGATCCATGATGGCCACGCGGTCGCACAGCCGCTCGGCCTCATCCATATAGTGCGTAGTCAGCAGAATCGTGCGGCCGTCCAGTTTGAACTGTTCGATCAACTCCCAAAGCTGGCGCCGCGCTTGCGGATCGAGCCCCGTGGTCGGCTCGTCGAGGAACAGCAAGTCGGGATCGCCCACCAGCGCGCAGGCCAGCGCCAGCCGCTGCTTCTGCCCGCCGGAAAGCGTGCCCACGCGCGATTTCTGCTTTTCTTCCAATTGCACCAGCGCGATCACATCGGCCGGCTGCGGCCCACGCCCGAAGAAGCTGCGGAAGAGGCGGATGGTCTCGAGCACGGTGAGCTTTTCCGCCAATTGCGTCTCTTGCAGCTGGATGCCGAGCCGCTGGCGGAGCTCGTTGGCATGGGAACGCCATTGAAGGCCGAGCACTTCCACTTCGCCGGAATCCGGCTGGGTCAATCCTTCGCAGATCTCGATGGTGGTCGTTTTCCCTGCGCCGTTCGGCCCGAGCAAGCCAAAACACTCGCCGGTGCGCACCTCGAGGTCGAGGCCGTCGACGGCAGTGACGTCTTTGTAGGTCTTGCGGAGGTGTACGATCCGAAGAGCGGGCATATCATTTGTGGGGCAGACCATCGCCGTTTGTGGTCTGCCCAGCCCGGCAGACGACGAAAACCGATCCCGGAACGGGCCGCGGCCGGCGTCTGCCCACCCGCGCTTTGTTTTCTTCGCGGCGCATAGAACTAGTATCGCGCGATGCGGGCGTTCGTTCCGTGCTGCGAACGAGTGGGATGCGTACTGAGTTGCGGCGGCCGGGGCGTATTTACATGGCTTCGTGACTACTTCGCCTCCAAAGCCAGAGCCGCCGCTTCCTCCATCGTCTTCACGTAATGAATTGCCATATCCGCGATGTGTTCGCTCTTGAGATCCTCGCGGACGTTGACTTCGTTTTCGAACGGTAGAATCACTTCGCGCACCCCGCCGCGGCGCGCGGCCAGTACCTTCTCTTTGATGCCGCCCACGGGCAGCACCTGGCCGGTCAACGTGATCTCGCCGGTCATGGCGAGATTGGGTTTTACCCGGCGGTCGGTCAACATCGAGAGCAGCGCCGCGGCCATGGTGATTCCGGCGGAAGGCCCGTCTTTCGGAATGGCGCCCGCGGGCACGTGGATGTGAATGTCGCTGGTCTTGAACACATCGGGATCGATCGCGTACTTCGTGGCATTGCTGCGGACCCAGGTCAGCGCCGCCTGCACCGATTCCTGCATTACGGGTCCCAGTTGCCCGGTCATGATGAGGCCCTTGCTGCCGCCGGGCATACGGCCCGCTTCGATGAACAGCACATCACCGCCCACCGGCGTCCACGCCAGGCCCACCGCCACGCCGGCGCGACGCGTGCGCTCGGCGACCTCGGTGTCGGTACGGAAGAACGGCGCGCCCAAGTCTTTTTCCACCAGCTCGGGCGTTACCTGCATGGTGCCGTCTCCGGCTTCGGCCACGGCGATGCGCCGCGCCTGTTTGCGGCAGAGCGTGCCGATCTCGCGCTCCAGGCTGCGCACGCCCGCTTCGCGCGTGTAGCGCCGGATGATGAAACGCACCGCCTCATCGCTAAAGTGGATGCCGGTCTCTTTCGCCAGGCCGTTCTCTTCCGTCTGCCGCGGAATCAGGTAGCGAAACGCGATCATCACCTTTTCTTGTTCCGTGTAGCCTTCGAGCGGAATGATCTCCATGCGATCGCGCAGCGCGTCCGGCACCGGGTCCAATACGTTGGCGGTGGTGATGAACAGAACCTTCGACAGGTCGAAGGGAACATCCAGGTAGTTATCGCGGAAGGAGAAGTTTTGCTCGGGGTCCAGCACTTCGAGCAAAGCCGAAGCCGGGTCGCCGCGAAAATCGCGCCCCAGTTTGTCTACCTCATCCAGCATGAACACCGGGTCGTTGGTTCCCGTGCGGCGCAGCGCCTGGATGATCTGTCCGGGAAGCGCCCCTATATAAGTGCGCCGATGGCCGCGGATTTCGGCTTCATCGTGCATGCCGCCCATCGAAATGCGCGCGAACTTGCGGCCCAGGGCGCGCGCCACGGATCGCCCCACCGAGGTCTTGCCCACGCCCGGCGGACCCACGAAGCACAGGATCGGGCCCTTGAGGACGGGGCGCAACTGCAGCACCGCCAGATAGTCCAGAATCCGGTCCTTCACTTTTTCCAGATCGTAGTGGTCGGCGTCCAGGATTTCGGCGGCGCGCTTCACGTCCACTTGCGAGCCGGAAGACACAGCCCAGGGAAGCGCCGCCATCCATTCCAGGTAGGTGCGGGTGACGCCGTGTTCCGGCGAGGCCGGGGACATGTGGGCCAAGCGGTTCATCTCGCGCATGGCCTCGGCTTTCACTTCTTCCGGCATGCCGGCTGCTTCCAACTTCTCGCGCAGGTCTTCCAGATCGCGACCGGAATCCTCGCCTTCGCCGAGCTCTTTCTGAATGGCTTTCAACTGCTCGCGCAGGTAAAACTCGCGCTGGCTTTGCGAAAGCTGCCCCTGCACCTGCGACTGAATGCGCCCGCGCAGCTCGATCATCTCCAGTTCGCGCGTCAAATGCCGGTGGACTTCGTTGAGCCGCGCCTTGCCATCCGGCTCTTCCAACAACTTCTGCCGCTCCGGCGGGCTCAGCGTGGGCACGGTCCCCGCCACCCAGTCGGCCAAGCGCCCGGGCTCGGTGATGTGCGCGGCGGCAGCCGACAGCTCGTCGGAAAGATTCGGTGAGGCCGACACGATCTGCTGGAAAAGGTTGAGCACGTTCTGGCGCAGCGCTTCGATCTCATCCGTCTGCGGCGGCTCAATATCGGGAATGCGTTCGACGCGCGCCTTGAGAAAGGGCTCGCGAGCGGTAAACTCCACCGTGCGAATGCGCGTTTCCCCTTCACAGAACAGCAGCAGGTTGTCGCGCGGCACGCGGACCGCTTTGTGGAGGGTGCAGATGGTGCCCACCTGGTACAGGTCCTCGGGGGTGGGCGTATCCACGCGGGGGTCGGTCTGCGAGATCACCGCGATGGTCCGGTTCTCGCCCAACGATTGCACCAGGGCTACCGATGCCGGCCGCCCGACGGTAATGGGCAACATCGCGCCGGGGAAGATCACCATGTCCCGGACTGTCAGGACCGGCACTTCCTCCGGGGTTTCGTGCGGCAGTTCCTCGATGGGACCGGCTTGTTCGGGCGGGGCTGGCTCTACCTGCTCTTGTTCAACCGCCATGGCTATCCACAGTGTACCGTCAGGCGCCTTTGGGATAGCACCCGAGCACGCGCAGAAAGTCGGCTACCTCCCGAAGATGATTCAGGGCGTTGCGCGCGACCGGCGAATCCACGCGCCCCAGAAAATCCAGGTAGAAAAGATATTCGAAAGGCTTGCCGCGCAGGGGACGCGATTCGATTTTGATGACACTGAGATCCCGCAGAGCAAACGCGGCGAGCGCGCGGAACAGGGTTCCGGGTTGGTTTCGCAGCGTGAATACCAGCGAGGTTTTCCATTGCGCGGCATCGCCGGCTTGCGTGGCCCGCGTCCGCGCCGCTCCCGGGCGGCGCAGCAGAAAAAAGCGCGTGAAGTTTTGCCGGTCGTCTTCGATCGACTTGCGGACGATGCGCGCGCCGTAAATATCGGCAGCCACGGCGGAGGCGATGGCCCCGGCGTCCGCGAGCGCCTCTTCCGCGATCATTTTCACGCTGCCCGCGGTGTCATAAAAAGGAATGCGCTCGATTTGTGGATTCTCCGCGAAGAAATCCAGACACTGATTTAAAGCGACGGGATGGGAAAATACGCGGCGAATTGCCGAAAATTTCACTCCGTTTTTCACAATTAAATTGTGGACAATGCGCACACTGGTTTCGGCCACAATAGGTAGATCGAAATTCTGCAAGTGATCGTAATTTTCGTGAACCGAACCGGCCAGAGTGTTTTCGATGGGCACGACCGCGCCCGTCGAACGCCCCTCTTTCAAGCTGCGAAAGACATCCTCGAAGCGCGCGCACGGCAGCACCTCGATCTTCGGCCCCAACAACTTGCGAGCAGCTTCTTCGCTGAAAGCGCCGCGCTCTCCCTGGAACGCGATATGCTCGCCGCGGGGGCGCCGGCTCACTTCGGTCCCTCCCACCGGCGCGCGTCCGGAACCGGTAACCCCAGCAAATCCAACACTCGCTCCACGCTGTGATCCACCATATCCATCACCGTCTGGGGCTTGTTATAGAAACCCGGAACCGGCGGGGCGATGATGGCCCCCATTTCGGCCAGTGCCGTCATGTTTCTCAGGTGTCCTAGGTGGAACGGGCTCTCCCGTACCATCAAAACCAATTTACGTCGTTCCTTAAGCGTAACGTCCGCCGCCCGAATGAGCAGGTTCGAACTGACGCCTGTGGCGATCGCCGACATAGTGTGGATGGAGCACGGCGCGATCACCATGGCGTCGGTCGGGAACGACCCGCTGGCCAGCCGGCACGAGATGTCTTCCACGGAATAGCAACAATTCGCGAGTTGCTTCACCTCGCTGGCGGCCATCCCCGTTTCGAGAAAAAGGGTTTTTTCGCCAGACCTGGTGAGGATTAGGTGGATCTCGGCGCTCTGCAGCCGCAGTTGTTCCAGGAGTCGCACGCCATAGATAGCGCCGCTCGCTCCCGAAATGCCCACCACGATCGTCACGTGAAATGCGCTCCGCTGCCGGACCGCCGTGTTCCACTTTCGGAACAAAATCGGCGTGTTTTCGTTGCCCCTGTAGTACTCAAACGATATAATGCTTTTCTCGTTTGGGACTCTCGCCAAGCCTGGGGGTGGCTGCCAGCGAGGATGATACCATGGACCGCGCCGGGGAAAAGCTCAGACGGACTCGCGAACGGCTCAAGCTGACGTATCGCGATGTCGCCAAAGCCAGCCAGGAGATCGCCAAACGGCGCGGCAGCCAGGAATTCGCCGTGACGCTGAGCCGCTTGGCGGATATCGAAAATGGCAACCGCGCTCCCAGCGTCTTTCGCATTTACAGCCTGTGCGCGATCTACCGTCTCGATTTACTCGAGGTCTTAGGCTGGTATGGCGTGCCGAGCGACGAGATCACTGCCGAAGGTCTGCGCATCGAACTCGAGCAGACGCACGCGATTCCATTCACGCCGGCCCGTCAGCCTCCGCCGCTAATTGACGATGTCGAGATCGATGCCAATAAAACCACCTTCCTGAGCCAGATCATTCGACAGTGGGGTAAAGTGCCGCTGAGTTATTTGAGCGGGGCTGATCATCGCGAATATCGCTACGGTTTGGTGGGGCTGGAAGACTGGTCCATGCACCCGGTTTTGCGGCCAGGTTCGCTGGTATTAATCGATCAAGGAAGGCGCCGCATTGCGCGTGGCGGATGGACCAGCGAATTGGATAGGCCCATTTATTTCCTCGAACATCGAGGCGGTTTTTTATGCGGATGGTGCGTGGTTGGCGAGGGTAGCCTGCTGGTGCAACCGCACCCTTCTTCAGAAAAGCTACCTTCTTTTTTTCGTTATCCCGACGAAATCGATGTGATCGGACAAGTGGTCGGCGTGGCTATGTTTCTCGAGCCGAAAAAGCGACCGCATGCTCGGCCTGCAACAATTCCAGAAGGGTCTCTAAGTCGGCCAGGTAAAGCTGACGCTCCACCTCTCGCGCCGCCGGCGGAATGACCGATCGATACGGCAGCGCGGCGCTCCAATCAAACGGCTGACCAGGGACGTGACCCTGCTCGCGCAGGAAATCATCGAGCTCCGCTTTTTGTTCGGCCAGGCTGTACGCGAGCCATTCCGAAAAAACTTGATGATGACTATGACGGATAGCCCGATCGTTCCCCTCCGTCCCTACTACCCCAGGCTCGGAGTAATAGCCCGAAGTACTGTCGCGGAGAGAAGCCAAGTAGACCAGCCTCCCGAAGAGTGTGGGAATTTCCTTGAGCCGGTCGCGCCAGAGCTTGCCCGTAGCCTCTCGCCTGCGTTGTGGGTCTGGCGCGTGTTCGGTCAGGCCGTGAACTCCCCTAGGTCAGTATACAAGTTTACACCTACCCTAGCTGTTTCCAGGGCGATATAGCCAGGGGTTTACTGTAGGAGACCCCGAATTTGTTCCGTTTTCAGAAATTTTCATCCGAGGGATCCCCTATATCCGTACTGTCCCGTATAGTCTAGTACGTTGGTTAGTAGAACCAGGTTAGTAGAAAGGAACCGACTAGGATGAAGAAACTACTTGTATTAGCCTTGCTAGCTCTGGGCTGCTCGTTGGCGAGCTCGTGGACGCCCTCGGCAGGAGCACCGTTACCGGAGTGTAATCCCTGCCCGTGGGTGCGCTAGTACGCAGGTGATCGCGTCGGCACTCGATGTTAGAATTGGCCGATAAGCCCGATAATGTCGAGTGCCTTCCTTATAAATGGCCTGGAATTGGTCATCATGGTGCTTTGTGCCTTGACCAGTTTCAAGCTTGTGCGGAATGGGCTTTACCGCCGTTATTTGGCGCTTTCCGGTTTTTTAGTCCTCAACTTCCTCCGCTATTTGCTCATTCAATTCTGGTTTAGCGATCTCCGTTCGGTCGCCTATCTGAAGTTCTTTATCCTCACGCAGCCGCTGTTCTGGATCTTCTCCATTTTGGTGGTGCGCGAACTGTACACCCTGGTTCTCGAGAAGTTTAAGGGATTGTCCACTTTAGGCCGCTGGTTTCAGTATGCGGGGCTCACCATTTCTCTGGTTATCTCGGGCCTGTTGCTGCTGCCGCAAATGCGCAGCGGCACGGCGCAGCGTTCGGTGCTGCTCGGCTACTACTTTGCCATCGAGCGCGGCGTGGATTGCGCGCTACTGGTATTTCTGCTGCTGCTCCTGGTGTGGCTCAGCCGCTATCCCGTTCCGCTCAGCCGTAATCTTCTCATTCACGCCGTCGTATATTCCACCTTATTTCTCAGTGGATCGGTCGGCTTATTTGCCCGGGTGTTCTTTGGCTTGGATCTGTCCCGCCCGGTGAGCACGTTCTTGGTGGGCGTGCTGGCCGCTTGCGTGTTTACCTGGCTGATATGCCTGACGAAGCAAGGCGAGGAAGTCCGGCTCAGCGTCCCTCGCCTTGGCCCCGAGGAAGAGAAGCGCATTCTGAATCAATTGGAAGCTCTCAATAGCACCCTCTTGCGAATTTCCCGTTAACTTCTTACAGCATTTACGTTGATATCCCCTGTCCGATAAGTACCAAAACTCTTAGAACTATGGTTGCAAATCGTTTTGGGGCCATCGTATGATTTTCTTGGATACTGAGGAAGAGGCAAGTATGGTCCTGGCAATCATCCTACTTTTTGTACTGGCGGCAGGAGCGAGCCTGTTTTGGTTGGCCCGCCGGATTGCCTTCTCTTCCACGCACCTACCCGTTACGGCGGGTTGGATCGATGAATTATCAAGCGAGCGGTACCGGCCGATGCTGCGCTTGCTGGATGGCGGCGACCTGGATTTCCTGAATTCTCAGCCCGGATTTTCACCGCATGCCGCCAGGCGCGTTCGCCAACAGCGATGCCAAATCTTTCGGGATTATTTGCGCTGCTTAAACGGTGATTTCAACCGGGTTTGCCTGGCCATTAAGCTTTTGATGCTACAGGCCGCCGACGATCGTCCGGATTTGGCGGCGCTGCTGCTTCGCAACCGTATCTCGTTCGCCGCCGGTTTGGCCAACGTGCAGATTCGGTTGCTCTTGTACAGCTGGGGATTGTCCGGTGTCAACGTCTCCGGACTGGTCCAGACGTTCGACAACGTGCGCGTGCAACTGGTGTCCCTGGCGCCCGTCACCATGGGCATGGAAGCGTAGCCGCGCCATCGCGCCTTCCTGTTTTACAGCCGCTTGAGCATTTCTTTGGCTTCCCGTAAGCGCGGAAACTTTCTTTCGGCTTCTCGAAATTCCCGCGTATGCACGCGCCGCCGCACCCCGTGATGGTCGACCGGGTAGCGCAAGTGCAGCATCTCGTGGAACACGACATATTCCAGGGCCAGTTCGGGAGTCCGCTCGCGATCGAAGATGCGGCTGATGATGATGGCGTTGTGTGAAGGGTCGAAGTGGCCCAGCATGCCGCGTGCGGGCTGTCGGCTCCATCCCAGTTGCGGCTTGCCCATCAGCCCGTCGAAGAACTGCTCGTTCAGGCGATCGAAGATGTTTTCCAGATTGCGGTGCTGGCCTTGCGGCCCGGAGATAAACTTGCGCCCGCGAATCTGCCGCACCAGGTGCATCTGGCGCCGCATATCCTTGCGGTTCAAGTACAGGCGATAGCGGTGCGCATAGAGCGGCGGCACGGGCTTGCGGTACAGCTTGCGCAGCAGGATGTGGGCCAGCGCTTCGGTGACCGGCGCCGGAGCGCCCGCCAGCAGGTCGGAAATGCGCACGTGGATGCGCCCGTTCTCCAAGCGGATGAAGCTATCCGCGTTGGCGAAGCGGCAGAATTCCACGCGCAGCTCGGGCGGGGGCGTGCGCGGCTTCACC
>Ga0335078_10010753_pt1 | contig 13552 bp, 9 predicted proteins | sample Lox_Sample_32_FD_206711 | JGI IMG/M metagenome (GOLD analysis project Ga0335078, IMG submission 206711) | Soil microbial communities from Loxahatchee National Wildlife Refuge, Florida, United States - Lox_Sample_3.2 | ecosystem: Environmental > Terrestrial > Soil > Wetlands | place: USA: Florida...
AGGAGATTCGCCGGATCTTTCACGATCCGACTGCGCCGCTGGCGCAGCTCGCATCCAAAGGGTCGGTGTTGGTGGGCGACGTTCAGCCCGAAGACGTGCGCGAGCGGGCAGGAGCGTTCACGCCGGTGCCGGGCGGCGTGGGTCCGCTCACCATCGCCATGCTGATGGTGAACACCGTCGAGGCGGCGCGGATGCGAAGAAACCAGTGACGAATGACAAGTGACCAGCGAGAAGGTGGTCGATGGAACATGTGCCGGGGTTAGTAATGACTGGCGGGGGGGCTCGCGGTGCCTATCAGGCCGGAGTTCTGAAACGCATCAGCGAAATCAAATGGACTCAAACACACGGCAATCCGTTTCCCATCATAAGCGGCGCGTCTGCCGGAGCGGTGAATGGATCTGCCCTTGCTGCCGGCTGTGACGATTTCCCCCTGCTGGCCAAAGTCCTCACGCAGCTCTGGTCGAGTCTCAAACCCTCCGATGTCTTTCACTGTGATGTCCTCACGCAGGCACGCAATTCCCTGACGTGGATCATGGATCTTTCCTTTGGGGGGCTCATTGGCGGAGGCAACGCCCGATCTTTGTTGGACGCGACGCCTTTGAGGCACTTTCTCAACGCCCACCTTCCTTGCGACCGAATCCAGGAGAACATCAAGCGCGGGCATCTCTACGCGCTCGCGATTTCCGCGACCAACTACAACTCCGGGAAGAGCTATCTGTTCATTCAAGGAAGGAAGGGCCACCCCATGTGGAACCGGAGCCGGCGCGTGACCCTGGCGACGAAGATTACCGTTGACCATGTCTGCGCGTCGGCGGCCATTCCTTTGGTCTTCCAGCCGGTGAGACTCAGAATACCGCGAGGAACGGCTTTGTTCGGGGATGGTTGTGTGCGGCTGCAACAACCTCTCAGCCCCGCCATCCGCCTGGGGGCAGAACGGGTTTTCGCCATCGGGGTCCGCGGTCGAGGCCGCGAGCAACCGGAAGAAACGGCGGACGCAAGAGATCCTTCGCTAGCGCAGGTTCTGGGAGTTCTTTTTGACGTGATGTTTCTCGATCACCTTGCTACTGACATCGAGCATCTCGAGCGGTTGAATCAGTTGCTCAGCAATGGCCAGATCGACCCGTCTGGTTTTGAAGAGTGTGAAAGGATGCGGCCCTTGAGGTCATTCCTCATTACGCCTTCGGTCCACTTGTCACAACTGGCAGAGGCCCATCAGCGAGACATGCCGTATCTCATCCAATACTTCGTAAACAGTCTGGGGCGAGATGCGGCTTCGTGTGCGGACGTGATGAGCTATTTGCTCTTCACCGCTCCTTACACAAGGGCACTGATTGATATCGGTTACAGCGACGCGAACGATCGCATCGATGAGATCGAGGATTTTCTGTATTCCTCTGACAATGGAAATAACCAGGTTCGGCCAAACCGCACTCCATAAGGCCGACGACTCATGAGTGAATCCGGCCTGTACTTCGGGCTGACGGGCGGCGTGGCTTCCGGCAAGAGCACGGCGGCACGCATGTTCGAGGAGCTCGGCGCGAAGATCATCGACGCCGACCGCATCGGCCACGAGTGCCTCCTCGAATCCTCGCCGACCTACGCGGAGATTGTCGCGACGTTCGGCAGTGCCATCCTCGATCCTTCGCGCGCCATCGACCGCAACCGGCTCGGCGTTATCGTTTTTGCCGATGCGGAGAAGCTGCGCCGGCTTAACGCCATCGTCCATCCGCGCATCATCGCTCGTGTCGAAGAGTTGGCGAACCGTTATCACGCCGAGAGGCGGTCGGCCGTGGTGGTGGTGGACGCTGCCCTGATCTTCGAGGCCGGTATCGGCGGCAACTTCGCCAAGGTGGTGGTGGCGTGGTGCCGCCCCGAGCAGCAGGTGGAGCGGCTGATGGCGAAGACCGGGCTCTCGCGCGCCGAAGCCGAGCAACGCATCGCCTTGCAGATGCCGGTGGAGGAGAAGCGTCGCCGCGCCGACTACCTCCTCGACTGCTCGGGAACCCTCGACGAGACCCTCGCCCAGGTGAAGACGATCTATGCCGCATTCGAACGCGAAGCCCGGCGAGGCGCTGACGGGAGTGGGAACCGGGCTGCCTCCGTTGAGGCGACGTAGGCTACAGTGGAATGCCCGACGCAATCGAAGGAACGAATCGGCGTGAAACCCGCCAGGATGCCTGTCACCCAGTCCGAAACCTGCTTGTGACCGGCGGTTTGCCTGCGTTAAGATGATCTCATCGAGCGAGGCCGGCGGAGGAGCCGGGTCGACCGAGAGTGAGGCTCGGAATATGAAACTCGAAGAGAGCACCGCGGTGGCCACCAGCGATCAACCCGCCGCCCCGCGCAACACGCTGACCGTCATCGATAACCGCACGGGCAGAGAGTACGAAATCCCCATCAAGAACGAAACGATCCGGGCCCTCGATCTGCGGCAGATCAAAGTCAAGCCGGACGACTTCGGGCTCATGAGCTACGACCCCGCGTTCACCAACACCGCTTCCTGCATCAGCCGCATTTCGTTCATCGACGGCGACGAGGGCATTCTGCGCTATCGGGGTTACCCGATCGAGGAATTGGCGGAGAAAAGTACCTATTTGGAGACCGCGTACTTGCTGCTGTTTGGCGAGTTGCCGACGCGCGCGCAGCTCCAGGACTGGACTTACCACGTCTCGCATCACACCTTTATCCACGAGAGCATCAAGAAATTCCTGGACGGTTTTCACTACGATGCGCACCCCATGGGCATGCTGATTTCCGCCGTGGCCGGCCTTTCCACCTTTTATCCGGAGGCCAGGAACATCTTCAGCCTGGAATCGCGGCGCAAGCAGACGTGGCGGCTGATCGGCAAAATGCCGACCCTGGCGGCGTTCGCCTACCGCCACAGCCTGGGGATGCCTTACGCATACCCGGACAACGACCTCAGCTACGTGGGGAATTTTCTGAACATGCTCTTCCGCACCACCGAGCTGAAATACCAGCCCTCGCGGACCCTGGAGCGCGCCCTCGACGTCCTGTTTATCCTGCACGCCGATCACGAGCAGAACTGCTCCGCCAGCGCCATGCGCGGGGTGGGCAGCTCGCACGTGGACCCCTTCTCCGCCATCGCCGCCGCCACCGCCGCCCTCTATGGCCCGCTGCACGGGGGCGCCAACGAAGAGGTGCTGCACATGCTCAACGAGATTGGCTCGGTGAGCCGGGTGCCGGAGTACATCAAGAAGGTGAAGGCGGGCGAGTTCAAGCTGATGGGCTTTGGCCACCGCGTTTACAAGAACTACGACCCGCGCGCCCGCATCATCAAGAAAGTAGCCTACGAGGTGTTCGACGCGATGGGCCGCAACCCGCTCATCGACATCGCCCTGGAGTGCGAGCGCATCGCGCTGGAGGATGAGTACTTCGTCAAGCGACGGCTTTACCCCAACGTCGATTTTTACACCGGCCTCATCTATCAGTCGCTCGGTTTTCCCGAAACCATGTTCCCGGTGCTGTTTGCCATCCCGCGCACTTCGGGATGGATCGCACAGTGGGAAGAGATGCTGCTGGATAGCGAACAGAAGATCGCCCGGCCGCGCCAGGTCTACCTGGGTTCCGGCGAGCGCCATTACGTTCCCGCCGAAGAGCGAGAATGACCCGAAAAATCGCTGATTGCTGATGTCCGATTGCCGATTGGCCACCTGCGAAAGGCAATTCCCCGCGCGAGTTTTACCTCCAAAAAAAGCGAAAACTTTGCTCTTGACACGCCTGCAACTTGTTCTAAGCTGGCGATATCAACAATCGGTTTGGCTGGTAAATCAGGGTTCGGAGCCGTGGCACCGGGCGGGGGAGCGGGCGGCGGAGGGAGTGTGCCATGCACCGCAAAACACTTGGGCTAGCCTTGCTTTTTCTCGCCGCGACAACAACTGCCCGTCGGCCGGCATGGGCTCAAACCACCGGGTCGATTCGCGGTTCGGTCAGCGACCCTTCAGGCCTCGCCATCTTGGGCGCTCATGTCACGGCGACCATCGAGGAGACGCACGTCGCGCGGTCAACCGCCACCGACGAGGCCGGCGGCTACGAATTTCCTGCTCTTCAGGTGGGCGAGTACACGGTCCAGGTGGCGGCCACCGGTTTCAGGACCTTCGTCCAAAAAGAGGTTGAAGTGACCCTCGGCCATGTGGTGGTGATCAACTCGCGGTTGGTGCTGGGCGAGTTGACGCAGGTGGTCACCACTCATGCCACGGCGTCGCTGGTGGAAACCACGAGCACTCAACTGGGCAACGTGATGAACACCCTCGCCGTCACCGATCTGCCGCTCGATGCACGCGACACCTACCAACTGCTGCAGCTCCAACCCGGCGTGCAGTCGCAGACCGGCGCCGGACTGTTCTATGGCAGCGACAACGCTGGCTCGGTCTCCGTGAACGGCGGGCGTGGCCGGTCGAACAACTTCATGGTGAACGGCGGAGACGCCAACGATCAGTTCGCAAACCTGCCGGCGGTGCAGCCATCGCCCGACACCATCCAGGAGTTTCGCGTTCTCACCAACACGTTCGACGCCGAGTTCGGCCGCAACTCCGGCTCCGTGGTGAACGTCGTCACCAAGTCAGGCACTAACAACCTTCACGGCGACCTCTACGAGTTTTTTCGCAACCAGGTGCTTAATGCGCGAGGGTTCTTTGACACCGCGAGGCCCGACTTCAAGCAGAACCAGTTCGGCGGCACGCTAGGCGCGCCGATCAAAAAGGACAACACGTTCTTCTTCACCTCTTACGAGGGTCGTCGCGTCCGGCAAGGCACCTCCTCGGACGTGGTCACCGTGCCGACCGCAGCAGAGCGGAACGGCGATTTCTCCGGCGATCAGCGGTTTAGTTTCACCGGCGCGCTCGAGGACGATAACGTGGCCAACATCTTGAACAGCCGACCCGGGTGCGCGGCGGCTTTGGGCGGACCGGTTCCCTTGCCCTCCGCGAACGGGGGAAGCGTTCCCTATTCCAGCATCTTTCCCAACAGCGTTATTCCGCCGGCTTGCTTTGATCAGACTGCTCGCGACCTGATGAACCAGTACGTGCCCCCGGCTAATCTGGGCAGCGACCAGTATCAGGCCGTCCCCACCTCGAGCCTGCGGCAGGACCAGTTCACGGTGAAGATCGATCACCAGATCAACGCCCAACAGCAGCTTTATGGCTACTATTACTTCACCGACCGGTCCAGCTTTCAGCCGTTCTCTTTTTTTCAAGCGGCAGGCGCCGATGTTCCCGGCTTCGGCGCCGACTACACCGAACGCGACCAGCAAGTGAACTTGACCCATACCTGGGTGCTGAGTCCTGCCACGGTAAATGAGTTCCGCGCCTCGTTCTTCCGCGAAGGCCAGGCCAAGTTGGACGCTCCCGTCAACACGCACCTGGTTCAGGATTCCTGCCAGACGGTTCCCGCCAGCCGGTGCTTTTCCGACCCGAACGATCCCTCGCTCGGCATCACTCCCAATCTGGGAAAGGATGCCGAGGGAGTTCCGTTTATCACCGTGTCCGGCGGTTTCGTGATTGGGAACAATTTTGAAGGACAGTTGCCGCAGTTCGGCAACACCTATCAGCTTTCCGACAACCTCAGCCGGGTGGCGGGCAATCACACTCTGAAGTTCGGGGCCGACGTTCGCCGCCAGCAGTTTAACCAGTTGCTGTATTACAACGTCAACGGCAATTACAGCTTTTTTGGTGGCGGAAAGAACGATCCGGGGCTGGCTGACGCCAATGGTAATGAGAACCTCCTTCCCAACTACCTGCTCGGACTTCCAGACGCCTACTCGCAGGGCTCGGCGCAACTCGAGGCGGTCCGCAGCAATTCGATCTATCTCTATGCGCAGGATAGCTGGAAAATGCGGCCCAATCTCACTTTGAACTATGGTCTGCGCTGGGAGCTCAACACGCCTCTCCATGATCGGTTCAACCGCCTCCAGACCTTCCGGCCCGGCCAGGCCTCATCCGTCTATCCGTGCGAACTCTCTGCAGCCAGTGCGCAGTCTCTGGGAGTTGGGAGCGGGCCTACCGGCTGCAATCCCGGAGACCCGGGCAGTTCGGTGTTCCCTCTCGGCCTGGTGGTGCCAGGCGACAAAGGTGTACCTCCCGGCCTCACGCAAACCTACTACAAGTCCTTCGCGCCCCGCATCGGTTTGGCCTGGAGCCCGGGAGGCTCCGGCAGGACCAGCATCCGGACCGGCTTCGGCCTTTTCTACAATCCGGTGGAGCAACTGGTGCTTGAGCAGTTCAGCGGTGAACCGCCTTTTGGCGGAAGCACGTCGCTCAGCGAGCCGTTGTTCAACACGCCGTTCGAGGCGCAGAATGGCTTTATCTCGCCTAATCCGTTTCACGGCATTCTCAATCCCACGCCCGGACAGCCGGTGGACTGGTCGCTTTTCCGGCCGATCCTGCTCTACGGTCAGTTTCTTCCTCGCCAACGTTCTCAGTACGCCGAGCAGTACAACCTGACCCTCCAGCGCCGGATCGACGACGCCATGGTAGTGCAGGTAGCCTACGTTGGTTCGCAGGGGCATCGCCTGCTGGTCACCCACGACTTGAACTACAGCGATGCACAAACCTGCCTTGACCTGAACACCATCCTGGGCGGAGGCACCTGTTCGCCCTTTGGGGAAGATTCCCTCTTCACCGTTCCCGCCGGAGCAATTCCGGCCGGGGTGACGCTCCATCTGCCTTACGGATCCGTCCCCGCGGTGACCGGTCCCAACAATCCGGCCATCACGCTGGTGGGATTGCGGCCGTACTCGTCGCCGTTCTGCCAGCCGACAACGGGCGCGGGTTGCCCGCCCGACGGCGTCCCGGTGTTCACCAGCATCTTCGCCCAGGACAGCATCGCCAACTCCAACTACAACTCACTTCAGGCCAGCCTGGAAAGGCATTTTTCCAAGGGCCTGCAATTCGAGCTGGCCTACACCTGGAGCAAGTCCTTCGATTACGGGTCGAGCTTCGAGGACACCCTCAATCCGCTTGATTTCCATCGCAGCTATTCACTTTCGCAGTTTGATGCGCGCCAGCGCCTCGTGCTCAGCTACGTCTGGGAATTGCCGGCCCCGGAGCTAAGCGGTCTGGCCGGGAAGCTGGCCGACGGGTGGTCGCTCTCCGGCATCGCTACTTTTCAAAGCGGATTCCCCGTCCGCATTTTCTCCTCCGCCGACCAGGAGCTTGAAAACAGCTTCGGGTTCCTGCTGCCGGGAGAACCGGACCTGGTGGGCAAGTTCCAGAGCTTAGACCCTCGCGGCCCGGGCCACCTGGCTTTCGATACCTCGGCGTTCGCCACTCCCCAGCTTGGGACCATTGGGAGTTCGCCACGCACGTTGTGTTGCGGCCCCTCCATCGACAACCTTGATTTCGCCATGCTCAAGGACGCGACCTTCGGCGAGCACACACGGATTCAGTTCCGCGCGGAGTTTTTCAATATCTTGAATCACGCTCAGTTCGAGAACCCCAGCGCGGCGCCAGGCGCATCCGGCGATTTCGCGTCTTCGACCTTTGGGCAGGTGGTGCAGGCGCGAGATCCACGCTTGATTCAGTTCGGGTTGAAGCTCATCTTCTGACGCGAAGTTCGGTGCCGGCCCGCACTCCGGTGCCATCGCCTCAGGCCCGCTGCCCCCAGATTGTCCTTGACTTTTGGCTCCGGAGTGATAGCCTAGAGGTAGCCAGTCGTCGGGGCTAGGGATTGGCGAACGGTAAAGGCTCAAGAGATGACTACGTCCTCGCCGTCTATCGATTCCACCACCGCAGGTACGAGGAGGCTATCACGGCAATTCAAAGAACAGTTCAGAATCCGTCGGAGGGGAAGAGTCATATTTACGAAGAGGCGGCCTTTAGGGGTACGGCTAGCCGTACCCTTTTCTCGCGTCGTGCGCGACCGAACCACGAGGGTACGGCAAGCCGTACCCCTACATGCGAACTGACTTATGTCGCCGTGTACAGACGGCGCTCCTCTTTGTACGCTTCGCGCCGGCCCTAGGCTGCGCAGCAGCGGCCGCGCCGCCCCGAAGCTGCCAGATTATATTATTGCAGCTAAGCGCTGGGCGGCCGGGAAGGGGAAGCCAAGATGTAAGAAATCATGTGTGCTGCCTGGCCTCGCGTCAGCTTAGGCGGCGCTATGATTCCTTTGCGCCTGAGGATAGCGATTTGTTTATCGGTTGGCAGGCTGTAACGCCAGGACGCGTCACGCACCACGAGGCGTTCTAAATCGGGCCAGCGGGCTCTTAGGGAATTGTCAGCGAAATAAATGGCCGATTTCAGGTCACTGGCGCGCTTCAGCGGTGTTAACCCGGTCCTAGGGGACTTCAGTTGCACGCTCCACGCGTCGAGAAGGTCCGACTCAACGAGGAGCGCTTCGCCGCGTTCCAAAGATAATCGATACCCTCCGGGAACGGCTTGCCAGGTATGCGGGGTGAAATCGGCCAGTTCGGGAGGCGGATCGAAGTTCCAGAACTCGATACGCTCGGCAGCGAGCTTCACATCAGCGGGCGTGTGAATACGCGCCACATCAATCCAGGGATAGCGATTCATGAGGTACTCGATGAGGCGCTCCGTTTTCAACGCGTCGCTACCCTTAAGATCTAACCCAGGCGGAAGGTCGAACAGGTCGTTCAGTCTAGGCAGTTGATGTGTCGTTGAGTTGTCAGCGATGTCGATCACCGTCACGTCGGTCTTGTCGGGATGACGGCGCGTTCCGCGTCCGACCATCTGCGCGTAAAGCAGCTTCGACCGCGTTGGACGAGCCATGATGATTGCGTCCACGCGCGGCTCATCAAACCCTTCGGTTAAGACGTTGCAGTTGGTCACCACGTCGATCTCGCCTCGGGAGAATTGAGCGAGTTTCATCCGGCGATCCTCACGCGGCATGTCACCCCATACCGCAGCCGTGCGTATGTCGGCAGCCGTGAACGCTGCGCATACGTCCATCGCGTGGGCGATGTTGACGCAGAATACGATCGCGCGCCGGCCAGCCGCGTACTTCCGGTAAGCGGCAACAAGCAGGTTGTTTCGGTCACTGGTGTTTACGGCCCGAGCCAGTTGGCTTTCGACGAAATCGCCGTGGCGGATCTTAACGCTGTCCAGCGAGGTTTCGGTATACACCCGCCAGCCGGTGATGGGGCATAAGTATTGGTCGGAAATCATCTCGCGAAGGTCACGCGCGTAGCATACTTCTTCGAAGACTGCGCCGAGACCCTGCTTATCACCACGTCGAGGCGTCGCCGTAAAGCCTACCAGGTATCTTAACGTGCCGCGGTCGAACAGGCCGAAGTGCTCGAAGATCCGGCGGTAGGTTGGCGCCACGGCGTGGTGCGCCTCGTCCACGACAATGAGGAAGAATTCCTCCGGGCTGAGCTGGCGGAGCCGAACTCCTCCGGCATGGGAGAGGGTTGGGACTGAGGCGATGACGACCTTGGCGTCGGCTGGGGCTCGGGAAGCGGACTGCTCAATGCCGACCTTCAGTTCGGGGTCGATGTGGAGAAACTTCTCGCGCGCTTGCAACAGAAGTTCCTCCCGGTGCGCCAGTACGAGCAGGCGCTTTTTCATTCTGAAGAAACTGGGGAAGTGCGCGAACACCACAGTTTTGCCGGTGCCGGTGGGGAGGGACACAATGACGCGACGCCTGCCATTTTTGTATGCCTCGTAAACCTTCTGCAAAGCTTCGCGCTGGTACGGACGTAAGTCGAGCATGGATATTTCTTATGGCTTCCAAGCCATTTGATAAACAACGCTGTGACGCTGTTGAAGGCTACGCGTGAGCACGTTGGAGTCGCTTCAGGCGGGGCAAGGCTCGGATCGACTTGCCCGACTCCTTCTCTGCCAAGCGAATCTCATAAAGGCTTTGCAAGTTCAGCCAGAATTCCGCCGTCGTGCCGAAAAAATGTGCGAGCCGCAGGGCGGTATCGCCGGTGATGGCCCGTCGTCCCTGCAGAATCTGCGTGATCCGGTTGGTGGGAACATCCAGTTGCCGGGCCAACTCGCTGGCACTCATACCCAACTCCTTCAACTCTTCCGCCAGTTGTTCTCCGGGGTGAATTGCCATAACGGCCATAGCGATTCTCCTAATGGTAGTCGACGATTTCGACGTTCGAGGGCCCAGGCATGTCGTCGCTCCATTCAAAACAAATCCGCCATTGATCGTTTACGCGGATGCTGTATTGGCCCTTTCGGTCCCCCTTCAGTGCCTCCAGTCGGCTGCCAGGTAGCGCCGCGAGATCGCTGAGCACCGCCGCAGCTTCCAACCGATCCAGCTTGAGACGCGCGGCGCGCTCGACGCCGGAAAACGCCTTGACGCGTTTGCCGGCCGCGAATTCCGCCGTGCGCTTGTCGCGAAAGCTGACGATCACCATTCAGCATAGCCGTACTTACGCGTTACGTCAAGCGTAAGCTAGAGCCCGGAGATAAGCCGCCGTTCGCGACCGCCGTGCTATACGCTGCCGTGTGCTCGCCGAAGACGCCAGACCTGCAGGATGCAAGAAACTCAAAGGGATACAAAGACCTTTGGCGTATCCGAATCGGCGATTGCCGCGTCGTGTACACCGTTGACGATGCCGCCAGACTCAACTGCATTACCTGGGAGCTCACCGCAAGGAGGTCTACGAGCGGTAACCAACGAACCTCGTCGCACCTTGAATGAATGCCATCCCAACAAGCCACACAGTCCCGCTGTATCGAGATTGTGCTTGACTTCTGGCTCCGGTGTGATAGGCTAGAGACAACAAGCCCTCGGGGCTAGAGGCAGAACAGAGTGAACGGCGGGGGGGTGAAGGCGGCGTGATTTCTCTAGGCACGGGGTGATTCACGCCTATGTTCGAAGCAGAACCCGCGGCAACGCCGGCCGAGACTGGCGAGGCACCGGAGCCCGGGGCAGTTGCCAAAAAGGGTTTCACATTTTGGACTTCGACCCTGCGCCAGGTGCCTGTCACCAGATGCGCACGCGGGCGGGTCGGAGGCGCGAGGCCCAGGGCAACTAGTTGATAGTAGTAAGCTATAGTTACAGCTATGATAGAACTGAGAAAATTAACGGGGAAATTAATTAGGTTAAATCCCGGCAGTGACGGGAAGCGGCTAGTGCAAACAAAGGGGTTGGTCGAACATTCGGTCCGTTTTGAGGGTGCTTTGGCCGCAAGAAGCTGCCAGATTCTGCCAATTTTCGCCAAAAACGTGCAGCGAACGGGCGCGAAGAGGGCCTTAAGCACGAGTTTTTCGCGACCGTTTCTTTAAAAAATGTCAAGTCCCCGCTGCATGTCAACCTGTAAACTAACCAAGCTCAGAGCTGGGCTAGAGGGTCGAGAACAGGTAATAATCGATTGGCGACTCAGGATGAGCCGGGAGACAGGAAGCAGAGGCCGGGAGAAGTGAAGTTGGCAGCACCGGCACCCTGGATTGGCCGAGAAGAGCGCCGAGGGACGGTCGTCAAGTCTTCATGAGTTTCGCGCCACGAGGCTGTATTTCTGGCAGCGCAAGGCACCCGGCTTCACTCTGAAGGTGACAAAATGAGTTACGCGGCGACCCCTACCAAGGCGTATGGCTTCTTCGTTGGCGGCGAATGGGTTTCCGATGGCGAGCCCTTTGAAGTCAAGTCGCCCTACGACGGCAGTGTCGTGGCGGCCATCCATCGGCCGGAGGCGCGCCATATCGAAACCGCGATTGCGGCGGCAGCGCGGGCTTTCGAGACGACGCGCCACATGCCTGCCTACCAAAGGCAGCACGTCCTGCGCGCGATCGGCGAATCGGTGGCGGCGCGTCGCGAGGAGTTCGCCCGGACCATCGCGCTCGAAGCCGGCAAGCCGGTCAAAACCGCGCGAGCCGAGGTGGATCGCGCCATCTTCACCTGGAATATCGCTGCCGAGGAATCCACGCGGATCTACGGCGAGTGGCTTCCACTCGATGCTCAGGCGTCCACCAAGGATCGATGGGCCCTCGTGCGCCGCTATCCGGTCGGGCCGATCGCCGCCATCACTCCCTTCAACTTCCCGCTCAACCTGGTGGGCCATAAGTGGGCGCCCGCCATCGCCACCGGCTGCACCGTCGTTCACAAGCCGGCCTCGCAGACGCCGATCTCGTCGCTGCTGCTGGCAGGAATTGTGGAGCACGCGGGCTGGCCGGCGGGCGCGCTCAACGTGCTGCCGCTCTCCGGCCGCGACGCTGAGACCTTGGTCAGCGACGACCGCCTCAAGAAGCTCACCTTCACCGGCAGCGCCGAGGTGGGCTGGCGACTCAAGCAGAAGGCGGTCAAAAAGCGCGTCACGCTCGAGCTGGGTGGCAACGCCGGGGTCATCATTCACCACGATGCCGATCTCCAAAATGCGGTCGAGCGCTGCGTCGCCGGTGGATTTTCCTACGCCGGGCAGAGTTGCATCTCGGTGCAACGAATCCTGGTGGAGACGAGTGTGTACGAGAAGTTCCTCGCTGCGTTGGTGCCGTGCGTCCAGAAACTCACCCTCGGCGATCCGCTCGCAGACTCCACCGACGTCGGACCCATGATTAGCGAGGCGGATGCGGTGCGCGCCGCGCAGTGGGTGGAAGAAGCGGAAGCCGACGGGGCGAGGATTCTATGCGGCGGCCACCGGCGCGGATCGATGATGGAGCCGACGGTCCTCACGCGCACGCGTCCGGAAATGCGCGTCAACTGCCTGGAAGTGTTCGCGCCCCTCGTTACCGTGGAGCCTTACACCGACTTCATGGACGCAGTGAAGCGCGTGAACGAGTCCAGCTTCGGCCTCCAGGCAGGCATCTTTACTCGCGACCTGACGCTGGCGCTGGCCGCGTACGATCAGCTCGAGGTGGGAGGCGTGATCCTGGGCGACGTGCCCACCTTTCGCATCGATCACATGCCTTATGGCGGGGTCAAAGACTCGGGCTTGGGCCGTGAGGGTCTGCGGTACGCGATTGAGGAAATGACGGAGAGGAAGTTGCTGGTGGTGAATCCGCAGTAGGCAGTTCTCAGTTTTCAGTAAGAAGCATGTTTGTTTATGTTCTTCGCTGAGCGATTCTGAGCTGGGTGAGCATTGCGGATCAGCAGCCACTAGCCCTCAGTTCTCATCTGAATGTCGAAAGCGTGCTGGTGCTGCTCTCTCTAGTGAAAACTGAGAACTTGCCGATCTAAATTTGGAATTTGATCCCCAGGTAGCCCTCGACCTCTTCGATCGGAACCATCTCGATAGCGTCCCAAGGGCAGCCATCGAGGAAGCAGCCGTCCGGGCCTTTGCTGGTACACTTCTTGCACCCGATGCACAGGTAGGGGTCAACTTCGATGCGGCCGAAGGGCGGGTGGTCCTCGTCGTCGACCCAGTACATGCAGTCTTCCACCGGGCAGTAGGGGACACAGGCGGGCGAGCCCGCACAGCCGGTGCAGCACTCGGTGATCACCGCCAGTTCGCGGGGCTTCTTCTTGCGAGGGGTATCGATGCCCTCCGACTTAGGGTCCGACTTGATGGCCGGCGTCTCCACCGGGATAAAGAATTGCGGCACTATCCTCCTCCTTCGGACGTCCTTCTGGCAGCTTGATTCTGGCAAAATGCGCCGGATCAAGTCAACGACTTTTGTCAGGGCAA
>Ga0335078_10010755_pt1 | contig 13551 bp, 15 predicted proteins | sample Lox_Sample_32_FD_206711 | JGI IMG/M metagenome (GOLD analysis project Ga0335078, IMG submission 206711) | Soil microbial communities from Loxahatchee National Wildlife Refuge, Florida, United States - Lox_Sample_3.2 | ecosystem: Environmental > Terrestrial > Soil > Wetlands | place: USA...
ACGGAATGCCCAGTCCCGCCCGCAGGGTCCCGGGCCCGGCACCGGGTCTGGCCGAAGCGGCGGCTCGTGACCACGGGATTCGGAGGTTGTTTCCTGCCTTGGCGATCCACAGTCCGCAGAGCACGGACCGGGAGCCGGATCGAATCCCGGAAATTCCTAGTTCTGCAGCAGCGACTGCTCGCCGACTACATCGGTCAGGAGCGTCAGCACGCCCAGACTGGCCAGGAAGCGGTTCGGCGGGTCGCCGGTTCCGATCGCCAGGAGCCTGCGCAGCGCGTCCCGCTGGAGTGGCGGCAAGCCGTCCAGGCGATCCAGGAACGGGAGCAGCATCTGGTGACATGTGTGGACCGGGTCATCGGGCGGCGAGCACCCTTCCGGACGGCATTCGTCACGGGCGCACAGCGCGGCCCGCAGCCGCCACGCCCGAGTCGCCGGCTGGCCACGCCTGTGGCCCGCCGCTTTCCTGGGACCCGAAACTGGACAGCAAGCCGATCGCCGTGTCAGCAGGTGACAGAACCGTCACCCTGCGCGGGATGGTCGGCAGCTTCCGGGAGAAGCGGGAGGCGGGGAAGGCGGCCGCGCGCGTGTACGGGGTCACCGAGGTTGACGACCGTATCGTGGTCGAGTACCCGTAACGTCCTGAGCCTGGTCCTCCATGTCGTCCGGGGATCGGTCATGATAGAACCGCGCTGTGCCGGGGGGACCACACCCGGCCGGGGATTCGTGACGAGGATCCAATGACTGAGCGCCGACCGCGGTTTAGGCTGCGCTGAAAGGACGGAAACCATGAGCACCGACGGTGATCCCATTGGTCCAGCGGCGGCGGATGCCGCGGCCGCGCCGCTGGACCTGCTGCTCACCGATGCGGCCTTCGGTGCGCTGCGCCGGCTCAACCCAGGTGGCTCCGGCGTCCGGCTAGCGGCGGCGCTGGCCACCCGGCCCCGGCTTATTGCCGGGCGGGGAGGGCAACTGCTCGGCGAGATGGCCCGCATCGCCCTGGGCCGCTCGGAGGTTCAGCCGTCCCGGCGGGACCGCCGGTTCGCCGATCCGGGCTGGAGGGCCAATCCGCTGCTGCACCGCGTGGTCCAGGCTTACCTGGCCGCCGCACAGACGGCAGAGGGCGTGGTCGCGGACACGGACCTGGACTGGGCCGACGCCGAACGGGTGGGCTTCGCGCTGCGTAACCTGGTGGATGCGCTGGCGCCGAGCAACAACCCGATGCTCAACCCGGCGGCCCTGAAGGCGGCCATCGACACCGGCGGCGGCAGCGCCCTGGCCGGCCTGCGGCACTTCATCTCCGATATGGCGGCTCCGCCCCGGGTGCCGTCCATGGTCGAGCCGGACGCGTTCGAGGTCGGCGTGGACCTCGCCGTCACGCCGGGAACAGTGGTGCTGCGGACACCCGTGTTCGAGCTGATCCAGTACCGCCCGGCCACGGCCACGGTCCGGCAGGTCCCGTTGCTGATCGTCCCGCCGACGATCAACAAGTTCTACATAATTGACCTGGCGCCCGGCCGGAGCATGGCCGAATACCTGATCGGCAGCGGCCAGCAGGTATTCATGATGTCCTGGCGCAACCCGGACGCCAGGCACGCGAAATGGGGCTTCGACACCTACGGGCAGGCTGTCCTGGACGCCATGGACGCCGCCGCGCGGATCACCGGGAGCGAGCAGACAGCGCTGATGGGGACCTGTTCCGGTGGCATCATCGCCGCGATGGTAGCCGCCCATCTCGCGCACACCGGCCGACTCGACCAGATCGCCGCCTTCACCCTTATGGTCACCGTGCTGGACGAGGCGAGGGCCGGCCTGGGGGCCGCCGTCATCGACGAGCGGAACGCGCGGCTGGCCGCCGCCGCATCCCGGGCCCGCGGCTACCTCGACGGGCGGTCGCTGGCCGAAGTCTTCGCCTGGCTCCGGCCAAACGACCTGGTCTGGAACTACTGGGTCAACAACTACCTGCTCGGACGGGAGCCGCCTCCGTTCGACATCCTGTTCTGGAACGCGGACACGACCCGGATGACCGCGGGCCTGCACCGGGATTTCCTCCAGATGGGTGTCACGAACGGGCTGACGCGGCCCGGAGGGTTGACGATGCTCGGCTCGCCAGTGGACCTGTCCCTGATCGACCGCGACAGCTACATGGTGGCCGGGGTCACCGACCACATCTGTCCCTGGACGAGCTGCTATCGATCCACTCAGCTGCTCGGTGGCAGCAAGCGGTTCGTGTTGTCAACGAGCGGGCACATCGCCGCCATGGTGAATCCGCCGGGTAACGAAAGGGCGAGATACCAGGTGGCCAAGGAGTGCCCAGAAGACCCGCAGGAGTGGCTCCGGCGCGCGGACAACTGCCACGGATCCTGGTGGCCGGACTACACGGCGTGGCTGGCCGAACGCTGCGGTGAGGAGAAAGCCGCCCCCGGCGAACTGGGCGGCGGCGGCCTGGCGCCGATATGCGACGCGCCGGGAACATACGTCTATGATCACTGACCCGCCTGCGCCCGAACCGGCCGGGACCCGCCGCCGCTGGAGCGACCTGCGCCGGGTGATAGCGGCCCGGCCGCGGCGTACCGGCCTGGGCGAGCACATGAGAACCCTGAGCATCGGCGGCCGCATCGTGCGGGTCGCGGTGCGGGAAGGGAGGCCGGACTGGCCGCTGCTGCTGCTGTGCAACGGCATCGGCGCCAGCCTGGAGCTTTTCCAGCCGTTCGTCGACGCGCTGGACCCGCAGCGGGGTGTCATCCGGTTCGACATGCCGGGCATCGGCGGATCCCCGGCACCGACGGTCCCCTACCATCTGGCCACCCTGCCGTCGCTGCTGAGCGGGCTGCTCGACCAGCTCGGCCATGAGCAGGCCGACGTGCTGGGCATCTCCTGGGGAGGCGGGCTCGCGCAGCAGTTCGCGCTGAGCCGCCCGGACCGGGTACGCCGCCTCGTGCTGGTGGCGACCGGGCCAGGCGCGCTGATGGTGCCCGGGCATCCCCGCGTCCTGCTGCGCATGCTCACGCCGCGGCGCCACCGGGACCCGGGACACGCGGCCCGCATCGCCGGCGAGCTCTACGGCGGCAGCGCGCGCGACGACCCGGCCGTGGCCCGTGACTTGCTGCACGCGGCGACACGCCTGGGCCCGGCCAGGGGTTACTACTATCAGCTCATCTCCGGCATCGGCTGGACCAGCCTCCCGCGGCTGCGGCGGCTGCGGCAGCCCACGCTGATCTTGGCTGGGGATGATGACCCCATCATCCCGCTGGTCAACGCGCGGATCATGCACCGCCTGATACCACGCAGCGAGCTGCATGTCTATCGCGGCGGTCACCTCGAGCTGGCCGCGGACGCAGGGCGCATCGCGTCGGTCGTGGAGGCATTCCTCACCGCCGAAGCGAGCCCAAGATGACACATGTCATGAGCGCGCAGCTCGCCGTTACTGGGATCGGGGCTTTCACCTAGGACCGTTCGGCCCGTACATCATCAGCCGGGACGGCGGGTCAGGTGCGGTCCGCCGGGCTGCTGACGACGGGCGCTATCGCGGCCGCGAGCACCTGGGAGTTGGGCAGGTGGAGCGGCCCGTCGGGCGTATCCAGCCGGACGTAGCTGATGCCGATCTCGGCGACGTTCCCGCGCAGATCGCCGCCCAGCGCCCCGGACTTGATCAACACCGGGTCACCGACGTTGACCGGCCGGGCGAGCAGCAAGACCATGCCTGCGAACACGTTGGAGAGGCTTTGCTGCGCCGCGATGCCAACCAGGATGGTGGCGAACGCGCCGCCAACAAGAAGCTGGGTGACCGCGATGCCGAACAACTGCAGGGTGATCAGGATCGCGGCCAGGCTACCGAGCAGAAGTACGGTATAGCGGATGACGGCGGCGTGTGAGGTACCGATCTTCGGCTCAAGGACCCCGCGGACCTGGCCTGCCAGCCCGGCCGAGCCTACGTAGGCGAGCAGGCAGAACGCCACCGCCGCAATGTCCGCGACCGCCTCGGTGCCGGTGTGGCCGAGCGCCCGGTAAGCCGTCTCGGGGAAAAACACGCTGGTGGCCGCCGTCCGGGCCGAGCGGGATAGGGTCGCCATCATCACCGCCAGGACGAGGAGGAAGATGGACCGCCACGGCCGGAAGCGCGCCTTGACCTTGGCTATGGCGGGCGCGATGCTTGGCGGCGTCGTCAAGCTTTCTTCTCGCCGTAGTGGGCCGAGAGCCCGTAGACCACCAGCACCGCGATGATGATATAGAGAAGCGACCAGACCGGGTAGTACGGCATCACGAACATGGCCGAGATCGCGGCGAGCGCCGCCGCGATGATTCCCGCCCAGCGGGAGATTTCCGCGCTGGGCTGGTTACTTGGGCCAAGGACCAAGACGCCGGCCGCGATCAGGATTATGCCGATGATCAGCCATATCCATCCATAGGTCGCAAGGCTGTGCCCCAGCAGCGCACCCTGCAGGTTACCAGGGATGGCGCCGTGGTATGAGAACGCCCAGATCGCATCGATCACCCGCATGATCCCCGCGATGATCAGCACCACGGCAGAAAACGTCAGCCAGCCTGAACGTCCCATCTGATCCACCCTCCTGCGTAGTTTCCCGTGTTAAGTCCACCCGCACGGCGGGCAAAAGCAAAGCGATGACAGCTGTCGTGACATAGGCCTGGGCTATTGCCCTAGCCCAGGCTCCGTCTATAGCGCGAGACGATCTCCGCAGAGCTGACATCACCTTTTCCGGAACGGTTATAGGGAGTGGACTAGAAAGGCGCGGCGAGCAGCCGCTGTCCCGTTGACGAGGGAAGGATTAGCGATGGGAATCTTCGGCGACGGCGGCCAACGCGGGCGCGTCGCGGTGAAAGGGTTCGCCGCAAGTGAAGGCTGGCAGGTGCTGTGCGACAGGTGCCATGCGGCCTGGGCCAAGGTAGAAGTTCTCACCAACGCGGGCTCGGTCTTCTTCTGCCAGCACCATCACAAGAAGTACCGCCATTCGATCATCGCGGCTGGGCACCAGATCCGGGCCGTGTTAGGACGGCACGCCGCGTCAGGAGCCCGCGGGTGGTGACTGCAGCGCCTTCAGCAACGCGGTCACCGGCAGTCGCACGATGTGAGCGAGTTCATCTGGAATCCGGACCAGCCGGCGGACCAGGACCGGGATGCTGACGATGTCCCCGCGGGCCGCCGCCGCCAGCAGATCCAGGAAACCCTGCCCGGTGGACCGGGGCGGGTCGGCGATCTCGACGCGGGCGGTCACGATGGGGCCGGATGATTCGGTCTCGACCTGGCCCAGGCTGGGCAGGAGCGCGAGCATGGTCCGGTTCTCGGCGAGGATCTCCGCGGCGAAGTAATCGATCCCGACCTCGAGGGCGCGCTCACTCAGGCGGGTGAGCAGCGCGGAGCCAAGCCCGCGGCCCTGCCATGCGTCAATCACCGTCACTCCCGCATCGGCGGTGTCGGGCTGGTCCGCGCGGCGGATGAACCGGCACTCCCCCACGATCTCCGCGGACAACAGCGGCATGGCGACCAGTGCCTCGTGATCGGTATGGTCGACCTCGACCGCCGCCTTGAGAGTGGCGGCGGGAAGCTCGGGCATGACGGTGAAAAAACGCCGGTAGCGCGACTGCTCGCCCAGGTTCGCGTAGGCGCGGGCCAGCGCGGGGGCGTCACCAGGCCGTACCTGCCGCAACCGCACGACGTCCCCCGAACGGAGCGTGACCATCTGCGGTCGGCTCGCTGCGGTCATCACCGGTTCCCTTTCTGTCGCCTCACTGCCGCCTGGTCGCCCGCCCGCCTTCTCGTATGTCGCCGTCAGGCCCAACATAGGTCGGGAAACGTACCCGCTCATCATCCCCCGAAGCCGCCGAGTTGTGCCGGGGAACGGGCTGGATACGAGGGACCGTTGACGGCCTGGCTTGCAGACCCGAAAATGAAGGCCTCTTGGCACTTGGTGCCGCGCAGGCAGGACCCTCCGGCGAAGGAGGACCGTCATGACCAACCTCGCATCGAACCTGTCGGACACGGCACGTGCACACGCCGACCGGGTGGCCGTGCGCGTGGATGATGCCACGACCACATACTGCGAACTCGACGAGGCGAGCGCCCAGGTCGCCGGGCTGCTGCGCCAGCGCGGCTTCAAGCCCGGCGACCGGGCGGGGATCATGCTGCCCAACGTCACCGAGTTCGCCGTCGTCTACTACGGCGTGCTCCGCGCGGGCGGTGTTGTCGTCCCGATGAACCAGCTGCTCAAACGGCGAGAGGTCGCCTATTACCTCGGCGACTCCGGGGCCGGGCTGATGTTCGCCTGGCACGGGTTCGCGGACGAAGCGCGCGGCGGCGCCGAACGCGCGGACGCGGAGGCGGTCGTCGTCGACCCGGCCAGCTTCGGCGATCTCCTGGCCTCCGCCACCCCGGACCACGAGGTGGCTGACCGGGACGGCGAGGATACCGCGGTGATCCTCTATACCTCCGGCACGACCGGCGAGCCGAAGGGCGCCGAGCTCACCCACGCCAACCTCATCGGCAACGCCGAGGTGGTGTGTGCCGACCTCATCCGCCCGGGCCCGGACGACGTGATCTTCGGCGGGCTGCCGCTGTTTCACGCGTTCGGCCAGACCTGCACCCTCAACGCCGCGGTGGCATCGGGGACGTGCCTTACCCTGCTCCCGCGGTTCGCCGCCGACCACGCGCTGCGGATCCTCGCCGACCACCGGGTGACCGTCTTCGAGGGCGTCCCGACGATGTACGTCGCCCTGCTGCACCAGCCGGACCGCGCGGACTACGACACCTCCGCGCTGCGGCTGTGCATCTCCGGGGGCGCGGCGCTGCCGGTCGAGGTACTGCGCGGTTTCGAGACGGCCTTCGGCTGTGCGGTGCTCGAGGGATACGGCCTGTCGGAGACCTCGCCGGTCGCCTCGTTCAACCTTCCGGACCGGGAGCGCAAGCCCGGCTCGATCGGCACGCCGGTCCGGGGGGTGCAGATGCGTGTCGTCGACCAGGGCGACCACGAGGTACCGCAGGGCGAGGTCGGCGAGATCGTCATCCGCGGGCCCAACGTGATGAAGGGGTACTGGCACCGGCCCGATGCGACCGCCGAGGCGATCCGCGACGGCTGGTTCCACACCGGCGACCTGGCCCAGGTCGACGAGGACGGCTACTTCTTCATCGTCGACCGGAAGAAGGACCTCATCATCCGGGGCGGCTACAACATCTACCCGAGGGAGATCGAGGAAGTGCTCTACGAGCATCCGGCGGTCGCCGAAGCCGCCGTGATCGGCGTGCCGCACCCGGCGCTGGGAGAGGAGGTCGGCGCCGTAGTGACCCTGAAGGCAGGCGCCAGCGTCACCGTGGAGGAATTGCGCGATCACGTCAAGAGCCAGGTCGCGGCGTACAAGTACCCGCGCCACGTGTGGATCGTCGACATGCTGCCGAAGGGCCCGACCGGCAAGATCGTCAAGCGGGAAATCGTTCTGCCGACCGACCCGGTCGAGCGGTGAGACTGCTGCTGCTCGCGCCCCCGGGCGCCGGCAAGGGCACGCAGGGCGAGCAGCTGGCGGCGCAGTTCGGCGTGCGGCACATCGCCGCCGGGGACCTGCTGCGGGCCGAAGCCCGGGCCAGTACGCCGCCCGGCCAGGAAATCGCCGCCTACCAGGAGCGCGGCGACCTGGTTCCCGATCGGATCGTCCTCGACGTGCTGACCCCGGTCGTAGTCGGCGCGGTCGCCGAGGGCGGATACATCCTGGACGGCTTCCCGCGGACTCTGCCGCAGGCTACCGCCGCGGCAGAGCTCGCGGGACGGCTGGGCCTGACGCTGGACGCGGTGATCTACCTGTACGCATCCGAACCGGTGCTCACGCGGCGGCTGCTGGGCCGCGCCGGCCAGGCCGGCCGCAACGACGACACAGCAGACGTCATCCGGCACCGGCTTCAGGTGTTCACCGAGACGACGAGCCCGCTTATCGCCTACTACCAGGACCGCGGCATTCTCCTGGCCGTGGATGCCGACCAGCCGCCCGGATCCGTCACTGCCGACATCGAAGAGCGCCTGGCCGGACTCTCGGTGATCCGTGGCGAGTAAGGGCGCGGGCCCCGATCACGTAAGACCTGACGGATGCTGCGCCGGTCAATCCGCCCGCCTGCGCGTCGGCCAACTGCACGCCGGCCGACCTGACGGCCGCGGGCAGCAACAGGACCATGGTCAGCCCGCCGCCGGGGGTTTCCTCCGGTTCCACCGCGCCGCTCATCGCCTCGGTCAGCCCGCGGGACAACGCGAGCCCTAGCCCCACGCCGGCCGTCTCGCTCGTGTCGCCGAGCCGCTGGAAGGGCAGGAACGCCCGCTCCCTGTCGGCTTCGGGAATGCCGGGCCCGCGGTCAATAACACGCAGCTCAACCCGGTTACCGAGGGCGCTGGCCGTCAGCAGCAAGGGTGATCCGGCGGGGGCATACCGCAGCGCGTTGCCGACCAAGTTCACGATGACCCGTTCCACGATCGCCGGATCGGCCATGACGGGGGGCAAGTCGCAAGGCACGTCCACCGTGACCGCCCGCGCCAGCGGACCGAAGTCGCCGAGCGAGCTCGCGATGATCTCGCCGAGATCACTCGGCCTGGGAAACACCGGCAGCGACCCGGCCTGCAGCCGTTCCACGTCCAGCAGGCTGGCCGCGAGATGGGTGAGCCGGTCCAGGGACTCATCGGCCGCGGCCAGCAGCTCATCATGCTCCTCGGCGCTGAGCTCGGCATGGTGTGAGCGCAGGCAGCTCACTGCCGCCTTCCCCGCGGCGAGCGGCGAGCGGACGTCGTGGCTAACCACGGCGAGCAGGGCCGTCCGCATCCGGTCAGCCTCGGCGAGGCGCCGGGCCGCCCCGGCTGCCCGCCGGGTGCGCCGCGCGGCGTCTTCGACTCCGAAGCTGACGATCACGGCCACGGCGACGAAGGCACCCAGAACCGCCGTATCGCCGGCCCCGCCGATGGTGAACTTAGCGGGCTGCGCCACGGCGAAGAAGTGGAGCAGCAGCGAACCCGCGACCGCCTCGAGCACCGCCGGGACGAAGCCGCCGACCAGCGCGACCACGATCACGGCCAGCACGAAGGCGAGCACGCCGACCGTCGGGCTCCGGCCACCCCAGGTGGCGAGGAGGAGCGTGAGGAACAGCGCAAGTGCCGCGGCCAGGGCATGCCCGGCCAGCTTGCGCTGCATCGGAAGGCCGCTCCCGGCCAGCGCCAGGAACGGCTCGGAGGCACCCAGCAGGAATACCGCGCCCAGGAATGCCATGGCGGCCGTGGCGAAGGTCAACCGCAGGACGATCGCCGACAGGACCAGCCACACGAGGGCGCTGAGGAGGACCAGGCCAGCCAGCTGCCCGGGCGCGGTCCGAGCGCTGGATCGCCCAGGGAGTCTGCCGGTCATGCCGCCGACGTTACGGATGACAGGCGGCGGATCGCATCAAGGAAATCCGTAGTCTGTCGTCGACCACGGCTAGGTGCTACCAGGTGGGCGGCCGATCCGGAGCCATCCGGGCCCCCTGAAGGGGCGATGACGAGAGGCAGGGCGTGAAACCCTGCTCGTTCGGCCCAAATGCCGTACCCCGGAGCGGCAGGTCCAGCGGCAGGTCCTTGCGGGGCCGGCGACTGCAGATCACCGCCAGCACCGCGGCGACGTCGGCGGCCGCTGCGGGCCGGGCAGGCGCCGGGGCACGGCTGCGCCTGATCCGCCGTTCGGCGCGGTTACGGGGTCTCGGCCGGTTAGACCCTCACCCGCGCATAACGCACTAGCCCCCTCGGGGGCGGCTGCCTGCTCGCGGGCGGCGGCCTGGGCGGCGGCTGTGCCGTCGGCGACCTGGCGCGGGCCCTGGTGTTCGGGATGACGACCGGTCTGGACTTGTTCAGCGCGCCGGGCATCGTGCGGCGGCGCGGCCAGGAAGCTGGTGATCAGGGGCGTGAGCAGGCTCGGGCGGGTCACCAGCTCGATGTGGCCGCCGTGGTAGACGTGCAGCTTCGCGTGCGGGATGCCCGCGGCCAGGATGCGGCCGTTGGCCACCGGGATGATCGGGTCCTCGTCACCGGTGAGCACCAGGGTGCGCTGGCGGATGAGCGGCAGCAGCGGCAGCGTGGTGAACCCCAGCGCGGCGGTGTGCTGGTACAGGAAACCGATGCTGAGCGGGCTGATCCGCGCCTTGCGCAGGGCCCTGGCCAGCGCGTCCGGGTCGGTTTTCGCGCTTCCTCCCCACAGGTCGCCCCAGCGGCGCAGGATGAGGTTCTTCACCGGCGGCAGCGGGTTGGGCGGCACCATCGTCTGCGGCCCGGTTGCGGTCGCCACCAGGATCAGCCGCCGGCACAGGCGCGGGTTGAGCAGCGCGAACTGCTGAGCCAGCCCGCCTCCCCAGGAGATACCCAGGACGTCGGCCTGCTGGTGGCCGAGATTATGCAGCATCTGGCGCAGGAGCAGGGCCAGGGTGGTGAAACGGTACGGCAGGCTGGGCAGCTGAGAGCCGCCGGTGCCGGGGGCGTCGAAGCGGATCACCTCGATGGCCGGGTCGAGTGCATCCACGAACGGCTGCAAGGCTTCCAGCCGCATGCCAATGCCGTTGCACAGCAGCAGCGGAGGCCCTGTCCCGGTGCCCGGCCGGATCGCGACGCGCAGCGGCGTGCCGCCCGCCTGCGTGATCTGTTCGTGCAAGGAGTCATCCCTGACAGGCATGTCCATTCCTCCTCGGGCACGCCGTGGCTACCGTCCCTGTGACGGAAATCACACGGTTACGGGGAATAATAACGATGATCAGGATAGTACGCAATAGGCAAAGTAAAGTTAACACGACTGGGTTCCCGGCGGGTGACCGGGGGAGGGAAGGGCTGGTGTGAGGCGGACGGGCTGGTGTCGCGGGCGGGCGGACGGACGGTGGTGGCGGCGGCGGCGGTCACCGATGCGCGGGGGATGACGAAGCAGGGTTTCGCGCGGCTGCCGGGCCGCGGTGATGCCGGGCGGACTGAGCTGGCGGAACGGCTGCTGGCCAGCCAGAGGACGTTCGCCGGGGACGTGCTGTGCGCGACCACGCCGGTGCCCCCCGGCACGGGCGGCACCGGCGCCAAGAAGAGCGGCGGCGACCAGGCAGGCCTCATCTTCCCAGCGGGCCGGGCCCGCCACCTGCGATAGGTCCGCTGCCCGAGGCGAGCCGATCGCGGTTCGCCGCAGACTTGCTTACCATCGTGAGCAGAGAGCGAAAAGCACAGAATCACGGAGCGACAGTGACCGGTATCTGGAACGGGCAGGCGCAATGCCTGGGCGCCTTCATCCGCAATCGGCGCAAGCTCGCCCGCCTGTCACTGCGTCAGCTTGCTGAGACGACGTCTCTCTCCAATGCCTACCTGAGCCAGCTCGAGCGGGGCCTGCACCTGCCATCGGTGCGCGTGCTCAAGCTGCTCTCCGAAGCGCTGAACGTGTCCGCCGAGACGCTGCTTGCCCAGGCGGGCCTGCTTGACTTGGCTCCCTCCGGGGATGGGGCCGCGGCGGCTGACGGGCCCCCAGCATCGCCGGTGGAGTCTGCCATCAGCGCCGACGAGCGCCTGGCCGGCGAGCAGAAGGCCGCGCTAATCGCCGTCTACCGCAGCATGCTCCGCTCCTAGCGGTACCTTCCGGGATAGCTGGTTGAGCTGATCTCCGGGCGGCTGACATCTGGCTGGGGTGCACCCCAGCGCGACACACCAGGTGGCCCGGTCCAGGCACCGGATCTCGTGGCGCTCGCGACGTAGCCTCCCCGCTTTGTCCCGCTCTCCGTGATGGCGGACCCCTAAGGGAACGAGTTCTGCGTCTGCAGCGATGTGGCCGCTAGCCACTGAGCCGACGGCACCGGAGAGGGTCGCGGTCGCCGAGGCGGCCTCGCCCGGGGCGTCAGCTCGCGCGCAGGAATGCACCGATGGCGGCGATGGAATCGCCGTGCGTCGTAATCGTGTAGTGATTCGCGTCGATCTCCACCACCCGTGCCGATGGCACCGCCGCTCCGAACCGCTCCGCCTCCGCGGCGGGCAGGATGAACCCGAACCCCGGCATGATCTCCTGCCGGGCGCGCAGCACCAGCGCCGACATGGTGATCGCAGTCCACAGCGCGTGGATCGGCGCCTCCGGGCCCGGCCAGTACATCGCCGCGCCGTACCCCAGATCCTCGAGCACCGCGCCGCGGTCGCTGCTGGACGCCACGCCGCCGTCGACGTCGCGCAGCTCGTACCCGAAGTACCGATCCCAGTACTCGTCCCACTCCGGAACGATGCCGATCTGCTTGATCACCTCGATGGCCGCCTGCGCCGACGGGTACACCGCGCCGAGCCGGCTCACCGAGGCGACCACGGGCACCGCCGCCCGCTCGTCAGGACTCCCCGCCAGATCGACCAGGACGAGCCGCCTGACCCGCGACGGCTCGAGCTGCGCGCAGGTCATGGCGATGGCCGCACCGCTGGACTGGCCGATGACCGCGAACGACGGCGCCCCGACGGCGTCCGCGATGCCGAGCACGTCGCGGGCGTGGTTGCGCCAGCCGTACGTGCCCGCGCCGGTCACCTCGCTGCGGCCGCGGCCGCGCAGGTCGATCGCCACGATCTGCAGCGTGTCGCCGGCGAGCCGTTCGGCGAGGCGGTCGAAGCCACACAGGTTCGCCGACAGGCCTGGCACGCACACCACCGCTGGCGCATCCGCGGCACCCCACCGCCGCACCCGGAGCCTCCCGGACCGGAGCGGGATGTCGGAGTCCTGGTATCCCGCGGTCTGCTGCGTCATGTCAGCGCTCTCCTCTGCGCGTCGGTCCGTCCGAGGATAGCCCGTCGATGAGTGCTGAGCATCGACCCCGGCGGCTGGCGGCGACGGCCGGACGCGGAGCGGCCCGGCTGGCTGGTGACGTTCCCGATGCCACGGTTGCCCGCCAGCTGAGCGCGGCCGCCGAGAAGGCGGACACTGCCATCGCTCTCCCCCCCCGGTGGCGTCGAGCCGGAGCCGCCTCCCCGCTTTGTCCCGTTCTCCTAGATCCGGGGTAGGAGACTGGCGCAGTCGAACCGCTTAGTACGTTAAGGCGGGCCCGGCGAGGTCAGGGCGAGGTGCTAAAGGGGGCCCGCGGGGTCGCTGGCGTAGCTAGCCAGTGGGACGGGACCCTCGAACCCGGCACGGCATCCCGTGCATCGGGTCAGCCGGTGGTCGTGATCGCGATCAGTCCGTCAGCGTCCCGGCGCAGGGTCGCGGCCAGCTGGCTGCGTGCCGTCTCGGGAACCCCATCCGGGAGGTTGCCGCCGTTCGCGGCCAGGTCGGCGGCGCCGCCGATGTACCTGGCCGCACGGCGCAGCAACGCCGGCGGGACCAGGATCCCTGCCGGGTCGCCGGCCTGTCCCGGCGCGGCGCCGGCGGTGATCTGCCCGAACCCGGACAGCGTCTGCGCGTAGGTGGTGATGACGTCCCCGAGGTGACCGGGCGGCTCGTTCGCCGCCCGGACCTGCATCGCCCCGGCCAGGGCCGCGACGGTGATCCCCGCCAGGGCCAGCGGCAGCGGAACGGTCCGGGGCGCCTCCATCAGGTCGGCGCCGGGCCGTTCGCCGGCGACCT
>Ga0335078_10010756_pt1 | contig 13551 bp, 10 predicted proteins | sample Lox_Sample_32_FD_206711 | JGI IMG/M metagenome (GOLD analysis project Ga0335078, IMG submission 206711) | Soil microbial communities from Loxahatchee National Wildlife Refuge, Florida, United States - Lox_Sample_3.2 | ecosystem: Environmental > Terrestrial > Soil > Wetlands | place: USA...
CTTTGATTCCGCATTCGATGTATGGAAGGTATTGTTCGGACGAGCCGAACATTTCCTTCTGCTCGGCGCAGTGCGGACACGAGTACAAGCCGTACATCCTGGCGCCTTTTTCTCCCAGACAACGGGCAAAGGAGTCCATACGGCTGTTTTGTTTGTTCCGGAGAAACCACAGAAGACCGGCGACAATCGCCACAACCACCACGATGATCGCGACCTTCGGCCACAGGGAGTTGGGTTGGCCTTCCTCTTGCTTGGCTTGCTGACGCTTTCGGCGCTCCTGCGACATGATGATTTTTTATACCACGACCTGCAGGGCCGAGGGCAGGACGTCGAGAGACTCGCATTGCAGGCTGAGTACTTCGCCGTCAACCATGATGTCCACGGGCCGGTCGAGGTAAAAGTCGATTCGTTTTGCACCGCGGCGCTCGGCAAGCGGGTGATGAATGTGGGTGCCGTCGTAAAGCGTGGGCAGATTACGGATCAAGCCGATTCGACCGATCGGTCCCCAACGTACGTATTCGATCAGTCCGTCATTGATTTCAGCTTTCGGAGCAATGAGCATGGAGCCGCCGGTATATTTGCTGTTGCTGAACGTCAGGAAGAGAGAGCGGCGACGGTCGATCTCCCCCTGTTCATCGACCTGCAAAGGAAAAGGACGGCGGCGCAAGCGGGCCAGCGAAATGAGGATGGCGAACTGGTAGCCGAGTTCTCCCCATCCACTGAAACGTCGGGCGCGAAGCGCGGCTACGTCGGCAGCGAATCCCAAGGCCAGCAAATTGATGTAGTGAATTACGCCTTGCGTATGGCGCAGGCGCAGCACATCACAGGGCTGTGAGCGGCGGGCGAGCAGGGCTTCGATGGCATGTTCGGCGCCGCGATCAGTAAACTCCCGCAGAAAAGAATTTCCCGTTCCAACCGGAAGAAATGCCAGGGTGGGAGTTTGTGCAGAGGGTTCGCGGGGGAAAAGGCCGTTCAGGATCTCGTAAGCGGTGCCATCGCCGCCGACGGCAATAAACTTGCGATAGCCGCGAAGCCAGCCGTCATGCGCGATCCGGGAGGCCTGGCCCGAACCGGTGGTTTCGACGACCTCTACGCTGACGCCGCCAGACCGCAGACGATCGAGGGCCGGCGCGACCAATTTTTGCAGGCGTCCGCCGCCGGCCGCGGGGTTTACGACCGCCAGGAATTCGGCGCTCACAGCTCAACCACGGCGGTGGCACGGTCAAGGGTTTTGCCGATTTCCTCGGCCAGGACCGTGCGTTTGATTTTCATGGAGGCGGTACGGGGAAAATCCTGGTTCCAGATCAGATGGCCGGATACCCGCTTGAAATCGGGTAAGCGTCGGTTGCGGGCAGCGATATCTGCCTTCAACTCTTCACTGAACTCCTGATTCGGCTCCAGCCGCAGCACGAGCAGCAATGTTTCCTGGCCGAGACTCTTGGCCGGCCAGAGATAGTTGGCGGCGAACACGCAGTATTCTTTCACCGGGAGGCCATCGAAAGCGTTTTCGATATCTTCCGGATAAATATTCTTGCCGCCTTCGGTGACGATCATGTTCTTCTTGCGGCCGAACAGGTGCAGATGACCGGCATCATCGAAACGGCCGAGGTCGCCGGTAAGCAGCCAGCCGTCGGCGATAGTCTGGGCAGTCAATTCCGGATCGTCGAGATAGTGGGACATCACCGTTCTGCTATGCGCGGCGACTTCGCCGATGCCGTCGGAATCGGGATTCAAGATACGCAGATCGACTCCCGGAAGCGGTTTGCCGACAGTGTCGGCGCGAAAGGGTTTGAGGTCATTGACGGTGAGCACGGTGCAAGCTTCGGTGAGGCCGTATCCGTTGGCCACAGGGATACCGAGGTCGTAGAAGAATTGCAGCGTGGCCGGCTCCATGAATGCGCCTCCGGTGATGAGAGCGAGCAATTCGCCACCGAAAGCCTGATGTACTCCAGGAAGCAGACGTCGGCTTAGCCAGAGCCTCGGGCGCCCTCGGGTCAGCTGCTGGTTGAGAGCGATCATGCGGTCGAGAAAGAATCGCTTGGCGGACGAGAGTTCGTCAAACTTGGCGCGCAGGCCGCGCTCCAGGTTCTTGAGGATCATGGGAACCAGGGTCACATAGGTGATTTTGTATTTGACGAAGGCATCGCGGACAAATTCGGGCCGCAGGGTGCGCAGATGCACCACGCAGGCACCACAAACGAAGGGGCCGATAAATCCGACCATGAAATCGATGGCGTGATTGGTGGGAAGAATACTCAGGTAGCGCACGCCCGGCCAGAACGGATACCAGGCGGTGAGCGCTTTGCACTGCTCGAGATAATTCTCGTGGGTAAGGACGCATCCCTTCGGCCGTCCGCCGGTGCCGGAGGAGTAGACGATGCAGGCGGCGTCTTCGCGATTGCGCGGCACAAATTGCGGGTCACCTTTGCGGCGAAACTCCTCCCAGCGATAGGCGCCGGCAAGATCGGCTTTCAGCGGCGCCTCCGTCACCAGCACCTTCTCGATTTTGGAATTTTCGAATCCTGGAGCTTGGGTGATGGCTCGCCACAAGTGATGTTCGACGATAAGAAACTTTGCCTTACTGTGAGCCAAAAGTTGCAGATGTTCGGTCGGGCTTAGCTTGTAGTCGAGAGGGACCAAAACGCCTCCCGCATAAAAAACTGCGTAGGCGGAGATCAGCCACTTGGACTGATTGGTCATGATGATGGCGGCCCGGTCGCCGGCGGCGAATTCGGCATCCTGCAGGGCGCGAGCCAGCGGAAGAGCCAGGTCTTTGAAATCAGAGTAGGTGAGGCGAATCTTCTCGCGGTTGCGGTCCGATTCGATCAGGCAAGTTTCATTCGGCCAGCGCTCGAGTGCATCCCGCAGGGCTGCGCCTAGAGAGCTGTATTGGTCGAGATTGAGCATGAAAGGTTTTTTTTACCACAGAGGCGCGAGGTCACGACGTTATTGTTCATTATTCATCGTCAAAGAAAAACCCCGTTTCCGGTTCTCAGTTTCTGATTCTCAGAGTCGCAATTGAATGCGGCTGGCCAGCGTGCGGAAATCCGAGACTCCCTGCAATTCGTAATCCGGCAACTCGACGTGGAAATGGTTCTCGATCGCAGTGAGGAGATCGAGCGCCTGCAGGCTGTTGATGCCAAAAGTCTTGAAGAAGTCGTCGTCGGGAGCCAGCTTCTCCCGCGGGACTTTGAAGTGGGCGGCGGCGAGATTAAGAATCTCGCTCAGTGTTTCATCAGGGCTCATAAGTCATTCAGGGCAAGTACGGCTGCGCGTCTTTACTTTCGACAAACTTGCGCAAGCCGGCTTCGACGGCCGGGCGAGAGAACAGTTCGCAAAAAATGTCGATCTCACGGCGTAACTCTTCATCGGGTATGGGCTTGATAAATTTCTTGGCGGCAGCCGCGGTTTGGCGGTCAAACTTGCCGAGTTGCACAGCGGTTGCGCGCGCCACGCGTAGCGCCTCGCCTTCCCCAACCACCTGGCTTACCAGGCCGGTTTGCTGCATCTTCGTCGCGTTGAAACTCCGGCCGGTAAGCAAAAGATCGCGCACCACCGCATTCCCCAGATCACGCTTCAGGCGGGGAATTCCGCCGAATCCGGGAATCAATCCTAAGCGCAGTTCAGGGAAACAGAAGCGCGCCATTTTGTCGGCGATGATGAGATCACAAACCAGGGCGAGTTCAAATCCTCCACCGAATGTGACGCCATGGACGGCTGCAATAGTCGTGACAGGCGAGGCGTCGATGGCGTTCATTACCCGATGAATGCGCTCCAGAAAATTGCGCACGCTTTTGGCCGCTTCCGAGCGCTCCATCTGCTGCGAGCGGGAAAATAGCTCCTTCAAGTCCGCGCCAGCGCAGAACCCGGATTTCAACTCACTATAAACGATCAGCGCGCGGGCATCGGCTTCGAGGCTTGGCAAAGCGGCAGCGAACTTCTCCAACTCCTCCAGGGCGAGCGAACCCAGTTCGTTGCAGGGTTCGCGATGCAGGGCCATCTCGACGACGCCGGCTTTGAGTTCCCACGAGAGTGAGGCACCGCTGAATTGCTTCATCTGGTTTTGGACGATCACGTGCATCCGGTCTTATACCGCCTGCTTGACCTGGTAGAGGTCTTCAATCTCATTTTTCAGATGAGCAGCGATCATATCGCGCTTCAGCTTTCCGTTGGCCGTCAGCAAGCCATTTTCAATGGAGAAGGCCTCGGTGCGCAGATGAAAGGCGCGGATCTGCTTGTAATGCGGCAAGCCCTGGTTCACTGTGTCGATTGCGCTTTGCACCTGCTGATCGCGAGGACTTCCGGTAACGATGGCGGACAAGTAACCGCGCCCGTTGCCCACCAGCACCACCTGCTGCGCACCCGGCAATTGCCGCAGTAACTCTTCCTCGATGGGCTCGGGAGCCACATTGTGCCCGGAGGACAGAATAATCAGATTCTTGATACGGCCGCTGATTCGCCAGTTCCCTGCCGGGTTCGCTTCCCCCTGATCGCCGGTATGGAACCAACCATCTCGCAGAACCCTTGCGGTTTCCTGGGGACGATTCCAGTATCCGGGAAAAATATTCGGTCCGCGCACCATGATTTCATCGTTCTCCCCGCGCCTCATCTCAATTCCGCTGATGGTGAGGCCGACGAGTCCGGGCTCGACATGACGCGGATCATCCATGGTGCAAATGGCCGTGGTCTCAGTCAGACCATATACCTGCAGGACAGGGATTCCCAGCATCATGAAATAGAGTTGGGTTTCGATGTTGAGCGGGGCTGAACCGCAGATGAGGGCTTTGAGGTTAGCGCCGATCATCTTCCCGCGAATGGCGGGAAAGACCAGGGAGTTGGCCAGGGCAAGCCATATTCGATCGGCCAGGTTGGCACGTCCTTCTTGCGCTCGCATCCATGCGGCTTTGGCGTGAGCATAAACGCTGCGCGGGAACCCGCCGGTCTTCCACAGCTGTTCGTCGACGGCTTTGCGCATGCGCTCGAGCAGTGTCGGGACGTTGAGGAAATAATCCGGGGCCGCGGCGCGCATGTCGCCCGCGAGGCGATTGAGATCGGTGTTCATCACGAGGCGGCCGCCGCGCAGAAGGCAGGTCAGCAGCATGATCCAGGAACCGGCGAAGCAAAAGGGCAGGTAATGGAATACATGATCCTGGGATTTGTGCTGTCCCATGAGCAGGTCCAACCTTCCCGAGGTACAGCTCAGCATGTGGCCGACATTTCCAGCGGTGAGGATCACGCCTTTGGCCTCGCCCGACGTGCCGGAGGTAAAAATGATGGTGACCGGGTCGGAATCGGCGAGTTGGGGCGGTGTGTACTTCTCCGCCGGCGCGCGGAAGATATCTTCGAACAGGCATTGGGGCGGAGCGTCCGGCCAGTTTGCAGTAATGCCATCGCGCAGGGCAGCGTCGCCACAGCAGATCAGCGAAGGCGCACAATCCTTCATCATGGCGACGAGTTCAGCCGGAGCCTGTCGCGCATAAAGTGGGACTACGATCAGGCCTTCGGCCATGATGGCCAAGTCGGCGGCCACCCAGTCGATGCTGTTGTGCGCGAGCAGAGCGACGCGGTCGCCTTTGCGCAGGCTTTTTGCCAACAGAAATGTTCGGGCCTGGGAAACGCGTTTCAGGAGGGCAGCGGCAGTTGCAGAGATTGATTTTTCGCGCAGCTCTTCCAGGGTGACAGATTCGCCCGATTTTTCGAGCTGCGTCAGAATGTTTTTCAGAAAGCTCATTGGTGCATCATCGCTGCTTTCCCAGACGAGGACGACTGGGACTACGTGAGTCTTTTCAGCTATACGCTTCTACCATACCGTGCAGGGCGGGGCTCATGGGCGGTAAGTAGTCTTCCCACCTCCACTCGCCTTTGCGGGTGGGAAAATCGGGGTACCGCCGCTGCACTTCCTCTTCGAAATAGACGCCCATGCGGGCCATGAGGCGCAGGTTGCGCACCACGGTTCGCGCGATACCATCTGCGATGGCTTCACCATGCGTGGCCAGGTGCTCCAAAGCCGCCAGCAGTTTGGGTTCGAGGTCGGCATCGTCCACGTTCATCAGTAAATTTTCGTGCCCCCGCTCGCGCATCAGGTTGCGGATGCGCTCATCCATGGTGATGCCCGCCGAAGGCACCAGCCCCGGCATAGAGGTGACGATTCCGTGGTAGCGCGATGACGCCATCATGTGGCAGGCGCGCAAAATGCTCACCAGTTCGTAGATGTTGTATTCCTCGGAGGTCAGAACAGGAACGCCGCCAAGCTTTTCGGAGATACGATTCGCAGGGCGGGCATCGAGGCGCTCGGTCGCTACCAGGATGACGAAGACTTTCCGCTGCTTGCGAAATGCCGCCACCGCATTGGCAATCGAGGTCAGATAATGCTCGTAGGACCGCTCCGCGTCAGCGCCGGTGTTGTGAAAGTAAGGACCACGATAGTGGCTGTCTTTGTAGGCTCCGGTGAGACTGCGCAGTGTCAGCTTGGCCACCGAGGCTTTCACCGGCCATTCAAAAGGGTTGATGGGGCAGACCACCAGCACGGGTGTCTGGCCGTCCCAGCCGGCGTGGCGCAGCGTTTTCTGTCCGAATTCTCCGGGATGAGGCTCGAAGGTCCAGGCCGTGTCCGTCCCCAGTTCGGTGGGAACCCCCAACTCGCGCAGGACGCTGCGGGATTCCTCGTTGCGGGTGATGATGAGGGAGTTCTTGCAAAAGCGGGCGCACATTTTGCGGATGAGCGGGTCCATGTGGCCAGCTTCGGCACCGTATCCCACCGAAAGTTTGTTTTCCGCGGCGGCGATGCCCAGCGACCCGATCATCATGGTGGTAAGCGCGTTGGCAAATTTGCTTTTGAACATCGAGCCTTCGCAGGCGACGACCCCATGATGCCGGGGCACCTCATCGGCCAGGAACGGAGGAAAAATATCCGGAAGGTGCACCTGGCGAGTGCCCTCGAAATAGCCTTCGGAGTACTTGAAGTTCATCGACATCACGCTGAAGTCGACGTTTTCGGCGCCGAGGATGTGGCGAATCTGCCGCAGCATCTCCTGCACGCGGACGTCCGAGCCCATGTTGCGGGTGCCGTTGTAGCCGGCAAAGAGCAGCTTAAGTTTTTCGCCGGGAAGCCAGGGCTTGCCCTTGCCCAAAACCCAAGCCACTCTGGACTTTTCAATGGAGGCACTCACCCAGGCTTCGAGCATGAAATCCATCATGCGGCGGAACCTCCCGCCTGCGCCGGCCAACCCTGGTAGCGGTAGGTAAAGTTGGTCTCGCGGCTGAATCTCAGCAAAGGATAGCTGTACTGCGAAAAAGGTACAGGTTTGCGACCAAGTTCGCGGGTTACGCGAGTGTTGTCGAAGACAGTATTCCAGAGCAGGTACGGCATGAAAACTTTGAGCAGCGACGCACCGTGGGCCACCTTGTTCTTGTAATTGGAGAGAGTGTTCACGCCGGCGGAAAACGGCCCCTCCAATATGGGCGCGAAAATCGGGGCGCGTTTATGTTGCGCCGCGGCGAGGGCTGCGGTCAATTGCCGGAACGTCTGCGACTCCCGTCCCGATGAAAGGTGATAGGTATCGTGGTCGGGGCGCTCTTTCTGGTGAAGTGTGGCGATGGCATCGGCTACGAAATCCACGTTCACGATGTCGATCTTGTCGTTAGGACGAAACGGCAGCACCGGTAGTCCGGCCAGGAAGACGAACGACCGGACCATATCGAACTGGGTGGTTTCGGCGCGGCGGCTGTCGCCCAGAACGATGCTGGGACGGAAGATCGTGACCGGGACCTCCGGCAGCAGCTTGCGAATCATGTGCTCGCAAAACTTCTTGGTGCGCGCATAGGGATCGTAGTCGGAGCGGTTCCAATCGATCGAGTTATCTTCACTGATTACCTCGTTCTGCCGTTTGCCGGCCACCGCAACCGTACTCACATGGCTGAAGCGGCGCATGCCATGGTAGTAGTGCGCGCGCATGGCGAGTTCCACGACTTCCAGGGTGCCGCGCAGATTCACGTTCAGGCAGCTCTTCTCCGACTTGCGGTTCAAAGAAGCGGCGCAGTGAATCACGGAATCGGTGGTGTGCAGCAGGCGATCATAGTCGTCGCGCGCCAGGCCGAATTGCGGAGCGGTCAGGTCGCCGCGAAAAACTCGCACCCGAGTCTGCAGGTGCTCATAAAAACGGGGGAAATCGAGGTGCAACTGCAGGGATTGCCAGAGCCGCAACTCAGCTTCGCGGGCATCGCGCGCGCGAATGAGCAGGTTAAGCGATGCGCCATGCTCTTCCAGGAGATTGGCGGCGACATGCGCGCCGATGTATCCGGTTGAACCGGTCAGGAATATCGCCACGTTGCCCCGTTTGTCCCGGTACGAATTGTCTCGGCGTTTTCCGCCGCGGCAAGCTCGAAGTGGCGTGGAGGCCGCGCCTCCAGCGGCCGCCCTTCGATCAATGGATAGGTCCAGCGGCGCAGCGCCGGGATGTGCACGTTGATCCAATAGTCCCACCAGTCGATGGAGCGCGTATCGTAGCCAAAGTCGGCTTGCTCCTCCGGCGGCAGAGCGTGCGCCAGCTTCTCTACATTCTCGGCGACGAAGTCATGCTCGTTCAGCAAAATAAACGGCTCGAACAATTGGATCAGCTTCTCCACTTTCTCCAGATTCCGTTGGGCGCGGGCGAAGGGCGTTTTGCGCAGCGGGAACGCAGACATGACTCGCTGGATCGAGTTGATGATGGCCCGCTGCGCCGGCGCCGACATGCGCTGGTAGCGTTCCTTAGAGACCGGGATGGCGTCGAAACGCAGCCGTAACCAGTACTCCAGGCCCTCCTGCGCGCGGTAATGCTTGCGATGAGCGAGCGAGGTGAGTTCAATGGACCGGCCCATGTCGCAGGGATTCGCGACCGAAGTGGCCAGTTGATAGACAGCATCGTTGCGCCGTTCGATGATGGCGGCGGCAATCAGGGTCATGCCGCGGCATACCGAGTCGACAGGAATCACATCGAGACGTTTGCGCTCGTTGCTGGGAAGCTGGCGGAAATAGGTTCCCAATAAATAGGAGAGCGAAGCCGAAGTGTTGATTCCCTCGTTCCATCCCCGAAAGGGCTTTTCGACAGACGTTTCCACGATGGCGGGACGCACCAGGGCGATAGGCAGACCTTCGCCATATTTGCTGATCAGCGACTCGGCGAGGCTCTTGGTCAGGGTGTATGTATTGGGCCAGCCCAGTTCGATGGCTCGCCGCGTCCCCGCTTCAGTCAGAGAATTGCGCAACCAGCGCACGCGGTTCTTGCGAATCTGGTTGTCCAGGGCAGCGCCGCGCAGGTCTTTGGCAGCATGTTCTTTCTGCAACGCCTGGCGGCGAAGTTCCTGAATGATTTCGGCGCTCTCCGATTTCTGTTCCGTCTCGCGAATAAAATTACGCAGCGACTGCCATTCGCGCTCAGCGTCGAAGTCCGCTATGCCGGCGGGTGTGTAGTTGGGACGCACCCTCTCGGCGACCCGACCGTCGCGGGTTCCGGCTACGTAGCAGGTGGATAGATGCAGCAGGCCGGCGTGGGAGGACTTGCGGACGAAGTTGACAACGTTCACGGCAGCGTCAACGTTGGTCAACAGGGCGTCGCGGAGGTCGGGATTAAAATCGGTGAGCCCGGAGCTGTTGATGATCAGATCGAGATTCCTGCTCAGGGATTCGCCGACTTCGGGAGCCAGTCCGAGATCCGTCCGGGTCACGTCGCCCTCGATCACCTGCACCCGCTCGGCCAGGAATTTCGCCAGCCCGGCACCGTAACGCGCGTAGAGTGGATCGAAGACGGGAGAATCTTCGACCAGTTTTTCGAAACGGCGCTGCGCCGGATGCGATTTCTGTGCCCGCACCAGAAGATAAATGCGGCCGACGCTGGGCACATCCATCAGAGTATTCACCAGCCAAACTTTTCCAATGAAGCCAGTTACACCGATGAGCATGATGTGCTTGCCGGAGAGCGTTTCGCGAACGGAGAACGGCTTGGATTCCGGAGCGCGATCGAAATGGACGATAGGGCGTTCGAGGACGGACGTCTGCCGGTGTGCCGGCACGATCGCCGCAGGCAACAGCTGCGGACTTGAGAGATTCAGATCACGGGCAAGCTGGGTTGGGCTGCGTTGGCCGTCGGGCCCGGCGCCGGTAATGCGGGCGAAGGCGCCGCGCGGCCGGATCACTGGGTCGAGCAGCCTGCCGGTGGCGATGCCGTCGCGGAATTCGAGACGGTTGGCGATGACCCATTTGGCGCCCAGATGGCGCGCCAGGGGGCGCATCACGTGGTCCAGGCCCTGGCTGACGAGAACTACTTCTTGCCCGCTATCGATCAGGGCTTTGATCTGGAGGGCGCCGTCGGGCTTGATTTGCGGCTTCAGTTCGTATTGGAAATATTCTTCGCCGAGCAGATCGAGCCGGTCGCGGCTGACCCCGCGCAGGACACTGTGCACAACCCGCGTGGCGAAGACCCGGTTGGCGGCGTAGAGGAACGGCCGCAGCAGGGCCATGACGAACACCAGGCCACGACGCATCCAGCGGGCGGTGAAAGTCTGCGAATTCCAGGTGAAGAAGGCGATGGGACGGACGGTGGTCAATTCCAGAAGACTGCCCTCCACGCGCCAATACACGTGCGCGTCCTCGCGGGGGGCGTCGGAATTTCGTGGTGAAGGATTCAAAGTGCTTTACAGCCCTGCGCTTACAGGTAGACCGACTGGACTCGGCAGGGAACGAAAGAGCCTATTGTAAACAATCGCGGCCAAAGGCAGAAGCGGGTATGTAGAGGCGGGCGTTATGGCTCGTGCAGGCGTTTCCGTAGCCGCCAGGCCGGCCGTTTCCGGATGGCCGACGATACGGCCAGCGACAGGAGTTCCGATGCGAGTACTTCCGCACCGGTGGAGTGAACGCGCCTGGTGCTGGTTTCGCTGAATTCTGACCCCGACAGGAACCGGTTTTTCCAAGAATTGCCAGCCGCCTGCTGGCATAAAGAATAAAATCGCAAGGTCATGGCCGCTTCCGGGACTCCCGTCCAGGCTGTACCGGCGCCTCGCATTCAGTCGGTGGATGCTCTGCGTGGGGCCATCATGATGTTGATGGCGATCGATCACATCCGCGATTACGTGGCCCGAAGCGCCCAGCAGTTCTTGCCTACTGACCTGACACGCACGACCCTTGCCATCTTTCTTACCCGCTGGATCACGCATTTTTGCGCGCCGGTCTTCATGCTCACGGCCGGCTTGGGCGCATATTTCTGGATGACCCGTGGGCATCACTCGAAGGGTGAGTTATCACGGCTGTTGATCAGTCGTGGTATTTGGCTGGTTGCCCTTGAAGTGACGATACTTCGATTCATCATGTTCTCACAGATGAGCTTCACGGCGAATCCTGTGCTTCTGATTATCCTTTGGGCAATTGGGCTTTCCATGATCGCGTTGGCCGGGCTGATTTATCTTCCGATGCGCGCGCTTATGGGCATCAGCATCGCGATCGTCGCGCTGCACAATCTACTCGCCGATGTTCCGGCCGAGCGCTTTGGGCGGGCAGCGTGGATTTGGAACATTCTGTATACGCGAGGTGTTATCGCCCTCGGCGGCATCAAATTCAGGCCCGCATATCCGGTGTTGCCCTGGATCGGCGTGATGGCTGGGGGCTATTGCCTGGGCGTGGTCTTTGATTGGGATGCTGGCCGCCGGCGCCGTTTTCTGGTGCGGTTGGGGCTGGCCCTGGCTGCGGCATTCGTTGTGGTCCGCGCCATCAATATCTATGGCGATCCCGAGCCGTGGGGCCATCAGGCATCGCCGATTTTTACGGTGCTCTCTTTTCTCAATGTCACAAAATATCCGCCTTCACTCGACTTTTTGCTGATGACGCTCGGCCCGGCTCTGGTCGCCATGGCGTGGCTGGAAAACTTTCACTTTCATTTCACCAATCCGCTGATTGTTTTCGGGCGCGTACCGTTCTTCTACTACGGGGCGCACTTGCTTTTAGCTCATCTGATAGCGATTGCGATGAACTGGGTGCGCTACGGCGCAAAATCATTTCTGCTGATTGCGCCGCCCTCAATGGGAGGCCCAAGTGAACTTTTTCCGGTTGACTACGGGTTCCCGCTTTGGACGGTGTATGCGGTGTGGGTTGTGGCATTGCTGCTCCTCTACCCGTCATGCCTTTGGTTTGCGCGACTCAAACAGCGTCGGCGCGATTGGTGGCTGACCTACCTGTGATTTCTTGTGGAGAAAGGGTGGTAAGCGCTGCAGTTGTTCGCACCCTCTGAATCTCGAGTGAGTAACCGACTGACAGGCAATCCGGAAGCATTCTTAGATTTCCGCCTAAGCGGGCATTCAAGGTGCGGCACGAGCGGGTACAGGTTGATCCGAGGGCGGGTGACATGGACTCGGCAAGGCCTCAGTCAAGGCAGCGTTCACGATAGGTACGACTCATTCTTAGGTAATAAACAACAGAACCCAGCAAAATTTTGCAATAGAGCAGCCAGGAGAAGAAAATGAAATCAACGCAAACCAAACCTAGCATCGTGTTCTGCCACGGGCTCTGGGCCGACGGCTCGTGCTTTAGCAAGGTGATGCCCGCACTTCAGGCAGAAGGGCACGAGGTGATCGCCGCCCAATACGCGCTCAACACAACCGCGGACGACATCGCCACCGTAAGAAGTACGCTGGGGCGGGTCAGCAGCCCTGCCATTCTCGTCGGTCACTCTTACGGCGGAAGCGTCATCACCGGCGCCGGAATCGACGACCGCGTTGCGGGATTGGTCTACATCGCCGCGCTCGCTCCGGACGCCGACGAGACATCTCAGACCCAGCAATCTAAGTTCCCGACGACAGACGTCTTCTCTTACATCGAAGTCGTGGACGGACGTATCTGGCTTCGTGTGGAAGGCATCGACTGTTTTGCAGGCGATTTGTCCGAGCAGGAAAAGAAGCTGGTTTGGGCGACCCAGTGCGTGCCGGATGCCGGCCTTTTCAGCGCGAAAGTCGGAGGAACTGCCTGGAAATCGAAGCCAAGCTGGTACATCGTCGCCAAGAACGACCGCACCGTCCACCCCGACATGGAGAGGTTCGTTGCTAAGCGAATGGGAGCCACCACGACGGAGGTCGCCAGCAGCCACGTTCCCATGTTTTCCCACCCCGACTCGGTGATAGAGGTCATCCGAGCCGCCGCAGCGACGGTTCAAAAAACAACCCTAGCAGCGTAAAGCGCATTCTTAAGTTTAGGTTTAGGAGTGCACTCGCATGGAATGGCACGAACGGGGACGCTCGTGCCTACATGCCGCCGTATTTCTTCGAATAGCCGTTTCTTGTGTTGGTTACGGTGAACCTACCATCCGCGCGGGCCTTGACTTCGATGGAATGGCCGTCGGACTTTTCGTCCAGGTTAGCGATGAAAGTCTCGGCGACGTTATGTTTTGCGTCGGAGCCAGAGGCGTAGTGGAGTTGCCAGAAGTCGGCCAGGCCGGGTGAGTCGTGGACAATTTGCCAAGAATCGGGATTGCCGCCTTTGCGGGCGCCGTTGTTGGAGATCGCCACCAGCGGATGCAGCGCCCAGACCAG
>Ga0335078_10010757_pt1 | contig 13549 bp, 9 predicted proteins | sample Lox_Sample_32_FD_206711 | JGI IMG/M metagenome (GOLD analysis project Ga0335078, IMG submission 206711) | Soil microbial communities from Loxahatchee National Wildlife Refuge, Florida, United States - Lox_Sample_3.2 | ecosystem: Environmental > Terrestrial > Soil > Wetlands | place: USA: Florida...
ATGACCGCCGTATTCGGCCTCGTGGCGGCGAATGGCGGCGGTGACGGCGAATCCATCCATTTCCGGCATCTGGATATCCACCAGGGCGAGATCGAAGGTGTTAGCTTCGAATGCCGCCAGGGCTTCGCGGCCATCGCAGGCTACTACCAACTGGTAGCCTTCGCGCTCCAGGAGCCGTACAGCGAGCAGGCGGTTCACGGGATTGTCTTCGGCCAGCAGCACGCGCAAGGGAGCGGCGGATTTTCGCGTCTGTCCAGTGGTCTCCATAGGCGACTCGGCGGCAGCGGCGCCGCCGGCAACGGCATCGCAAATGGCCGCCAGAAGCTCTTCCTGGCGCAGCGGTTTGTTCAGGTAGCTGTGGATTCCGGCTTTGCGGCGGCGGGCGGCGTCACCTGGGCTGCCCATGCTGCGCAGCAGGATCACCGGAACCGACAGCGCGAGATCTTCGCGGATGCGCCGCGCGGTTTCGAATCCATCCATGCCGGGCATCTGCGAATCGAGCAGGATCAAACGGATGGGGTCAGGGCCCGACGCGCGGCGGCGCAAGATGTCCAAAGCTTCCTGGCCGTTCGGGGCAGCCACGGGTTCGATGGACCACTTGCGCATCAGGCGCACCAGCAGGCGGCGATTGGTGGCGTTATCGTCCACCACCAGCAGCGCGAGACCGGCGAGGTTGCGGACCGGCGCCAGCGGCGGTTTGAGCAACTGTTCTCCGTGCAACCCGAAACAGGCGGTGAAATGGAAGGCACTGCCACGGCCATCGGCGCCGGTTTCCACCCAGATATCGCCGCTCATGGCCTTGATGAGGCGCGAGGAAATCGTCAAGCCGAGGCCGGTTCCTCCGAAGCGCCGCTGCGCCGATTCGTCCACCTGGGTGAACGGCTCGAAGATCAGGCGGCGTTTTTCTTCGGGAATGCCCGGGCCGGTATCGTTCACCACGAAATGCAGCATTACGCCATCGGCGCGCTCGGCTTCGCGGGTGACGGTGACCACTACTTCGCCGTGCTCAGTGAACTTGATGGCGTTGCCGATGAGGTTCACCAGGACCTGGCGGAGACGCCCCGGATCGCCCATTAACTGGAGCGGCACATCGGAGCGGATATCGTGCACCAATTCGAGATTCTTCTGATGCGCCCGGTAACTGAGGCTGCGGGTCATTTCTCCCAGCAGGTCGTAGAGGTCGAAGGCGGTCAGGTCGAACTCCAGCTTGCCGGCTTCCACCTTGGAGAAATCCAGAATGTCGTTGATGACCGAGAGCAGCGATTCGGCCGAACTCTTGACGACGGTCAGATCTTCGCGTTGTTCGGTGGTGAGCGGGGTATCCAGCACCAGGTCGGTCATACCGATGATGCCGTTCATCGGTGTGCGGATTTCATGGCTCATGGAGGCCAGGAAAATGCTTTTCGCCTGGTTGGCGGCGTTGGCTTTCTGCTCGGCTTTTTTGCGCTCGGCGACCTCCCGTTGCAGCACCTCGGTCTGGTTTTCGAACAAGGTGACCATCATGCCGAAGGCTACGAAATATTTGGGCATGTCCCAGATGACATCGGCGGGAACCTGGACGTGCAGCGAGCGCAAAAACTCCGCGACCGGCCAGACCATGCCCCAGAGCAGGAAGGAGGCCGCGGTGAGCACCACTCCGGGAGTGAAGCGGCGGTAATAAAGCCAATAGGCAATGGCGGTGAAGGCGTACCCCTCGAACAGCATGGTTTCCATGCCGAACATGGGATTGGACGCCTGCCAGATGGACAGCAGGCCGGGCAAGCAGGCGAAGAAACAGTATATACAGGTTTTGATATCTGGTTTGACGCAAGTGAGGGCCAGGCCCAGGCCGGCGCCGATAATCGTGGCGAGCAGAGCGCGATAAACCCACAATCCGGAGACATCGGCGATCATGGCGGTCCAGTACGCGATTGCCGGGGCGAACATCAGCCCCCAGAAGATGGCGCGCCGCCGGGGGGTCTGGCATGCGCCCGATACGGAATGGAAAAAGGCGGCGGCGGCCACCAGGAGGACGCAGTACAGCCAGCTATCGAGAGCCCGCGGAATCACGTGGAAGGTGGCGAGCAGAGCGGACGCGAAGTGGACCTCGATGGCAATCCAGCCGATCAGCCAATACTTGGCTCTGGGTTGGCGGTCGCGGGCGTAGACCCACGCAAAGATGGCCACAAGGACAGTCATGACCACAACTACAAGGACCCGATTGAAAGGCGCCACCATAATCGTCCGGCCCTGCTGGAATCCTGCCGCCCCGGGAGACAGACACCGCAGAAAGGTATTATCGGCAGGAAGGGGGTGGATCTCTAGTCCCCAATGGGTATTATCGGCGCCGTTCCAGCCGGCTTAATTCCCTTAGCTCAGTACCGCAAGTTCTATTAGTATCTCTGGTACGAAGAAGACTGGTGGGAAGAGTCTAACCTGACGCGGCGATCCCCGGAGGTCTGTACGGACCTAGAACACCTTGCCTACTGAGAAGGTGATACGCACTGAGCGGCGACTGACAGGAGCGGAAGTCATAAGCCTGAAGCCTGAAGAAGAACAGCGTCACCGGATGGACCATGCGCAAAGTTCCGGGTGTTCTATTCAGGCCGATCACCGGCTTCTTTTGTTCCAATCATAGGTGCAGAACGCGCGGAGAGTGCGAACCGGCACGTTCGGCGAGCGTTGCACTGTCAAACCCCGCACGTTTGCGAGGCTGCGCACCCCGACCGGCTGGGAGGCGTCCGCTATCCTGAAAACAAGCATGCCCGCCGAGGGATTTTGCATCATGCCTCAGCAGACAACCGCGGGCGCGGAATTCAAAACCTGGCTGTTCATCCATTCGGGTCCGCTGGCAGGTACGCGCTTTCCGATTTCCGACGGCACCACGCGGGTGGGCCGCGGACCGGAAAACGATGTCGTCATCAGCGGCGCCGATACCACGATGGTGTCGTTGAACCACCTGGAGATTTATAAAGACGGCGGGTCGCTGCGTCTGCGCGATTTGGGCAGCACCAACGGAACCCTGCTGAACGGCGAGCGCATCGACGAAGCCGAAGTCACTCTGCCGGCGACCCTCCAACTTGGCAACCTGGGACCGGAGTTGGTGCTGGCGCTGGAGGAGGCGCCGGTATCGGAACAGGACCGCACTGTCGAGATCCCGGCCGATGCCCTGCCGCCACCGCGGCCGCCCTCCATGGTTTCGAGCGCGCAGGAAGGGCTGCTGTCGGCGGCGGTGATGCGGGCGCGGCGGTTGCGGGCGCGCGGAATTGGCGGCGAGACCCTCACGATCATGCGGGACGTCGTGGAAAAGGCGTTGCATCGCAGTCATCGGCGGCTGCGCCTCATCGGCTATGTGCTGGCGGCCGCGCTGATTGCGGTGACCGGATCGGGCATCTGGAGGATTACCACGCTCGACCGGCAGAAGCGCGCGATCGACGGTCACATCCAACAGTTGGAAGGGGAGTTGCAGCAGGCCAACAGCGGCGCCGACGTCGACACGCTATTGTCCCGGCTGGACAATTACCAGGGTCTCGGCGAGGCGGTGCGGCACAGCCTGCTCTACCGCATCGGCCCGCACCAGGAGGACTTCGTCACGCGCGAGATGCGCGCCGTCATGACGGAACTCGGGGCGGAGGTCTACAGCATACCGCCGGACTTCATGGACCGGGTGAAACACTATATCGCCGAGGACCAAGGGCCGAATCGCGCTCTCATCGAACGGGCTTTCCGGGACGACGGCGGGCAACTCCAGACCATGCGCCGCATCCTGGTGGAAGAACACCTGCCGGCGGACCTGGCATACATTCCGATTGTGGAATCGGCGCTCGAAAAGGGGCAGACCAGCGCGGCGGGCGCGGTAGGGCCGTGGCAGATGACGGCCGTCACGGGCCGCGCCAATGGGCTGCGGGTGGATGGCAAGGCGGATGAACGCAAAGAGCTGGTCAAATCGACCATTGCCGCCGCGAAATGCCTGCGCGGCCTGATCCTGGATTTCGGCGCCGGAAGCTCAGTGATGCTGGCGCTGGCCGCGTATAACAGCGGAGCGACGGCGGTGAAACAGGCCGTGATGCGCAACGTGAGCGACCCCATCAAACAGCGCAATTTCTGGTACCTGTATCGCAGGAAGGCGCTGCCGCTGGAGACGCGCGAATATGTGCCGAAAGTATTCGCCGCCATCCTGATCGGGCGGGCGCCCGAGCACTTCGGATTCTCCAGGTAGCATCTGCTTCGCGGACGCCGCTCGGTCTACGGGGCCGATTTGGCGTGCAGCATTTCGATGCCTGCGTTGACCTGCCGCATGCGCCTGGTGAGCGTCTCCCAAGGAGTGAAATCGATCTTCACCACGCCGTTCCGCAGGCGGTGTCAATGCGGCCGCTCTGGCGGAGAGAGAGAGCGCGGCCCGACGCGGACGGTCGTTTATAATAGTGATTTCGCCGGGGTAGCTCAGCTGGTAGAGCACCGCACTTGTAATGCGGGGGTCACGAGTTCGATTCTCGTTCCCGGCTCCAATCTCCCGCCATCGGCGTTCGCGGTCTGGCGGCACGCGGCGCGCTAAAATCCTTCTATGTCGAAATATCCTCCACTTCAGGCGCCAAAGCGTCTCCTCTTCGGACCCGGACCCAGCATGGTCGCGCCGCGCGTGTATGCCGCCATGACGCAGAACGTGGTGGGCCATCTGGACCCGTTTTTTTTCGAGACCTGCGGTGAGATTCGCACGCTTCTGGCGTACGCCTTCTCGACGGCGAACCAGTTTTGCCTGGCGATCTCCGGGACGGGCAGCGCCGGAATGGAGACCGCGGTGGCGAATTTCGCCGAGCCGGGCCGGAAGTTCGCGGTGCTTTCCAACGGATTCTTCGCCGACCGGATCGGCGAAATGGCGCGCCGGCAGGGCGCCACAGTAGTGACGCTGGCGAAGGAATGGGGTCAAGCCTTCGACCCGCAGGAGGCGCGCGATTTCATCCGGCGCGAACAACCTCAGATCGTGGCGTTCGTGCAGGCGGAAACGTCGACGGGGATGTACAACCAGGCGAAGGCCATTTGCGAAGCGGCGCACGAAGCGGGAGCGCTCACCATCGCCGATTGCGTCACGTCGCTGGGCGGCATGCCGGTGCTGGTGGACGAGAACGGCATCGACGTCGCTTATAGTTGTACGCAGAAAGGGCTGGGCTGCCCGCCGGGACTGGCGCCGATGACGGTCTCGCCGCGCGCGCTCGCGCGGCTGAAAGCGCGGACGGCGCCGGTGACATCGTGGTATCTCGACCTGCAATTAATCGACAGCTTCCTCACCGGCCACAAGTACCACCACACGGCGAGCGCCACCTTATATTACGCGCTGCGCGAAGGGCTGGCGATAGTGGCGGAGGAGGGTCTGGAGAATCGCTGGGCGCGGCACCGGCGGAATCACGAAGCCTTTGTCGCCGGCATCGAGGCGATGGGGATGGGGATGCATGTAGCGAATCCGGCCGACCGTTTATGGACGCTGAATACGCCGCGAGTGCCCGCGGGAGTGGATGACGGCAAGGTGCGCGGCTATCTGCTCGAGAAGTACGGCATGGAGATCGCGGGCGGATTCGGTCCGCTGGCCGGGAAGGTGTTCCGCATCGGCACCATGGGATACGGGTCGACGGCGGAGAACGTGATGCTGACGCTGGAAGCGCTGGAGGCGGCGCTGCGCCAGCAGGGATTTTCGCCCGCGGGCGACGCGCGCCGGGCGGCGGAGAAGCGGCTCGCGGCGGCGGTTCAGTAATAATCCGCGCAGCTCATGTAATACCCGCATTGCGGGCAGAAGAGCTTGCACTTGCGCTCCACGAGCCGCACCGCGCACACCGGGCAGTAGAGCATCGGCTCGTCTTCGGATGGCGACGCATTGGGTTCGGGCGGCGCCGAATCGTCGGGCTCCACGGCTGAAGTATAGCAGCGACACAGGCTGCCGGACGGATCAGTTCTCCCGGTCTTCCCCTGGCGTCCGAACAGGCGGCATTTTCGGGTATCCGGCCGATTCATTGGCAGCATTTGGCAAGGTCCTACCAGCAGGCGGGCGCTCACCTCCGACCCTGCCGGTCCCAAAATGGGACGGCCCACCTTTCTCTGCGCCGTTGCGTTTCCGGGTGAACCGTGCCGTTCATCAACCCGGCCCCTTTAGCCGCACAATAGAAGCAGTGCGCATTCTCCTGGTGGAAGACGAATCCCGCGTGGCCAGCTTCATCGCGCGCGGCCTGCGCGAGCAGACCTATGCCGTCGATATCGCCCCCGATGGCGAGCAGGCCGTCTACCAGGCCAGCGTCAACGAGTATGACGTGATCGTGCTCGACGTCATGCTGCCCGTCAAGGACGGCCACACCGTGTGCCGCGAACTGCGCGCCGCCGGCGTGCGTACGCCCATCCTCATGCTCACCGCCCGCGGTTCGGTGGACGACCGCGTGGCGGGCCTCGATGCCGGCGCCGACGATTACCTCGCCAAGCCGTTCGACTTCAAGGAACTGCTGGCCCGCCTGCGCGCCCTGCTGCGGCGCTCGACCGCCCTGCGTCCCCAAATTGTGCAAGTTTCCGACCTCGCCTTGAACACCGGAAGCCACGGCGTGACCCGCGCCGGCCGCGCTCTCAGCCTGACCGCGAAAGAGTACGCCCTGCTCGAATTCCTCATGCTCAACGAAAATCGCGTGGTGGACCGCGAGCGCATCGCGCAGCACGTGTGGGACGAAAGCTTCGACCCTTTCTCCAACATTATCGACGTCTATATCAAGCGCCTGCGCGGCAAGCTGGAAGCCGGCGGCCGCCGGCGCGTGATCCACACCCGCCGCGGCGAAGGCTATATCCTGACCGCGGAGGCGGAGGCCGCCAGTGATTAAGTCGCTGCGCGCGCGCCTTACGGTCTGGTACCTGGCATTTTTCTCTCTCCTCCTGCTGCTGTTCAGCGTCGTGCTGCACCATCTGGTGGAGCGCGCCCTCGAACGGCGGCTGGACGAATCCCTCACCGTCGAGGCGAACACGGCGTCCGCGCTGCTCGCCGACGAATTCCACGAAATGAACGGCGACGCGGCGGTCGCCGCGTCCGAGGTGCTGGCCGATCTCCGCCTCAGCGGCACCACGGTGGCTTTCCTCGATGGCCCGCGCGTGCTGGGCGCGAGCACCACCATGGCGAGCCGCGAACTTTTGGATTTCGTGCGCGGCGCGGCGGGCGCTCCCGGGATTGTGCGACAGCCGGAGGCCCACGCGGCGGTGGTTGGCCAGCGATTGGGCGGGCGGGAATACGTCACCATCGCAGTCGAGCCCCTCGATGAAATCGCCGCCGACCTGGCGCTTTTGCGCCGGGTCATGATGCTTACCCTCCCGCTCGCCATCGCGCTCGCCGGCATCGGCGGCTACTGGCTGACGCGGCGCAATCTCGCGCCGCTGGCTTCCATGGCCGCACAGGCGCACCGCATCACCCACAGCAGCCTGGAGACGCGGCTCGACGCCGGCCCCGCGGCGGCGGAGGAGCTCTCCACGCTTTCGGCATCGTTCAACGAGCTGCTGGCGCGCCTGGCGCAATCGTTCGAGAACATGCGCCGTTTCGTCGGCGACGCTTCCCACGAACTGCGCACTCCGATCTCCATCATTCGCGGCGAGGCCGACGTCGCGCTGGCTCAGGAACGCGGTGCGGCCGAGTACAAGCAGGCCCTGGCGCTGGTGCTCGACGAATCGCGCCGCATCTCCCGGCTGCTGGACGATCTGTTAAATCTGGCGCGCGCCGATGCCGGCCGCGTCAAGCTGCGCGCCGAGGAGTTCTATCTCAACGAACTGCTGGCGGAATGCTGCCGGTCGGCACAGCCGGCGGCGGGCGCCCGCGGCGTCACGCTCGCATGCGCGCCAGAGGGCGATCTCGCCTTTCGCGGCGACGAAGAGCTTTTGCGCCGCATGGTGATGAACCTTATCGACAACGCCATCCGCTACACCCCGGCGGGCGGGCGCGTCACCGCGTCGCTCGCGTCTCGCGGGGCCGATGTGGCCATCCGCATTACCGACACCGGCGCCGGCATCGCGCCCGACGTCATCCCGCATTTGTTCGAGCGCTTCTACCGCGGCGATAAAGCCCGTTCCCGTCAGGACGGCGGCTTCGGCCTCGGCCTGGCCATCGTGAAATGGATCGCGGAATCGCACCACGGCGCCGTGGAAGTGGCCAGCGCTCCCGGCGCCGGAAGCGCCTTCACCGTGACGCTGCCGCGCTAAATGGGGCTGCGACGTGGCGCAGACACTCGTGTCTGCCGCGTCGCTCCGACGCTGTTCGGCAAAAGGCCGCCCGCAGGCGGCCGTCTCTGTGTGCTCCGCCGCCTCCGTGTCCTCGGGTTTTGATTTTGATTTTGACTTTGGTTTTTCTCCGTGTCTCTGTGCCTCCGTGGTGAACGGATTTTTCCGCCCTTCTCTGCGTCTCCGCGTCTCTGCGGGGATGCGACCTTTGCGGTTTGCGGCAATGCCGCGCTGTGCCTCTGAGAGATGCTTCTCCCGGAGTACAATAATCGCATGATAAATCGGACAACCACCTCCTTTGACGGCGTCGTCATCGCCTACTCGGTTTCCGGAACGGCGGAGACGGCGCTGGTTTTCATCCACGGCGGAATGTCGAACCGGTCGGACTGGAATGGGCAGCACGAGGTCTTCTCCGGCCGCTTCCGCGTGCTCGCGCTCGATCTCGCCGGACATGGCGAGTCCGGCCAGAACCGGCGCGAATGGGGCATGGCGCAATTCGCCCGCGACGTGGTGGCGGTGATGGACGCAGAGAAGGTCTCGCGCGCGGTGCTGATCGGCAACTCGCTGGGAGGGCCGGTGGCCATCGAAACCGCGCTACTCGCACCCGGCCGCGTGCTCGCCATAATCGGCGTGGATACGCTACACGATCTGGGCCGTACCACGGACGCGGAGATGATGAATCACGCCGCCGACGAATGGCAAAAGGATCCCGCGGCATCGCTGGATCGGGGCCTCAAAATCCTCCTCCACGACGACATGGATCCTCATCTCTACGAGGAGATCCGCCGCCGCATGGCGCGCACGCCGCCGGAAGTAGTCTGTGCCATGTACCGCTCGTTCGGCGGATACAACGCCGGAGCGGCGGCCGCAAAAATCAATCTGCCCATCCGCGCCATCTGCGGCGACAGGTTTCCGATGGACGTCGAGGCCGTCCGCCGCGTCGTGCCCGATTTCGATGCCGTCGTGCTCCGGCATATCGGACACTATCCCATGCTCGAGTGTCCGGCCGAGTTCGACCGCCGGCTGAGCCGCTATCTGGACGATCTCGGCGTCATTCCATCCGCGCCAGCATCGAAAGTTGATTCGTCCGGCGGATGAGTTCGCCGCGATCCATCGAGCGGTATTCCTCGGGAAGCAGGCTCTTGCTGGTGCATTCGAGAACCGCGGTCAGGGTTTGCAATTCGATCTCCGTGGGGTATGACGGGGGGATGAAGTCTTCCAGCGCGGACACCAGATCCTGAGCATCGAGCCCGGTCTGATTCTCCAGCGCTTTCTTCATGCGCGCCCGCGCCAGGATGGCTTCCACGTCGGCGCCCGAAAGTCCGGCGGCGTGTTTCAGGAAAACCGCTTCCGCCTCCGCCGAGGCGAGGGTGGTGCCGGTCTTTTTGAGCGCCACGCGCAGCATCGCGAGCCGGTCTTCGTCGGTGTGCGGATAGAAGAGCGCGATGTGCTCTTCCGCCCGCCCCTGGCGTTTGAGATCGACCGGCAGCAGGTCGGGCCGCGAGGTGAGCAGGAACCAGATCACCTTGCCGCGCAGCTCCGTGTTGCCCATAAACTGCGCGATCTGCGCGAACACGCGGCTGGAGACGCCGCTATCGCCCTGGTTGGATCGATTGCCGAGCTGCGCGTCGGCCTCGTCCACAATCACGGCGATCGGGCTCATGGCTTTGAGCAGCGTCAGGATCCGCTCCAGGTTCCCTTCGGTGACGCCCTGCCACATACTGCGGAAATTCTTCAGCGTAACCGCGGGGATGCCGATCTCGCCCGCGAAGCACGTGGTAAGAAAGGTCTTGCCGGTGCCCACAGGACCACAGATCACGTATCCCATCGGCACGACATCGGTGCGGCCGGCGCGGATGGCTTCGGCGGCGTCGTGCAGCCGCTTCTTGGCCGGCCCGTGGCCGGCAACCATGGAAAGATCGAAGCGGCTCTGCACGAATTCCAGCAATCCGCCGGCTTCCGCCTCGATCATGTCCTTTTTGCGCTTCACCAGAAACTTGTTGGTCAGCGGGCGCTGATTCTCCACCGCGTCGGAGATCATGCTCTGCAACTGCACGCGCTTCAGACCCGCGGTTAGAGCGGCGAGCGATTCGGGGGTGACGTCGGAGCCCGCGGGCAGCGGCTTTTGTGCAAGCTGCGCGCGGATGAACGCCAACCGGTCGTCTTCCGAGGGCAACGGGATGTCGATGGCAGCCACGCCGGGGTTCTGCACCAGGCCCAAATTCAACTCGATCAGGTTCTCGGCGATGAGTACGAAGGTGATGTCGGCCTGCAAAAATGTCGGGTTCTGCGCCCAGCGCTTGAGCATTACCAGCGAATTGCGATCTTCGGCGGACATGCCGGAGGTATCGGCCGCGGGCGCGATGGTCTCGGCGAAATCGATCACCACCGCAATCTTTTTCTTGTCGAGAATGCGCAGGCGGAGGTAGTTGTCCAGAATGTTGAGAACGCCGTCCGGATTGCGTGGCAGACCGGCGGAGAAATTGGTGCCGTGAAAGCTGTCGTACCCGGAAAGCGCGCGTTGAAAATCCGCCTTCATGTCGGAATTGGAGAACGTGAGGCCGCCGCCGCGGTCGTATTGCAGCACCAGGTCGCGCGAGCCGAACAGCGCCTCGCGGAGGAACTGCGAAAGCGGCACGAACTCTCCATTGCGCGGCGCCAGATCGCGAACGTTGCCATGCAGCACGAACATCGACGTCACGCCGGAATAATATTTTTCGGAGAGCTCGTTGGCCCACGGCGGAAGTATGGTTTGAATGGGGTTGGCTGACATGAGTGCTGGCTAATTTCTTACTCTTCCCCCGAACGTCTTCCCCGTATTGCCGAAATCGGCGTCGAAATCCGCGCTGGCGAGCGGCGAGACGTCGAAGATCGACTCCACCTCGCGCACCGTCTCCTCGGTCTGTTCCACGTCCTTCACCAGGTTATCGAGATGGTCGCTGATTTCCTGCGGATCGCGCATCGTCACCGACTGATCGCGGATCAATTGCAGCACATCCTCGATCGCCGCGCATTGCGCATCCACCACCTGGCAGTTCTCCTTGATCTTGTCGAATTTCTCCATCCGCTTGCTGAGGATCTCGATACGCTTTTTATTGATCTCCTGGACTTTCACCGGCTCCTTGTCGAGCGTGACTTGCAGCGCCGCCGATTCCTTGCGGATCTGATCGAAGTTGGTGGTGCTCAGGTACTGGCGGTGATGAAAGGCCGAGTTGAGCAGCCGCACGTAGGATTGGGAAAGCCCGTCGAGCTTGGCTTCCATCTGCTCGGCGAACATCTGCGAGGTACTCGAAAGCCGCTTGTAGTTGTCGCGGATGGTTTGGCACACGGCCTCGAGCCGGGCAAAGCGGCTGCGCATTTCCGGCGGCAGTTCGCGGAAAAGGTCGCTCAATCCCTTTTGTTGCACCTTTTTTTGCTCGGCGTATTTCCAGGAGCGCACCAGGCGCTGGAATCGCGAATTCTGCGGGATGGTGCTGAGGTAGATCAGTTCCAGGCCGCCGGCCAGCAGAAGCGGCAGGCCGCTGGCCGAGACCACCGCGAACCCCACCGCGCCGGCCAGCCCAATCAGGTTGTACTGCCAGTGAAACGCGGCTTTGACGTAGTTGATCGAACCGTCGTCCTTGTCGCCCGCCATCAGACGCTCACTCGCACCTGGCCCTGTCCGGGCGCGCGGCGCAGGCACGCCAGCACGTGCTGCTGCAACATGTGAAACGGCTCGGTCTGCTTGATCGAGCGGTCGCGCGGACGTCCGAACGGCACCGGCACATCTTCCACGATTGTACCGGGACGCGCGCACAGAATGTAAATGTGGTCGGCCAGGTAAATCGCCTCGTCCACGTCGTGGGTGACAAAGAGGACCGTGCTGGCCGTCTCGCCCCAGATTTTCAGCAGCAGTTCCTGCATGTCTTCGCGCGTCTGCGCGTCGAGCGCGCCGAAGGGCTCGTCCATCAGGATGACGGAAGGCCGCAGCGCCAGCGTGCGCGCGATGGCGACGCGCTGCTGCATGCCGCCGGAGAGCGTTTCCGGATAAGACTTCTCGAATCCGGTGAGGCCCACGGCTTCGATCAGGCGTCCGGCGGTTTCGCGCCGCTCGGCTTCGGGGAATCCGTTGATCTTCAGGCCATACTCCACGTTGTGATAAACGTCGAGCCACGGAAACGACGTATATTTCTGGAAAACCATGCCGCGATCGCGGCCCGGACCCGTAACCGGCGCGCCGTTGACCAGAATTTCCCCGCTATCCGGCCGGTCGAGCCCGGCGATGAGGCGAAGAATGGTGGATTTACCGCACCCGGAAGGTCCCAGGAGCACGCGGAATTCGCCCATATCGCGGCCTTCCGCGGAGAAGAGATCTTCCACCTCGAAATTGATGTCGTGGATGGCCTGAATCAGTTCGCCGGTAGGCGAGACAAAGCTGCGGGAGACGTTGCGCAGGGTAACTTTGGACTTAGTGGGCATAGCAACCAAAAACTATCTCACGCAAAGGCGCCAAGCTCGCAAAGAAAAACGCTCGAAACACCAGGCTCGCCTTTGCTTTATTTTCCCTCCGTGTCTGGGTGCCTCTGTGGTGAACACAGTCGATTCCGGCCCTGCCACCCTGTGCGTTGGTGTGAACCCTAAGCATGGGTACGCGCCTTGGCCGCCACTTTCGCGATGGCCGGAGCCGTGGTTTGCAGCGCCGGATGCCGCCACGGGAACAGCTTCCGTTCCAGCACCGTCAGCAGCCAGCGGAAGAAGAACGCCGCGAACCCGATGGCGATGATGCCGGCGTACACGCGGTCGAAATCGAGCACCTTCCTCGCCGCCTCGACCATGTACCCCACCCCTTTGCGCGCGTTCACCATTTCCGCCAGGATGACGTACGTCCAGCCGATGTCGTACAAGATCCGAAACGACCCGAAGATCGCCGGAAACGACGCCCGGAACATGAGCCACAGCAGTTGTCGCTTTTTCGCCCCCAGCGTCATCGCCGTTTCCAGCAGCGCCTGGTCCACGCGGTCCGCCTCCTCCACTACCAGCGCCAGCAGATAAAAGAACATGCCGAAGAACAGGAATCCCACCTTCATCCCTTCCTCCATGCCGAACAGCGCGATGAAGGCCGGCAGAAACGCCGTGATGGGCATCGACCGCATCGGCTCGGCGATCGGATTGATGAAGGCATGCAGCCAGCGAAAGCTGCCCATGAGCAATCCCAACGGGATGGCGATGGCGGCCGACCACAGGAAGGCCTGCGCGATCCGCCACCAACTCATGAACACGTTGCCCAGCAGGTCGTACTCCGTCCACAGGCGCCCGAATGCGGAAACCACTCCCACGGGTTTGGGCACGGAAAACGGCGGCAGGA
>Ga0335078_10010758_pt1 | contig 13548 bp, 9 predicted proteins | sample Lox_Sample_32_FD_206711 | JGI IMG/M metagenome (GOLD analysis project Ga0335078, IMG submission 206711) | Soil microbial communities from Loxahatchee National Wildlife Refuge, Florida, United States - Lox_Sample_3.2 | ecosystem: Environmental > Terrestrial > Soil > Wetlands | place: USA: Florida...
CTGCCGCTGAATTGGAAGAATGGTGGCGCTGAGAGTGGGTTTCGAGTGATGCGCTCTATTGTGATTAGCCGCCATCAGCCGATAGGTATTGTGGGTGACGACGAACGACGAGATTCTGACAATTGACAGACTCTCACGGCATTTGAACGTGCCGAAATCAACACTGGACCGGCTATTCGCCAATGGCGGAATTCCCTGCCAAAAGGTGGGCGGGCACGGGCGATTTCGCGGGGAAGCTGGGGATCGATGGCTGCATCGTGAGGGCGCGCCGGCGGCGTGGCGGGAGGACGGAAAATCGTGCTGAACACCCCCACCATCTTGGTGGTCGATGACACGGCAACCAGTCTCGAACTGTTAAGGAGCATTCTGGCGGCCGAGGGCTTCTCCATCTTGACGGCCAGTAACGGACCCACCGCGCGCCACCTTTGCCGCCACAAACAGCCGGACCTCGTTCTTCTGGATGTTCTGATGCCGGGTGAGACCGGTTTTGAGGCCTGCGCGCAATTGAAGTCCGATCCCACGACGGCGGATATCCCCATCATTTTTCTTTCCTCACTGGACGACGTGAAAAGCAAGGTCGCAGGCCTGAAGATCGGCGGCGTGGACTACGTCGCCAAGCCGGTGTCCGGTGAGGAAGTCCTGGCGCGGGTGCGCGTTCATCTGCGAATCCGCGAGACCAATCGCGCTCTAGTGGAACAGCAGCGCGCCCGCTTGAACGAGTTGCGCGACGCTCAGCAGGCGATTCTGACGCGTCCCGGCGAATGCCCGGAGGCCAACTTCGCGGTCTACTACAAGCCGCTGGAGGCAGCCGGCGGAGATTTCTACGACGTGCTCCCGCTGGGCGCTGGCATTTTCGCATATTTTGTGGCGGATATCAGCGGCCACGGCCTCAGCGCCGCGTTCCTCACGTCCGCCATCAAAGCCCTGTTGCGCCAGTACGCCGGGCCGATGTATTCGCCCGAGGACGCCATGCACGGCGTGGAATCCGTGATGGGACACATGCTCGGCGAAGAGCAGTATCTGACGGCGTGCTATGCGCGCCTGAACCGCCAAACCAACCGGCTCACGGCGGTCAGCGCGGGGCATCCTCCGCTGGTTCTGGTGCGCCGCACGGGAGTCGGCGAGATCGTGGAACTCGCCGGCGACCCGCTGGGGATGTTCGGCGGCGCCATCCTCATGCGAGCCGACATCCCGGTCTCTCCCGGTGATCGCTTCTTCCTGTATACCGATGGCTGGATCGAATCATCCCCCGGCGGAGGACGCCGCGAGGGATTAGAGCGGCTGGTGGATGCGTGTGTCCGCCACCATCAGACGGCGCTCGAGGAATCCCTCCTCGCAATCATTGAAGATCTGCGGCCCAAGGAACGCGCCGCCGAAGACGACCTTCTGCTGTTGGCCGCGGAGGTGAGCTGATGAGCCGCACTTCCTTCATCCTTTGCGAGCTGCGCGTTGCGCTGCCGGCCACCCTGCAAGCCGTGGAAGAGTTCTCCGTGGAATTCCAGCGCCGCAGCCGGGCGCTGTTAGACAAGGCGAACTGCTTTGCCGCCGAGTTGCTGGTGCGGGAGGCGCTGACCAATGCGGTGCTCCACGGCTCGCACGGCGATCCTGGCAAGCAGGTTCGCTGCTCCCTACGCCTGAAGGGCCGTTGCCTGCTGATCGCCGTCGAAGACCAGGGAGCGGGCTTTGACTGGCGCGCCGCCTGGAATCGCAAGGCGGAGTTCCCGGACGACTCCGGCCGCGGGATCGAGATCCTGCGGAAGTACGCCGACCGCGTCCGGTTCAACCAACGCGGCAACGTCGTAGCAATGATCAAACGCATTTGATAAAGGACAACACCGCAATGCTAGTCGTGACACGCGAAGACAACAAAACCGTGGTTCGGCCGTCAGTGGAAAACATCGTCGCCGCAATCCTGCCGGAGATGCGCACCAAGCTGCGCGCCCTCGTGGAGGAAGGCGTGCGCGATCTGGAGTTCGACCTCGCCGGCGTCAACATGGTCGATTCCAGCGGCATCGGCCTGATAGTCTCGGCCTACAATTCCCTGCGCAAAGTGGGCGGCCGGATGACCGTGACTCACGTCTCGCCCGAGCTGCTGGAGCTTTTCCAATCCATGCGGATGCACCAGCATTTCAACATCACCGGCAATTGAGAGAGGCACAGTCATGAGCGAGCCCAATCTGGACGACGAACTGATACAGGATTATCTGGCGGAGTGCCGCGAGCACCTGGCCACCATCGAGACGGATCTGCTGGCCATCGAGGCGGACGGTGCGGCTATCAACGAGGAACTCGTCAACCGCGTCTTTCGCGCCGCTCATTCCATCAAGGGCGGCGCCGGCTTCTTCGATCTGGGCAAGATCCGCGAGCTGGCGCACAAGATCGAGAATGCCCTCGAGCTGATCCGCTGCCGGGAGATGATTCCCACGCCGGAAGTCATCAGCATTCTTCTGACGGCCTTCGACAAGCTGCGCGAGCTGATCGCCGGCCACCGGGAGAGCAACCAGGCCGAAATCGGCGAATTCGTCGACGCTCTCACGTCGCTGGCCGCCGGTAGCTTGCCGGCCGACCGGAGAAATTCGCTAACCGAGCAGGTTGCGATGCCGCTCGCCGGGCCGGGCCGGCGCATCGAGATATCAGCCTTCGATCTGACCCAGGCTCGCCGGGGCGGAAAGTGCATCTATCTGATCGAATACGACCTGATCCACGATGTGCAGCGCCGCGGCAAGACTCCGTGGGAGGTTTTCCGGAGGCTCATCCAGAGCGGGACGATTCTGGAGACCGTCTTCGACCTCGATTCCGCCGGAGCCCTTGAGGATGAACCCTCCAACCGGCTCATGCTGGAGGTGCTGTATGCCACCGTGCTTGAGCCGGACCTGATTGGCCAGCTGGTCGAAACGCCGCCCGAGCGCGTGCGCCTGATTGAGAAGAACGGCCAGGCGACGCCGTTGGGCGGTCGGGCCGCCGAATCGAATGCCGTGAGCGGCACGCCACGGGCCGCCGAGCTCACGGCGAACAAGACAGAGCCGGAGCCGGCCTTGCCCGGCCCGGAACCGCCCGCGCCGCCGCCGTCCGCAGCCGTAGCCCCGGAATCGGCGCCGAAGCCTGCCGCTTCCGTGTGCGCGGCCCCGGTCGAGACCACCATCCGCTTGAACGTCAGCCTGCTCGACTCGCTGATGACGCTGGCGGGCGAACTGGTGCTGGGCCGCAACCAGTTGAACGAATCCCTTGCCCGCGCCGATGAGCGCGCCATCCGCAGCGGCGCGCAGCGCGTCAGCCTGGTCACCAGCGAGCTACAGGAAGTGGTGACGCAGACCCGGATGCAGCCCGTCGGCGGCCTCTTCGCCAAATTCCCCCGCCTGGTGCGGGATCTGGCCCGCGATCTCGGCAAGGAGGTCCAGCTCAAACTCGAGGGAAGCGAGGTGGAGATCGACAAGACCATCCTGGAAGGTCTCAGCGACCCCCTCACGCATATGGTTCGCAACTCCGTCGATCATGGCATCGAAATGCCCGCCGAACGGGTTGCCGCCGGCAAGCCCTTATCGGGTACCATCACGCTCCGTGCTTCCCACCAGGCAGGGCAGGTGGTGATCGATATTTCCGACGATGGCAAAGGCCTCGCGGTAGAAAAGATAGCCTCTTCGTCGCTGGCCAAGGGCACCGTGACGCGCGAGCAGCTCCAAGCCATGTCCGAGCGGGAGAAGATGGCGCTCATTTTTTTCCCTGGGGTGTCCACGGCGGAGAAGGTAAGCGACGTTTCAGGTCGCGGAGTCGGCATGGATGTGGTGAAAACCAACCTCGACCGGCTTGGCGGCAAAATCGAGATCGACTCGGCGCCCGGCAAGGGGTGCCGTTTCCGCATCAAGCTCCCGCTCACTCTGGCGATTATTCCCTCCTTACTGGTGTCGGATGGGGACGAACGCTTCGCCATCCCTCAGGTCAGTGTCGGCGAGTTGATTCGCATCCCGTTCCCGCAAATCGCGCAGCGCACCGACCGCGTGGGTGAGGCGTTGGTGTTGAACCTCCGCGACCGCATGGTGCCGCTGGTATACCTGGCCGACGCGCTGGGCGTACCTCGTGCCGAGGCCGCCAGGCAGGCGCTCAATGTGGTGCTGGTCGACACCGGTGCTTTCGAATACGGCCTGGTGGTGCAGGAATTGCACGACACCGTGGAAATCGTGGTGAAGCCCCTCGGGCGGCATCTCAAGGGAATTCCCGATTACGCGGGCGCCACGATTCTCGGCGACGGACGAGTTGCCACGATTCTCGACGTAGCGGGATTGGCAGCGCGCGCGGAGCTCACTTCGGGCGCAGTCGAATCGGCCACACGGGAAGCCGCCGGCAAGACGGACAACGGGGAACGCCACTCGCTGCTGCTCTTCCAGAACGCTCCGGGCGAACTGTGCGCCTTACCCATCGAGCAGGTTTCCCGCATTGAGCGGGTGGCCCAGAAGCAGATCGAGTACTTGGGTGGACGCCGCACCATGCGGTACCGCGGTACGAGCCTACCAATCGTAGCGCTGCACGATGCCGCGTCGGTGGGCGAACTAACCGCCGACCAGGCGTGGGTGGTAGTGGTGTTTGAGAGTACCGGTCAGCCGCTGGGGCTCTTGGCCGCCGAGCCACTCGATATGGTGGAAACCGAGCTGGCCATCGATACCGTGACGCTGCGGCAAAGGGGCATTGCCGGGTCCGCCGTCCATAAGGATCGCACCATGCTGCTGGTCGACATCCTCGATCTGGCAGCCACGGTGCGGCCGGAATTCGAACAACGGCCGCTGGCGTCAGGGGAGAGTGCCGGCCATGCTCCCACCGTGTTGGTGGCGGACGATTCGGATTTCTTCCGCAGTCAGATTCAGCGGCTGGCGGAGGGTGTCGGTTGCCGTGTGCTGGCAGCCGAGGATGGGCAGGCAGCCTGGGAACTGCTCGACCGCCATGCCGGCGAAATCTGCATGGTGGCTACAGATGTCGAGATGCCTCGCCTGGACGGCCTGGCACTCACGCGCCAGATTCGCGCCGACCAGCGATTCGCTGAGCTGCCGGTGATTGCCCTTTCGTCGCTCGCAGGCGAAGAGGAAATTGCCCGCGGGCTGGCGGCGGGTGTGAATGAATATCAGGTCAAGTTCAATAAGGACGAGTTAACAGAGAGCATTCGCAAAGCAATGAGCGGGACCTTCGCCAGGCAATCGCCGGTGACGGCCTGACCGAAACAGAAAAGGTGGATTGAGAAAATGAAGTCAGTGACGAACATGAGAATTGGAAAGAAGATCAGCTTCATCTTGGGAGGAATTGTCTTCCTGCTGGTGAGCATGTCTGTGCTGTCGCTGTGGGGGATTCACACCGACGAAAAGCTGGCGCGCACCCTCCAGCAGCGCCTCACGAAGGCCCGGCTTGCGGAAAGAATCGATGGCGACACCTCGGCAGTCGCCATGGACCTTGGCAGGGCGGTCATAGAGAGAAAAATGACTGAGGATCTTGCGAACGATATCGCTGCGCGCAAGAAAGATCGCGTAGAAGCCGTGGAACAATTCAAGGTTTTGGCGGACTCGCCGACCAGCATCAAGCACGGCGCTGAAATGGCCGACATGGTCGCAGCCGCCTCCGCGCACTCAAAGGCGAGTTTGGAACTGGCGACCGCGGGCCGGTTTGCCGACGCAACCAGGGAGCTTCGCATCTACTACCAGGCGGAGACCGCTCTGAACGCCAAATGCACGGAAGCTTCGCAGTTTCAGCAATCGAGAGCCGTCGCACTCGAGAAAGAGAACAAGGATACTGCCGGCACCATCTGGACGCTGCTTATCCTGGGTAGTCTGATCACCGTCGCCCTGGCCACTGTCAGCGGAGTCGTGCTTACCCGCAGCATCGCCAGGCCTCTGGGAGTGGTGGTCGCCCATCTGAGCGAAGTGGCGAAAGGGGACCTCAGTAAAGATACTCCGGCCGAGTTTCAGGCGCGGGGCGACGAAATCGGCCTGCTGGCGAAGGCCAAGCAGGCAATGATCGTCAGTCTGCGCCAGATGGTGCATGATCTCACGGACGGCGTCTCGGTGTTGTCTTCGTCGTCGACCGAGCTTTCCGCCAATTCGGGCCGGATGTCCGACGGAGGCAAGCAAGCCTCCGAAAAGGCGCATGCTGTCGCCGCGGCGGCCGAGGAGATGAACTCGAATGTCACTTCAGTGGCGGCGGGAATGGAGCAGACCACGGCCAGCCTGACCAGTGTGGCCTCGGCTACGGAAGAGATGACCGCGACCATAGGCGAAATCGCCGGCAATTCAGAGAAGGCGCGGCGCATCACCGAAGAGGCAAACCGCCAGGCGGCTCGCATCAGCGACCAAATGAATCAACTCGGACAGGCCGCGCAGGAGATCGGCAAGGTAACCGAGACGATTACCGAGATTTCATCGCAGACCAACCTCTTGGCCCTGAATGCGACGATCGAAGCGGCGCGCGCCGGTTCGGCCGGCAAGGGATTCGCGGTGGTTGCCAATGAGATCAAGGAACTCGCGCAGCAGACGGCTGCCGCCACCGAGGATATCAAAACGCGGATTGCGGGAGTGCAGTCCTCCACCGCCAGTGGAATTGCGGAAATCGGGAAGGTTTCGCAGGTGATTCATGAGGTGAGCGAGATCGTCGCCTCGATCGCAGCGGCCATCGAGGAACAGGCCGCGGTAACCAGGGACATCGCCGGGAATATCGGCCAGGCGACCAGTGGCGTTCGCGATGCCAACGCGCGCGTGTCGGAGAGCTCCAAGGTGACGCAGAGCATCGCTCAGGAGATCGCCGGCGTGGATCATGCGACGCGCGAAATGGCCGATGGAAGCGAACAGGTTCGTGCCAGCGCGACCGACCTGTCCAAGCTGGCCGAAGCGCTCCAGTCCACGGTGTCTAAATTCCAACTCCGATGAACCGCAAACACACCAAGGGGACGCGGGTTGAAACGTGCTCTGCCGGGCGAGAAAGAATGTCGTCGAACGCGCTCGGGCCCTGCAGCCGAACATGCCAGGGGCTTAGCCGAATCGATCGGAGGTCTCGTTCGGTAGAGCACGCCGCTTGGCGACTTGGAGGAAGCTATGTCCAACACTATTAAACCGGCCGTCGGTCAAACCGTTCTGTTGGCCACATTCTATGTACGCGACGCACTTTGCGCGCTGGACGCCGCCGGAATCCAGGAGGTCATCCGATTGGGTCCCCTGACGCCCGTCCGGCATGCGCCGCCCGATGTGGCCGGCATCCTGAACCTCCGCGGCAAGATTGTCACCATCCTCGACATCGGTCTGAGGCTAGGATTCGAGAAAGCCGTCCCAGCCGCCGATAGCCGGATTTTCATCATCGAAGACCGCAACGAGTTTGTCGGCCTGCTGGTGGATCGGGTGGATGAAGTAGTGGAAGTAGAGCAGAATCAATGGCAGGCGCCGCCCGCCAACGTACGCGGGACCCAGGGGCGGTTTTTCCGCGGGGTTTGCCGCGCCGGCGGCCGAGCCATTACCGTCCTCGATCCAGGGCCTGTGCTCGCTGAGGGAGTCGTGTGAGCCTTCGGGTACTCGTAGTCGACGATACCGTCGTGTTCCGCCGCGTTGTCTCCGACGCCCTGGCGGGCCTGGCGGGCGTGGAAGTCGTGGGGACCGCCTCCAACGGCAACCTGGCCTTGTCGCGGATCGCGTGCCTGCAGCCCGACCTGGTCACGCTCGATATCGAGATGCCGGAAAAGAATGGCATCGAGGTGCTCGAGGCCATGAGGGCGCAGGGGCTGCACGCCGGCGTCATCGTGCTCAGCTCCCTGACCAAGCGCGGCGGAGAGATGACGGTGCGCGCACTGGAACTGGGCGCGTTCGACTTCATCACCAAGCCGGAAGGGGGCGCGCCGGCCGCCAATATCGCCCGCCTGCGCGACATGTTGCAGCCCGTGATTCGCGCGTTTGAGCAGCGCCGCGACGTTCGGATGATGCTGCGCGGCCAGTTCACTCCCGCGCCGCGGCCCGCGGTCGCTCCGGCGCCGCCGGTTCCCGCCCGGCCGCATCCGGTGATTCCGCGGCGGCCGCGTGTCGGGCCTCCGCTGGTTCTGATCGGAGTCTCCACCGGCGGCCCCGCCGCCCTGGCCAGCCTCCTGCCGGCGCTTCCCGCCGACCTGGGCGCGCCGGTGCTGATCGTCCAACATATGCCGGCCCTGTTCACCGGGCCGCTGGCCGAGAGCCTCGACCGCAAGAGCGCGATGCGCGTCAGCGAAGCCGGGGATGGCGCGATCGCGCTGCGGAACGGCGCCTACCTGGCGCCCGGCGGCCGCCAGATGAAACTGGAAGCGGGTCCGCGCGGCGAGGTGACGCTTCGGCTCACCGACGATCCGCCCGAGAACGGCTGCAGGCCGGCGGTGGATTACCTGTTTCGCTCCGCGGCTCTCCATTTCCCCGGACGCTCGGTTGCCGTGATCCTGACTGGCATGGGCAATGACGGCACGGCGGGATTGCGCCTGCTAAAGCGCACGGGGTGCGTTTCGATCGCACAGGACGAAGCCAGCTGCGTGGTCTTCGGCATGCCGAAGGAAGCCATTGCGGCCGGGCTCGTGGACAGGATCGCGCCGCTCAACCGCGTCGCCGAAGCCATTATCCGTGCGGTCCGGGAGGGTGCCGCGTGATCAAGCTTCTACCGGAGGAACATCGGCCGCTTGCCGAGTACATCCACGCCGTCTGCGCGGTCGCGCTTGACCAGTCAAAGGCCTATCTGATCGAGGGGCGGCTGGGCCGGCTGGTGGAGGAAACCGGGTGCGCCAGTTATCTGTGTCTGCTGCAGCGGGCGAAAGCCGAATCCGGCCGTTCTCTGGAGCGCCGCATCATCGACGCCATCACCACCAATGAGACGCTGTTTTTCCGCGACACCACGCCCTTCGAGCTGCTGCGTCACAAGATCGTGCCGGAGCTGATCGACCGGCGCAAGCGCACCGGCGCGGCGCGAATTCGCATCTGGAGCGCGGCCTGTTCCACCGGGCAGGAGATCTATAGCATCGCCATCCTGCTCAAGGAAATGCTGGGCGACCCCGACCGGTATGGCGTCCGCCTGATAGGGACCGACATTTCCGACCAAGCCGTGACGCGCGCCAGCCGCGGCTGGTACAACGCCACGGAGATCGGCCGGGGGCTCAGCGACGCCCTTCGCGACCGGTATTTCGTGAAGGCGCGGGACGGCTGGCAGATCCGCGACGAGATTCGCGCCATGGCCTCCTTCAAGCATCTGAACCTGATGAACGACCTATCCTCACTGGGCAGATTCGAAGTTATACTCTGCCGCAACGTGGCCATCTACTTCAGCGAACCCGACAAGATCTCACTGTTCCAACGCATCGCGCGCTCGCTCGAGCCCCACGGCTACCTGCTGATAGGCGCCATGGAGTCGCTCAATGGTGCCGCCCCCCAGTTTGAGTCCAAGCGCTATCTGCGCGCGGCGTACTACCAGTTGAAAACGGAGGCGCCTGCGACATGAGCCGGGCCACGAATCGGATCGCCAGACTCTTCCGCCGCGAGCCGCCCGAATCCCCGGGCGTTGATAGTGAGCGGACCATGCGGAGCGCCAATCTGGCGGCTTGCGCCGCGCAGCGGCTCCTGGCGGACATCGTGGAATCGTCCGACGACCCTATAATCAGCCACACGCCCGACGGCGCGATCACCAGTTGGAACCGCGCCGCGGAAAGAGTATACGGCTACACACCACGGGAGATCTTGGGGAAATCGGTCGCCATGCTGGTTCAACCCGATAGGATCCAGAATCTCCGGTCTGCATTGGATCGCCTCGCCGCCGGTGAGGTGCTCTCTCAAATGGATTGTACGGGAGTCACCAAAGGCGGGCGGCGAATCAAGGTCTCCGTGTCGTCATCTCCGATTTACGATGCGGCCGGCCGGGTGAGTTCCGTCGCCGTCATCATTCGGGACATGACCGCCGGGGAACAAAGGAAGGCCGCCGTGCGGGAAGCGGATGAGCAGTTCAGGACGCTCTTCTCGGAAGCGCCGGATGGCATTGCGCGAATCTCGGCCGACGGGTACTTCCTGCAGGCGAATGCGGCTCTCTGCCGCATGCTGAGCTACTCCGAAGAGGAATTGCGAGCGAAAACCTGGCTGGACGTGACACACCCGGACGATCTGGATCTCAGCCGGGAGTTTGGTGAATCCCTGCGGGCGGCGAATTCTCCGATGGGATACGAGAAGCGCTACGTCGATAAGCATGGCCGCGCCATACCGGTCCGGATCCGCGTGACCATGGTGAGGGATGCCGAAGGCGCTTCCCGTTACGCCATCGCCCACGTGGAAAACGTCACCGAATCCAAGCGGGCCAAGGAGGCGTTGCAAGCTTCCGACGAGCGCTATCGCAAACTCTTCGCGCGCAATCTGGCGGGCGTGCTTCGCACGTCGCCGGATGGCCGGATCCTGGACTGCAATCAGGCACTGGCGGTAATTCTGGGCTGCGCTTCGCCGGCGGAATTGATCGGCAAACGCCTGCACGAGTTTTATTACTCCCGCGCGGACGGGGAGCAATTCCTGCAAGTGCTGATGAGGGACAAAGTTCTGGCCGGCCATGTAACAAGGTTCCGGAGGCGCGATGGCCAGCCCGTCTGGACGCTCGCCAACGCCCATTATTTCGTGGATGAGACAGATGGCGAGGTGCTGGAGGGCACCCTGATCGACATCACCGACCGCAAGCAGGCCGAAGATCAGCTCCGCCAGGCCAAGGAGATCGCCGAACGCTCCAACCGCGCCAAGAGCGCTTTCCTCGCCAACATGAGCCACGAAATCCGTACGCCCATGAACGGCATCCTTGGCATGGCCGGACTTCTGCTCGAAAGCAACCTCGATCCGCGCCAGCGCAGCCGCGCCCAAACCGTTCGCGACAGCGCCGAAGCGTTGCTGGGCATCCTCAATGACGTTCTGGACCTCTCCAAGATGGAGGCCGGCAAGCTGCAGCTCGAGAACACACCCTTCGATCTGCGCTCCGTGGTGGAGGGCGTCGCGGACCTGATGGCCGTGAAAGCCCAGGAAAAAGGAGTGGAACTCTTGTGTCTGATCGAGCCGGATGTCTCCACCCAGCTCTCGGGCGACGCCAGCCGCCTGCGCCAGGTTCTTGTCAATCTCGCCGGCAACGCCGTGAAATTCACCACCTCCGGCGAGGTCTCGATTCGCGTGAAGCTGGCGGACCCTCGCGATCCGGAGCAAATCCGTTTCGAGGTCAAGGACACCGGCATCGGAATCCCCGAGGACAAACGCCATCTGTTGTTTCAGCCCTTCTCCCAGGTCGATCCTTCCACCGCACGACGTTTCGGAGGAACCGGTCTGGGCTTATCGATCGTTCAGATGCTGGCGGAGATGATGGGCGGCAAGGTGGGCGTCCAAAGCGAGGATGGCAAAGGCTCCCTGTTCTGGTTCACCGTCCCCTTGGAACGCCAGTCCGCGCAGCGGCCCCGTTCCCTTTCTCTGGACGGTTGGAAGATCCTCGTGGTGGACGCCAATCCCGCCAGCCGCGGCCTCATCATGGAGCTAATGGCGCTGTGGAAGGCCAGCGCGGAACAAGCCGGCGACATCGAAACCGCGCTCGCTTTTTTGCGCAACGCAGCCCAGCATCCCTTCGATGCGATACTGCTGGATTCACGGATGCCCGAAGTCGATGTTGCAGGGTTCCCCGCTTTGGCGCGCCGGGCGAGCCGTGCCGCGCGCACCGCGGTTGTGCTGCTGGTCCCCCTCGGCCAGGCGAGCGATGCGGATCGCTGGCGCGGGTTGGGATACACCGCTCATGTCGCCAAGCCTGTGAAGCAGGGCGAGCTGGGAACTTGCCTGGCTTCGATTCTGGGCTACGGGCCCGCCCCTCCCCGGCACGCCCCAAGAGAGAGGCAGTCGCGAACCGCTCCGGAGGACCGAGCCAGAGTGCGGCTCCTCGTGGTCGAGGACGACGAGGTGAACCAGCAGGTGGCGTTGGGGATCCTTGAGCACATGGGCTACCATGCCGATGTAGCCTCCGATGGGGCCGCGGCCATCATGGCCTTGGGGAGCCGCGACTACGATCTGGTTCTGATGGATTGTCAGTTGCCAGGCATGGATGGATACGAGACCTCGCGTTTGATTCGCAGGCAGGAGACGCCTGTCCGCAACCACGCTATTCCCATCGTCGCCACAACCGCGAATGCGATGGCTGGCGATCGCGAAAAGTGCCTGAACGCAGGCATGTCCGATTTCCTGTCGAAGCCGCTCCGGTCCGACGCGCTGGAACAGAAGATTGAGGAATGGACCGCCACCCGGCCGGCCGTCGCCATGCCGGCGGTTCACCCGGCGCATCCGGGCCCCGCGGACAGCGCGGCTGTTTTCGCCGGCGACGATCTGCTCGGTCGCGTCATGCACAACCGGCAGTTGGCCAACCGAATCCTTGGGCGATTCCTCAACGACATGCCCGGCCAGATCGCACTCCTGGCGCAGGCGGTCAGCGAGGGCGATTCCAGCCAGGTGCGGCTGCTGGCCCACTCCATCAAGGGGGCTGCCGCCAGCGTAAGCGGGCTGGAGATGAAGAGCACCGCCTGGAAGATCGAGCAGCAAGGCGCTGCGGGTGATCTGAAAGCCGCCCACGGGGTCTTGCCTGAACTGTCAGCAACGTTCGAACGCGCCAGGCCCGCCATGGAGCAATTCTGTCGCGATGATCCAACGAGCCGCTGAGGTGTGGGTCTTCAGGAACCGCAGTCGGTGAACGTACGGCCGGCCGGGGAGTTTGTCTCTGTGAACCGGGAGGGGCGCTCCACGCGCCCAGATTCCAATCCTCGCTCCCTTTCGACTCGGTCCGCCGGACGACGCGGTTGATGGCGCGCCGGCTCGGTCTGCCGCGGCGCCGCTTCGCATCGCGTAGCGCCCACCTCCGTCACCGTCGGGCCGGCCACGCGTTAGCGCATTCTTTTTCGGGGCGCGGCATCGTGAATCATGATCACGGTGCCGATTAACCGCTGTTCATATATTGATACTCGCGACCACGGTGACCTACGCCAAGGTAGACGTGGTCACTCTGCGGCAGATTGCGCAGCCATGGCCGGAGGTGAAATCATGCTGACCCAGTCCGTGGAGTCGTACATTGCGGTACGCCGCGCCACGGGATTCGCGTTTCGGTCCGAAGGCAGCCTGTTGCAGAGCTTCGCTGCGTTCTCCGATGCTGTGGGCAGGCGCTACGTCAGCGCTGAAACCGCCATCGAGTGGGCTGGATCCGCGCCGTCGCTCTGTCAACGAGCACGCCGACTTGGACAGGTGATTCGATTTGCGCGGTACATTCGTGCGGAAGATGCACACCACGAAATTCCGCCCACAGTCTTTGGCAGTGAGAGCCGGTTGCGACCGGTGCCCTACATCTTTACCGCGGAGGAAATCAAGCGTATTCTCCAGACCGCCTCGGGGTTGGGCAAACGCAACGCCTTTCGCGGGCACACCTACAGCACTCTCTTCGCCCTGCTGGCGTGCACCGGGCTCCGCGTGTCGGAAGCAATCCATCTCTGTTTTCTGGACATCACCGCAGACGGCTTGGTGATTCGCTGTTCAAAGTTCCGCAAAA
>Ga0335078_10010759_pt1 | contig 13547 bp, 14 predicted proteins | sample Lox_Sample_32_FD_206711 | JGI IMG/M metagenome (GOLD analysis project Ga0335078, IMG submission 206711) | Soil microbial communities from Loxahatchee National Wildlife Refuge, Florida, United States - Lox_Sample_3.2 | ecosystem: Environmental > Terrestrial > Soil > Wetlands | place: USA...
CTTCTGGCACGCACCGGCAAGACCATCGTGTTCGTGACGCACAGCCTGGTCGAGGCGGTGTTCCTCGCCGACCGCGTCGCCGTCTTCACCGCGCGCCCCGGACGGATAAAGGATGTGATCGCGGTCGAGGAAGGCCATCCGCGGAACCGTCTCTTCATGACGTCGGACAAGCTCGGCAAGCTCAGAAACCAGCTCTACGAGCTCTTGCACGACGAGATCCGCAAGACCATGGGCGAGGCGCGGCTATGAACAGAGGCGGCGCCACATGGCTTTACCACGCGGTCCAGGCGCTCGTTCTTGCCGCGGTGCTCGGGCTCTGGTATTTCGTGAGCTCGCGCGGCCTCGTGAGCCCGATCCTGCTGCCGTCGATGACGGCGTCGTTCGCTGAGTTTGGCCATCTGCTCGCGACCGGCTCCTACTGGCCCGATCTCGACGTGACGCTTTACGAGCTCGTGGTCGCGTTCTGCATCGCCGCCTCGTCCGGCTGCATCCTTGGATATCTCGTCAGCCGCTCGGCTTATTCGATCCGCGTGTTCGATCCTCTGTTCGCCGGGCTGTATTCGATCCCGGCGATCCTGCTCTTCCCGCTCTATGTGCTGTTCTTCGGCCTCGGCGCCGGCTCGAAGATCGCGATCGGCGCAACCATCGCCTTCTTCCCGGTCGTGCTCAACACGATCGCGGGCTTCGCCTATGTCGAGAAGGCCTATATCACCTCGGCACGCGCGATGGGCGCCTCGCAGGTGCAGATGTTCACGTCGGTGCTGTTCCCGGCGGCGTTCCCAGTGGTGCTGACGGGTTTGCGCATAGGCTTCATCCTGGCGTTCCTTTCGATCCTCGGCTCGGAGACGATCGCCTCGCTCGCGGGCCTCGGCCACGCGATTGTCACATATGCCGAGAGCATGGATCCGGCGAAGATGTTCGCCTATATCTTCTTCGCCATCATCATCGCGTTCCTCTTGAACGGCGTCGTGTCGTTGGTCGAGCGGCGGGCGCGACGGTGGCACGGATGACGGCGCGCTTGAGCCCGGGCGTGGCGCGGCTCCTCGTCATCGCGGGGCTCGTCGCTTTCTGGGAAGTGGGCGTGCGGCTCTGGGGCGATCCGCTGTTCCTCGCGCCGCCCTCGCAAGTGGTCGTCTCGCTCGTCCAGTTCGCCTGGAACGATCCGGTGCTGAATGCGCTCAGGACGACGCTCTATGAGCTCGTCTTCGCCTTCTGCCTCGCGGTCGTAGTGGGATTGCCGCTGGGCCTCATCATCGGTTTGCAGCGTTTCGCCTACGGCTCGTTCTATCCGATCGTGCTGCTGCTCTATGCCATTCCGCAGGCGACCATCCTGCCGCTCGTGATCCTGGCGTTCGGGATCGGCACGGAATCGAAGATCGCATTCGGCTTCACGCACGCTGTCTTCCCGATCCTCGTCAACGTAGTGGCGGGCGTGCAGGGATTGAAGCCCTCGCTCATCGTGTGCGCGCGCTCGATGGGCGCGAGCCGGCGGCAGATCCTCGCGAACGTCGTCCTGCCGCACATGGTGCCGAGCTTCTTTACCGGCATGCGACTCGCCATGACCGGCGATCTCCTGGGCGTGCTTCTGGCCGAGCTGTACGTGTCGCAAGCTGGCGTCGGTCATTACACGCGGCTTTTCACCGAGAGCTTCGAGCCGCAGAAGCTTTTCGCGCTCGTCGCCTGCCTCGCCGCCCTTGCCGTCTTTCTCAACGAGATGTGCCGCCGCGCCGAACGCCGCATGAGCCGCTGGCACGATTGATGAGGGGTCGCCCTCGCCGCTTTCGCGGGGACGGCGGACGAAGTAAGGTCAGGCGCGATGTTCGACTTCATTCTAAAGCCCGAAAACATTACCTGGCGCGGCGCCGAGCTGAGCCGGCCGGAATGCGTGCTGGCGGCGCGCGACGGCACGCTCTGGTGCTCGGACAATCGCGGCGGCGCGACGCGCATCGACGCGGACGGCAAGCAGACGATCGTTGGCAAGATCGGCGGCGCCCCCAATGGTTTGGCGCTCGAGCCCGGCGGCGCGATCCTGGTCGCCAATATCGACGACGGCGCGCTCTACCGCCTTCATCCCGATGGGCGGCACGAAACCGTGCTCGACAGGCTCGACGGCAAGAAGCTCGGCGCGGTGAATTTTGTCTATCGCGACGGCGAGCGCATCTGGGTCACGATCTCGACCCGCACCGAGCCGCGCCGCGCCGCGATGGAGAAGGGCATTGCCGACGGCTATGTCGTGCTGATCGACGGGGGGAAGGCGCGGATCGCGGCCGATGGCTTCGTCTTCACCAACGAGGTTCGGGTCGATCGCGCGCGGCGATACCTCTACGTCGCCGAGACCGGCAAGGGCCGCGTCGTGCGTCTGCCGCTTAGCCCCGAGGGCAGGCTCGGCAGGATGGAGGTCTATGGCCCCGATCATCTTTTTGCCGGCGCGCGCGTCGATGGCATCGCGTTCGATGCCGAGGGAAACCTCTGGGTCACGGAGGTCGGGCGCAACGGGCTCTTCGTCATTTCGCCCGATGGCGCCTGCCACAAGGTGTTCGAGGATCCGGGCGCGAAGGTCATCGATTTCCCGGCGAGCGTATGTTTCGCCGGGCCCGATCTGCGCACCGCTTATATCGGCTCGATCCGCATGACGCGGCTGGCCTCGTTCCGCAGCCCGGTGGCGGGCGAGCCGCTTTCGCACTGGCGCGACTAGCATGGCGGACAGCGCGCTCAGGACGGCGCTCGAAGGCGGCCGCTTCGTCGTGACGGCGGAGCTGGCGCCGCCAGTCGCCAGCGACCCCGCCGCCTTCATCGCCCGCGCCGCGACGCTCCGCGGCATCGCCACCGCGGTCAACGTCACCGACGGCGCCGGCGCCAAGGCGCATCTTTCGAGCGCGGCCGCGGCCTATTTCCTGTTGCAAAGCGGCGTCGAGCCGGTGTTGCAGATGACCTGCCGCGACCGCAACCGGCTGGCGCTCGAAAGCGACCTGATCGGCGCAGTGGCGATGGGCGTGCGCAACGTGCTGATCCTCACGGGCGACGATCCCAAGCTCGGCGATCAGCCGGACGCGAAGCCGGTGTTCGACTTCACCAGCCAGCAGCTCCTCGAAGTCGCAAACCGCATGCGGCGCGAGCGCAAGCTGCCGCCCGGCACCGAGATCAGGGGCGACATGCCGCTTTTCTTGGGCGCGGCCGATCTGCCGGTCGATCCGCCGCCCGGCTGGACGCCGAAATCGCTCATCGCCAAGGCGGAGGCCGGCGCCGATTTCGTGCAGACGCAGTTCTGCATGGATGCGGGCGTGGTGCGCCGCTACGCCGCGCGATTGATCGAGCTTGGCCTTGCGCCCCGGCTCAAGGTTCTGATCGGCGTAGCGCCCATTCCCTCGGCGCGCTCGGCGCGGTGGATGAAGGAGCGGCTCTTCGGCACGATCATTCCCGACGCGATCGTCGATCGGCTCGACAAATCGTCGGACGCCAAGCGCGAGGGGATCGCGATCTGCGCCGAGCTGATGCAGGAGCTACTCACCATTCCCGGCATCGCCGGCGCGCACGTGATGGCACCGCAGAACCCTTCCTCCATCCCAGCCGTCATCGCCGAGGCGGGCGTCGCCGGCAAGATGCGGGCCTAGCCACGCTACTTGTAGGGCGTCGCCGTCGCGTGGCCGAGCGCGTTGATGACGACGCGCTCGTTGGGCGCCGCTTTGCCGTTGACGCGGTCGAGGCACCAGTCCGCGAGCATGGTGAACCAGTTCTCGCCCAGGGCGGCCGCGGTACCACCACCCATCGAGTGGCGCTCGCCCTCGTAGATCACGAATTTCTTAGGCGCCGCGATCTTGTCGACGAGCGCGTGCGAGAACTCGACCGGCGACAGTTCGTCGTCCTCGCCCGCCTGGATCAGGACCGGGCATTCGATCTCCTTCGCCTGCGGCAGCAGCGTGAAATTCTTCATGAAGGCATCGAATTTCTTCTCGTCGTCAATCCCGGCCATGTACATGAACCGCATTTTGAAAGACGGCGAGGCCATGTCCATGATGGTGTGGCCGCCGGGCTCGTGGCACACCATGCTGACCGCCGCGCCCTTCAGGCGCCGGCCCAGCGCCGCCGCGTTCTGGAGCGCGAAGTAGCTGCCGAAGCTCACGCCCGTGGTGACAAGGCGGTCGGCGTCGATCGCCGGGTGCTTGGCCAGCCGGTCATAGACCGCGCGCGCGGCGTCCATGTGATTGGTCGCCGTGACGAATATCTCGCTCGCCAGACATTCGCCTTGGCCCGGCCCGTCATAGATGAAGTTCGCCATGCCCCGCTCGAGGAACTTGTCGCCGTACATGGCGGCGAGGATTTCCTTCGATCCGTCCATGCCATCGACCGCAATGACGCAGGGGAATTTCTCGCCGCGCTTGGGCTCGCGCGGCAGGTGCAGATAGCCGGGCAGAATTTTGCCGCGGCCGAATGGGATCTCGATGCGATCGACCGGGTGCGGCGCGTAGTGCGCGAACTTGTCGTAGCAATGGACGGTGCGCGTGTTGTAGCGGATCGAGGTCTCGTTGTTCTCGAAGATCGGCCAACGCGCCGCCGACCACAGCAGCGACGCGATGAAATAGCTTTCTCGTGCGGCGACACGGCGGCCCTGCTGCTCGAAGTTCTCGGCCCAGGCCTCGCGCCGGCGCGCGGCGGCGGCGAGTTCGCGGTGCATGTCGGCGAATTTGCGCACCCGCATGCCGACGCCGCGGAAATCGCCGATCGCGTCCGGCCCGCACGGGTAGAGCGTGTAGCCGAGCCGCGGCTGGTCCCATTCCATGCCGACCGCCTGAATCACGGAATCGATAATCCAGCGCTGATCGTTCCAGCGCTTGACGCGCCGCTCGGTCTTGGCCCGCATCATGGTGTGCCTCCCTTAGATCCTGGTCGAAAGCCAGATCGCGAGTCTCGTGCCCGCCCTGATCGCCGCCGTCAGAAGCTCGTAGCCGGGCGCGTCCTCGGCGCCGGCGGCAAGCGCGGTATCGCGATGCTGCACCTCGTTGCGGCGGAATTCTTCGAGCGCGGCGGCAAGCGCGGGCTCGGACGAGCCGAGCGTTTCGATCTGGCCGCGGTAATGATCGTCGATCACGTCCTCGACCGCGGCGGTACACGCCATGGCGGCGCGCGCGCCCAAAAATGCGGTGGCGGCGCCGAGCGCCCAGCCGCCTACGTGCCAAAGCGGCGACAGCACGGTCGGGCGCACGCGCCGCGCGACGACGAGCGTGTCGAACGCGGCGAGATGGCGGCGCTCTTCGTCGGCCATGCGGGCGATCACGGGCGCGGCCTCTGTGTGGCCGAGCACCGCAAGCTGCCCGTCATAGATGCGCGCCGCGCCATATTCGCCGGCGTGATCGACGCGGATCATGCGGCGTACGATCTCGTCCGCCGGCGGGTCACCGGGAAGACGCGGGATGCCGCTCATGCCGTTCCCTCCGTCACGCACCGGGCAAGCGCCGCGCGCGAAAGCACGGCGAGCGCCACCGAGGCGAAGAAATTATAGCCCGCGAGCGTCACGCCGAAGAGCGACCATTGCGGCGCGTCGCACTGCACTGTCTGTTGGTTCATCAACAACCGGCGCAACTCTTCGATCGTGCGCGCGCTGCCGCCGGTGCCGGTGCAGGCGGTGGGGCCTTGGAACCAGTGCTGCTCGACGCCGACGTGATAGAACGCAAGGACGCTCGAGGCGATGAAGATGAGCATCAGGACCGCGGCGCCCGTCATCGCGTCGCGCCGCGTCGTGTGCGGGGATATGAGCGCCACGGCGAGCGGCAGGCTCGCGTAATAGGGCCAGCGCTCGTAGAGGCAGATCTCGCACGGCGCAAGTCCGCCGGCATACTGGAAGGCGAGCGCGCCACCAAGGACACCGATGATGCCGGCGAGCACGAGGAGGAGAGCGATGCGGGCTCCGCGCGGCGGCATCAGTCGGCGGATCCCGCGCGATGGCGTAAATGTGCCCACACGTACCACGCCGCCGCGGCGAGAATGACGACGATGATTGCGCCGTCGAAGCGGTGAAATATCTCCTTGAGCCGCGGATCCGTGTTCCAGCGATCACCGAGCCGCGCGCCGGCATAGGCGAGGCCATAGCACCACGGCCATGATCCGAGGAACGTGTAGATCTGGAACCGCGCCTGGCCCATGCGCGCGATCCCGGCCGGTAGCGCGATGAAGGTGCGCACCACCGGCAGCAGCCGCGCGAGGAAGATGGCGACGCTGCCCCAGCGCGCGAAGAACCAGTCGGCGAGTGCGAGCTCGCGCCGCCCGATCAGCACGATTGCGCCATAGCGCTCGACCAGCGGCCGCCCGCCGTAGGCACCCACCCAGTAAGCGACGGTCGAGCCGAGATTGCAGCCGAGCGCGCCCGCCGTCGCAACGGCATAGAGATCGAAGCGCCCGGTCGAAACGAGATACCCGGAAAACGGCATGATGATTTCCGACGGCAGTGGGATGCAGGCGGATTCGATCGCCATCAGCAGCACGACGCCGCCATAGCCGGCGCCCGCGATGGTGGCGACGACCGCGCCGGCGATCCAGTCTATCAGGCGGTCGAGCAAGGCACCCCTATGCCGGCCGCGTGCCGATGAGGTTCATGGCCTGCAGCGTCATCACCAACTCGCCCTTCTGGTTGAAGAGCTCGCCGAGCGTGCGGATGAGGCCGCGGCGCGCGCCGCTTTTCGACGGCGTCGCCTCGAGCACGGTGAGCCGCGCGCTGAGCCGGTCGCCCGGGCGCACCGGCTTCAGCCACCTGATCTCGTCAACGCCGGGCGAGGCGATCGAATCCACGTCCTTCAGGTGCCCATCGACCAAAAGCCGCATGAAGAGCGCCACCGTGTGCCAGCCGCTCGCCGCGAGCCCGCCCCAGATCGAGCGCTTCGCCGCCTCGGGATCGGTGTGGAAATATTGCGGATCGTAGCTCTTGGCGAAGGCGATGATCTCGGCCTCGCTCACCTCGCGCGCGCCGAGTTCATAGACATCGCCCGGGTGATAATCCTCGAAGAACCGCGTCGCCATGCACCCTCGCGCCGAAACGCGCGATAACAGCCGAAAGCGCCGCGCGAGGCAAGCGCGATTGCCGCGCCATCGCCGCGCCGCTACAGTCGCGAGGGCCTGGCAGCCCCTGTGGCGGAATGGTAGACGCGGCAGACTCAAAATCTGTTGCTCGCAAGGGCGTGGGGGTTCAAGTCCCTCCAGGGGCACCAAAGGAGACGAGCGCGTTGCGGGTTCTACTCTCATGTTTCGCGCTTCTCACGATGGTCGGCGCCGCGCGCGCGGGCGAGTTGATCGTCGTGAGCGACGGTGCCGCATTCGGCTATGCGCGCGGCACGGTGCTCGAATCGGGCGGGTCCGTGACGGTGCCGGCGGGCCAGCATCTCGCCCTCATCGGCGAAACCGGCGCCGGCCTCACCATCGACGGCCCGTTCGCGGGCAAGCTGCCGGAGGTGCCGGTGGCGGCATCGCCCGAGCAGTCGGTGATCGGCGCGATGAAGCGCATCATCTCGCAGTCGAGTCAGCAGGAGGTCGGAATCGTGCGCGCGGCCGGCATCGCTGACCAGGATCCGCCCGATCCGCACTACGTCATCATCGCCGACAATTCGACGCAATGCGTGGCGCCCGGCCGGCCGGCGGAATTCTGGCGGCCGCCGCCGGCGCACCGCACGGCGCTGTTCGTGACGAACCTGACGAATGGGAAGCGCAGCGAGGTCGATTGGCCCTCGGACAGTGCCTCGCTACCGTGGCCTGCGAGCATCGCCGTCACCGATGGCGAGCATTACGAGGTCGCGACCCAAGGCACGATGGTGAAGGCGCGCATGACGATTCGAGTGGTGCCGTGGGACGCGCCGACGCTCGATGCGGCGCGGCAGTTGGCGGCGCTCGGCTGCGGCCGCCAGGCGCTCGCCGTGCTTCAGGCGATGGGCGCCGCGTCCGGGCATTGATGAACCTTGTGCCTCGCCGGGCGGATTATGGTATGTAACCATTTCGGGTGAGCGCACCAAAGGGGTGTGTTCGAGGGGGACACATGCAGCACGTTCCATCGTGCCGGCAACTGGGCGGATTCGCGCTCGGCGTGGCGCTGCTGGCAGCGCCCGGGCTCGCCGCGGCGCAAGCGCTTTTGCCATCCTATTCGGGCATTTTTCCCGGCACCGGCCTCGTCACGCTTCCGGGCATGACCGAGGCGCAGTCGCAGATGGCGGCATCGATCAACAATGTCTGCCCGAGCATCAACAGCGTTGCGCCGGGCTCCCAACTCGCCAACGCCTGCAACCTAATGACCGGCACGGCGCTGGTGGTGCAGGGGCAGGCAAACCCGCTGAGCCTGCCGACGTTGCCGGGCATCACCACGACGGCGCAATTGAAGGACGCGCTGACCCAGCTCGACGGCGGCGCCGAGACGCTCGTGCCGACGAACCAGCCGTCGCTCCTGCGCAATCTCCAGGGCAACGCGATCGCGTCGCGGCTTTCTGTGCTGCACACGCGCATGCTCGGCGGCGGCGCGGCCGAGAACGATGCGCCGAGCACCATGCTGGCGCTCGGCAACACCGCCATGCAGAGCGACGCGCCGGGCGGCATCCAGGTGGCGCAGGCGGCGCCTAACGAAGTCTCACTGTGGCACGACAAGCTCGGCGTCTACGCCAATGCGATCGGCCAGTTCGGCGACACCTCCACCACCACCAGCCAGAACGGCTATGACTTCTACAATGCCGGGTTCCTTGCCGGTGTCGATTACCAGTTCACGCCGAAGATCACGGCCGGCGTGTCGTTCGGCTACACCTATGCCGACACTTCGTTCGACACCACGCCGCAATCGGCGCCGGGCCAGTACATCCACGGCAATCTGTTCCAGGGCTCGCTTTATTCAAGCTGGTATCCGACGGACCAGCTCTATATCGACGCGGTCGGCTCGGTCGGCGGCGGCGACAACACATCGCGCCGCGTAATAAACGTTGCGCCTTTGACCGGGGTCGCGAACGGCAGCTTCGGCTCCCAGACCTACGGGCTCGCCCTGGGCGGCGGCTACAACATCCCTGTGGGGGCGTTGACTCTGACGCCGACCGCTCGGTTCGAGTACCGGCGCGTCGAGTCCGATGCCTTCACCGAGACCAGCGGCAACGGCCTCGCCCTCGCCTATGGCCACTCGGGGCAGAACGCGGTCCTGAGCTTCTTCGGCGGCCAAGTGCAGTACGCAATTAGCACGAGCTTCGGCGTCGTCGTGCCGACTGGGCGCTTCGAATGGGCGCATCAATACAATACCGGCAACACCGCGCTTACGGTCGCCTACGCCAACGATCCGACCGGCCTGTCGCGCTTTTCGCTGCTTGGCCAGAGGCCGTCGAGCGATTATTATGATCTCGGTGCGGGCCTGGCATTGCAGCTGGAGAACAACTGGTCGGGCTTCGTCAATTACGACGCGATCCTCGGAGTGAACAACACGAGCTTCAACAGCTTCACGGCCGGATTCAGATATACGTTCTAGTTTGTTTGGCTGGTAAGGGTCAGGCGGGGTGAGGAAGGGCGCAGCGCGGCGCGGCATTCGAATTCTGGCGACGCTCGCGGTGCTGTGCGGCGGGGCGGCGGGCGCCGCCGCGCAAGGTGACACCCAGGCGCAGGCGCAGGATGCCGACGATTTTCTGATCGTCGATTGCCTCCTGCCGCCGCAGATCCGGCAGCTCGGGCTCAATCACACGTTCCTGGCGCCGCGCCAGGCCATCCGCACCTCGGCGCATGAATGCGCCTTGCGGGGCGGCGAGTTCACGCGCGGCGACGCGGGCGGGCCGGCCGGGCTCCAGATGTGGCTGCCGGCGGCGCAGAACGGCGATCCCACCGCCGAGACCTATGTCGGCGAGATCTTCGAGCGCGGCCTTGCCGGCCATCCCGACTACGCCGCCGCCGCGGTCTGGTACAAGCGTGCGGCCGACCAGGGCAACGCGCGCGCCGCGATCGCGCTCGGTACGCTCCTCGAGGAGGGGCAGGGCGTCCCGAAGGATCCGCTCGCCGCGGCGAAGCTGTTCCGCCGCGCTGCGGGCCTGCCCGAGGATCTTCCCGGCGACGACAGCGCGCGCGTGCAGCAGCTTTCCTCGCAGCTCGCCGTGGCGCAGGCGGCGAACGCCGCCAAGGGCGCGCAGCTCGTCCAGCAACAGCAGCAGCTGCAAGCGGCGCAGAAGCAGCTCAGTCAGCGCGAGACCGATGTGCAGCGCGACCGCGACCGGCTCGCCGCGCTGCAAAAGAGCCTAGCGCAGGCGCAGCAGGCCGGAAGCCGCGCCGCGCCGGTGCCGGCCGCGGTGGTGCGGGCGCCGAATCCCGCAGACCAGCGCCTCGCGCAGTCGCTTGCCGCGCGCGAGGCCGAGCTCGCGAAGACGCAGGCGCGCGTCAGCCAGCTCCAGGCGCAGATCGAGTTCGCGGCGAAGACGCAGCAATCGGAGCAAAGCTCGCAGTCGGCCGAGCTCGCCCGGCTCGAAAGCGAGCTCAACGGAGCGCGCAGCGCCATCAACGCCAAGCAGGCCGAGGCCGATAAGCTGCGCCGCGACCTCGACGCGGCGCAGCAGAAGACTGCCACGAGCTCGCAGCAAGCGAGCGATCAGGCACAGCAGCTGAAGGACGCATTGGCCGCGCGCGAGCGCGAGCTCGACGGCAGCGTCGCCCAGGCCGACAAGCTGCGCGCCGAGATCGACGCGTTGCAAAAAGCGCAAGGCGCACAGCAGGCCGAGATCGCGGCGAGCACGGCGCAGTCCGACGCGCTCAAGAGTCAGCTTGACGCGGCGCGCCAGAGCCTGACCTCGCAGCAGTCCGAGGCCGACCGCCTGAAGCAGCAACTTGCCGCAGCCCAGCAATCCGGCGCCCAGCGCGAGCAGGGACTCCAAGCCAAGATCGCCGACCTGCAACACGAGATCGACGCCCGCCAGGCCACTATCGCGAGCAAGGATTCCGAGATTTCCCGCCTCAAGCAGCAGGTGGCGGGGCTCGATACCACGCGCAGCATCGAGGCGCCGGGTGTCACGCCGCCGCCCGCGCCGCTGCCGTTCTCGGTGGCGGAATTCGGGCACTATCACGCCCTCGTCATCGGCATCGACAATTACAAGAAGCTGCCGCAGCTCAAGACGCCGATCAACGACGCCAACGCGCTGTCACAGGTGCTGAAGAACGATTACGGCTTCGACGTGGTCACGCTCATCGACGCGACCCGGTACCAGATCCTGAGCGCGCTCAACCAGTTCCGGCTGTCGCTCACCGACAAGGACAATCTCCTCATCTACTATGCCGGGCACGGCCAGCTCGACGAGGTCAACCAGCGCGGCTACTGGCTGCCGATCGATGCCGAGCCCGACAGCCCGGCCGACTGGATCTCGAACGTGCAGATCACCGACATGCTCAACGCGATGTCGGCCCGGCAGATCCTGGTGGTCGCCGATTCGTGCTATTCCGGCACGCTGACCCGCAGCGCCGCCGCCGCGATCGAGAAGACGCAGAGCGATACCGAACGGGTGAAGTGGTACAAGGTGATGATCTCGAAGCCGTCGCGCGTCGCGCTGACGTCGGGCGGGCTCGAGCCGGTGTCGGATTCGGGCGGCGGCGATCATTCGATGTTCGCCAATCTCCTCATCAAGACGCTCAAGGCCAACGAGCAGGTCATGGCGGCGCAGGAGGTCTATGCCAGGATCGAACCGGCGATCGCCACGGCGGGCGACAACACGCACGCCCACCAGGTGCCGGAATACGCGCCGATCAAGATGGCTGGCCACGAAGCCGGCGATTTCATGTTCGTCCGGCACATCGGCGGCTGAGGCCGATCCGCCGCGACGCGCGGCACTTGGAAAAGGAGGAGTGCATGCCCGAAATCATCGTTTATGCTGTCGAGGGTCGCTCGCTCGAGCAGAAGAAGGGATTGGTGAAGGACATCACCAATGCCGTCGTGAAGAATTTCGACGTCGAGGCCGATGCCGTGACGGTGCAGATCGTGCAGGCGCCGAAGACCGACAAGGCCAAGGGCGGCGTCCTGTTCAGCGAACGCCCGCCGGCCAAGCGCTGACGCCGAAGCGCCCTACTGCGCGGCGCCGCGCGCGCCGTCATAGGCGATGCGCCATACCGTGCCGGAGCCGTCGTCGCTGACGAGGAGCGCGCCGTCGGCCGCCACGACCACGCCGACCGGCCGGCCCCAGACCGCGCCGCCGCCGGCGACGAAGCCGGTCATGAAGTCCTGGTAGGCGCCCGTGGGCACGCCGTCTTTCACCGGCACCATCGCGATCTCGTAGCCGGTGCGCTGCGCCCGGTTCCACGAGCCGTGCAGCGCGACGAACGCGTTGCCGCGATAGGGTTCCGGGAACTGCGTCCCGGTGTAAAACGCCATGCCGAGCGGCGCCACGTGCGGCTGAAGCAGCACGTCCGGCACGAGCGCCTTGTCCTTCAACTGCGGCTCTTCGCCCTTGTGGCGCGGGTCCTCAATGCCGCCGGTGTAGAACCACGGCCAGCCGTAGAAGCCGCCGCGAACCACGCGCGTCACGTAATCGGGCGGCAGGTTGTCGCCGAGCTCGTCGCGCTCATTCGCCGTCGTCCACAGCACGTCGCTGCCGGGATAGAACGCAATCGTCACCGGATTGCGGATGCCATAGGCATAGATGTTCATATCGTGGCCATCGGGGTCGTAGTCGAGGATGTCGGCGCGGCGGACTTCCTTCGCCATGCCGATCTCACCGTCATTGTCACCCGATCCGACCGCGAGCATCATGCGTTTGCCATCGGGCGAGAACACGATGTCGCGCGTCCAGTGATGGCCAACCGGCACGTCGGAGACGATCACTTGCGCCGCACCCGAAGCGGCCGTGTCGCCCGCGCGATAGGGATAGCGCAGCACTTGGCCTTCGGTTGCGACATAGACAAAGCGCGGCGCCGGGCCCGGCGGATAAAACGCGATGCCGTAGGGCCGGTAGGCGAGATCGGCGGCAAACACCGTGACCTGCGGCTGACCGCCGCCCGGCGCCGGGCGCAACACGAGGATGCGCTTGGCGCCGCTTTCGGCGAGGAAAATGTCGCCGTTGGGCGCGAGCTTCATCTGCCGCGGCACGTCGAAGCCCGCGGCGTAGGCCATCACGGAAAATCCCGGTGGCAGCTTAAGCGCGGCGCCCGCGGGCCGCGCCACGACGCGCGAGAAATTGCCGGCCGAGCGGGTCGCGTAAGGCGGCGGCAGATCCTGCGGCCGGATGAGGCGCGCAATCCCCGGCGCCTCGGTGGTCCAGTCGCCGAAGGCGGCGGGGCCAGTGCGCATCGCTTCATCGGCGGCGCGTGGCGCGGACACGGCGGTTGCGAGCGCAAGGGCCGCGGCAAGGGTGAGCGAAATCCGCATCCTTTCCTCCGTCTGGCCCCCCGGCGTTCCCTCGGGCAGAATGACACGCACGTCAAATCACGATTGGAGGAACCCGATGGACAAGCCGCCACCGCAACCCGTGGTCGAGCACCGCGGAGCGCCGCGCGTCCAGCGCTTTGACGAGCAGCGCTGGCTCCTCGACAACATTATCCGCGCCAACGGCATCGATTGGGATCAGCCGCGCTCGCTTTATCTC
>Ga0335078_10010760_pt1 | contig 13547 bp, 12 predicted proteins | sample Lox_Sample_32_FD_206711 | JGI IMG/M metagenome (GOLD analysis project Ga0335078, IMG submission 206711) | Soil microbial communities from Loxahatchee National Wildlife Refuge, Florida, United States - Lox_Sample_3.2 | ecosystem: Environmental > Terrestrial > Soil > Wetlands | place: USA...
AGCGACTCGCGAGGGAGTGCAGGGACGTTCGCTGGAGGCGGTCACCACGCAATTGAAGCCTGGGTATCTCCGCAAGAACGGCCCACCGTATAGCGGCAACGCGGTGGTGAAGGAGTTCTTCGATCTATCGAACGAACGGAATGGCGATACGTGGTTCGTAGTTACCACGATTGTGGAAGATCCCACTTACCTGTCAGAGCCGTTCGTTACCAGCACGAACTTCAAGAAGGAAGCAGACGGTTCGAAGTGGCACCCGACGGAGTGTTCGGCGCGGTGAGCTCAACGGCGGAGGCGGCGGTTCGGACTGCCGCTTTGTAGGCTAGTGTTCCGCCCCTGACAGCACACCCACCGCTCCCTCTGGTCGCGGCTCAGTAACGCGCCTCATACCGAGCCGCGACCAAAAAGAGCGGTGGGGGTACGCATCGCCGATTGCGGCACAGATCAAAAGTCTGGATCAGGCTTGCGCGGCCGCGCTTCGGCTCACGGCATCGCGGAACTGAGCCGTGTCGGTGTACTGCTGGAACCTGGTGATCTTACCGTCGCGGAACCTGAAGACGTGGACGCACTGCGCATCCACTCGGCCGCCCGTAGCCTTGAATGTTCCCCGATAGCGTCCGAAGGCGATCACGGTGTCGCCGGAGCCTAGAATCTCTTCCGGAACCACCGCGAACGTGGCCCACTCGGCGCCGAGCCGCATGAAAACCCCTTCCAATATGGCCTGCGGGCCGATGTACGGATTCTTGTCGGCGTAGATAAAATTCTCCGCTTCGTTCCACTCAATTTGCGGATCCATTCCAGCCAGCACGGCTGGGACATCTCCACGCGCGAAGGCTTCATACATGGACCTGACTCGATCGGCGTTGTCTTGTGGCATCTCGTTTTTCCTCCCAGGTTGGACTCTGTCATTAGAACAGAATTAGGGAGCGTGCGGCGAGAGATTTTTCGCCAATGGTATCCTCACCACAGGGCATGAATTACCGCAAACTTTTCTGGGCGGTGGCGAGTCTGGTGGGGTGCTTCAGCGCGGCATTTGCGTTCAATCTGCCCTTTCGCGAATACCCCGGCCAGGAGTACAGCAACTTCCCGCTGCCGCCGGACTATCAAGAGAAAACGGAGTTCGTCTTCGCCCGCCTGATGTACCCGGATGGTTTCGGCAGGTTCTTCGGTTTCCGGCGATCGATGGACTGGCGCCAGGGCTATACAAACTGGACCAACGACTATCCGCGCGCCGACCGGCACCTGGTGGTCGCGATCAAGCGCCTGACTCGCATACATGTCCGCTCGGTGGAACAACCGGTGAATCTGGATGACGGCGACGATGTGTTCGACTGGCCATTTCTCTATGCCGGCCGGGCCAGCGCCTGGCGCTTGACCGATGCGCAGATCATCAAGCTGCGCGAATACCTGGCCCGCGGCGGCTTTCTGATCTGCGATGACATTTGGGGAGACAGCGAATGGGAGAGCTTCATGGAGACCATGGAGCGCGTGCTGCCGAACCGCCCAGTGGTTGACCTGGAAAACAACGACGCGGCATTTCACACCGTGTACGACCTGGACCATCGGTATCAGATATCCGGGCAGTGGTCGCTGCGCTCCGGCATTCCATATTTGAATGGCGGAGTGATCCCGCACTGGCGCGGGATCTACGACGAGCGGAAGCGCCTCAATGTCGCCGTCTGGGTGAACAACGATACCGGTGACTCATGGGAGTGGGCCGATGCGCCGGAGTATCCAGAGCGATATTCGGCATTAGGGATTCGGGTGGTGCTGAACCACATCGTGTATGCGATGACGCATTGATCGAGGTGATCCTCAATCTAAGTGCTGTTTGGCACAGCAGTTTATAGAGCCACTCGGTTTGAGGGTCCAGGTGGGGCCAGCCCTTCGGGGCTGCCGCCGCGCTTCGGCGCGGCGCGCCGGGCAGATGCCCGGCGGCAGGCCGGAAGGCCTGACCCCACTTGGATTCGCATCTCCATCGGTGCCCTGCAGGATCATGGGCACGCCTTGACACTCGCGGCTCGGTAACAAGCACAGTCACAGACCGTTCCATGCGGCAGGAGCGGTGCTCAGGGCGTCACACGCCGGCTATCCTTTTACTGGCATCGATCCTGCCGTAGATCGCCGCGCCCACTACGCACATTGCCGACGCCACCAGGAACGGAACGTTCCATCCGAAGCCGGTAACCAAATACGCCAGTACGGCCGGAGAAATGGCGCTGCCGATGTTGCCCACTGAGTTCATGAGCGCGGCGGCGGAACCGGCAAAATCACCGGCGATGTCCAAAGGAATCGCCCAGGAGACACCCACCGTCAGCTCCAACCCGCCGAACGCCAGACAACTGAAGGCCACGCAAGTCTTGGGATCGTGGGTAAGTGTCGCGGGAATGATGCCGGCCGCGGCGATCAAAAATCCTGCCATGCCAACCAGACGGCGCGAACGCGTCACACTGCGTCCGCGGCGAAGCAGGCCATCCGAGATCCAGCCGCCCGCCAAGTCGCCCACCACACCGGCTAACAGCGGCAGGCTGGCGTAGACGCCCATTTGCTTCAAGGTGAATCCGCGAAAATCTTTCAGGTAAGTGGGAAACCAATCCAGGTACACAGCCAGCGCATATTGATAGCAGAAGTACATCGCGCAGAGCGCCCACAGCGTGGGGCTCGACAAAATGCGCCGCCACGGAACCGCTGTGCCGAGGCGTTTGCGCGGACCGCCGCTCGCGGAATGAATCAATTCACGCTCAGCGAAGTTGACGCCGTGGTGTTCTTCGGGTGTATCGCGGTAATAGAGAAACCAAAAAGCCGCCCAAACCAGCCCCAGCGCGCCGAAAACGAAAAACGGAGTCCGCCAGCCGTAGCGCAGAATCAGGAAGACCACCAGCGGCGGCGTCAGAGCGGCGCCCAAGCGCGAGCCGGCATGCGTGATGCCCTGCGCGAATCCACGCTCGCCGGGCAACATCCAGCGCGAGAGCGATCGCGTGGCGATGGGGAACGCGCCCGCTTCTCCCACGCCAAAGACGGCGCGGATCGTGATCATCGAAGCAGCGCCCCACGCGACCGCCGTCAATGACGTGAACAGACTCCACCAGGTGACGATCAGCGTGAGAGCGCGGCGCGGGCCGATGCGGTCGCCGAGCCAGCCGCCGGGAATCTGAAATAGCGTATAGGCCCAACGGAAGCTGGAAAGAATCCAGCCCATGGTGATCAGCGAAAAACCGAACTCCTTTTGAATGGAAGGGACCGCTGAGCTGATGGCGGTGCGGTCCATGTACGTAATCATGTAGACCGCCACCGTCAGCCCCAGCACCACGTGCCGGACGCGTGTTGCGTGCTGAGTGGCTTGTCTAAGCGCTGTGGACGGCTGCATCGGCGCGAGACTCCTGAGCAACTTGGGTCAGGTACGCGAGAGCTGCCATAACGCCTCCAGTGGAGTGGGGAACGCCAGCCACGGCCAGGCCCATCTCCACGCCGCTCAGTGCGCCGGCGAGCATGAGGTCGTTGAAATCGCCGAGGTGCCCGATGCGGAAGACTTTGCCTGCCAGCCTTCCGAGACCGTTGCCCAGCGACATGTTGAAGTTCTCCAGAATCACTTTGCGCAACTCGTCGGCATTCGATCCCGCCGGCACCATGACGGAGGTGGAAGACCCGCTGTACTCGGCGGGATTTAAGCAGAGCACTTCCAACCCCCAGGCACGAACTGCGCGGCGCGTGGCTTCCCCATGGCGGGCATGGCGGGCGATGACGTTGTCCAAGCCTTCCTCGTGCAGCATGGCGAGCGATTCGCGCAGGCCGTAGAGCAGATTGGTGGCGGGCGTGTAGGGGAAGAAGCCATTCTGATTGTTGGTCAGCATGGCCTGCCAATCCCAATAGGATTTCAGCATACGCGCCGTCTTAGCCGCCGCCAGAGCCTTCTCGCTGATCGCGTTAAAGCTCAATCCCGGCGGCAGCATGAGCCCTTTCTGCGAACCGGCGACGGTGACATCGATGCCCCACTCATCGTGCCGGTAATCGATGGAGGCTAGCGAAGAGATCGAATCGACCATGAGCAGGGCGGGATGACCGGCGCGGTCCATCGCCTTGCGGATCGCCGCGACACTGCTGGCAACGCCGGTGGAAGTTTCGTTGTGGACCACGCCCACGGCCTTGATCTTGTGGCTACGGTCTTCCGACAGGATGGCCTCCGCGGCTGCGGCATCGGCGCCGTGCCTCCAGTCGCCCTCCACGAAATGCACGTCGAATCCCAGGTCTTTGGCCATGTTCTTCCAGAGCGTGGCGAATTGGCCGGTCTCGAACATCAAGAGTTTGTCGCCGGGAGACAGTGTGTTCACCAGCGCTGCTTCCCACGCGCCGCTTCCGGAAGTGGGAAAGATTACGACCTTTCCCTTAGTCTTGAAAATCGGCTTTAAGGCTTCGAGAAGCTCCAGGCCAATGGCCGCAAAATCCGGCCCGCGATGGTCGATGGTGGGACGGGCCATCGCCCGCAAAACGCGCTCCGGTACGTTAGTGGGACCGGGGATCTGGAGGAAGTGACGACCGCTTCGATAGGACATTTGATCATGATATACCACTGTGGCACGGGGCCATGGCCTGCGGCACCGCTCACTTCGTAGGAACCTTTGAGCCCCGTCATGTCTACCACGATTTGTCTCTCGAAGCGCGATAGCAGTGTTGCCAGTACCTGCATGGACATCTGTTTGTCGATTATGTGCCCGCGGAAAGCCGTGTCGCCGCCTGCACCCGGCGCGGCAATATGCGAAACCTCGCGGACTTTGGGTCCGTTCTTTCCTGCGATCGCGCGGCAATGCCAGACATCGTGCGCAACGGCAGCCGTTCGTTGCCTCAGCCCGCATCGCTTGGATATACTCAAGGCCGACTCTGGGAGGTTGCCGTTGCCGAACCGAATTGCGATGGCCATCGCGGTGGTTTGTTGCGCTGCGTTTCCGGCTGCGGCCCAGAACCCCGACCTCTCCGGTGTCTGGCAGATCAACCTTCCGGTGTTCCTGAAAGGTGGCATTGTCCCCGCCGATCAACCTGCTCCCCCGAAAGCAGCGCCCCGGCCGGCTCGCGCCCCGAACGATCCGCCCTACCAGGCCTGGGCCGCCGAGAAAGTGAAGGAGCGGCGCGAGAACAAGCTCAAAGACGACCCGGATGCGCGTTGCCTCATGCCCGGCATTCCCCGCATCGTGAATATGCCCATGCCGATGCAGATCATTCAGACGCCGCAAGAGGTAGCCATCCTCTATGAGGCGTTTCACTCCTTTCGGGTGATTCCTACGGATGGGCGCGGCCACATAGACAAGAAGCAGCTGGCGTCCGACGGCCTGTATCTGGGTGACTCGGTGGGTCATTGGGAAGATGACACGCTGGTGGTCGATGTGACCAACTTTAACGACGTGACGTGGCTCGATAACGCAGGCGGTATCCACAGCGACGCGTTGCACGTGACGGAACGCTACCGCCGGCCCGATCACGAAACGCTCACATACCAGGCTACGTTGGAAGATCCCAAGGTATTCACGAAACCCTGGACGGTCAACTGGACCCTCAAGCTGCGCCCCGGCGAGCGGCTCATGGAGTACGAGTGCCTGGAGAACAATCAGGACCCGGCGCGGCTTGTCGGCAAGTGAGAAGGAGAATCGTGAAGCTCAACTGCCTCGGCGTTTGTCTGGCGGCAACGGTGCTGATCACGGCCGAACCCGCCTCGGCTCATCACTCCTTCCAGGCTGAGTTCGATGCCAACCAGCCAATCACGCTGAAGGGTATCGTCAGCAAGGTCGATTGGAGAAACCCGCATAGCTACATCTTTCTCGACGTCAAAGGTGAGAACGGCAAAGTGGTGAACTGGCAGTGCGAGGGTTTCCCGCCCAACATGCTGATCCGGCAGGGATGGAACCGGGATATGCTCAAGGCCGGCGATGCCGTCAGCATTTCGGGCTATCGCGCCAAAGACGGGTCCAACGTGATCAATTCGCGTGAAGTTACTTTCCCGGATGGGACCAAGAGGTACGGAGGGCCACCCGCCGATTAGTTTCTGGCCACCGCTCCCTGTGGTCGCGGCTCGGTAACGCGCCGCACCGTCAATCCACGCGCCTTTCGAATTGCACCAGTGCCCTTACCGAGCCGCGACCAAAGGGAGCGGTGGCGCGGCCGAGGACGGTAGAATAACGAAGATGACCGACAAATACTATCGAGAGAATCAGTGGTGGGTGAGCCCCTATAACTACGCCCCCGAAGTGCGTGCGAAGTTCGATCTCCCCGAACGGGTCAGCATACACGACGCTACTCTGCGCGACGGCGAACAGACGCCCGGCGTGGTGATGACGGTCGCCGACAAGATAGCGATCGCCGAGAAACTCGACGAGATCGGCGTGGAGCGCATCGAAGCCGGCATGCCGGCCGTGTCCGACCAGGATTTCGAAGCCATTAAGCAGATCTCCCGCTTGGGATTGAAGTCAAAGATCTATACCTTCGCCCGCGCCATGACCGCCGACATCGACAAGGCCCTGGAGTGCGGCTGCCACGGCGTGATCATCGAAGTCCCGATTGGTTACCCGAAGCTGAAATACCAGTTCAAGTGGACGTGGGAAGACGTTCTGCGAAAGAGCGTCCCGGTCATCAACCATGCGAAGTCGCGGGGTCTGCATGTGGTCTTCTTCCCGTACGACACTACACGCGCGCGCCAGGAAGATCTGGAGAATCTGCTCACCCGAATCATGCTGGATGCGCCGCCGGATTCGGTGGGCGTGGTGGATACCATGGGCTGCGTGCTGCCGGAAGCTATCAAGCACATGGTTCGGCTGGTGAAGGGGTGGACGAAGCTGCCTGTGGAAGTTCATACTCACAATGATTTCGGCTTGGGCGTGGCCACTGAGCTGGCCGGGGTGGAGGCCGGCGCTGAAGTCGTTCACAGTTGCGCTAACGGTTTGGGCGAGCGTACGGGCAATGCCGCGTTGGAGGAATTGATTGTCGCGCTGCACGTCCTCTACGGCTATGAGACGCAATACAACCTGGGCAAGCTGCCCGAGTTGGGCGCACTCGTCAGCCGTATCAGCAAGTTCAGCATCGCGGTCAACAAACCCATCCTGGGCGAGCGAAATTTTACGCGCGAATCGGGGATTGGGGTGGACCTGGTGATCAAAGAACCGCTGGCGATGTTCGGAACGCATCCCGCGCTCACCGGTCGCGTGGGCGATGTGGTGCTGGGGAAGAAAAGCGGCAAAGCTTCCATCACTTATCATTTGGAGCTGCTGGGAATCGCTGCCGATGACGATACCGTTTCCGAGATCCTAAAGCGCGTTAAGGATAAGGGCATCGAGAAGCGCGGCTTGCTCACGGCGGTGGAGTTTCAGGAGATCGTCCAAGCCGTGATGGGCGGCGCAGCGGTGCAGCCCGTCCGCGTTTAGTCTCAAACCGCCCAGGAGGAATCGGGTCCGGCGGGAAGCGTGTGACCGTCCTCTGTCCGGCGCATCAGCGACAACCGGAAGCCATCCACCAGCGCCAGCCAAGTCGCCTCGATCAAATCGCTCGAGACTCCCTGCGTCACCCAGTGCAGGTCAGATTCGGTCCATTCCAGCGAGACTCGTACGCGCACGGACGTGCCCTGGGAGAAGTCGAGGATCTGCACGCGGTAATCCGTCACCTTCAAATTGACGATTTCGGGATACAGCGCAAACAGGCATTGCCGCAGAGACCGCTCGAGGGCATTCACCGCGCCATCGCCATCCTCAGTCTCGGTGCGGACCGTGTCTCCCACACGCACGGTCGCTGTGGACGTGCTCACCGGCGCGGCATAGAGGGCGGAATGGCTGGTCAACTCGTACCGCTCGGCCACGAAAGGCCGCAGGTCCGGGTGGAGCGCCTCGCGTACCAATAGCTCCAGGGTGCCATCTGCTGTCCGCAGCTCATAGCCATCCGCTTCCAGGAATTCGATCCGGCTCTGCAGGTCGCGCCGTGCCGTATCGCTTAACTCGGCAGCGAGCCTCGGCTCCGCGCCGTCCAATAACGACACCTCGGCAATAGGAGCCTGCGGCAGGCCCGCTCGGCCGCGGCGCTCGAGGGCGTCCCGGCCGGCTTCGGCCACCAGGCGCGCCACTCGCGTAATTTCCGCCAAGTGCTCCTCTCCGATGACGTTGTACCCCAGCTTGCGTTCGAGATTCGAGATGATGGAACAGAGATTCGCCAACCCGCGGCGCTCGCCGTACGCATTGACTGACCCTTCCACGTGCGTGAAGCCCTGCTCCACCGCCTCCAGCGTGTTCGCCAGGGCCAGATCGGAATCATCGTGCGCGCAGATTCCCAGAACCCCCACGATTCGTTTCCGCACCTCGGCGCAGGTTTCGCGCACCAGCTCGGGCATCCCGCTGCCTGTGGAATCGCGCAGACAGAGCACGTCGGCCCCCGCGGTTTTGGCGGCTTCGAGCGTGTGCCACGCGAACATGGGCTCCCGGCAATAACACTGAAAGAAGTCTTCATCGCGGAAGATCACTTCCAAGCCATGAGTCTTCAGGAAGCGCACCGTCTCGCCGATCCGCCGGCAGTAATCCTCGTAGCAGCCCGCGCCGACCTGCCAGCAAGACGCCGACACGATGGCCGCGGTTGCTCCCGAGTCGACCACCGCTTGAATCTCCTCGTCGCGCTCGGCCGCGTCCCTAACGGCTTCCAGCCGCACCGAAGCCGCCAGGCGGAGATGAGCCGGATGAAACTCCGTACGGGCATAGCCGAAGAACTTGCGGACGCTGGCGCTTGCGCCCGGACAGCCCATTTCGGCGTAATCGATTCCTAAGCGGTCGAGTTCCTGCACAATCGCCAGCCGGTCGGCCAGACTGAAAGAAAGGCTGGCTCGCCCGGGGTTGTGCCCGAACGTGTTATCGAGTGTGAATACTCTCATTGCCCACCTCCGCGTTTTCCCGGATTGCCTGGCGACCCCGCGCCAGCGCGGCCAAATCGATCTCCAACCATCGCTGGCTATGAACCAGCCGCCGCAGCACTTCGATCACCTCATGCTCAAACGGCACATGCGCCCGCTCCAGCAGCGCGCCCAGCATCACCATGTTGGTGGCCTTCGCGCCGCCCAGTTCGTCGGCAAGATGCGTGAAGGGCACCGCCACCAGGTCCACGTCCGCGCGCCCGCAGTCTTCCGGACACGCCGTGCCGTTGTAAAGCACCAGCCCGTGCGGTTCCACGGTGGGCAAGAACTTGCGCAGCGAAGGCTCGTTGAAAGCCAGCAGCACGTTGGGTCGCGATACGAGCGGCGACGCGATGGGCCGGCTGGCGATGCGCACGTGGCAATTGGAAGTGCCCGAACGCATCTCGGGGCCGTATGACGGCAGCCAGGATACGTGCCAGCCGCCAACCAAGCCCGCTTCCGCCAGCACCTCTCCCAGCAGCAAAACGCCTTGGCCGCCGAAGCCCGCGACCTTGATCGCCAGATCGAGCGGCTGGCGGTTGGCAGCGCTCCCGGGCTCTTCGTCGCCATCGCGCGCCAGGCCTAGGATTTCGGGGAGCCGCTCCAGGTCGGGAACCGCAGCGGGGGCGGGGCGAGACCCCGCCTCCTTGGTGCGGTCGCGGTACACCCCGAGGGGGAAATGTTTTACAAGCTCCTCATCCACCCAGTGTTGCGCCACCACCGGGTCCATTTTCCAAATGGTGGGACACGGCGAAAGAACCTCGATCATGGAAAAGCCCAGGCCGCGCTTCTGCGACTCCAGCGCTTTGCGCACGGCCCGCGCGGCGCTCATGATCTGCTTGTTGTTGCCCAGCGCCACGCGCTCCAGGTAGACCGGCGCTTCCAGCGTCGCCAGCAGCTCGCACACCTTAATGGGATAGCCTTCGTTCCACGGGTTGCGGCCGAAAGGTGTGGTGGTGCTCTTCATGCCAACAAGTGTCGTAGGCGCCATCTGCCCGCCGGTCATGCCATAAATCGCATTGTTGACGAAGATGAAGGTGATGTTCTCACCGCGGTTGGCGGCGTGCACAATCTCCGCCGTGCCGATGGCGGCCAAATCTCCATCGCCCTGGTAGCTCACCACCATGCTGTCGGGATGCGCCCGCCGCGCTCCCGTAGCCACTGCCGGTGCACGGCCGTGCGCGGCCTGGATGTTGCCCACATCGAAGTAGTAATACGCAAATACCGAGCAGCCCACCGGGCTAATCAAAATCGTCCGGTCCTGGATTCCCAGTTCGTCGATGGCATGCGCCAGCAGCTTGTGCACGATTCCATGGCCGCAGCCCGGGCAGTAGTGCGTCTGGTGCTGCAGCTCCGACTTGCGTTCGTACCGGTCATAAAAGCAGTGCGCCTTCTCGTGCAGAATCGCAAATTCAGGCATGCATCACCTCCTGCCGCAGAACCAGCCCGCGTGCAAATCGTAAGACTTCCTCGGTTGAGGGCACGTTGCCGCCCACGCGGCTGTAGAATTCCACTGGCCGTCGTCCTTCGAGGGCCAGCCGCACATCGTCCACTAGTTGGCCTGTGCTCAGCTCTACCACCGCGAAGGAGGACGCGTGTTGTGCCAGCCGCTGGAGTTCCGCGGAAGGGAATGGGTACAGTGTGATCGGCCGCAGCAGACCCAGCCGCATGCCCTCGGCCCGCCCGGCTTCCACGGCTTCTTTCAGAACGCGCGCCACGATCCCGTAGCCCACCAGGACGATGTCCGCATCCTCAGTCTGCTGGCATTCGAAGCGCACCTCCTGCTGGGCACGCTGGTATTTGGCTTCCAGTTTCATCACGTGCTGCTCCAGCACGTCGGGTTCGAGATAGATCGAGCAGGCCAGGTTGGATCGGCCTTCGGCCGTTCCGGTAACCGCCCAAGCAGGCGTTGCCGGCGCTACCGCCTGGTCCGGAAAAGCGACCGGCTCCATCATCTGCCCGATGTACCCGTCCGCCAGCACCACCACCGGATTGCGGTACCGGTCGGCCAGTTCAAACGCGAGTAGCGTGAGGTCGCACATCTCCTGTACCGAATCGGGAGCCAGCACCAAGGTCCGGTAGTTGCCATGGCCGCCGCCTTTCACCACCTGGTGGTAGTCGCCCTGTTCGGGAGCGATGTTGCCGAGCCCCGGACCGCCGCGCACGATGTCGGCCACCACGCAGGGAAGCTCCGCGCCTGCCAGGTAGCTGAAGCCTTCCTGCATCAGGCTGATGCCCGGGCCGCTCGAGCCGGTCATGGCCCTTACTCCTGCCGCCGCAGCTCCGTAGATCATGTTGATGGCAGCGACTTCGCTCTCGGCCTGGAGAAACACGCCTCCCGCCTGCGGCATATAGAGCGCTGCCGCCTCGGCGATTTCGCTGGCCGGCGTAATGGGATAGCCGTAAAATGCGCGGCAGCCGCCCAGAATGGCAGCCTTTACGATGGCCTCATTGCCCTTGATCAATTGTTTGCGCATGACGGCTCTCCCTCAAGCGGCTTTGACCACACGCCACACCACGATGGCGCCGGGCTCCGGACAGGCAAAGAAGCAGATGCCGCAGCCGGTGCAGCCCTCGCCCAAATAGGTAGCCGGATGATACCCGTACCGGTTTAAGAACGGGGCCAGTTGCAGAACCTTCGGCGGGCAGGCCTCTACGCATAGCCCACAGCCCTTGCACTCTTCTGTGTTCAGATCCAAGCGTCCACGATCGCTGGCTTTCATCGCACGCCCCCCTGCTACCACCGCTCCCTTTGGTCGCGGCTTTGAAACGCGCCTCATACCGAGCCGCGACCAAAGGGAGCGGTGGGACGTTACAGCGTCAACGAATACTCGGCCTCTTCCAGGTCTTCCCAAACGGGCCGAAAACCGAATTTGAGCAACCCCTGCCGCGCCCCTTTGTTATGGGTATCGATGAAGACGGCGACACGGCGATAGCCGGCGGCCTGCGCTGCTTCCACGGCGGCCCGCGTCAATGCAGTGGCCAGCCCCTGGCGGCGGAAATCCTGGTGGACGAAGCACATCAATTCTGCTGCGTCATCGTCCTCCGCAAAGAGCGCGAGGTGGCCGGCCAGTTTCCCATCTACGAAGCCAACCAGGTTGATGGCTTCCCGTATGCCGGCCAACCATTCGTGCCGCAAAGCCAGATCTCGTGGCGGCAATCCCAGGGCTTCGCCGAGGGGCGCGATCGTATCGTACATCGCTTCGAGCAGCGGCCGGTCCTCATCCCGCAGCCACCGCACCATCACGTCACGACCAACTAGAACGGGCATACGAACCTCCCTATGCCAAAACCAAACCAGGCTTGCGGTCCAGGTAGTGAACCTTGGCCGCGAAATCGTACAACTCATCGCGGAACTTGGGATGCGCAATGGCGATCAGCGCCTCAGCGCGTTGCCGCAGCGTCTTGCCATGCAGATAGGCGATCCCGTATTCCGTCACCACATAGTGCACATCGGCGCGCGTGGTCACCACGCCTGATCCCGGGTCCAACATGGGCACGATGCGCGAAATGGTATTGCCTTTGGCGGTTGAAGGCAGCGCGATGATGGGTTTGCCACGCTTGCTGCGCGCCGCGCCGCGTATGAAATCCAATTGCCCGCCAAATCCGCTGTAGGGCTTGGTGCCGATGGAATCCGAGCAGACCTGGCCCGTCAGATCGACTTGAATCGCCGAGTTCAGCGCCACCATATCGTCGTTCTGCGCGATGATGAACGGGTCATTGATGTACTGGATCGGATGGAATTCGAACATCGGGTTTTGGTCCACGAAGCGGAACAGATTCTCCGTGCCCAACACAAACCCGGCCACGATCTTGCCGCGGTGCAGCGTCTTCCGCTCGCCATTGATGACGCCGGCTTCAATCAGCGGGATCACTCCATCCGAGCACATCTCGGTATGGATACCCAAGTCTCTCTTGTCACGCAGGCAAGCCAGCACGGCGTCGGGAATGCCGCCGATCCCCAGTTGGAGCGTGGCGCCATCGGGAATCAATCGCTCGATATTCTCGCCGATCCGCCGATGCAGCTCCGTAAACGGTTCAGGTCGCAATTCCAGAAGCGGCCGGTCCGTCTCCACGATGGCGGTCACCCGGCTCACATGCAAGAAAGCGTCGCCCATGGTGCGCGGCATCTGCCGGTTCACTTCGGCAATCACGTGTGTGGCCGAGCGGGCAGCATTGAGCGTGCAATCCACCCCCACTCCCATGCTGAGGAAGCCGTACTCATCGGGCGGCGAGACCTGCATCAAGACTACGTCCAGCGGCAGTTCGCCCGTCAAGAACAGCTTCTCGATTTCTCCAAGCATGATGGGCGTATAATCGGCGCGTCCCGCCGCCACCGCATCGCGCACATTCGCTCCCAGAAAAAGTCCGTTGTGGCGGAAATGGCCGTCGTATTGCGGCAAGGTGTAATCGGCCTTGCCGAAGGTGAGCAGATGAATGATCTCGACATCCGATAGAGAAGCTGCTCGCTCCAGCAGCGCCTCAGTCAGCACGGCCGGTGTCGCGCAGCCGGGATGCACATAGACGCGATCCCCGGATCGAATCACCCCTACGGCCCTCTCCGCGCTCGTCAACTTCTGGCGGTACAATTCAGACCAGTTCATGAAACTCAACACCTCCCAGCGGTGGGTCTCACTCCGCCCCT
>Ga0335078_10010761_pt1 | contig 13545 bp, 30 predicted proteins | sample Lox_Sample_32_FD_206711 | JGI IMG/M metagenome (GOLD analysis project Ga0335078, IMG submission 206711) | Soil microbial communities from Loxahatchee National Wildlife Refuge, Florida, United States - Lox_Sample_3.2 | ecosystem: Environmental > Terrestrial > Soil > Wetlands | place: USA...
CAACAGTCCTTCGAGGGTGTCACGCCAGCATCGCTGTCTATCTCGATTACGGCAGGATCTACCTATTTGCTAGGCCCGTTCTCTCCAACCAGGCACAATGACGGATCGAACCTAGTGCATATCAACCGGTCAACGTCCGTGACTACGGACAGCGTTGGGTTGTACCTGGCTGCCGGTTCTGTCACCTAATCAACCAACCCCCTAGAACACACAAACGCCACCGACCTTCGCGGGCCAGTGGCGTTTTGTGCTGCCCGGGGTTCTTATACCGAGCAACCCCCGTTGATGTGGAGGGTTCCTATATCGGCGGGGGTCAGGGTGTACCCCGTGTGCGAGAGCCCTAGGGCTTCTCTGCGCGTCCAGATGATGATTTGGTCCCGCAAGTCTAACAGGCTGGTTCCCGTGACGATCTCGGCACTGTCATCCCTTCGGGCGTGGCAAAGATCGTTTTCCGGTCCTCTCCACGCCTGCCAGTCTGGAAACTCAGCTTCGATATCTTGCAGGCTTTTTGGATCTTGCATCTCCGCTCACTCCGGGTGATCTTGGTGTAGAGGGTCGGATCTCAGGCTAACCACACACGGGCGGGAGGGTCAACGGACCGTGGGAGCTACAGTGCCTCGCTACGGCCGATAGTTCTATGTTCTATCAAGGAATCTGGACGGAACCCCTCGCCCGTGGGTCATCGCAAGGGACCACCCGGGAAGCTCGCTCAGGATGCGTAGCACGAAGGGTCTTGACAAGATCACGGTGGCGGTTGCTAGTGTCGGTTCCACCTCCAAGCCTTGTCCCGGGAGCGAAGGGGTTGCAGGTACCGAGGCCACCTGCCGAGCGGGAGTGACCTTCGGTTGGCGTGGATAGGTCCGCTACCCTTTAGGGGCAGGGCTTGGAGGCTTAGACTTCGATCTTGAAGCCTTCCCGCGCACGGGGTAGGGCACCGTTGCTAGTTGTGCCCTGTAGCGAGTCCCAGGGCACCTCTCAGGCTAGTTGATCATGTCCTGTTTATAGGAGTACACGGGTGGGGGGTCGGACCCGTTAGCGTGGCTCTCAGAGCCGTACAGAGGCACTTGCCTGTTGACCTGCGAAGACCCTCCGAGGCCACGTTCCGGATGAGTTAGGCTCCCTGGGCTCTTGTCAGCGGTAATCGTGCCCCGGAGGGTTGCTAGGAAGCGTACCAGGGCCAGAAACACAAAAAGGCCCCAACCGGGCGGTTACCCGGTCAGGGCCTCTTGTTTGTGATCTTGCTAGTTGCTCCCTGTACCCGCCTTGGGATCTTGACGGACAATGAGCTTGGCGTCCTTACGTCGTATCGGGTGCCCTGCCCGTGCAGCTTCGGCCCGAACCCGGTTCTGCCGTCTCACCCGGTCATACCGGATCAACGCAGCCAGGCCACCGAAGATCACCACGATAGCCCAGAGGTGCAGGAACACGAACGCAAGCACCACCAAGGCCACGTAGCCCGCAGTGATCAAACCCTTCTTGATCATCTTGTCTCACCTCCCTCTCCGGGCTCAAGCCTACCAAACTCGGGCACTCCGTCATGTTCGATCAAGTGCCTGTCGTCTTCGGCACCTTTCATAGCGTCCCCAAGCCTGGCCTCAAGAATGCCTATGAGTCTTCGGCTTTCAGGGAAAACGTTGCCTTCATGCTCTTCTAGTACCGAAAGAAGAGCATAAGCTACCGAGATAGCTCCTTCTGCGACTTGCCGGGCTTTCTCTAGCCGGTATAGCAAGTCGCTAGTGTCGCTTGTGTGCTTGTCCTTTCTCTTCATGACGCCTGAATCCCTGCCGCTTCGCAGTAAGCTTCGTAATCCTCCAAGGGTCCGGGAAACCTAGCCTTTCGCGTACCCGGGCGCGAGGGAAGCTGAGGCTCCGGGTTACGTAGCCTAAGCCAGAACTTACGGAACGCTTCGTCAATGTCAGCCCTGAATTGAAGAGCGCTTTGAAGGTCCCGCTGTTCCTTGGCGAAACTTGCTTCTTGCAGCGCACGCCTAAAATCGCGCGCAGGGTCGTCTGTGTCCTCACACATGTTCTACCTCTATTTCTTCGTCCGCTCCGCAGTCATCACACACGGTATCGTCAGCCGCGATGTGCCCGGTTTTACATGCCGGGCACAATCGGCAGAGTGGCAACCCCATCTGTGCGAATTCTGGATCTTCACAGATGTAGCAACCCTGACGGTAAACGACAGGCGTTGAAGTGAAGTCATCCATGAGAAGGGCATAGGCGGGATCTTCTGGCTGTGTGACAGTGTGGCCTTTCTCGTCAAAGGTCACTATCCACCTAGCCTTGCTCATATTTGCCTCCAAGCTTTGCCGTAGGGCTTGAGTAGCGCGCGGGTGACGTGCCTACGCACAACCCGCTTGGTCAGATGCCTTGGATAAGCACTGCCTGACTTGATATCCCGGTCTAGCGCTTGAGCGTCACCTATGGCGCGCTGTGTCTTATAGAGGATGCGTCGCACCTCTTCTACGGTCATTGCTTCCACCACCTAAAGGTGTTGACCCCCTTCTCTACGTAACCCGTGCCGGGCACGCAGGTGAGCGGAGCTACGATCCTGTGCCCGCTAGCCCGGAAGCGCACGGTTACCCATGCGATCCCGTGGTAGTAGGTAATCCGCACATCCATCTACGCTGCCACCTCTTCCGGAGTGACGCTCTCGGCCGCAGTAGGATAAGGCGAACCATGGCACACCGGATGACCTTCGTCATCAAAGCGGTGGCCAACGGCCGTGAAGTGCTCTTCGGGAGCCTCACAACCCGTGTTGTGCAGCCGGGCAAACTGGCGCTTGCGAAGCTCATCAACCGGCTTCATGCGAACGCTGGCCGAAGTGCAGCCACGCTCGGCAAGCCTCTGCGGGTATCCGGTACCGGACCCTACCGGGTGCTTGGCCCTTTCCGGGTGCTTGGTGTTGTAGTGCCTAGACATGTGGTTCCACCCTTTCAGTGAATACCTAGTTGCTTGTGATGGTCTCGGAGGTTTCCATGCTCTTCGCTCATCCGTCTCCGTTCTCTTGCTTGAGCCAATGACACAGCGCACGTTACCCGCGTGCGCCATGTTCCAAAGGATCAAACGGGGGCTACTCGCCCCAATGGGAAGCTGTCTCCATGTAGAAGTTCCATAGCATCAGCCGGGTAGGGCATCCGCAAGGACTACATTTGTGTGTAGCGCAGTGACGCTCGAAAACCTCATGAGCGTTGCGCACTTCAACGCGCGTACTCACTCTGCCACCTTTCAAGAGTCTTAGCTTGACGCTCCCACTCTTCCAAGGCAGCCGCGCGTTCTGCCGGACTGGCCGAAGCTGACCACTTTGTAATCGCGTCCGCATCCCGGAAGACCCGGGCGAGACTCTTGGTAATCGTGGCCTCGAAGTCTCGAAGACCTTCTTCCGCTTCGTCAGCCGCTAGCCCGATCAAGGGTATTAGCGGGTTGACTTCCTTTTCGGTATGCATGGTTCACACCCGGCTCTCCACTCTGGTACGGTCCTTTGACCTTCCCCCGTCATAGCGGGAATCCCACCGAAGACGGAAGAGGTTCGTATCAAAGACGCTGTAAGTGCCACCAAAGCCACTCGCGAAGAGAAGCATGAAGGCTACGACGATCGCGGCAATAACGATGCCGAGAACTAGAATGATAATCATTTGGTCTCACCACCTCCCGTGGTCTAAAAATTGCGTTACGCACTTATGGCATAGCCATGGCCTGCCAAGTGCTTCTCTTAGCTGCGGGTCTAGCGGGCCGAAATTCCCGCACTTATAGCAGTAATCCTCGTAAGGCTTGGTCATCTCGGCCCACCTCCCCCGCTTACTTGCTAGTTGACTTATGCCGACAGGGAAAGAAGATCACGCTCAAGCTCGCGCGCTTGCTCGTAATATTCGTGAGCCTTGGCGTAATCACCATCGCCGTAGTAGGCGTCACCCGTAGCCCGGACCCGCTGAGACTGCCAGATAGCGGGCTCAAGCCTTCCGTTCTCGGTAACCCTCTGAGTCAGCCGGGCATCATGCCAGGCAGACTGCGCGTTGCAGTACCTCTCCGCACTGAGCTTGTCTCCGATTCGATACCGGTAGCTGTTGCCGAGAGGACCAACCTTGATTTCGTGTACGTCGGGCCTAATTAGCTCATCCATGACACAGATCCTTTCGTTGATTTGTCTTAACGCATGTTGCAGTAGAGGATTTACGCAACCGCGCGGAGAGCGGGAAGACTTAGACGATCTCTCACGTCTTCGTCTGTGCCACCTTCGGCACGTATGCGTTGCTCGGCAAGGAAACGCTCTTGCCACGTAAGCCGGACCCGTCGATACCCGTGCGCTGCGACATCCACAGCGATAAGATCGACAATGCCGTCTTCTGGCAGTAGCCAGGGGTCTTGCATGCTCATGATCGTTTCTCTCCGTTCGTTTCGAGGTGATGTTAAGCTACTGTTCAGTACAGGTTGGGGAACAACTGGCATGTGCGTTACGTTGATGAAACGTGTTGCTAGTTGACGTATGCGAAGGGGCCACATGCAACGTTGGATGAGCATGTCAAAGCTGCGTGCGTTGTTCAATGCTGGCTTGACCTATGACGAGATTGCCGAAGCGAACGAACGATCGGAAGGCTGGCGTCCAACCCGTTCGGGGGTCAAGCGTCGGCTAGACGCTCTGGGCTTCCCGCCACGACGCGCGTCTCACCGTGACCTGTTGCCGTGGCGCATCGCTCCGGAACACAACCATGATCGTATCCGGCACATGCTCCAAGCCGAGTCCCGCAAACGGCAGGGCTTGAAGCTCTCGAAGACTGACCGGGTGCTAGTGAGCTTGCTTCATGATCTACTCTTCGGTCGGGGCAGCTTCTTCGTCGTTGGGTACGATCGGACTATTGGGTTCTACCTCACGGATCGTCTTGATTCGGACATAGACATAATCCGACTTCCCAGGGTCGATACGGGTAAGAACATCGCGAACAAGGGTGATCAACTCCAAATAAGCGATATGGGATCGATCAACAGCCCTGCGAAGACGGAAAATCACGACGAACAGTAGCAAGATCGCTAGAGCTTCGCCTACGTCCAAGATGTAGTCAGCCACCGTAGCCACGCTCATAAGGATCAACCCTACCCCTGGTTGTTAGTGGATAGGCCGGACCGGGCAGGGCAAGGGGAGGGATGGGGGAGGTTCCCTGCCCGGTCTTAGAGGCATGGCCGGAATCGAACCGGTCTAGGATGGCTTTCACCATCCTGTCACCATCCATGCCTGTTCGGGAAACTCTAGCTGTCTACCCAAAGAACAACAGCCAAGAGCAGAGCACCCAACGCCAACCCGCCCCACAATGGCGCAAACACCAACCACCATGGCCACATGATTGTGTGAGTGAGCTTCAAGACCAGGAACACGATAAACAGTGCCCCGGGCCAGCCTATTTTGATCATCCTGTCACTCTCCCTTTCCCTTTGACCTTCACACGGGCAACGTGTCGAAGACTTCCCGGCTTGCGTAAGCTTGCCGGTACCTCCGCTGAGCGTCCGCCCGGGCCTCAACCGCGTTCCGCTGAATCCCCATCATGGCCTGTTCATGCCGTGCGTTCTCAGACCTGAAAGCTTCTTGCATCTGGCTTTCGATCTTCACAACTTCGGCCGTGAAGACCCGGAACGCTTCCGGATCGTGCATGTTCATCTTTCTCGCCTCCTATGCGTATTCAAACCTCAGACGGCATTCCGCGCGAGTGCAGAACACGGAATGTGTCTTGGGGTCAACGTCCCAGTGATGTTCGTGGCTCTCCCTAATCTGGGCCTTCACCTTCCTGTGGGCTCCGAGAGTCATTGTTCTCGTCTCCCTCTATGATTCGTTCTATGTGTTCTAGGGCATATTGCCGATCGTCATACTCCCAGTCGAAGCGCTTGAAGATTTCCTTGATAGCTTGGACTTTTTCGGCATCGGTCACGGGGTTTACCATCCGATTCTGAGTAGCCAGTGAGCAAATCGCCGTATGGCTCGAATTGCGCGGGTGTGTAGAAGCCATCCGATTATGACCCCCACTCCCCCGGCAATGAGTAGTGCGGTGGTCAACTCGCTTTCCTTTCTTGGTACTCGAAGTAGCTTTCTAGGTGCTGGGGGTTGGTGCGGTACTCCGCATCACTCCTGTCTCCCTTGGAGTCGTTGTGATATCCGCACAGGGTTTGGTAACCCTCTGGGAAGCCATGTTTGATGAGCCAGCGGTAGAAGACGTGACTCGCAACGCGGTAGGTTCCGAAGTTGGCCTTGCGCCACTCGGCACCCTTGCCGTCCTTGTGATCGATCTGCAAGCTCTGTGTGCTGCCACAGTAAGCGCATTGCTCACCGTAGTGGGTAAGCACGATCTCACGTAGCTTGCGGTGGTACCTCTGGTACTTGGTCATCCGTGCTCACCTCCCGGTTGGAAGTCGAAGTTAGTTGATGCTTGAAAGGGGTTAGGCGCGGCGTTAACGGCTAGCACGTAATACCTGCACCTAGCACGCTCACCCTGTAGCCAACTTAATGCTGCGGTAGCTGTTGCATTGTGATAGGTGGTTACCTAACCCCTAGTTCCGGTATCTGGATTCGAACCAGAATGACGAGAGTCAAGGTCTCGCAGGCTGCCAATTGCCTCATACCGGATGGAACGGGGTTAGGAAGTTGTCTAATTCGACATGTTGCTTTATACGGTTCGGGTATCCGTATATAGCACTCTCACTCCCTAACCCCTATCTGGCTTAGCATTCAAGCGGGATTTCAACCGCTTCGTGCTTTTACGGGTTTTCGCTAAGCCAGACCTTCTAAAGCACCTTCACACGGGTAAGCACCGTGCTCTTGGTGCCGTTGTATTCGTCATGCTTCTTCACGGTCCCCTTGATCTTGATAGGCTCCGTGGGAAGCTCATCAGTCCAGATCACCCGAGAACTGAACCACTTGTAAACGCGGTGGTCATCACCCTCGAAGGTGTAAAGTGTCGTGGTTCCCCAGTCACCCGGGATATCACGCTCACTCTTGAGCGTCACGGTAAGCTCTAGCTTGTCACCAGGCTTTCCGTTCCACTCGTTAAGAAGCTCGGCTTGCTCACGCCTGCGAACTAGATCCCGCTCTTGCGCGCGTGCCCAAGCTTGGGGCGCACTAACCAGAATCCCAAAGCGCTTGGTGGTTACGAAGTCACCTCGCGCGATGTTCTTGAGGTTAATCACGTAGTCGGTGTCACCGTTGAAGGCGTCCGACAGAACCCACTCGCGAATGACCTTGGCTTGGCCGATCGCTTCGTCAACGAACGGGCCGATCTCGCTCGCAAGCTTACGGGCTCTCTCGGTACGCGGGTGAAGCACGTTCTCTACGGTGTACTTGGTTGCGCTTCCAAAGCCATTGGAAGGGACAAAGCCGAATTGCTGAACGCAAGCCCACGCTGCGGCAAGAACCGTCTCAGTCGAGTAGCTAGGTTCGGAGTGACCCCAACCCCCCTCTTCAAAGAGATCATCGGAAGTAGGGGGACTCACCCACACTGGCCGAGTGTCCCAGCCGAGAAAATCCTTGAGACAGGTAGAACCGACTTGCATAGTCTCACCCTGGTCATTGCTGACTAGGTAAGTTTCCTTGCGGTACCGGTTGATGTGGCAGTGATCGCACACACCCTCATGCAGCTTCGACCGGTCAACGGTCGGAGTGCCGGGAGCGTTGGAAACGATCAAGCCGGACTCTTCATCCCATTCGAGCTTGGCCAGGAACACCCAACCGCCGTACTTCGGAGGTTCGCCGGTAACCGTGGTGTCCACAAACTGCCGGGTAACGGGCAGGCCCGAAGGTCCCCTTTCGGTAACGGTCACTTCCTTACCGGTAACTTCGAGGCGTCCGGTCCAACCACTCTTGATCGCGCGTTCGTTCAGCCTCTCTATCTTCGCCTGAGTCTTTGCAAACTCATACGGAGTGAGACGCCAGACGAGAGTTTCTTCGTTCTCACTCATCTTCTCTCACCTCACTTTCCAAGTGATCAGGTTCTTTTGACTAAACCGTGGCGAGCAAATCGCACACGCTAGGTCTCTCTTCGGCCAGCGTTCGCGGCGGAACGTGTGACCCTGCGGGCAAGTGCCCACGTACTTACTCGGGGGACGGAGCGAGTCCGGATAGTAAGTGTTGGGCTTGGCCCCGATCTGCATACACACCTTACGCCACTCCCGATCGTGGCCACCTGTTGTGAGTGCGTGTGCGATCTCATGCAAGATCGTGTCTTCACACTCTCTTAGGGGCCATTGGGCCATGATCTTCATACTAAGACTTATGGTCTTCGAGTCGCGGTAGGTAACACCCGCTCTCTTTGAAGCATGGTCAAACTTGAGTGACCAACCCCCGGGCTCCCCCGGGCGAAGATCATGCTCGGCCATAAGCCGAAGAGCCAGTCTGCGAACCTCTAGCAAGTGCTGAGGGTTGGCACCGACCGGTATCCTAATTTCCATCGCTGGCACCTACTCTCTAATTCGAGGGCACAGCACACATTCACGCAACAGGCAGGAAAGCCCTGTAGGTGAATGTGGGCCATGCTCAAGAGTCAGTGAGCGTAAGAAGCACCACCGTTGCGCTGCAACCTGCGATCCTTCGCGTTCCGCTTCACTTCGGGCTTGTGTCCGTGGCCGGTAGCGGCCAAGTGAACAACAGGAACCGAGTCAGCGGTCTTGCGGGTCTTGATCTTCGGGGGGGTCCAAGTGAGCTTGTGTGCGTGCTTGGGCATCACTGCGGGGGTAGCGTTCATTGTTCACACCTTCTTACTTGACTTCAAAGGTGGCCGAAGGACTAACTTCGTGCCAACAGCTGTTTTCGCGAGAAATCTTGTAGCCCTTCACCCTTGAGCCACCAAGGGTCATGACTGGCTCAATTGCTGTGACTACCTGCCAGTCAAGCCACCATGTGTAGGGCCGGTACCGCCGAATGACCATACCCACCTTGATCTTGCTAGCCGTGATCTTCTTCACCGTTCACACCTTCTCTGTGCTTGCTAGTTGATCAATAGCTCGCTAGAAGGCTCAGAGACCCGTAGGACCCTGAGCTTGTTCTCGCCTCCATACTGGCCACCTCCGGGGCAGGCCCGCCGATGCGCGCCTAGCCCGATACCACTAAGCCACATCCGCTTGCCACACGCACGGCAGGCAACGCGGTAAGGTGGGTAGCGGCGCGGGTACTTCTCCCACCATGCTTCGATTTCTTCGCGAGTAGCTTGGACTTCGCGAACATCCGGGGCCTTCACAGCCATATTGATCATCTCCCGTATCGGGGTTGTTACTGCGTGGCGGTAGGGGAATCGAACCCCTAGCGATTGCTCGCCACCATGACGCCTTACGTGGCAATCGGCTGTGGCCAATAGCCGTTGCCTGTCGCGAAGTTGTAAGCACCACCCGTTATCGGGTAGGTCTGGCCGAGCAAGTCAACCTCGTGCTTTGTCTCGACTATCTCGACGCCGTTAAACTCGATTGTGTGCTTCTCGTCATCGTGGAACACACCGAAGTACGGGCAGTCGATGAACTGAAATGCGGCTAGGTTGAACATTGTCTCGAAGAGACCAAGGTCGATATCCTCGCTCACTTCGATTGTGTCCGTGACGCTAACCCCAAATCCGTGAGTCGGCTTCACAACCTCCATAGTGTGAAGGTTGATCGTAATGCCTCCCCACGACTTCTTGCTTTCGGCAAATGCTGTGAGCATCAAACTTGTCGTGGTAATCATTGCTCTCACCTCTGACGTTGATAAGGATTGGTGGCAGGGCCAAGGATCGAACTTGGACGATTAAGGGGCGAACCCACGTACTAACCTTCGGCCGTGTCGTTCCTGCCATGGTGGGGGACGAACCGCCTGGCTTGCGGTTAAGCAAGCGAAGCAATCCAACCCCCGAGCGTTCAGGGCAACCCCAAACGCTCGCATGTACTGGAAGGTTCTTACTTCTGAGAACCTACAATCGCTAGGAAGATTTACAAACCTCACAGGTTGCTCTCTTGTTCTTCGCACCGTCTCGCCCCTAGCCATAGCTACCGAATAAATCCGAATTCGCGTTAGGCTAGTAACCGCCCGGCCCTGTGTGCCGTTCCACTTCCCGCTGTGAATCCTTGGAGACTGGCAACCTTACCGGGAGCTTCTTGGCTCTGTGCTCTGTTCTGACCTTGGACGCTAGCGGAGCTTTGATCTTGGCTTAGGTTCGCATCGGGTGAGCACGTAGCTTGTGTCCGTTCTTGCCGATGGCTGACATCCTGTGATCTTGGACGCTAGCGGGTGGGGTCCAACCGCGACCCTCCCGGGATCTTGCCTGCCTCTGTGGAGTTTTCCGGGGATGATCTCGTCTCCCGACGTTCCCTCGGTCTCTCTTAAGTTCTAGCTACAGACTACGCTCAACTAGCAACCAGTCAAGGCCGGTAGTCCCTGTTTCGAGGGACCAAAGTCCCATACTTGCTAGTTGACGGATCGCGGCCGGACCGGATGCTAGTTGACCTGCGGCGATGTCGGAGGGTAGGTTGCTAGGTGACGTAAAAAATCATGGAACCAGGAGTGGGAAGATCGTTGGCGCTTGTCCGGAAGTTCCTAACTTCGCGTGATTCGTACCGTGAAGCGTGGGACCTAGCAGGGATCTTGACCGAGGTGCTACGCAGACGTGATCTTGCGGGCTTCTGGGCGATAGAGGTCCGGCCGATCACCTGGGGACTCTTCTACATCTACGCGGTGGAGGACCCACCCAAGCTCCCTTCCGGGCTCTATCTGGGGTAACGCGGTGGCCAGTGACGGAGAGCTTGAGAACGTGCTCCGTCATGCACTGCGCACGGTTGCCGACTCGATCGAGCCAACCGGGAGTCTGGCCGAGCTTCAAGCTAAGATCAGGGCACATCATGAGAGGACCATGGTCATGACAGCGGAACCGGAGACGATAGAGGATCTTGAGCGGGCTCACCCTAACTGGCAGGCATGGAAGGGTAATGATCAACTCATGCATGCCAGGAAGAGGCGTGGTAACTCTGCGGGCTTAGTCACGGGGGAAAGCGTTCTTGATCTCAGTGATGAGATCACTCTTTACGAACACTGCCAGCAATACGGATTGCGGTACCGGCCGAGATTCCCAGGAAGGGAGATACCCGAAACCAGCGCACCTAGCCCGTGGTTTACCCGGGAACACCCGGAACCCGGCAACGCACCAGAAAGGACGCCACCGTTGGACTACCTGCCCGTAATCACTACCCCCAATGAGCACGTCACCATCCGCGCAGCCATGGATGCGGATACAAGCACCTTCGCCACGCCAACCGCGATCGTCTGTAAGTCTGACGCGGGCTGGCAGTATGCCGAGCAACTGTCGAAGCTCCTGAGCGTTCCTGTCGAGAACGCGAACACGCAACCCTACACAGGGCCTACACCACTCACGTAGCCCTACCGCCCAAGCCGGACCCCCGCCTTATGCCCCTTCGGCGGGGGTCCTTGGCGTTCGCCCTAGATCATCCCACACGAATCCCACAAACCCACCAACCCTCCCGGGAACTCCTGGGAACACCCGGGAAGAGCCAAACCCTGCCCTAGCTGGGAAAATTCGGGTCTTTGCAGGTAGAAGGCACACGCTAGATCCATGATGCTCATGAAGGTCTGATGAACAGAAGACCCTGGTCACAGGGCCACGCATGCTAAGCTTCCCACATGAATCCCACATCGGGCCGGACAGATCGGGGGTAGCCGTGGCCAGCGTCGGCAAGAGGTGTAAACACGCAGACAAGAGCCGTTGCCGTTGTAATTGGGTGGTCAGGTACCGTGACGCTCAGGGCAGGCAACGCGAAGAGTCTTACCTGTGGGATCAGAAGACCCTGGCCAACGGACGCAAGGCCAAGGTAGAGCATGATCTTCGAGCGGGTCAGCCAGTCTTTAGCCGTCGGGTAGCCTCGGCCAGTGCCGAGCGTCTAGATGACTTTGCGGAGACGTGGCTTAGCCAGCACACGGGTTCCGTCAACACCCTGGTCAACTACCGGTCTTGCTACTCCAAGCACATCTCCCCCGCTCTGGGCTCAAAGCCTCTGGCTGCCATCACCCGTGAGGAGGTGCGGAAGCTTTTGCTGACAACAATGCCTGAGACTGTCGGAACATCCATGCTCATTACTGCTCGCATGATCCTTACATCCATGTTCGGAGAGGCAGTGCTGCAAGGAAAGATGCCGGGTAACCCGGCTAGCCGCGTCCGGCTGCCCAACGGGCCTAGCATGCGGGCTGAATTCACGTTCGCCACTCATGAGCAACTGCTAATTGTGGAGCAAGCTATCAAGCCTGAGTGGCGGGTAGCTCTCTGGCTTATGCGCGGTTGCGGTCTAAGGCTAGGTGAAGCTCTGGCTGTCAAGGATACGTGTGTCATGGGTGACATTCTGCGTATCGAAGAGCAAGTTCTAGGGCGCGGGGGTCTAGGTCCCCTAAAACATCGTAAGCCGGGAGAGTACCGAGACGTACCCTTGCCAACATACCTAGCCGAGCGGGTTAGGGCTCATATCTCTAAGTACGGCAAGGGTTATCTGATACCCGCGTGTGCTCTGGGCCGCACACCCTCTAACACTTGGCGCTTGGCTTTCGTTGCTGGCGCAAAACAAGCGGGACTCCCCCGGAGCTTCACTCCGCATGACCTACGTCACACCTTTGTGAGTATCGCTCTATCAAGGGGAGTCCCCATCACTAACGTTTCGATGTGGCTTGGCCACCGAAACATCAATCTGACTTACAGGGTTTACGGTCATCTTGTACCTAACGCGGCATCACAAGCCAGGACCGTACTCGATTCCGAATATCAGGAGTGGTCTACTGACCATCGCACGGAGGCGTCTGGCCATTAGTCCCGGGTTGACCCTGGGGGCCTACTGGGCCAGCCGGACCGGGGTACCCGCGCGGGCCAGGTGGACCGATCGGGCCAGGCATGCCAGCCGGGCCAGCCGGACCCGTTAGGCCCCTTGGCCCAATGGGGCCTGTAGCTCCCTGAGAGCCACGCTGGCCGGTTGCGCCAGTCGCGCCGGTATAACCCCTAGGACCCGGGGAGCCGGTAGCACCGGTTTGCCCCGTAGGGCCACGCATCCCGGTTACGCCAACCGGGCCTCTAGGACCCATAGGGCCAGCCGGACCCGTTGTGTGCAACAGCGAAAAGATCAACGCCAGTGCGGCAAGGACCATCGCAATAAACGCCATGACGCGGGCAAGCCAGTCCGGACGCTTCTTAACGATCACGGGTTGCTCTTGGATCACTACCGACCTATCGGGTCGATCCGGATTTCTCTGAACTGTGCTCATGCTGTCTTAGTCACCTCCAAGTAACTTCGTAGCCTTTGCTGGATTGCCTTGGCTTTCGCTTGGCCTACGTGCAAGTCATCTTGCAGTTGGCGCAATGGCGGAACCTTACCAGCCGCCAAGACATCCTTGTATTTGCTTGCATAGGGTGGCTTCCGTGTATCTCTCCCAGATGCATCCGGAGATGCATTCGGCTCGGGCATGCCTAGCTCACGCCTAGCGGCATTAATGCTCATTCCGGATGCAATCGCGAGTGCATCCGGATTCACTCCGGTCATGACTTCTATGACTGCATCC
>Ga0335078_10010762_pt1 | contig 13545 bp, 10 predicted proteins | sample Lox_Sample_32_FD_206711 | JGI IMG/M metagenome (GOLD analysis project Ga0335078, IMG submission 206711) | Soil microbial communities from Loxahatchee National Wildlife Refuge, Florida, United States - Lox_Sample_3.2 | ecosystem: Environmental > Terrestrial > Soil > Wetlands | place: USA...
TCTTCGCGCCCGGCCTGAGCGTGCTGTTCGGCGCGCCAGGCGCGGTGCTCATCTACGTCGTGGCCGGCGCGCTGCTCGCGCTGCCCGAGCGGGCCTGGGCGGGCGGGGCGGGCGGGGCGGGCGGGGCGGGCGGGGAAGGCACGGTGCGGATCGGCCGGCTGCTGCTCGGCGGGACCGGCGCCTTCTTCCTCGGCATGGCGCTGCTCCAGGCGTGGCCGGGGCGCGGCTTCTGGCAGGGTCGGGCGGGCGGCCAGCTCGGGTCGCTCACCAGCATGATCGCGTCCATGTCGAGCACGCAGCAGCCGCGCGCCATCCACGCGATCGTGTCCGGGTTCGGTAACTTCACCATCAGTCACGGGTTCGCGGTCAACCTGGTCGCCGTCATCGCCCTGGCCGCCCTCGGGGCCGGCCTGTGCGCCGCCGCAGCGCGCGCGGACGCGCGGCTCGCCCGGATCGTGGTCATCGGCGGTGCCGTGTTCTGCCTCGCCGACTGGGTGCTCATCGAGGACTTCGGCGTCTTCGGCGGGCTCGGCACCGACCCGAACTCCATGATCCCGTTCATCCTGCTGTTCACCGCCGGCTACCTGGCGGTGGCGCCCGCGCCCGCGCCCGCGCCCGCGCCTGCGGTCGCGCCGGCCGGCGCGTCCGCCGCTACCGCCGGCACAGCACAGGTGCCCGTGATGCTGAGCGCGCCGGTGCCGGAGAATCCGGACACGCCCGCGGACGGGCGGGACCCCGCCACCGAGGTGCCGGCCCAAGCCGAAGACGCCACCGAGCCGGCCCAAGCCGAAGACGCCGCCGAGCCGGCCGGCGAACCGGAGCATGGCACGAGCGCTCCCGGGCCAGTCCCCGGGCCAGTTCCCGAGCCTGCCGGGCCTGCCGGGCCGCCGCGGCGAGCCGGCCGGGTGCCCGGGCTGCTGCGGGCGTTCGCCGGCGCGCCCGTGCAGGTCATCGCCGGGATCGGGGCGCTCGGCGTGATCCTGGTCGGGGCCGCGCCGATGGCCGCCGCCTCGGTCAACGAGAACGCCGACCCGATCGTCGCGCAGTCCATCGCGGGCAGCAACGGCCTGCTCGACTCGCCCGCGCCGAGCTTCACGCTGACCAGCCAGGACGGGCGCCAGGTCTCCCTCGCCAGCCTGCGCGGCAAGGTCGTGCTGCTCGCCTTCCTCGACCCGGTGTGCACCACCGACTGCCCGATCATCGCCCAGGAGATGAAGTCCGCCGACGCGCTGCTCGGCAGCAAGGCGAAGAACGCCGAGCTTGTCGCGATCGTCGCGAACCCGACCTACATCTCCACCGCCTACACCCGGGCGTTCACCAGCGCGGAGAACCTCAGCGAGGTGCCCAACTGGCTCTACCTCACCGGATCGCTCGGCCAGCTCGCCGACGTCTGGCGCAGCTACGGCATCGAGGTCGAGAACCTGCCCGCCGGGGCGATGGTCGCGCACAACGACCTCGCCTTCGTGATTAGCGCCACGGGCGTGATGCAGCAGGAGATCAGCGACGACCCTGGCCCCGCCACCGGCGCCACGAAGTCTTCCTTCTCCGGGCTGCTCGCGGACTCCGTGCTCCAGTCGATGGGCCAGCCATGAGCCGCCTCACGACGGGGCGCGCGCTCGGGGTGAGCGCCCTGCTCGCAGGTGCGCTCGGCCTCACGGCGTGCTCGGGCACGTCATCGGGGACATCGGCGCAGAGCGCAGGCGACGGCACGGCAGCGGTCTCGATGGCTACGTCGATCTCGACCGCTCAGGACAGCTGGGCGGTCGTGCCGATGGCGTCCGACCCCGCGTTCTGGCAGGTCTTCGTCCGGTCGGCGAACTCGGGATCCTGGCGGCTTGTCACGCCGCCAGGCATCGCGGACAACGGGGGCCTCGTCGCCTCGGCCAGCGGCCCTAGCTCGCTGTCCGTCGTGGTGCGGGCCAACCAGGACCTCGCCTTCTCGCCGCTCACCGCGACGGCGAACGCCGGCGCCTCCTGGTCGACCGGCGGGCTGATCGACGCGTCCGTGGCGGCCTCACCCGACGCGCTCGCCGCCTCAGGCGGGAAGCTCGTCGCGCTGCTCGGCAACGGAACCGTCGAGACCAGTTCCGACGCAGGGACAAGCTGGTCGGTGATCGCCAAGCCGGGCGCCATCGCGGCATCACCGGCAGGGAAGGGATGCGGCGGCGCGGTCCTGGTCACCTCGGTCTCGTTCGGACTGGCCACCATCGGCCCGGTAAGCACGGACGTACTCGCCGGCGGCACCTGCGGCGCCGGCGGCGCCGCGCTGTTCTCCTACGCACCGGGCGCCGGCTGGCAGCGGGTCAGCCTGCCTGTCTCCGGGCAGCTGTTGCGGCTGTCCGGTGTCATGGCGCTCGTCCAGGGCAAGTCCGGGCTGAGCGCGCTATGGCGCGGTACCGGCTGGTACGCGTACGCCGGGGCGGCGGGCACGCCGCAGCCCGCACCGACGAACTGGTCCGCGCCTGCCGCGCTGCCGGTGTCCGGCACGGTCACCGCGTCGGGCACGCTGGCGTCCGGCGGTGCGTGGGTGCTGCTGCCAGGCGGGCGGGCGGCGACGATCGGCGGGCCCGGGAAGCAGTGGGTGCTGCTGCCGCCGGTGCCTGCGCACACGGCGGTGCTCGCGTCCGGGCCCGGAGGCGCCACCGACGCGCTTGCCGTGTCCGGTGAGACGCTGACCGTGTGGCGGCTCGCCGCGGCCTCGACCGTGTGGACCAGGGCGGAGACGATCCGGGTGCCGATTCAGTATGGCTCTTCAAGCTAAGCAGTCACGCGGTGTGGCAGCTAGTAAGTCGACAGTGAGGCGACCGGATGCACTACATCCTGGATAACTGGTCGTTCGACCCGTTCATCATCGTTGTGGCGGTCGTCGTCGCCTGGCATGAGATCGGGCTCGCCCGGCTCGCCAGGCGGTCGCGGCCGGAGCGAACCAGGGAGCGGCGGATCCGGTCGATCTGGTTCTACGCCGGGCTGCTTGTCCTGCTGCTCGCGGTGGTGTCGCCGATCGATTACTGGTCCGACTCCTACTTCATGGTCCACATGGTGCAGCACCTGCTGCTGATGTTCGCCGCGCCGTCGCTCGTCGTGGCGGGCGCGCCAGGGCAGCCGCTGCTCGACGCGCTGCCCGGGCGGTCCGGGCAGGCGGTGACCAGGGAGGTGCTTGCCGGGGCGTGGTCGCGGCCGCTGCGCGCCGTCTGGCGGTTCCTCACCGGTCCCGTCGTGGCGGTGGTGCTGTTCAACCTGGTGATGGTGGTCTGGCACATCCCGGTCGCGTTCGACCTGGCGCAGAACAACCAGCTGGTGCACATCTGGCTGATGCACGCCTCGTTCTTCCTCGCCGGCGTGCTGTTCTGGCTCCAGTTCATCCCGTCGCCGCCGTTCCGCTCGCGGATGCCGCTGCTCGGGCGGGCCGCGGCGCTGCTCGCCACCAACGTCGTGATGATCTTCATCGCGATGACGCTGTCCATCTTCGCGTCGCACTCGGTCTACCCGGTGTACGACCACGTGCCTGGCGTGACGCTGCCGGCGTTCGCCGACCAGCAGATCGGCGCGGCGATCCTGTGGGTGTGCGGCGACTTCTGGGCGCTGCCCACGATGATCGTCACGATCAGGAGGCTGCTCAACGACGAGACCGGGGTGGGGACCGCGCTTGACCGGTTCGTGAGCCGCGGTAGCCGCTCGGCGGCAACGCGCTCCTGGACGGCGCGCGCACCGCGCTAAGCCCGTTCGGGATCCGCGCGATCGGCCGGCTCGTCGGCGGCAGCGCGGCTCCGCTCGGCAGGCGCGTGGCCGTTCAGCCGCTCGCCGTTCCCGTGATGGCTGGGCTTGCCCGCGTCTTCCTGCTGCCGACTCCCGCTCAACTGCCGTCCCGTCCGGCCACGGTGACCGTGACCGTGGCCAGGCAGCGCGGGCAGGCTGTCCGTGATGTGCGTCAGCCCCGACGGGGTCCAGGCGCGCAGCTGGGACAGCGCCGGGGCGCGGCCGACCAGGATCACGCCGCTGACGAGTGCCGCGATGCCGCCGGCCTGCAACGCCAGCTCCCCGGTGCTGATCTGGATCCGGTCGCCGAAGACGAGCACCCCGAGCAGCATGCCGACCAGCGGCTCGCCCGCCGCGATGGCAGGCAGCGATTGCTGCAGCGGCCCGGAGTTGAATGCGCTCTGCATCAGCCAGATGCCGGTCGCGCCCGCGCCGAGTAGCGCGTACGGCGCCCACGTGGTGAACATCGCCGAGACGCCGCTCGAGCCGAGTATCTGCAGTGTCTGCCTGGTCAGCGCGTCCTGGATGCCGAACACGAGGCCGGCGGCCGTGCCGGTCAGCATCGCCCGGGCCTGGCCGGGATGCCGGCGGCCCGCCTGCACGGCGGCGAACGCGACCGCCGCGATCACCGCGGCGGCAGGCCAGTGCGAGACCGAACCGAACGAAAGGCCGATCGGCTTCGCCGACCGGGACGCCGACAGCAGCGCCACCCCGGTGCACAGCACCGCCGCGCCGAGGATCTCCCACACCCGCAGCGACGCCTTCGCGATCGGCACGGCGAGGATCAGGGCAAAGGCGAGGTTCATGGTGAGCAGCGGCTCCACGAAGGCGAGCGACAGGTTGCCGATCGACCACGCGGCGAGGACCTGGCCCGCGATCATGCAGCCGATGCCCGCCAGCCAGCGCGGCTGGTGCAGCAGGTCGGTGATCAGCCGCAACGACAGGAACCGCGAGGCCGGCTCGCGCTGCGCGGACTGCTGCTGCAGCACGAACCCGGTGCCGATCAGCAGCGCCGCCAGCAGCGTGAGCCCGTAGTCGAGGCTGATGTCGACGTCCACGGCACCCTTCTGGAGGTCGCTGCACCCAAGAAAGCTTCTAGGTATGGTAGCCGCGCCCAGGCAGCCCGGCGGGCAGGCACGACGGCGCACGTCACCTGCCTGCCGGTCTTCTACCCGCCGTGCCTTGCCTCAACTGCCCGGAATGATAACGTTCCGGGTTCCCGTGGCATTCTCCCCTCGGCGCCCGCCCGGGCGCAAGAGCTGCATTCCGGCGCAAATAACGGCAGGTCGGGCCTTACTATCATGGTGACGGCAGGTGGGTGCCGTCATGCATCGGTTAGGGAGTGCTCGGTGGGGGAAACAGCCGCAGTGTCGAGGACCGCGCGTGCCGACACCAGACTGGCGGGCGGCAGGCGCCGCGCCGTGGGAACAAGGGACCGGATCATCGCTCATCTCGCGCTCGTCGCCGAGGTCAGCGACGGAACCGGGATGGCAAGCACCAGGCTTGCCGAGGCGGTCGGCTACCCAGGGTCAAGCGTGGCCTTCGCGCAGCTGCTGTCCGGGATGGAACGCGACGGCCTGATCAGCCGCGAGGTGCGGGGCAAGCGCACCTACCGGATCGCGCTTTCCACGCAGGGCGCCGCCGGGCGCGGCGCGGAGCCGCCGCTGCGGGCGGAGGGCGGTGGCGGCCTGCCCGCCTTTACCGGAGCCGTCGACTACGACGAGCTCGCCGACCGGGTGATCATCCGGCTGGTGCGGCGGCTCGCGGAGCTGAGCCCGGCCGAGCTCTCCGTGCTCGAGCGGCTGCTCGTCCCCGAGGACAAGGGCTCGCTCAAGATCGTTTAGGACAGCCGGCGCAGCCCGGTCCTGTGCTGCCTGGCGGTCGCTATGTAGTTCTGCACGGCGCCCTCTGTCCACCTTGTGTCGACGTCCGACCGCTTGACCGCGGCGGGGACCCCGGCCACCAGGGACCCGGGCGGCACGACGAAGCCCTCGGCGAGCACCGCGCCCGCCGCGACGATCGAGCACCTGCCGACCACGACCCGGTTCAGTGTCACCGATCCGGACCCGATCAGGCAGCCAGGCTCGACGACGCAGCCCTCCAGGTGCGCGTTGTGGCCGACCACGCAGTCGTCGCCGATGATCGTCGGGTACCTGGCGGTACAGTGCACGATCGTGCCGTCCTGCACCGACGTGCGCGCGCCGACCGTGATGTACCCGTGGTCACCGCGCAGCACCGCGCCCGGCCAGACCGAGGCCTCAGGGCCAATCGTGACCCGCCCGATAACCACGGCATCGGGCGCGACATAGGCCGTTTCGTCGATCTGCGGCTCATCGTCATCCAGGGCGTAAATTGACACTGGCATAGGGTAGCGTCTCTGCTCGTGGCCAGCACTTCCGAGGCGGTCCCTCCGGGCACGGGCTCCCCGGGCACGGGCTCCCCGCCTTCAGGCGCACCGGCGCGGGATTCTCCCGTGCAGGCGCTGCTCGCCACCGCCGTGAGTGCCATCGGCGGGACCGAGCGTCCCGGGCAGACCGTCATGGCGCGGGCGGTATGGGACGCGATGGGCGACGGCACGCACCTCGCCGTGCAGGCGGGCACGGGAACGGGGAAATCGCTGGCCTACCTGGTTCCCGCGATGATGCTCGCCGCTGACAAGAAGGGGCCGGTCGTCGTTTCCACGGCCACCATCGCGCTGCAGCGCCAGCTCGTCGAACGGGACCTGCCCCGGCTCGCCGAGGCGCTGCGCGAGCCGCTACGGCGCACGCCCCGGTTCGCGATACTCAAGGGGCGCAACAATTACGTGTGCCTCAACAAGCTGAGTAACGCGCCCGAGGACAAGGGCCAGGAGGCCCTGTTCCCGTCGGCAGGTAGCCAGCTCGGCGAGCACATCAAGCGGCTGCACGAGTGGGCGGGCGCCTCAGAAACCGGGGACCGTGACGAGCTTGTGCCTGGCGTGCCCGACCAGGCATGGCGGGAGGCCTCCGTTACCGCCATGGAGTGCATCGGCACCGCGCGCTGCAAGTTCGCCGGCCGGTGCTTTTCCGAGCGGGCGCGCCGGATCGCCGGGGAAGCGGACGTCATCGTCACCAACCACGCGCTGCTCGCGATCGACGCCCTCGGCGACAACAACATACTGCCCGAGCACCGCGTCGTGATCGTCGACGAGGCACATGAGCTGGTGGACCGTGTGACGTCGGTGGCCAGCGGAGAGCTGTCCGCGGCCGGCATCGAACTTGCCGCCAGGCACTGCGGGCGGCTCGTGGACAAGGGCGAGCTCGCACGGCTCTCCGAGGCAGGAAACGCGCTGAGCCCGCTGCTCGTCGCCATGCCCTCCGGGCGGATGGACCTGCTCGACGAGGGCCTTGCCGCGTCTCTCACCGCGGTGCACGAAGCGGCATCGACGTGCGCGGCGCAAATCCGGCGGGGTGTGGCGAACATCGATCCGTTCGCCGACGATCAGGCCGTTGACGGGGCGGCGCAGACCGCGCTTGTCGCACTCGAGGAGATCGCGACGGTGGCGGACCGGCTCGTCACCGCCTTCGACCAGCCGGTCGTGGAACGGGAAGAAGTCGTCTGGCTCGAGCGGCAGGAAGACTGGATGGCCGAGCCGTCGCGGCCCGCCTCGCTGCACGTCGCGCCGCTCGAGGTCGGCGAGGTGCTCGCGGAGCACCTGTTCACCGAACGGACCGTCGTGCTTACCTCGGCCACGCTGACCCTCGGCGGGTCATTCGTCCCGCTGGCACGGCAGTGGGGCCTTGACTCCTCCGCGGCGGGAACGGAGTGGACGGGGATGGACGTGGGCTCGCCGTTCGCGCACGGGCGCAGCGGCATACTCTATGTCGCCAGGCACCTGCCGCCGCCGTCGCGGGACGGGCTGCCGCCGGAGTACCTGGACGAGCTGTGGGAGCTGATCAAGGCGGCGGGCGGGCGGACGCTCGGGCTGTTCTCCTCCATGCGGGCGGCCAAGGCGGCGGCCGCCGCCATGCGCGAGTCGCTCACCGTCCCCGTGCTCTGCCAGGGGGACGACTCCACCATGCAGCTGGTGAGGGAGTTCGCCGACGACGAGCCCACCTGCCTGTTCGGCACGCTGTCGCTGTGGCAGGGGGTGGACGTGCCCGGGCCCTCGCTACGGCTCGTGGTCATCGACAGGATCCCGTTCCCCAGGCCAGACGACCCGCTGGCCTCCGCGCGAACGCGGGCGGTGGACGCGCGCGGCGGGTCCGGGTTCATGGAGGTGTCGGCGAACCACGCCGCCCTGCTGCTCGCGCAGGGAGCGGGGCGGCTGCTGCGGACCATGGACGACCGGGGGGTCGTCGCCGTGCTCGACCCACGGCTCGTCACCAAGCGGTACGGCGAGTACCTGCGGGCGTCACTGCCGCCGTTCTGGCAGACCACGGATCCCGAGGTGGTCCGCGGCGCGCTACGGCGCCTCGGGGAGGCGTAGCGCGTCGAACATGTGGCGCTCCCACAGGTGCATGGAGGCCTCCTCCGGGTAGGACCGGACGTCCGGCTGCAGGTCGTAGACGCGCGTCGTGCGGTGCTCTGTGCCGTACGGCTGCCAGCCAGGCTCGCCGCTTGACGCGAAGCCCAGCCACTCGCCGCGCATCAGGTCGCCGAGCGCCGTGAACTCGGCGGGCGGCTCGGTCCCGATCAGCATCGCGCTCATGCCCTCGCCGTAGGCGCCGAAGACGAGCGGGATGTCAAGCGCGTGGCAGGCGCCGAACGGGCCGCCTGGCGCCTGCGCGGTCAGCTCGTACAGGTACGTGGTACCGCCGGACATGGCGTGCGCCTGCGCCAGGTGCAGTGTCGGCATGCGGAACAGCCAGTCGGAGAACACGACCTCGAACAGGCCGCCCGCGTCCCTGCCCGAGTAGGCCTTCCGGTAGCCGGCCGGGCCGTCTGGCGCCGGGGCGAAGTAGCCGAGCACCGTGTCAGCCTCTTCCTCGGTGATCTGGCCGAGGCGCCCCTGCGCCGCGATGAACAGCCGGTACTCGTCCCTGTTGTGGCCGGTGAGCAGCTCCACGTCGCGTGCCGCGCCGGACACCAGGGCCCGCCACGGCGTCCTGGTCAGCACCTGGCCATCCACCACCGGGGAGAACGGGGTGTCGGTGACCCGGACCTTGCCCCACTCGAGGTACTCCTTCATGTGCGCCGTGACGTCCATCTGCGCCGCGACGAGGCGCATCGGGTCGGTCCCCGCGAGCGCTTCGAGGTCGGCGGGCAGGCCCGCCACGGCGGCGACCGCCTCGGTGACCGCCGCCGCGAGGCCGGGCGCGAAGAACGTGCCTGGCACGGACTGGGCGATGGCACGGCGGAACAGCCCCTGCGCGTCGTCCATCGCGAGCAGGGCGGAGATCACCCCGGCCCCGGCCGACTCGCCGAAGAGCGTGACGCATCCCGGGTCGCCGCCGAAGCTACCGATGTTGTCCCTGACCCAGCGCAGCGCCGCGACCGCGTCGAGCAGGCCGCGGTTGGCGGGAGCGCCGTCGATCAGCGCGAAGCCTTCCATGCCAAGGCGGTAATTGAGTGAGACGAACACCGTGCCGCCGTTCGCGAACGGTGTGCCGTCGTAACCGGGGCCGCCGGAGCCGAACAGGTAAGCGCCGCCGTGGAACCAGACCATGACCGGCAGCCCGCGCGCCTGGGTGTCCGGGGTCCAGACGTTGACGGTCAGCCACTCGCCCGTCGTGTCCGGCGCCGGCTCCGGCGCGCCGGGGGTTCCGGGGAACGGCGCCTGCGGGCACTGCGGTCCGAATTCGGCCGCGTCGCGAACCCCGTCCCATGCCCGCGCCGGTACCGGAGCCTGGAACCGCAGCTCTGCAACGGGCGGCCGCGCGAACGGTATGCCGCGGAAGACGGCATTGCCGTGCTCGACGCGCCCCCGGACCCGGCCGGCGCTGGTGGAAACCTCGGGTTCGGCTGGGCCCATGGGGGGCGACCTCCGCTACGTCAGTGAAGCGTTGACAGTCATGATTTTTTACTGACTTTAGTCTAGGAATGGAAACGTGAAGTCACCACGCAAGGCCGATGATCTGCCGTTCGCGTCGGAGCTCAGCCCCTTCGACGGCGACCTCGAGATCGAGGGCGACTACGACCTGCTGCGGTTCGACGGTGCCTCGTTCCATGGCTCCGACGCCGGCCATGCCCGGTTCGCCGAGTGCGTGTTCGCCGGCGGGACCGGCTTCGACGGCGCGCGGCTGCGCCGCGCCCGGCTGACCGGCGTGTGGTTCGGCGAGACGCGGCTGGTGGCCGTCGACCTGGCCGAGTCGTCGCTCACCGACGTCTGGTTCAGCGGCTGCGTGCTCGCCGGGGTGCAGGCGTTCTCCTGCGTCGGGCGGCGGGTGCTGCTGCGCGGCTGCAAGCTCGACTCGGTGAACTTCCGCGACTGCAAGCTGACCGACGTGACCTTCGAGGACTGCGTGCTGCGCGACGTGGACTTCGGGTCGGCGAGGCTGTCCCGGGTGCGGTTCCCCGGCTGTCAGCTCACCGGCGTGGACCTTACCCGCGTCACCTGCACGGACGTGGACCTGCGGGGCGCGCGCCTTGGGACTGAGACGGCCCCGGGCATCAAGGCGGGCTACGACGCGCTGCGCGGTGCCCGGATCGACAGCATCCAGCTGGTGACGCTCGCGCCGCTGCTCGCGCACCACCTGGGCATCACGGTCGCGGACTGACGGCACCGCCGAGCCTGCGCATCGCGGCGGCGAAGTGGTCGCCGCGGTCGCGGTAGTCCCTGAAGTGGCCGAAGCTCGGGGCGGCCGGCGAGAGCAGCACGATGCCGTCAGGAATCGCCCAGCCGAACGCCCGCGTCACCGCCTCGTCGAGGTCCTGGCAGCCCTGGATGCCGGTGAAGTCCTGGCCCGCGGTGGCTTCTGTCGCCGCGAAGGCCGCGGTGATCCGTGGCCCGCTGTCCGGCAGCGCCAGAACGAAGGTCGGTTCTCCGCGCCGCCGCACGCCCTCCGCGAGCGGTGCGTAGTCGATGCCGCGGTCCTGCCCGCCGACGATCAGCGCGACGCGCCGGCCGGGGAACGAGTCAAGTGCGGCGAGCGTCGGCAGCACGTTCGTGGACAGCGAGTCGTCGATGAACGTGACGCCGCCGACGCTGCCGACCGGGGTGAGGCGGCTCGGCAGCGGGGTGAAGCCTGACGCCGCGTCCGCCAGCCGCGAGTCGTCGGCGGCCAGGCGGACTAGCTCCTCGTCGGCGGCGGCCTTGCCGAGGGCGCCGAGCGCGGCGCGGGCGATCAGCGCGTTGCGCCGGTTATGCCCGCCAGGCAGGCCAAGCCGGCCCGTCCAGGTCCCGCCCTGGTCGTCCGTCTCGCTGACCCACTCGACGCGCGGCCCGAGCTGGCCTGCCCGCTCACGCAGCGGCCCGCTGTCGCCGTTGGCGACGGTCAGGTCGGCGCCGGGCTGGGACGTGGCGGACAGCTTGTCGCGGTAGTAGCGCTCGACGTCGCCGTGCCATGGCAGGTGGTCGGGGTGCAGCGACGTCACGGCGGTGACCGGCGGGGTCACCGCGAGGTCGGTCGCCGTGTAGCTTGAGACCTCGATCACCCAGTAGTCGTAGCCGCCGGCCTGGTCCGGGTCGTAGGGCGCGACGCCGAAGTTGCCGCCCACCAGGGCGCTGCGCCCCAGGCCGCGCAGCAGGTGACCGATGACCGAGGAGGTGGTCGACTTGCCCTTGGTGCCTGTGACGTACACCACCCGGGACAGGTCCGCCTCGTTCGCCCACAGGCCGAGGCCGCCGGCCAGCGTCACCCCGGCCGCGCGCAGCTCGTCGGCCTCGGCCCGGTAGGGACTGATGCCTGGGGTCTTGATGACCACCGCGCAGGCCTTCAGCGCGTCCAGGCCACCGTCGGCGGTGCGGAGTACGCCGCTCTCGTTCGGGCTGTCATCGACGAGGACCGGCGTCACGGCGAGCGTGCGCAGCTTGCGCACCGTCGCCTGGCCCTCCTTGCCGAGCCCCCAGACGCCGACCTTGGCGCCGTTCTGGTAGGCACGGCGCAGGTCCGACCAGCCGAGTGCCGGCCGCGTCATGCGTCACCGAGTGCGTACGCCGCCGGGACGAAGCTGGCACCGACCGGGTGCCGCATCGCCTCGGCCTCCGCCTCGGCCGGCGCGTCGGGGCGTCCCGTGACCTCGGCCGCGAGCTCCTGAAGCAGTGTCGTCACCGCCCGGTCGGGCCGCCGGGCGGCGAGCAGCACGGCGGCGCGGCACTCGGTTACCTCGCCGACGCACTCGAACGGTTTGGTGCCAGAGCCGAGCAGGGTCTGGAACCTGGGCCTGAGCTCCGGGTTGTCCAGCGGCTCTGCGCCACCGCCGTCGGCCGCGAAGACCGCGCGCAGCTGCTCCGCCGGCATGAACGGCGCCAGGATCAGGTCGATGAAGCAGCACTTGTCGCACCGCCCGCACCAGTGGCCGAGCCGTCGGCTCGTATCGATGTGAAAGGCCCGGTTACAGCTGCGGAACGTCCGGTGGTACCTGGTCAGCCCCGCGAACCGCTCCCCCACCCACAGCTCGGTCCTGTCGCGCAGCGCGGAGAAGTAACCGGGCAGCCCCGTGGGGCCGCCGTGGAGCAGCTCGCGGAAGCTCGCCTCGAACGCCGCGGACTTGGACCACTGGTGGTTGACCGCCTGACCGTCGTGCTCGAGCGTGGGCACCGACGCCGACCACTCGTTGGACATCACCACCGCGTCCCGCCCGCCGAGGGTCGCGGCGAGCACCGCGATCGCGGAGATGATCCCGGTCACCGGCACGTGCCCGTTAAGGAACCCGAGCTCCGCCGACCGCAGCAGCTGCGGGTCGATCTCCCGCCCGGCCCGTACCACCGGGAGCCCGCTCACCGCCGCGGGCCGCTCGATCGCCGCGAACCGGTCCCCCGGCCGGTTCACCACGAACAGCGCGATGTCCGGCGTCCGCTTCCGCACCCCCTCGACGGTCACGATCGAGTCGATCCCCCCGCCGAACGGGATAAGCGGCCGCAGCGAGTCCGCACCCGAAGCACCCGAAGCGGCTGGGACACCCGAAGCGCATGGAGCACCCGAAGCACACGGAGCGCATGGGGCAGCCAAGGAGGGTGCGGGGCTCGCGGAGGCGGGGCTCGCGGAGGCGGGGCTCGCGGAGGCGGGGCTCGCGGAGGCGGGGCTCGCGGAGGCGGGGCTCGCGGAGGCGGGGTGGATGGTGAGGTCGCTGAGATCGAGGCCATTACGGTACGCGTACTCGCCGAGCCCCGACAGGTAGAACTCGCGCAGGAACGCAAGCTCCCGCTCCGTCAGCGCGGTGCCGCCAAGGTCGATGACCGGCGGCGCGGCCGTCTTGTAGTAGGAGACCCCGGCGAGCAGGTAGACGATGCGCGCCGCCGCTTGCGCGGCCGGGGTGTCCCACTCGGGCCCGGGTGCAAGCGACACGCGCTCCGCGAAGTCCCGGCCGTCCAGCGAGTACCGGCAGGTCAGCAGCCCCCGCTCCCCGTCAGCGGCAAACCCCTCGTACCTGAAGACCCGGCCGCGCGCCGGCGCGGCCCCCTCGAAAGCTCCTGGTGAAGTCATCGCGAGCCGAGTTTACCGAGGCCGCCGACCCGGCGCGGCCGCCTCACGAGCCAGGCCTCTGCCCGGGACGAAACGGCCAGTCGGGTTATTGGGTGTTGTTTCGACCACATAGGGGCAGTAATCACACCCAATGATTTTGGCCCGGGTCAGGGGCGGGGTTGAGGTTGGGGCGGGGGCGGGGTTGGGGTCAGGGTTGGGTTGCGGCGTAGGATTCGGCGTCGCGCAGGGTGCGCAGCACGTTGCC
>Ga0335078_10010764_pt1 | contig 13544 bp, 12 predicted proteins | sample Lox_Sample_32_FD_206711 | JGI IMG/M metagenome (GOLD analysis project Ga0335078, IMG submission 206711) | Soil microbial communities from Loxahatchee National Wildlife Refuge, Florida, United States - Lox_Sample_3.2 | ecosystem: Environmental > Terrestrial > Soil > Wetlands | place: USA...
CTCCGGCCGGGGACGTCGCGGCGGGCACGGGCGACGTGCCGGCGGCCGGGGCGGCCGGGGCGGCGGGGCTGGCCGCGGTGCCGTTGCTGTCCCAGCTGACGGAGAAGGCGTTGCCGTTGGTGAGCGCCGACGGGGTGGCCTCGGTGACGCCGCCCGCCGAGACCATGGTCAGCCCGGCCGCGTTCGCGTTGCCCAGCGGCGCCGTGTCGATGGCCGCGTCGCTGAAGCTCACGGTGCCGAAGTTGGACAGCGGCAGCACGGTGCTGGCGTCGCTCGGCGCCTCGGCGATGATCTCCGCCGAGCCGAGCTGGGCGGCCGCTGCCGTCTGGCTGGTCGCCTGGGTCCAGCCCTGAGTCTGGTCGCTGAGGGTCAGGGTGAACGCCCCGCCGCCGTTCGCCACCACCGAGGCGCTCATCGCGTCACCCGGCGCGACCTTGCTGGTGTAGAAGACCGGGGCGTTGGGGAACATCTCGAACCAGCCCTGATAGCTGGGCGTGCCGTTGCTGCAGTCGGCCTCGGTCCCGGTCTGCTCGACCGTCTGCGTGCTGTCACCATCGAGGCCGACCCAGAAGCTGGAGAATGTCTGCTGCGCGGTGCACGTCACGGCGGGCTGCGTCCAGGCCGAGGACACGCTGGTGAATGTGCCCGGCGCGCCCGCGGCCGCGTAGCCGGCCCAGTTCTGGCTCGTCGCGGCGGTCGCGTTGACGGCGTTCCCGCCGGTCCCGCCCGGGGCCGCGAGGCCGCCCGGCCCGCTCCAGCCGCCCGGACCCGTCATGGGCCCGCCCGGCCCGCCGCCGGCCTGGCCGAAGGCCGCGGGCTGGCTGGCCACCCGGGCGGGCGCCGGTGTTCCTGATGGTCTGGCCACCGCGGCGGCCACGGCGAACGCGACGGAACCGGCGGCGGCGAGCAGCCACACATAGTTCCTGATCTGGCCCCTGCTCGGGCCCCTGCCGTCCCGCTGGACTCTCCGGTGCTCCACGGCCTCGGAAGCTCCCTTCGCTACTCTTTCGCCCTGGTCCGCACGCGCACAGTTATCGTCCGCCCACGATACGGTGCCGCGCCAGGCAGACACGACGCCATTAGCCATTCTTAAGATTCTCCCGGAAGGTCCGGCGCGGATTAGTTGCGCGGGCGTAATGTCGGCGGCGGCCGCTGCGGGGCCCGGGCCCGCGGAGGCGGCCCTGGTCGCGGCGTACCTCACCGTGACCGGCCCCGCCAGCGCAGCCGTCCGGCTGCTCGCCCTGGACCCGATCGAGGTCAGTGCGGCGGTCGCCCGGCTGTCCGGCCCGATCGGGCAAGCCGCCGCGCGGGGCGCGGCGGCATCCCCCGCCTTGCCCTATCCCTCGGCCCCGGCGCTGGATCTGCACGCCGAGGCTGGGTTGGGCTGACCGCCGGGGAAGTGGTGTCCGGTTGCGCTCCGGACGTCGCGGTCATGCCACTGGCCGGTCCCGCGGTTCTGGTCACCGCACTGGCGGGTGACGCGCTCACGCTGCGTCAGCGGCTGCGTCTCCCGGCCTCGCTGCCGGCCCGGGCTCGTTCGATGGCTAGTGGCTGATCGTCCCGAACGTCACGTCGGATGACCATATGGCCTGCCACTGGATGCCGGACCGGGCGCCGACCGCGGAGACCATGTGGCCGCCGCCCTCGTAAATGCCGACGTGGTACACGAAGCTATTCGGGTTCGAATTGTCATGGAAGAACACGAGATCGCCGCCCCATGCCCGGCTCTGGCTCTCGCCCCGGAAATAGCGGAACTGCGCGTCCGCGGTGCGCGGGATCGACTTGCCGTAGTGGCCATAGACGTACTGCGCCAGACCGCTGCAGTCGAAGCCGGTGCTGGGTGAGCTGCCGCCATACACGTACGGAACTCGCCCGACGAATGACCTTGCGTAAGCACTTGTCTCTCGGTTGAACGACAGAGTCGCGGCACCGGCCGACGAGTTCGCCATTCCTGGAAACAGCACAGCCAGAAGAACTGCCATCGATCCGGCGATGGTGCCTACCTTATGTCGGATTGCCATGGTTGCTCCTTCAACTAGGCGTCGGCAGCAGCATGACGGGGATTGGCCGCGAAGTCCGGCAAACCGGGAAAAAAAGTGACCATTTAGCCGATCTCTGTTAGATAAATCACAATCCAAATCAGCCAATGGGAACATCCGATTCCAAAGGTAAGCACGTTTCACCCAGATCACACAAGTATCACGGCGAGGTTTTTTTTCGGTCGCGCGGGCCCGGCCGGCGACCCGCCTGCTCTCGTTGTGGCAGGTCAGGGGGCTGCACGTGGCCAGTCAGGCCAGCCGGACGGCGAGCGGGCGCGCGCGCCGGGCACCGGAGAACGGCTGCCCGCACGGAAAACGGTCACCGGCCCGGAGGCAGCCACCTGGCCGGAAGCACGCCCCGGGTCCGGTTCAGGCCGGCCAGCGGGCGGCCAGCTCACGGGTGAGGGCGGGCCACGCGACCGGGTCGTGACCGGGGATCAGCCGGTAGCCGCGGGCGGCGGCGAGGCGCTTGAGCTTGCGGATCTGGGCGACGGTCTCCTCAGGCGGCACGCCGATGAAGCCGCCGACCGCCACCTCGTCCTCGATATTCCGGGTCAGGTCGGCCGCGTCGCAGGCGAACACGAACCCGCCGCCGCCCGCCGAGGGATCCAGGTCGACGACGAAGCTCTGGTGGCCGGGAGTATGGCCCGCGGTCAGCACGGCGGTCACACCGGGCGCGATCACCTCGTCACCGTCGGCCTGGCGCCAGGAGATGCGCGGATCACCGTAGTCCACGCGGAAGATTCCGCTGCGTTCCGGCTCCGGGCCAGCCATCCGGCCCTACCGCTGGAGCGCGGCCCGGCCGCTGCCGGGCAGGCCGGAGGGGGCGGCGGCGCGCGTCTGGGAGGCCGCCTGCGCGAGCGCGTCCCGGGCGGCCCCGACCCCCTCCGGGGTCAGCCGGTACAGGTGCCGGCGCGGCCGGCCGGCCGGCTGCCCGTCCTCCCAGCGCGCCTCGACCAGGCCCCGGCCGGCCAGCCGGATGAGCGCCGGGTACAGCGTGCCCGACTTCAGGCCGGTGTCCCTGGCGATCGCGTAGCCGTGCTGCCACTGCGCCGGGTCAGCGCACAGCGAACGGAGGACGGCCAGTGTCTGCGCGGAAAACCGGGAACGGTAAGCCATAAAATAGATCCTACCTAGGTAGATTTTTCTCCGCCACCCCGGCCGGGCGCTCGCGGCCCGGCATCAGGCGGCGCATCGGCGATCCGTGGTGTGCCGGGAAAGCGGCTGGTGGAAGATGGTGACATGGATCTCCCGGTGAATCCGCCGATCGCGCCGATGCTCGCCAAGGCCGTCGGCGACATACCTGACGGGCCCTACAGCTTCGAGCCGAAGTGGGACGGCTTCCGCGCGGTGGTGTTCCGCGACGGCGGCGACGTCGAGATCGGCAGCCGGAACGAGCGCCCGATGACCCGGTACTTTCCCGAGCTGGTGGCCGCCGCGGCGGCCGAGCTGCCGCCGCGCTGCGTCATCGACGGCGAGATCGTGATCCCGGACGCCGAGGGACGCCGGCTGGACTTCGAGGCGCTGCTGCAGCGCATCCACCCCGCCGCTTCCCGGATCAACCTGCTGGCGGAGCAGACGCCCGCGCACTTCATCGCGTTCGACCTGCTCGCGCTGGGCGATGACAAACTCACCGAGCAGCCGTTCTCGGCGCGGCGCGCCGCGCTCGCCCGCGCCCTGGCCGGTGCGGGCACCTCGGTGCACCTGACCCCGGCCACCACCGACCGGGCCACCGCGACCGGATGGTTCTCCCAGTTCGAGGGGGCTGGGCTGGACGGGCTGGTGGCCAAGGCGCTGGACGGGATCTACGTCGAGGACAAGCGGGTGATGTTCAAGGTCAAGCACGAGCGCACCGCGGACTGCGTGGTGGCCGGTTACCGCGTGCACAAGAGCGGCCCGGACGCGGTCGGCTCGCTGCTGCTCGGCCTGTACACCGCGGAGGGGAACCTGGCCAGCGTGGGCGTCGTCGGCTCGTTCCCGATGGAACGGCGCCGGGAGCTGATGACCGAGCTGCAGCCGCTGGTCACCAGCTTCGAGGGGCACCCGTGGAACTGGGCCCGGCAGGAGGCCGGCAACCGCACGCCGCGCAAGGCGGAGACCAGCCGGTGGAACGCGGGCAAGGACCTGTCCTTCGTGCCGCTGCGGCCGGAGCGGGTGGCCGAGGTCCGCTATGACCACATGGAGGGCCCGCGGTTCCGGCACACCACCCAGTTCGTCCGGTGGCGCCCGGACCGCGAGCCGGCCTCGTGCACGTACGCCCAGCTCGAGGAGCCGGTCAACTTCAACCTGGCCGAGATCCTGGCCGCGCAGGCACCCTAGCCGACGTCGACCCAGTCCAGGGTGCGCTGGACGGCCTTCAGCCACCCGGCGTAGCCGTCCTCGCGCTGCTGCGGCGTCCATGAGGGCTGCCAGCGCCGGGACTCCTTCCAGTTGGCCCGCAGTTCCGCGGTGTCCCGCCAGAACCCGGTGGCCAGCCCGGCGGCGTAGGCGGCGCCGAGCGCGGTCGTCTCCGCCACCACCGGCCGGCTGACCGGCACGCCGAGGATGTCCGCCTGCGCCTGCATGCACAGGTCGTTGGCGGTCACCCCGCCGTCGGCCTTGAGCACGTCCAGGTGCACCCCGGAGTCCTTTTCCATCGCCTCGACCACGTCCCGGCTCTGGTAGCAGATCGACTCCAGCGTGGCGCGGGCCAGGTGGGCGCTGGTATGGAACCGGGCCAGCCCGACGATGGCGCCGCGCGCGTCCGAGCGCCAGTACGGCGCGAACAGCCCGGAGAACGCGGGCACGAAGTAGATACCGCCGGAATCGGCGACCCGCCGGGCCAGGTCCTCGCTTTCCGCCGCGCCGCTGATGATGCCGAGCTGATCGCGCAGCCATTGCACGGCCGCGCCGCTGACCGCGATCGACCCCTCCAGGGCATATGCCGGTTTGGCGCCGGCGAACTGGTAGGCGACGGTGGTGAGCAGGCCGGCCGCGGACCGGATCAGCTCGGTGCCGGTGTTCAGCAGCAGGAAGTTGCCGGTGCCGTAGGTATTCTTGGCCTCGCCCGGTGCGAAGCAGACCTGGCCCACCGTGGCGGCCTGCTGGTCGCCGAGGTCGCCGGTGAGCGGGATCTCGCCGTGCAGCGGGCCGCCGCGGAGGGTGACGCCGTACGGCTCCGGCGAGGAGGACGGGCGGATCCGCGGCAGCATGGCGGGTGGCACGCCGAACAGCGACAGCAGTTCATCGTCCCAGTCCAGCGTCTCCAGGTCCATCAGCATCGTGCGGCTGGCGTTGGTCACGTCCGTGACGTGCACGCCTCCATCGGCGCCCCCGGTGAGGTTCCACAGCACCCAGGTGTCGGTGGTGCCGAAGATCGCCTCGCCCCGCTCGGCGTCGGCGCGCATGCCGTCGATGTGCTCCAGCATCCACCGGAGCTTGCCGCCCGCGAAGTATGTCGCGGGCGGCAGCCCGGCCTTGCGCCTGATGACCTCGCCGGCCCCGGAACGTTCCAGCTCGGCGGCGATCCGGTCGGTCCGGGTGTCCTGCCAGACGATCGCGTTGCCGTAGGGCCGGCCGGTACGCCGGTTCCACACCAGGGTGGTCTCCCGCTGGTTGGTGACGCCGAGCGCCGCCAGGTCGGACGGGCCAAGGTTGCCGGTGTTCAGCGCGGTCTGGATGACCGAGGAGGTCCGTTCCCAGATCTCGACCGGGTTGTGCTCCACCCATCCCGGCCGGGGCAGGATCTGCGAGTGCTCAAGCTGGTGCCGGGCTATCCGGTTGCCGCCGTGATCGAAGATCATGCAGCGCGTGCTCGTCGTGCCTTGATCCACCGCCGCGACGAAGTCGGCCATCGCTGTTCTCCTGTCTCCCCGGCCAAGCATCCCATCCGGCCGGGCGCGGGCCCCCCATGCGTGAGATTGACGATGTACATACACTGTATCCAGGGCCAGCGAGATATGTCCGTCCCGTATGCACGCTGTCGGGCAAGCAGGAAGAGGAAGCGCCTCATGGCCAAGAACGGCAGGCTGGACGCGCGCGACCGCGGCGCCGTACTCGATCGGCTGGCCGGGACGGACTTCGACGTTCTCGTCATCGGCGGCGGCGTCACCGGCACCGGCGCCGCGCTGGACGCCGCCTCGCGCGGGCTGCGGGTCGCCCTCGTCGAGGCGCGCGACCTCGCCTCGGGCACCTCCAGCCGGTCGAGCAAGCTGATCCACGGGGGCCTGCGGTACCTGGAGCAGTTCGACTTCAAGCTCGTCTGGGAAGCGCTGCGCGAGCGCGACCTGCTCGTCTCCAAGCTGGCCCCGCACCTGGTCAAGCCCGTTTCCTTCCTCTATCCGCTGCACCGCAAGGTGGTCGAGCGGCCCTATGTGGGAGCCGGCCTGGTGCTGTACGACGCGCTTGAGGGCACCAAGCGGCCGGTCCCCCACCACAAGCATCTGAGCGTGCGCGGGGCACTGCGGCTCGCGCCCGCGCTGAAGCCCGCCGGCCTGGCCGGGGCGCTGCTCTATTACGACGCGCAGGCGGACGACGCGCGGTACACGATGACCGTGGCGCGGACCGCCGCCGCCCACGGCGCGCTGATCGCCACCCAGGCCAGCGCGCGCGAGCTGCTGCGCGGCCCGGACGGGATCCGGGTGACCGGCGCGCGGGTGCACGACGGGGAGACCGGCCGCGACATCGAGGTGACCGCGAAGCGGGTCGTGGTATGCGCCGGGGTGTGGACCGACCTGGTGCACGAGCTGTCCGGCATCCAGGCCGGCTACACGGTGCGGATGTCGAAAGGCGTGCACGTGGTCGTGCCGCACGCGGCGATCCGCGCCGGCACCGGGATCATCCAGCGCACCGAGAAGAGCGTCCTGTTCATCATTCCGTGGGGCCAGCGCTGGATCGTCGGGACGACCGACACCGACTGGACCGGTGACCGCGCCGAGCCCGCCGCGACCGCCGAGGACATCGACTACATCCTGGAGCGCGCCAACCGCGTGCTGGCCCGCCCGCTGACCTGTTCCGACGTGATCGCCGTCTACGCCGGACTGCGGCCGCTGATCGCCGCCGGGCCGGGCACGCCCACCGCCAAGCTGTCCCGCGAGCACCTGGTCGACACCCCGGTGCCCGGCCTGACCAGCATCGCCGGCGGCAAGTTCACGACCTACCGGGTGATGGCGCGGGACGTGATCGACGCGGCGGTGGCCGACTTCGGCCGGTGGGTGCCGGCCTCGGTCACCGACCAGCTGCCGCTGCTCGGCGCGGACGGCCTGGCCGCCGCCGCGGCCGAGGCGGAACGGCTCGCCGAGGACTACGGCCTGCCGCGCGCGGCGGTGGAGCACCTGCTCGACCGGTACGGGACGCTGACCGAGGAGGTCCTGGAGCTGACCAGGGAGGACCCCGCGCTGGCGCGCCCGCTGGCCGACGGTCACCCCTACCTCGGCGCGGAGGTGGCCTACGCGGTCACGCACGAGGGCGCCCTGCACGTCGAGGACGTCCTAGTGCGGCGGGTCCGGCTGTTCATCGAAACGGGGGCGTGCGGCGCCGAGGCGATCGGCCCGGTGACCAGCATCATGGGCGACCTGCTGGGCTGGGACGGCGCGCGCCGGGCGGCGGAGACCGAGCGGTACCGGCAGCTGCTGCGCGCCGACACGCGGGCGCTGACCGAGCTGACTGATGTGGCCGGTGCCGGGCGCGAGACGGCGGGGTAACCGCAAGCCCTCCGCCCGGCGAACCGGTGGCATAAAATGGGGGCGCCCAGCCGGGAAGGGGGGCGCCGCCATGGGAGCTGGGACAACGAGCCGGTCCCGGCGGCTGCTGACCTTCCGCCTCGATGGGGAACTCCGGCAGCGCCTGAAGGCCCGGCTGGCCGGCGAGGGGCGGACGCTGTCGGAGATCGTGATCGTCGGCCTCCAGCTGTACGTCCAGCGCAGCGCGTGGCTGTCCGGCCCGGGCACACTGGATCTGACCCCGGACCCCGACGCGCCCGCCGCGGAACGCCCCGCCGAAGCCGCCGGGCGGGGCGGCGGGCAGCGCTCGGGCCGGGGGGCGGAACGGCCGCCGGGAACCGCCGCGGTCGCGTGCGTGGCCGACCTCGTGCTGCCCGATGCGGTCGCCGGGTACCTCCGGAACCTCCGCGTCTCCGGGCAGAGCGACCTGCTGTCGGCCGCCCTGGCGAAGCTGCATGACGCGGGCTGGCCGCTGCGCCCGCTGGCCGCCGCCCTCGGCATCAGCCGCCAGGCGGTGCAGGCCCGGATTCGCCAGCCTGTCGCGCCCGTGCTGCGGTCCGAGGTGCCCGACATGCCGGTGCCCTCGGCGTATCCGCGGCGGCGGCCCGCGCTGGCGAGCGGCCGGCGCCCGCACCTGACGGTCAAGATCGATCAGGCCCTCCGGTCGGCTGCGCAGCGCAAGGCGGTGCGGGAGGGCAGCTCACTGAGCCAGGTGATCGAGAAGATCCTGAACCACTACCTGCGGCACGGCATGCCGGCCCGCCCCGCGCACCCGGCCCGCCGCCGCGTGCGCCGCCGCGGCTGAACCGGTCAGCCCTCGCCGAGCATGGTCATCAGCGTGGTCACGGTCGCCCAGTTGCGGGCCGTGCCGGCCTTCATCGAGCTGGTGCGGGAAAGCTGGGCGGCGAGCTCACTGCGGCCGAGCCCGTTGGGGACGTGCAGAAACAGCGTCCGCCCGGCCACCGTGACCTCGTCCTGGCAGCCCTTGGCCTCGGCCCGCTGCCGGGCCTTGTCCATCCGGTCGAGGTCGTCGGCGGTGGGCGCCGAACGCCGGAACACCGCGTGCAGCGCCTTCGGGTTGGACTCGCCCGGATAGGGATTGTCCGCGATCACCTGGGCCAGTTCGTCGCGCGACACCACCACCGTGTGACAGGGCACGCCGAACCGCTCGGCGAGCTTGTTGTCCAGGAACTCGGCCAGCTTCCCGGAGTCGGTCTCCTCGCTGGTGAACACGACGTTGCCGCTCTGAATGTAGGTCTTCACGTCGGTGTAGCCGAGGGAGGTCATCAGCTCGCGCAGGCCGGCCATGGGGACCTTGTTGTTCCCGCCGACGTTGATGCCGCGCAGCAGCGCCACATGGGTACGCACCCTGGCATCTTCTCAGATGACGTCCGGTTTCTCCCGCCCGCCGTCCGCGACGGGCGGGCCTGCCATCCGCACGCAGGCCGCTGACCAGGGGAGACGAAGGCGTCACGGCTCACGTACAGTGGGCCTCATGCCGGCGGCGAAAACGGTGGTGGAGGCGGCGGGCCGGGAAGTGCCGGTCAGCAATCCGGACAAGGTCTTCTTCCCGCGGACCGGTCACACCAAGATCGACCTGGTCCGCTACTACCTCGCGGTCGCGGACGGCGCGGTGCGCGGGGTCGACCGCCGCCCGATGGCGCTGAAGCGGTTCGTGAACGGCGCGGAGGGCGAGCCGTTCTTCCAGAAGCGGGCCCCGGATAGCCGGCCAGACTGGATCGAGACCGTCGAGCTGCGCTTCCCGTCCGGCCGGACCGCCAGCGAGGTCGTGGTCCAGGACGCCGCGCAGCTGGTCTGGGTGATCAACCTGGGCTGCATCGACCTCAACCCGCACCCGGTGCGCGCCGCGGACCTGGACCATCCGGACGAGTTGCGCGTCGACCTCGACCCCGTGCCGGGCGTCGAGTGGCCGCAGATCATGGACGTGGCCATGGTGGCCAAGGCGGTGCTGGAAGATTCCGGCCTGACCGCGTGGCCGAAAACGTCGGGATCGCGCGGATTCCACATCTATACGAGGATCGAGCCGCGGTGGCCGTTCACCGACGTCCGCCGCGCGGCGGTGGCGCTCGCCCGGGAGGTCGAGCGGCGGGCCCCGGACATCGCCACGAGCAAGTGGTGGAAGGAAGAGCGGCACGGCGTTTTCGTCGACTACAACCAGAACGCCAAGGACCGGACCATCGCCTCCGCCTACTCCATCCGCCCGCTGCCGGACGCGCGGGTGTCGACGCCGCTGTCGTGGGACGAGGTGCCCGGGTGCGATCCGGCCGCGTTCACGATCGGCACCGTGCCGGCACGCTACGGCGAGATCGGCGACCCGTGGGCGGAGATGGATGCGGCGGTGGGGTCGCTTGAGGGGCTGCTCGGGCTGGCCGGGCGGGACGAGGCGTCGGGGCTGCCGGATGCGCCGTGGCCGCCGCATTTCGCCCGGCAGGCGGGCGAGGAGCCCCGGGTCCAGCCGTCCAAGCGGCGCACGGGGGACGGGGGCAGAGCGGCGGCGGAGGGGGCGGCCCGGGGGGCGGCGGCCAGGAGTTCGGCGGGGAAGGGCGACGAGAGTGAGGCGGCTGGGGGCGAAGAGGGCGGAGACGCCGGCGCGGAAGCCGCGGCTGCGCCTGGCCAGGCGAGCGGGAGCGGATCGGGGCCGGCGGGGCGGCGCCAGTCCAGGATGCCGCTGATCGAGGTCGCCCGCGCGGCGACCAAGGCCGAGGCCATGGCGGGCCTCGAGCGCTGGAAGAGGCGGCACGCGGACATCTGGCCGCATCTGGCTCCAGCGGACGTGCTCGTGGACTCGATGCGGGGGCGCAGTTACAGCTGGACGCGGATCCGGCTGAACCTTCAGCACGTCCCGGAAGGGGAGCGTCCGTCCCAGGAGCCCCTCGAAGTCGATTACGACCCGTGGGGCCCCGGCGGCCGCTGAGCCCGGCAGCGGGCGGGGCGGCGGCGCGAGTGAGCTGCGAACCTCTCGGACTCCAGCTCAGCCCGGCCCCGGCCGCCTGGTCCGCGCTGGGCCGTGGCCGGGCCCACATGCCGCGCGACAACGTTGGCGTGCATCCGGAGGTCGTGATCTTCGGCAGCCAGCCTGGCTCTTCAGCGGCCAGGGCTGTGTAGCATATCCTCAGGTACGGGGCAAATCAGGCTTCCGGGCAAGCTGATTCGCCGCGTGGGAGGGGTCGCTCGGAGGGTCTTGTTGCGTGCGAGCAAACATCGTCGCAGCGTACGTGGTGGTCGCGCCACGTCATGGGATGGCTCGGACGCGTCCGGTGCTGCAGCGCTCACTCCATTGCCTGCTCCGTACCGGGCTGTGAGCCGGTAGTGACGACCGGCCGGATCCTGCGCCAAGGACTGACGCTGATCCCCGCTGGATGGCCGGGGCGCAACCGCTGCTGCCGGAACACCCGGCTGATGCGATGAGCACCAGCCCGTCACTCCCAGGCCGCACGCGCGGCAAGCCAGCCAATCTCCGGTGAGAGGCGGGATCGAGGAATGAGCAGATGGGGGCCCCTGATCACCCTGGGCTCCGTCGTGGTACTCGGCGGAATTCTGCTGGCGACCAATACCGCGACCGTAACGCCGGCCGGCGCCACGCATCCGGCCAGCGCGGCCAGCGCGGCTGGCCAGGCCCACGGGACGCCGACTGTGCTGCACACCCTCTACGCGGGCCGGAGCAGCGGGGGCCAGGCGGCCGTGGCGGTCGCCATCAACGGCCGCAAGGCCGCAGCCGATCTGCACGTTGGCGCCGCCGTCGAGCGCACGCTGGAGGGCTCGGTAACTGGCAACCAGATCGTCCTGACCGGCCGCGACGGCGCAGCCCTCACCGGCTCCATCTCCGGGTCGGCCATGTTCGGCACGGTCACGGCCGGCAATGGGCAGAGCTTCCCGTTTTCCGCCGAGGAGGCGGTGGCGCACTCCGTGTACGCCGGGCGCAGCAGTGGCAACCAGCTGACACTGGCGGTCTCCATCAGCGGCCGTAAGGCCGCGGCCTACGTGTGCAACGGCCGTACCATCCAGGCCTGGCTGCAGGGCTCGGTGACCGGCAGCCAGCTCGCCCTGGCAGGCCGTAACGGCGCGAACCTTGACGGTTCCCTCTCCGGCCTGGACATGTTCGGCACGGTCACGGTGCCAGGCGACCAGGACCTTCCGTTCTCCGCCGAACTGGCCGCCCACCCGGCGGGCGTCTACCGGGCCGATGTCACGATCGACCGGCTGGCCACCAAGATCGGCTGGGCGGTGCTGCCCGACGGCACCCAGGTCGGGCTGGCCGTGGCCGGCGGAACCGTACACCCGGCGCCGCCGCTCGATCTGAGCGACGGACGATTCACCGTGGGCGGCGCAGGTTTCATGGCCACCACCATCGCTGGCACAGACAACGTGGTAAGCCCATGAGAGGCCACTGCAGCCCCAGGGTGGGAGAACCATCCCCCATAGCAGAGGAGCCAGCGCGATGACGAGCGCGCGAGAGCCTGCCCGCCCGGCCCCCGACCAGTACGCCCTCCCTCTTCTCCTAGCCGTGCTTGGCGGCTGTGCCGTCGCCCTGGCCCTCGGGCTTTACGCCAAGTTGCACCACCCCACCGGGTTCTCACTCGACATCGCCGGGTTCTCCAGCGCGCTGTACGCCAAAGCGTGGCTGACGACGGCCGCGGCGGTGTTTGCGGTCGTCCAGCTCGTCACCGCCTCCCGGATGGGCCGCCCAGGCGCCGCGGCCTGGATCGGCCCCGTACACCGCTGGTCGGGCCGGATCGCGATCCTGCTCACGGTGCCGGTCATTGTCCACTGCATCTTTGCGCTGGGATTCCAGACCTACTCGGTCCGAGTGCTCGTGCACTCGGTGCTCGGCTGCTTCTTCTATGGTGCATTCGTGGCCAAGATGCTCAGCCTCGGCATCATCCGGCGCGGGCCGAGGCCCGGGTGGCTCATTCCCGTACTGGGCGGGATGGTCTTCCTTTCGCTGATCGCGCTGTGGGCGACCTCGGCGCTGTGGCTGTTCACCACCAAGGGAGTGCACTCCTGACCAACGTCAGGGACGTTCGGGTCCGCTTGCCGATCACGAAAGGGCAGCGCCATGGAGCAGATGACCACCCACGTTGGCATCGAGCCAGGTTACGGCCTGATCGGCCGGTTCGGCGACACGGTGATCCTGATCCCGGTCGGCGCTGCGGCCAGCGGGGACACTGACGAGGCCGCCGGGGAACTCCTCGACCTGGCCGCCGCTATCGCCTCCGACTCCTCGTTGCCGGCCAGCATGATCGCCGCCCGCCTAGCCACCTGGGTTGTGGCCCGCATGCCCGACGATGGCACCGCGTTCGGGATGGTGGCCCCCGTGGACGACGGTGTCGTCGTGTTCCTGCGCGGCGCGGTCTGGTGCGTGGTCACCGAGCACGACTCGAGCCGCCAGCTGTCCGGGGAACAGGCGCTGACCTGGGTCGACCGGATCGTCCCCGCCTCGTTCGAGCGACTGGCGATCAGCAGCACGGCCGGCCGGCTGGTCCAGGCACAGCCACGGTCGGATCTTCGGGAGGGGGTGGTACCCGGACAGGGCTTCGTCCTGACCCGGCTCGGGAGTGTCCGCCAGCCGGGACAGGTCGCGCCCCGTGCGCGCTCAGCCACGGACACGTGGTCCGGGCCCGCGGAGCCGGCCAGCCGGGTGCTGTCCGGCGCGTCCGCCGACGGGGCCCCCGCCGTCGGCGAGCGCGAAGGACCCGGCCCGGCGCGGGAAGGACCCGGCCCGGCGCGGGAAGGACCCGGCCCGGCGCGGGAAGGACCCGGCCCGGCGCGCGAAGGACCCGGCCCG
>Ga0335078_10010765_pt1 | contig 13544 bp, 8 predicted proteins | sample Lox_Sample_32_FD_206711 | JGI IMG/M metagenome (GOLD analysis project Ga0335078, IMG submission 206711) | Soil microbial communities from Loxahatchee National Wildlife Refuge, Florida, United States - Lox_Sample_3.2 | ecosystem: Environmental > Terrestrial > Soil > Wetlands | place: USA: Florida...
AAACTTCGCAAAGAGGGCGCGCTGGAAACGAGTAACCCTCCGAAGCAGGCCTTGGCCTAGCTCCTGGTCCCCACTGGCGGCCCAACTCGGCGGCATCGATTTGCCCGGTGAGGAGGCCAATCAGGCCGTGGGCGCCGATTGCCATTTCTGAACGCCGCGCGCCCGGGGCCCGCCGCTGCGGGAAACGCGAAACCATCGCGGATTCCGAAACGTCTTCACTGGGACTAATGCCCGAGCGGTACCGATTCGCGGCGCGGTGTATCCTGGCGCTGCTGGTTGCGTGGCTGGTTTGGTCACCATCCCTGGCGCAGAACCAAGAGAAGGACAGCCAGAAAAAGGACGCCGGCGACGAGCCGGTTTATGAGATGGGAAAAGACGTCACTCCGCCGCGCCTGATTCACCAGGTTAATCCGTCCTACGACCCCGGATCGCATGGGATTCGAATTGTGGGCAAGGTGGTGATCCGGCTCATCGTCACGTCGAAAGGGCTGCCGAAAGACCCGTCGGTGGTCCAGGGTCTCGATAAGGAAGTCGACCAGAGCGCCATCGCCGCGGTTAAGGAATGGCGATTTGATCCGGCAAAACGGCAGGGGATGCCGGTGGCCGTGAGGGTGACCGTCGAGATCAATTTCCACCCAATGTGATTACGCAGACGGCGGCGCAATCTCGATCAGTTTGCGTTCGCTGCCTCCGAGAGGGGAGATCGTCATGACGGCGTATTTTCCCTCTCCGAGGCCACGGACAAACGCAATGCGTTTGCCGTCGGGGACCATGCGGGGGAAGATTCATCGGTGGAACTGTTCGTCAAACGGAGCAGGTCATTGGCGCCGATCAGCTTCACATAGAGATTGAACTTGCCGGCGCGCGGCCCGGTCCAGGCGAACACGACCTCTGAGCCATCGAGAGAAAAGCTGGGATTGCGGACGTAGCCCCCACTGGATGTGAGGGGCAGGGCAACCGGCTGTTTCGCTTCGCGACCCACACGGCGGCCTGCCGGATAGGCCGAAGTACCGGCTAGCAAGATGGCCAAGACAGTCAACACAGGCCAAAGCCATGGCCGGAACCCACAAAGCTCCACCGCGCGCTTCGTGCCAGAGCCGAGGACCTCGGGGAGGTGGTCGCCGAGCGAACGCAAGTCGCGGTAGAGATCCTGGGTGCTCTCCTAGCGGGCGGAGGGATCCTTGGCCGGGCAGCGCTCTACAATCCATCGCAGGGGCAGGGGGACGGTTTCCGGCAACGGCTCGGGTTCGGCTTCGATGATCGCTGCCAGGATCTGCGGAGCGCTCTCGCGGCGGAAGGGATGGGCGCCGAAGATCATCTCGTAGCGGATAATTCCGAACAAGAATTGATCCGACTGCGGGTCAAGAACACGGCCGCGGACCTGTTCCGGGCTCAGATAACCGGCGGTTCCCAGTACCAACCCCGGTTCGGTTCGCCCGATGGTCTGTCCGGCGGCATGGGCGGCTGCCAGACCATCGGCAATCTGCAGGCCGTACTTGACGGCTTCACGCGAGCCGCAACCCGACTGAATCACATGAGCCAGCGATTTACCGTCGATGTACTCCATGACCAGGAAATCCTCGCCCTCTTGCTGATCAATCTCGTGCACGGTGATGCTATTGGGGTAATTCAGCGCGGAGGCGGCCTGAGCCTCACGCACGAACCGGCGTTTGCGTTCGGAATCCGCGAGGCGGTAAGGGGGCAAGACCTTGATCGCAACCCACTGGAAAGCAATGTGGCGTCGCGGATCAGCGGGATTCCGTAGCGCCGCGCACGATCTCATCAAAACCGTGTAGTAGTTCTTCGCGCGGCGAATATGGACCGGGCGTGTAGGCGCGCGAACCGATTCCGGCCTGGGCCAGTTCGACCATGCGCCAATCTTCCTGGTTGGTGGTGTCCCAGAACTCGATGGCGTCCACCGCGACGAAATCGGAATTGGCCATCTCGCTCGGATGAAAATACCATTCGCAGAAAATTTCCGTGCGGTCCACGGCCCGCGGCCAGAGCGTGTGCACCATCATGTAATCGGGCTGCAGGCTCAGCAGCAGGTTGGGATAGATGGAGTAGTAACAGACCTGGCGGCGCTGGCCATCGTCCAGGCCGGAAAGGTACGCGCGGCGCCGCTGGCCGTCCATACTCATCGTCTCTGCCTCCCCGCGAAATCCCATCGAACCGCCGGCGTAATGCGGATCGGGCGGTTCGTTCTGGGCGCCCAAATAATCCGTGAGGCGATTGAGCGCCGGGTGCACCAGCGGGCAGTGCAGACATTCGTTGTAGTTGAGGACGACGAGTTTCCAGTTGGCTTGGACGCCGTAGACCGTGCGGCGGTGCAGGCGCAGCTCCTGCATTCGCCACGCTGCGAATTTTTCGGGCAGCTTTCCGAGCTGCCGGGCCAGCGGTTCCGGCCGGGAGCCGCCGTGCAGGAAAATGTGGCCGTCCCAGACATCGGTGTGAATCCGCCGCAGCGGATAATCGGCGCGTGGAAAATCGGAAACCATGTGCGCAGCGCCGAGTAAATCCCCCTCAAGGCTGTAGGTCCAGCCATGGTAAGGACACTGGATGCGCCCGCCGCAATGGCCTTCCGGCTCCGTACACATCCGGGTGCCGCGATGGCGGCAGACGTTGTAGAAGGCGTTCACGGCTCCGCCGGCGCCCCGCACCACCAGGATGCTTTCGCCGGCCACTTCACGCAGGAAGTAGTCGCCGGGTTTGGGGATGAATTCGGTACGGCCGGCGCAAATCCAGCGCTCGAAGTAGAAGGCGTCCAGTTCTCGCCGGAACAGATCCGGGTCGGTATAGAAGCGTGCCGGAAGAGTCGTGAACGGCATGCGCGGCCAGGACTGCGATGCCTCAGTTGTAGGCGAAGTTGCCTTCGGCGTCCAGTGTCACATGGATCGGCTCGAGTTTCTCGCGGTCCGCCATACGGCTCAAGATGTGGCGCGAGATGGACGGCAGCAGCGTATTCGTCAGAATGTTGTCGACGTTGCGCGCGCCGCTCTCGACTTCGGTGCAGCGCTTGGCCACTTCGTCGACCACGGCTTCATCATGCGTCATTACTACCTTGTGGCTCTCTTGCAGTCGCCGCTGAATCTTGCCCAGCTTGAGGCGCACAATCTGCTTCAGCACTTCATCGCGCACCGGGTAGTAAGGAATAATCACCAGCCGGCCGAGGAACGCGGGCTTGAAGATTTTATTGAGCTCCGGCTTCAGCGCCTTGACCAGCGCGTCCTGCGTGGGCGCGGACTCCGGGTCCGCCGTCAGTTTCATCAACGTGTCGGTGCCGGCGTTCGACGTCAGAATGATGATGGTGTTCTTGAAGTCGATCTCGCGGCCTTCGCCATCTTCCATCTGGCCCTTATCGAACACCTGGAAAAAGAGCTCAAGCACGTCAGGGTGGGCCTTTTCCACTTCATCCAGCAACACTACCGAATAAGGACGCCGACGTACGGCCTCGGTCAGCACACCACCTTCGCCATAGCCCACATATCCGGGGGGCGAGCCCTTCAATGACGAAACGGTGTGCGCTTCCTGGAACTCCGACATATTGATGGTGGTCATGTTGCGCTCGCCGCCGTACAGCAGGTCGGCCAGCGCCAGCGCGGTCTCGGTCTTGCCGACGCCGCTCGGTCCCACCAGCATGAATACGCCGATCGGTTTGTTGGGGTCTTCCAGGCCGGCCTTGGAGGTGCGGATGCGCTCACTGATCATGGCCAGCGCGTGGTCCTGTCCCACCACCCGGCGGCCCAGAGTGGCCTCGAGTGACAGCGCCGCTTCCACCTCGTCCTTGAGCATCTTGCCCACGGGAATGCCGGTCCAGCCGGAAATGACGTCGCCGACGATGTGGCCGTCGACGCACACGCGCATGAGCGGAGTTTCGCCTTGCAAAGCTTCGAGCTCGTTATTGAGCGTGGCCAGTTGGGAGCGCAGGTCGCCGTTCTCGGCGACCGCCGTAGCGGTTGCGGTAGCGGTTGCGGCCGCCGCGCCCGAACCCGCGGCAGCGCCCTGCGCCGTACTCTCCAGTTTGCCGCGAACTTCGCGAATGCGGCCCACCAGATCCCGTTCTTTATCCCAGCGCGTCTGCAAATCCTTGAGCACGGCTTCGGTGCGGGCCATACGCGCTTTCACCTCCGCCAGGCGTTCGGCGTGGTCCACACCCAGCGCGGCTTCCCGCTCCATAATGCGGATGTGCGTGGCGCAAGCGTCGATCTCGCGGGTCGCATCTTCCAAGGCCGGAGGCGTGGCATTCTGGGAAACTGAAAGGCGCGCGCAGGCGGTATCCAGAACGCTGACCGCTTTATCGGGAAGCTGGCGATCGGGCAGGTAGCGGGCCGAGAGCTTCACGGCCGCGGCCAGGCCTTCATCCAGAATGCGGACGTTGTGGTGTTTCTCGAGCGCCGGCACCACGCCGCGCAGCATCAACTGACACTGCGGTTCGGTGGGCTCCTCCACCTTCACCACCTGGAAGCGCCGCGCCAGGGCCGCGTCTTTTTCGAAGTACTTCTTGTATTCGGACCACGTGGTCGCGGCGATGGTGCGCAATTCGCCGCGTGCCAGAGCCGGCTTGAGCAGGTTGGCGGCGTCGTTTTGCCCCGCCTGCCCGCCCGCGCCGATCATGGTGTGCGCCTCGTCGATGAACAGAATGATGGGAGTGGGTGAGGATTTGACCTCCTCAATCAGCCCCTTCAAGCGGTTTTCGAATTCACCCTTGATTCCGGCGCCAGCCTGCAGCAAGGCCAGGTCGAGCGTGCGGACGATGACATTCTTGAGTGTGGGCGGCACATCACCGGCGGCCACGCGCAGGGCGAAGCCTTCCACCACCGCCGTCTTGCCAACCCCTGCCTCGCCGGTGAGAATCGGATTGTTCTGGCGGCGGCGCGTCAGAATATCGACAATCTGGCGGATCTCGGAGTCGCGCGCCAGCACCGGATCGATTTTCCCGCTCTTGGCCATTTCGGTGAGGTTGACGGTGTACTGATCGAGGTTGGGCGTCTTGCCGCCGGCCTTCGGTAAAGCCCCCGGAGCGGCGGCTTCCGCCACAGTCATTTGCGCCTCTTCGGGCGAAGCCTCCATCACCGCCGGCAGAATCTTGCGCAACGCCTCGGGTTCGATCTTGTTCAGCTCGTTGCTCATGCCGGGCAGCATGCGCGAGAGTTCTTCGTCGGTGAACAGCACCAGAATGGTGAACGCCGAGCGGACCTGCTCGGACTCATATTCGAGCGAGCCGACCGACCAGGCCTCGGTCAGCATGCGGTAAAGCGAGCGGCTGAACGCGGGCGTGCGCGCATTGCCGCTCTTGAGTTTGTCGAGGCTGCGCGTCAACTCGGCGATGATCCGTTTCTTGTCGACGTCGAATTGCTTCAGGATGCCCGCGAAATCGGAATCGGGCGCGTCCAACAACTTCAGCAGGTAGTGCTCGATCTCCACGTCGTAGTGCGTGCGCGAGAGGCACAGACCGGCGGCGGCTTCGAGGGCCGCGCGCGTGGTGTTATCCAATTTAGAAACGACGGACTTCAGACTAAGGGCCATGGGAGTCTCCTAATGCCGCTTTTTTGGGTTGCGGCTCTTTAATCATTGCGGAGCGATTATTATCTCACGCCAGCGGCTGGTTTACTGCCAGGTTAACTTGAAATCGCCGAGGGCGATTTCGTCCTTGCCGGGCACGTTGAAACCGAACTTGCCATGGGCCAGCGGCTCCGAGCTCTCCCAGTTGTCGATGACCTGCCACTGCTGGTCGTGAGCGATGGAGTGCGTGATCCCTTTCGGCGAGATCGTGATGCTGATGCCGATATATTTCTTGCGGTCGGAGGAGTGGGGAACCTTCGCCAGCTCGGTGCGCTTGCCGTTGACCACTTCCGAGCGAATGAAGTTCTTGTCATCTACTTGAAACAGGTAATAGTTCTTGGGATCGCGATAGCCCGCCACCCACTCCAGCCGTTTCCCCTTGAGCGAGAGCAGGCTGAACTGCAGAGTGCCCTGTGTGATGTCCATGGGCGCCAGAACGAAATCGCCGCCGCGGTGGACAAGCACTCCGCCCTCGAGGGTCCAACCGGGCGTCTTTTGCCAGTCGGTCAGGTTGAAGGTCCCACCACCCTTCCCTGCCCCGCCGCCGGAGCCTTCGACCGGTTTGAACGTCAGGCTGGCGGACACCGTGCGGCGCGCCGTGACGCGCACGCTGGCGGTGACGTCCTGGTAACGCGGCGCAGACCCGGTGATGGTGTACGAACCTTCGGGTAGGCTCAGCGAAGTACCGGTGACGTCGCGGTCCTGCGATTCGCCCTCGCGGCGCACGCGCAGCTTGGCGGCAACGCCGGCCGGAGCGACCTCGATGTTAACAGTTCCGGTGAGGCCTTCCAGCGCGCCTTCGAGCTCCAGCGTCTTGCCCGAGGCCAGCAGTTCGTCGGAGGTGAACGGTTTGAAATCGTCGTGGCGGATGGAGACGGAATGTTTGCCCGGCTCCAGAGTGGCCACGGTTAAGGAGCCGTCCGCCCCGGTCTTGCCGATGCGGTTGCCATCCACCAGGACGTCGCTTCCGGGCGGGGCGTGGCGAACCGAGAGCGTGGCCTTGGCGGGAAGCAGCTTGAAATCGGCCGCGGTTTCTTCGCCGGTCTTCATGTTCACGGTCTGTTCTACCGGCGCAAATCCGTCCTTCTGTACGCGCACGGTATATTGCTTCGGCGTGAGGTAGATCAGCAGGCGGCCGTGCGTGGTCTTGCGCTTATACTTTTCGCCGTTGATGTAAACCTCGGCATCGTCTTCGCTGGCGGTGACGCGCAACTCGCCCACGTTGCGATTGGTGCGCAGCGACGCGTATACGGCCGCCGAGGGCTGGGCATCGAAGACGATGCGATCATGCTGGCCGGCCGGGCCGTCGAGCAGCAACTCGTGGGTTCCGGTGGAGAGGTCCGTAAAGTCGAGGCCGTTGGTATCGAGGTTTCCCGCGGGTTTTCCATCCAGCGAGGCGCGGAAACCAGGGGTATTGCCGTAGACGTGCGCCTGCCCGCCGTACTGCGTCACCACAAAACCGCGCAAGCCGGTGGTGTCGATCGGCCCGGTAATCTTCGGCAGCGCGCCGGGCGCGAGTTCCAGCGACATGCTGGCGCGCGCGCTTCCGCTCTGGATGGCCAACTGGTGGGTACCGGGCGTGATGCCGGCCACGTCGACGCCGCTCTCCTGGACCTGGCCGGCGGGCGCACCGTCGAGCTGTACCGATCCCTCCGTCAAATCGGTCGAGATCGTGACGCGCGGCGGCGAAGGCTGCAGCGTCAGGCTGACCTGTGCCGGCTGGCCGGGCCGCACGGTGAAAAAGGTGTTGGCGGTCTCATAGCCGGGTAGCGTGGCTTGCGCCTGGTAATCGCCGGCGGGCAGATTGAGCTCGCAGTTGGAAGCGGTGCACTCGACGCCATTGACCTTGATGGCCGCGCCGGGCGGGTTGGAATGCACGCTGACCCGCATGCTGCCCGCGACGGGTGGAACGGCTACTGGCGGTTTCCGGCTCGGCCGCAACAACACGACCGCGCCGATGACAACCGCCAGAACGCCAGCTGCGGCAAGCCCGCCGAGCACCATTTTGTTCTGTAGCAGCGGAGCGGTTGGCCGCTGCGTGGCGGGCGCCGCCGGCGGCCTCTGGGCGGCAACGGAAGGAGCCGCCAGGGGCGTCACCGGAGTCGCAGGCGCTGCCGGCGGCGGATCGCCCATGAGGCGCGTCTCGTCGAAATCCGGGGTAGTCGCCGCGGGTGTGGGCGTCGTCGTGGACGGCAGAACCATAGTCGGCGTCAGGTCGGGACTCGAGCCCGAGTTGCTGACGGGCGGGATGGCCACGGTGGCTTCGGACGCGGGCGGCTCGGAAACCGCGGAGGCGCCGGCTACCGCAGTCCTCACGGACGTGCGTCCGGATTGACGCTGCTCTTCGGCTTGCGCGCGTTGCAACGTAGCGTGGAGTTGCTGCAGGCGCGGCTCGTTGGGGTAGCTGCCGATCGCCTGAGTCGCCATGGTCAGCGCGCCATCGATATCGCCCTCGGTTTGCAGGCGGCGCGCGTTGGTGAGACAGGTCGAAACGAAATCCTCGCGCTTGCGATCGCTAATGCGGCTCAACAGGCTCTGCGCCGGCGCATGGTGCGGCTCGATCGAGAGCACTTCCTTGAGAGTAGTGTCGGCGGCTGCCCAATCCTTATCTACCACGCTGCGGGCCTGATCGAGCAACGAATTGACGAACACCGTGCGAATCACCGTGCTGCGCGGATCGAGGTCTTTGGCTTCCCGCAGCGCCTCGATGCTTTCCTGCGTCTCGCCGCGCTCCCGGGCCTGATTCGCCTTCTCCAGCAGTTGCAGCGCCTGCTGGCCGCGATCGCGGTTCTTCTGCACCAGCCGTTCCAGCTCCAGCAGTTCCGAATCTCCGGGAAATTCCGCGAGCGCACTTTCCACCGTCTGCTTCGCGCGCTCATAATCGCCGCGCTCCAGGTGTTTGTCGGTCTGTTCCACCCAGCGCGCTTTAGCGTTCTCGTGAGCCTGCTGGTCGCGCCGCTTGGCCAGCCGCTGGATTTCAAACGCCAGCCCCGGATGCTTCTCGTGAATCGATTTCAGAATCTGCCACTGGTCCAGAGCTTCGTTGAACTGGCCGCGCTCCTCGAAGAAGGAGGCCTTCGCCACAATGGAATTGACCAGGTCGCGCTTGTCGCGCACCAGTCGCAGCGCGCGATCGAAATGCTGCTCGCCGGGGTACGACTTCAAGGCTTCCTGAAGAATGGCCACGCGCCGGTCGAGGTCGGGCTCCTCTTCCACGCGCCGGTCGGTTTCGGCGATCACCGAAGAGAGCTTCTGCCGCTGACGCTCTTCGATATCGAACTTGAGCGACTGGAACAACGCGTGGTTGGGGTACTTGGTGAGGTATTGTTTGCAGACGGTGAGCGCGGCTTCGAAGTTCTCTTCCGCCAGATGGCCGCGAGCCTCATCGTAGGAATTCTTGATCGCGTTGTGCTCGGAGTGGACCTGGTTATAAAAGCTGTGATAGGTGCCGCTGCGGCCGGTGTCCGCTTCCGGCAGGTCTTTTTCGAGCGCCACCAGGTTTTCGAGCTTGCTCATGGCCGCCGTGACTTCACCCTTTTCCCAGGCATGCACCGCAGCCTGGTAGAGCCGCGATTTCTCCTCGCGGACGTTGGATACCTCCTGCTCGCGGCGCCCCAGCTCGGCAATCAGGTTCAACGCTTCGGTTTCGCTGGGTTTCACCTGGAGCACATTGTCGAGAGCCTCGCGGGCCTGGCGAAACGCCTGGTTGCCGATATGCTGGCGGGCCAGCGTGATCCACTCGGAGATTTTCTTTTCGCGCCTTTCCTTCTCCACCTGGTTCTTGAGCGCCAGCGCGCTGGCGTCGCCGGGATCGAGTTCCAAGGCCTCCTGGACCTTGCGCAGCGCCAGCGGATATTCGCCGGCCTCGAAGAAACGCCGCGCGCTCTCCAGCATCTGGCGGATGCGCGTCTGGCGAACAGCCGCGTCCACTTGTCCGCGCAGCAGATGGATCTCCTGATCCATGTGGCCTTCGGCTTCCAACTCCGAAAGCACGTCGCTGGCAAACGCGTACTCGCCTTCGGCGAATCCCTTGGCGGCGCGCTCCAGCCGGGGTTTAATCTTGGAGCTGTCGAAGTATTCGAGCGGCTCGCCGCGCAGCGCTTTTTGCAGCGCCTCGCCATATTCGCGGATATTCGGGAAGCGATGCCAGGGCTGCTTCGCCATGGCTTTGTGGACTACCTGGCTTACGGCGTAACTGACCTCGTGATTGAGCTCCGACACCGGCGGCGGACTGTAGGTACGGATCGCTTCCGCCACTTCACTTTCGCTGGTTCCCTGAAACGGCCGGCGGCGGGTGAGCGCCTCGAAAGTGACCACAGCCAGCGAGAACAAGTCCGACACGGGCGTGGGCGGCTTCAACTCCAGTTGCTCGGGCGACATGTAGGAGAGAGTGCCCTTCAGCGTGGTTCGCGATTGGCCCGACATTTCCCGGGCCACGCCGAAATCGATGATCTTCACCGAGTTGTCGTCCATCACGAAGATGTTGCTCGGCTTCACGTCGCGGTGCACCAGCCCTTGTTCATGCGCGGCGTGCAATCCGCGGCAGGCCTGGTCGACGATATCCAGCACGCCCGTGACGCTGAGCCGCGGGCTGCCGTCTTTGATCATTTGTTCCAGCGTGCCGCCGGGCAGCAGCGGCATCACGAAGAACGGTTTCTTGCTGCCGTCCTCATCGAACTCGCCGATGTCGTAGATGCTAATGACGTTCGGGTGCACCATGGTGGCCAGCACGCTCCACTCCTTGTAGAACAAGGACATGGTGGTGGTGTTGTCGACATCGAGGATGGTTTTGAGCGCTACATCGCGCCGCATGAGGGAGTCGTAGGCTTTGTAGACTACACCCATTCCGCCGCGTCCCAAAACCTCTTTCAATTCATATCGATCTTGTAATTGGGTTCGTTTCTCCGGCACGGCACAGTCCCGATTCGAACTATTGTACGACCTCTCTGGAGGGGGAAGGGATTTTACTAAGGTTAATGGACCGGCCGCTCCGGGTTGAGATCATGGTGGCTACCCGGCAGACGAAAGATAATGTGAATTTTCTAACTTTCGACGATCCCCCGCCAGCGGTTCTGGAATGCCGCGCCGCAGGCTGCCTGGCTGTCCGCGACGAGATGGAAGAACTCGAGAAAAGACTGGCGGAACCCGTGTTCCCGTTTCCGAGCCGGTGATTCGCATGACCGCAGGCCATCCCATTCGAACCGGATACTCGCAGCGCGACCGGACTATTTTCTGTAGGTCTCGTACCAGCTCGATCACAGCGCTGCTCACCGCCTCATCCGATTCGCGATGGCTGCACAAGCCTGCCAGAATGAGTGCCACACTGAAACATGCTCCTGGCGGCGTATGGCTTCGTCTTAAGCGCGCTCGCGTTCACTTGGCGCCGGCTGATGTTCCGGACCACCTTCATCGCGGTCACCGGCAGCCTGGGCAAGAGCACCTCGACGCGCGCGATCGCCGCCGTGTTGTCATTGCGCTTTGCCACGAATGTGACGCCAGAAGGGCACAATTCGCGCATCTGGCTGGCGCGCTCCATCCTGCAAACCAGGCTTCGCCATCGGTTCAGCCTGATCGAGGTGGGTACCAAGCGTCCGGGAGCCCTGCGGCGCGCCGCGTGGCAGGTGCGCCCCGATATCGCCGTCGTTCTTAATGTGGCCCGCTGCCATACGGATCAGTTCCCCACGCTCGAAGATATGGCCTCGGAAAAAGCTGCCCTGTTGAGCCGTCTTGGTTCGAAAGGTCTGGCCGTTTTGAATGGAGACGATCCGCGGGTGCGAGCCATGGCCGCCGGCTGCCTGGGCCGGGTGGTGATGTTTGGCCGCTCGCCGGAGTTCGCGGTATGGGCCAGCGACATCGCTGCCGAATGGCCTTCGCGGCTTTCCTTCGTGGCGCACGCGGGCAACCGGACCTGCCGCGTGCAAACACAATTGGTGGGGGAACATTGGGTAACCGGCGCTCTCGCGTCGCTGGCCGTGGCGCTTGCCTGCGGGATGGACTTGGCATCGGCGGCTTCGGCTCTACACGCCTTTGAGCCGTTTATCGCGCGGATGCAACCGCTGCCGCTGCCCTCGGGAGCGACCATTCTCCGCGACGATTTCATCCCATCAATGGACGCGTGCCTGGCGGCCTTGCAGGTGATGAAGACGGCCCGGGCTCGCCGCCGGCTCTTGGCTATGAGCGAGGTCACGGATTCGGTCGAGTCGTTGGAGCAGGCATGGCAGACTCTAGCCAGGGCGGTCGCCACGTCTGTAGAGTTCGCGCTCTTCTACGGTCCGTTGTCGCAAATGGCCGCCCGTGCGGCCATCAACGCGGGCATGGATCCTGCCTCCGTCCGTGGTTTTCCGGCCTGGGCGGAGGCGGCCGAATTCCTGCGCTCGGAGTTGCGGGATGGCGATCTGCTGTTGTTACGAGCATCGGCGACCGACCACGGCGAGAGAATTTACTGGGCGCAATTCGGCCGCGTCGGTTGCGCGAAGAAGGAGTGCGCGTACATTCATCTTTGTGATGCGTGCCCGGAGCTGGCTCCGGACTTGACCCGAATTGCGCATCTCCCGCCCGATCAGCGGCCCGTGTGGCGGCCGCAGCGGAGGTGATCGTAAGGTCGGCCCTTCCGGGCCGCCGCCGGGCTTCCGCTCGGCGCGCCGGCTGCAAAGCCGGCGGCAGGCCTGAAGGACCTGCCTCACGAACCCTTTCATCACGGTGGGTGGCGGGCGGGGCCATGGGGACACTCCCTGGCGATCGCGGCTCGGTCTGGCGTACCGCACACACAGCTTCGTGCCTTGCAGCCGCCCCTTCCCGTCTATCATCGAAAGATAGGATGATTTCGCTGACCGGCGTTTCCAAGCGGTACAACGGCAAGCGCGAAGTGACGGCTCTCGATTCCATCGATCTGGAAATCGCGCGCGGGGAAATGGTTTCCATCGTCGGCCCATCCGGTTCGGGCAAATCGACGCTGCTGAATCTGATCGGCGGCTTGGACCGGCCCACTTCCGGTGAGATCCGCATCGATGGCCGCAGCGTCGCCGCGCTCTCCGACGACGACCTGACGCGCCTGCGCCGCGAGAAGATCGGATTCATTTTTCAATTCTTCAATCTCCTGCCGAGCCTCACCTGCGTGGAAAACGTCGCTCTGCCGCTACACTTGCAGGGGCTGCCGCGGAAGCAAATCGAGAAACGCGCACGCGAATTGCTGGACATGGTGCAACTCGGCCACCGCGTGGACCACCTGCCGGAGGAACTCTCCGGTGGCGAACGGCAGCGCGTAGCCATCGCGCGGGCGTTGGCGTTTCATCCGCCGGTCCTGCTCGCCGATGAGCCCACGGGCAATCTCGACACGCACACGGGCGCGGACATTCTGAACCTGATGCGCGACCTGCACCAACACCTCGGGTCCACCGTTCTGATCGTCACGCACGATCCCGAGGTGGCCCACAGTTGCCCCCGCACCATCACCCTGCGCGACGCGCGCATCGCCGGAGACGTGCGCCGGTGATCCTGCTGCGGCTCATCACCTGGCCGTACGTGCGCAAGCACATGCTGCGGTCGGTTCTGACCACCGCGGGGATTGTGCTCGGCGTAGCGCTGCTGGTCGGCATGCGCACCGCGGACCAACCGGTCCTTGGGTCGCTCACGGCAACGGTGGACCGCATCGCGGGTAAGGCGCAATTGCAGGTGTATTCGGGCGACGCCGGATTCCCCGAACAGGTGCTCGAGCGTGTGGAAAGCGTGCCGGAAGTGCGCGCCGCCGCGCCCGTGATCGAAGCCGCCGTCGATACCAATCTGCCCGGCGAAGGCAAGCTGCTGATCCTGGCCGTGGACATGACCGGCGACCGCAGCCTGCGCGACTATGATTTCGACAGCGCGGATCAAGACGTAATCGACGATCCGCTGGTCTTCCTCGCGCAGCCCGATTCGCTGATCGTGACGCGCGAGTTCGCCCAGCGTAACGGGCTCTCCACCGGTGCGCGCATCGCGCTCGACAC
>Ga0335078_10010767_pt1 | contig 13541 bp, 7 predicted proteins | sample Lox_Sample_32_FD_206711 | JGI IMG/M metagenome (GOLD analysis project Ga0335078, IMG submission 206711) | Soil microbial communities from Loxahatchee National Wildlife Refuge, Florida, United States - Lox_Sample_3.2 | ecosystem: Environmental > Terrestrial > Soil > Wetlands | place: USA: Florida...
CCTCCAGAGTCCTCCCAGGAAGCCGCTCAAGCAGCCCCTGGTCGTATATGGAGATCAGCTTGGAGGTCTTCTTCTCAGACTCCTTTATCAGATCCAAGACTTTCCCCTTTGCCTCCGGGGACAGCTCCTCGTCGTCAAGACCAATTGTCAGACCGCGGCTGTCTATGTAGGAGAGGAACAGCTTGAAGGCCGTATCGATGTAGTACCTGCCCATACCTGCGCCGTAGTCCTTGATCAGCCTGTGGAGGATGCTCTCCGGCTGGCCGGCGCCTATTGATTTTTTATCTATAACGCCCGAGATGAGCTGCCCGTTCCTGATCACGACGTATGCATCGTGCTCACATGCATCCTTCTTGCAGGTGGGGCACTTCTGGCAGGTGTTGGATTTCAGCGAGTAGTTGAAGTCATTCGGTAGGAAGAGGCTTGCTAGCTGCTTGCCTGTCCAGCGCTCCTCCGGCGACTTTATCGCTGGCGGCGGGAGTTCGCCGCTGTAGCCCGAGTTTGTTAGGAGCTGCGATGCCTCCTCCCGGGTCAGCAGAGTGCTCTTCCTTGTGAGCATGTATGCTCCGGATATATAGTCCTGGATGCCACCCATTATGGGCCCGCCGTACCTTGGGGACAGTATCTGCTCCTGCACAAGCATGAGCACAAGCGCCTCAGCCCTGGCCTCCTCGGACTGCGGGACGTGTAGGTTCATTTCGTCCCCGTCAAAGTCCGCGTTGTAAGGGGGGCAGACGCACAGGCTTAACCGGAACGTCTTATACGGAAGAACGCGCACGCGGTGCGCCATTATCGACATCCTGTGGAGAGACGGCTGCCTGTTGAATAGGACGACGTCGCCCTCCTTCAGATGCCTCTCTACCTCGTATCCTAGCTCGACCGAGTCGGCTATAGTCTTCCTGTCCTTGGGGAAGCGCAGGTCGATCCTCCTCCCGTCCGGCCTGATTATATAGTTGGCACCAGGGTGGGTGTCCGGCCCGTTCACGATGAGCTGTTTCATCTCCTCGAGGTTGAACTTGTTTATCCTCTCGGGGATTGTGAGCAGCTTTGCGATGTCGACCGGCACGCCGACCTCGTTCATGCTGATTATGGGGTCGGGGGAGATGACAGTCCTTGCAGAGAAGTCAACACGTTTTCCGGACAGGTTTGACCTGAATCGTCCCTCCTTGCCCTTAAGCCTCTGGGCGATGGTCCTCAGCGGCCTGCCGGACCTGTGCCTTGCGGGCGGTATACCTGAGGTCTCGTTGTCGAAATAGGTGGTGATGTGATACTGTAGAAGCTCCCACAGATCCTCTATGATCAGTTGCGGAGCGCCGGCGTCAATGTTCTCCTTTAGCCTCTCGTTTATCCTGATTATATCGACGAGCTTGTGGGTGAGATCGTCCTCCGACCTGACGCCAGACTCCAAGGTTATGGACGGCCTGGCAGATGAGGGCGGAACCGGCAACACGGTTAGTATCATCCACTCCGGCCTTGCGAGGTGCGGGTCAAGGCCCATGAGGGCCGCGTCCTGATCCAGGAGGCGCTCAAGCCTCGAGCGGATCTCGTTGGGCGCGAGCTTCACGTTGCCCTCCTGATGCTCCTCGTAGTAGGTCGTCGGCTTCTCGAACTTGATCTTGAACTGCTTCTCGCCGCAGTACGGGCACTCGGAGGCCTTGTTTGCCTTTTTCACTATCCTATCGGCCAGCTTGAAGCGGAGCTGCGGCCACCTCCTCCTGTAGCGCTCCATGAGGAGCGTGTACCTCTCGTACTCCTCCTTGGTGAGCAGGAGCTTGCCGCAATTCCAGCATGTGGCTCTCAGCATGAGGTATACAGACTTGGCGAACCCTGGGTGGAGGACGGGCCTTGCCATCTCGATATGGCCGAAGTGGCCCGGGCACTGCCCGACCCTGTTTCCGCAGGTCTGGCATTTCTGCCCCGGCTCTATGGTGCCCAGGCGGCGGTCCATCAGCCCAGCCTCTATCGGCACACCGTCCTCATCGTATGTGTCCGCGGTTATTATGTTCACGACGGACATCTTTCGGATGTCCTCAGGGGACAGGAGGCCGAACTTGATGGCCTTTATTGACTTTGCAATTTCAGCTAGAGACATTTTGCCGTTACACCTTCTCCGATAGTTTAAGCCTTGGAGCTATGCCGAGGCTCATGAGTTCCTGCAGCAGCAGCTTGAAGGCGTAGGACATCACCACGCGTGTAGACTCCACCTTCTCGCCGCAGAGCGGGCAGACGTACTTGTCCTTCACCCTATCATAGTAAGCCACAAGACCACAGTTCTCGCAGATGTTCACAACTGTCCTGTCTGACTCATCAAGCAGCCTCTCCTTGAGCAGCATTGCGGCACCATGCCCTATCAGGCAGTCGCGCTCCATCTCGCCGAACCTCAGACCGCCCTCCCTTGCCCTTCCCTCGGTTGGCTGCCGTGTGAGTATCTGAACGGGACCCCTTGCCCTGGCGTGCATCTTGTCGGCCACCATGTGGTGGAGCTTCAGGTAGTAGGCTATGCCAATGAAGACCTCGGCCTCGAGAATCCTCCCGGTTCTGCCATCGTACATTATCTCCTTGCCAGTGGACTTGAAACCTCTCTCCTTCATGAGAGCTCTCATGGCGCTTTCGTTGCTGCCTATGAACGCTGTGCCGTCGATCGGCTTGCCGGAGACCGCGTATGCCTTCCCTCCGAGGACCTCCAGAAGCTGACCCACTGTCATCCTCGACGGTATGGCGTGCGGATTGATTATCAAGTCGGGGACTACGCCCTCGGCCGTGAATGGCATATCATATTGAGGTACCAGCATGCCGATTACGCCCTTCTGCCCATGCCTGGAGGCGAACTTGTCCCCCAGCTCAGGTATCCTCTCGTTCCTCACCCTGATCTTGACGAGCTTGTTCCCGTCTGAGGTCTCGGTGACGAGCACCAGGTCGACTATGCCATCCTCGCCAGCCCTCATAGAGACAGATGTCTCCCGCCTCACGGGGCCTGTCGACTCGAACTCCCTGTATTCCTCAAGGAATCTGGGCGGGCTGGTCTTCCCTACGAGTACATCGCCGCCTGAGACAATGGACTCCGGCTCTATCACGCCGTCATCTCCAAGGAAGCGGTACGACTCGCTCGTCCGATATCCACGGACGTTCGGGGAGGGCGTCTCGATCTTATCCTCCTGACCTCCGGGGTACCTCCGCTCCTCCGTCTCGTAACACCTGAAGAAGGATGAGCGCGCAAGCCCCCTGTCCACGGAGGACCTGTTCATTATGAGAGCGTCCTCTATGTTGAAGCCTGCGTGGGAGAGTATTGCGACGACGAAGTTCTGCCCGGCAGGTCGCCTGTCAAGCTCCAGGGTCTTTGCAGACCTTGTGTTCACCATAGGCCGCTGTGGGTAGTGGAGCAGGTGGCCGCGCGTGTCCAGACGCTTGGAGAAGTTTGCCGCGTAGAAGCCAAGCGACTGCTTGACCATTGCAGAGCCGTAGGTGTTCCTTGGCGACTGGTTTGCCTCCAGGAAAGGTATCATTGAGGCGCTTATGCCCAGGATTGTGGATGGCATTATCTCCATGTGTGTGCGCTCCTTGTTCAAGTCGGTGGGGTTGAGCGCGATGTAGGTGTTCTCCTCCTCCTCGGCATCGAGGTACTCGACTATACCCTGCAGGATCAGGTCGTTCCAATACCACTCTCCCGCCACAAGCCTCTCGACGTGCTCCTTGAGGAGCCTCGGGGCGCCTCCGTCAACGATCACGAGGGGCCGCCTCACCCTTCCCGCGTCGCAGTTTATGTAGATCTCGTTTATGGTGTCGTAGTTATAGTGAGCCACATTCACCTCGTGGCTTATCCTGCCTTTTCTCCTAAGCTTTCTCAGCTCGCTTACGAGAAGTTCAGGCTTCGGGTGGATTCCTATGAGCCTGCCGTTGAGGATCACCTTGGATCCCGCCATGTTCTTCTGCCTGGCAGACTCTATGGGCTCGGTCTCCAACTCGTACAGGAGTTCCTCTATAGGCCTCTCGTCAATGCCCACCGAGATGAAAGCCATAAGTGCGAGGTTCTTAACGAGCCCGCAGTTCGGGCCCTCAGGGGTCTCGCTCGGGCAGAGCCTTCCCCACTGTGTTGAGTGGAGGTCTCTTGCCTCGAAGTGCGGCTGGCTCCTGCTCAGCGGCGAGATTATCCTGCGCAGGTGTCCCACCGTAGACAGGTAGTTTGTCCTATCGAGTAGCTGGCTGACGCCGGCCTTGCCGCCGACCCAGTTTCCTGTGGCGAGCGCGTGCCTTAGCCTTTCCGTGATCACATCAGCCCTGATCAGCGTCGGGATGGAGACCCGCCTGGAACGGCTCTTCGCCCTCTCCAGCTGGTACTTCATGTCCCTGCAGAAGCTCTTGAAAGCCACTCTGAACAGCGAGGCGAGAAGGTCGCCCGCAAGCTTCAGTCTCTTGTTGGCGTAATGATCTTTATCGTCCGGCTTGCGCTTCATTACGGAAAGCTCGATAATTTTCTCCGCCATCTGGCCCAGGAACAGCGCCTTTTTCTTCCTGTCAGGCGGGTTCATGCCGAGGTGGGGCATCAGGTACTTGTCAAGGATCTGTTCGGCCCTCTGTACACGGAAGTCACTTGTCTGGCCTATCGCCACCCTGTTGCCTATGTAGTCCAAGGCGTCCCTTGTGCTGTTTATCTCTGTGCCCGCCTCCAGCGTCGGGATCAGCGACTTCTGTATCTCCGGGTCGCTCGAGACGTCCTCCACAAGCTCCTTGTCGGAGCCTATGCCGAGCGCCTTTATCAGTATCGAGAGGGAGATCCTTCCTGGTATGGAGGGGAAGGTCACCTGCAGATCGCCGCCCTTCATCCTCTCGACGGTCACGGGGACGCGGAAGCCCGATGTCGCCGAAAAGACCTTTGCGACGTGTGTCACGGGGGAGGTGCCATCCATGACGTCCACGAGTATCCTGTTGACCGCCAGATCCTCCTGTATGACCACGACCCTCTCCGAGCCGTTTATGACAAAGTAGCCGCCCGGGTCAGCCGGATCCTCGCCAGCCTTGGCTAGGTCGTCCTTGCTCATCTTGGAGAGAGCGCAGTAGCTGGACTTCACCATGATCGGGAGCTTGCCTATGTAGACCTCAATAGGCTCCTCCTCAAAGCCGTCCTCAACGGGCGCAACGCTCAGGTACATGGAGGAGGCATACGAAAGGTTCCTCTGCCTCGCCTCCATAGGCAAGATTTCCTTCTCTGAGCCGTCGGCCTCGTGGATCGTGGGCCTCTTGACCGTGAGCTTCCCGAGCTTGATCTTGTAGCCGGGGAGATCTGTCTCTATGACTCCCTGCTCATCCACGATCTCCTGAAGCTTGTTCTTTATGAAATCATCAAATGAATCTAGGTGCTGCCTTACAAGCCCTTTCTCCTTGAAGAAGGACTCCATCAAAACCCATCTATCGTCCATCAAAAGATCATTGCTCAAAAATTGTCACCCTGGAACAACATAACGGTAAGTCACTACCTGTCCGGATACCTGGCTTTTCCTGGTTATTTTCAGGACATCCCCCGGCTTCGCCCCGATCTCCTTGCTTATCGGATCGCTGCGTCTTATCCATGGGAGGTCCTCCTTCTTTATCCCGTACGTGTGCCTCAGAAGGCTTATCGCCTCAGGGGAGAGGACGGAAAACTGAGGCACGAGTTCATGCTTTAAAATTTCGAATTTGACCATTCAATCACCATTAACTGTTAAAAGTGCCAGATGCCGTGGCCAAGCTACCAATTGGAAATTTAGCGTTACCTATAAAGATTACTATCAAGTCTTTCTTTTTCTTAACACGCCTGCGATGAATTTACGCGCTGTCGGCCATCGGGAGGACATTACAGACCGTTTTGAGGCGTAACGGCCGCTGTTGCGGCTGCCTCCGCCCCCGTAACACAGCGCGGCGCAACGGAACTTAACGCGGCGAAATGTAAAGAGCATCACCACTGCCCGAGGGATCTACGCTCGTCCTCTCCTGCCCCTGACCGAACCTCCAGGATTTAAAAAAGGGGGTGGTCCCGCCCGCCGGATTTGAACCAGCGACCACCCGGTATATGCCCAAGCTGGCGCGGAGACACGTTCCGCCTTTAGGCGAATTCCTCTGCGCGACCACCAGGTCTACAGCCGGGCGCTCTACCACTGAGCTAGGGCGGGTCGAGATAGATTAAAACGAATGTAATTAAAAGCTTTTTCTCGACCTGCTTGCGGTGTACGGGGGCGAGAGGCGAAAGGATGCGTAGAGGGGGCTGTTCAGTTCTTGGATTTGACTGGTTGATGGAAGAGGGTCACCCGTCCGGAGGGAACGCGGCAATGCCCCCTGCAAAGCATCATAGGCTCCTGGAGCCCAGAACGACCGGGACGACCAGGGTGCTGCCGTCGCGGATTATCGTGAAGTTTACGGTCTGGCCTGGGGTTGTGTTCTCCGCCAGGTACGATGACAGGCCGTCTATGCTTGTTATACGCTGGCTCCCGGCCTGTATTATTACGTCCCCGCCAACGCTTAATGTCTGGCCTGCAACGGTAATGTTGCTTGTGCCGCCCCTAAGCCCAGCGGCTGCAGCCGGGCTGCCTGGCGCCACCGACTGTATGAGTACGCCGTATGTGATGTTAAGGCCGGCTGCCTGCGACACTAGGTAGTCGAGCGTCAGGCCACTGATCCCCATGTATGAGTGGGAGTAGGAGCCGGTCGCCACCAGGTCAGGTATTTCCTTGATCAGGGTATCGGAGGTGATTGCGAAGCCGACATTGTTTGAGCCCTGGATTATTGCGTTGGCCACGCCGACGACGTTGCCCTCCGAGTCGAAAAGCGGGCTTCCGGAGTTGCCCACGTTGATGGGCGTGCTGATCTGTATAAGGCCTGCTATCTGATACTCGCTTATGTTCGACTGTATTGCACGGTCCAGCTGGCTCACTATCCCGGAGTCAAGCGTGCCCTGAAGCCCGTAGGGGTTGCCCACGGCGATGACGACGTCCCCGACCTGCAGCGTTCCGGAGGAGACGACGTCCAACGGTATGAGAGTGCCGGCTGGGGCGCCCTCGACCTGCAGGACCGCCAGGTCGCTGTAGGGATCGCTGCCTACGACCTTGAACGGGTACGCCTCACCGCTGGTGAATGTGACGGAGCCGTTGACCATGCCGTCTATGACATGGTAGTTGGTGACTATCAGCGGCGTCCCAGTCAGGTTTACGACAAAGCCCGAGCCGATGACCTCGCTGTAGCTGATCCCGCCGGATGAGCCGTTCTGGGGCAGAGCACCGTCAACTGTGACTATCGAGTCTTTGACTGACTGGTAAAGGGCGCTCAGGCTGCCTGTCACGTAGATGGTACGGTTTGTCCCTGACTGCAGGTAGGATAGCTGCGACTGGAGGCCTGCGAGCTCGCTCTGAAGGTCAGACAGCCCCGAGTTCAGGAGCCTGGACTGCCCGTTGATGACCGAGCCGATCGTGTACCCAGCGAACAGGGCTGTTGCGAGTACTAGGAAGAGTACTGCCGCTACCTCCAAAGCATGGGAATAATCTTTTGGCATTTCCCCTTACCGGACAGAGCCAAGCATATGACGGAACTGTAATATATGTATGCTACTGATCCTAGGGCTGGCGGCTCCTTTTTGGACCTTGCATCATCCAAGGAGGGCTAAAGTTTAAATAAACCAGCTCAAACTTGAGATTCGAGGCCCCGGTAGTACAGCCTGGACAGTATACAGGCCTGTCGAGCGGCTGTACGTGTCAATGCCCAAGGCGCAGAAAGCCTGTGACCCGGGTTCAAATCCCGGCCGGGGCGCCTTTTACTTTTTTACCTTAGTGGCGCCTCATGCCAAAGCTCTAGCGTCGTGACCTGAAAGAAAACTTCCTAATTCTACGATCTTTTAGCCCACAGATAACCGCGCGGAAAGAGCCGCATCTCAGTAAGAACTATCCAACACTTAGCGTACTTTAATTTTGAAGCCTCGAGGGAGAGAATGATACGGCAGCGATTAAGCAGCTGGATAGCGATTCCTGCCGATTACTCTCCGTAAAGTGTATGGAGAATGTACTTCGTATACGGATAAAGCGACTCAAGCTGTTTCCTTGAGAGGAAGGCGGAGGATATCTCTGCCACGTCAGAGCGGGTTATCAAACCTAGCCGCGCATAGGCGAAGGCCGATACAGCTAGGATCGCAACGATGCCTAGCACCCAGTTAAGCCCCGTAAATATCATTAGGGCAGCCACCGATGCAGGTATGATGGCGAAGGCTGCGGAGGAGCCCCAGCTCACCGAATATCCTATTTTCCGCGCCATGAAAAGCACCGCAACCAGCACGATGAACATGCCGGAGATGTAGGAAATTGCTGCGCCATTGGCCCCCCAAAGTGCAACTAGCACGGTGTAGAGCGCTATCTGCGGCACGTTTGTGGCCAGCCCCAACATTGTGACGTAGCGGTATTTGCCATAAGCATACATGAGCGAGTTGAAACCCTCCGAGATGGGGGCTACGAAGCAGCCGATCAGCAGCAGCTGCAGTGCCGTCGATGAGGCAAGGTAGGAGGTGCCAAGCATTGAGAGCAGGACGTGGGGATATGCAATTACCATTGCAGACAGCGGGGCGATAACCGCATAGGTTAGCCGGATGGATCTGCTCGTTGCCCGTTTGCGGCCGTCCTCCATGCCGCTGAGTACAGGAAACATAAGTCCCAGAAGCGAGAGAGGAAGCGCATAGATGATCTGCGAGATCATGAACGCGATATAGTAGGTGCCGGCCTGCGCCGAGCCCGTCACGGCGTAGACGCCGATGACGCCGAGCCATGTGCCAGCAGTCGAGACCAGCGAGGGTATCCAGTTAGGGATGCCCGCGCCCAAAGTCTCCTTCAGGGTGGAGATGCTCACATTTGATCGGACGGTCGAGATCGACAGGGGGATCTGTCCCTTCAGCAACACCAGGAGGACGGCATCTTGCACCACCCCTGTGAGGGTATAGGCGACCATCACGCCCACGAAGCCTGCCCCGAGGTAAAGCAGAGTGATGCCCACTACGAGGCGCAGCACGGTGGAGAGAATTGAGGAAAGGGCGATCGCGCTCGTCCTGAGAGTAGAATTATAGAACGCACTAGGGATGGGAGAGAATGCGCCAAGCACTATCAGTACAGTGACATATGGTATCTCCAGCTGCGACAGACCGAAGAGCGAACCAAGGAAGAAGATCATGAATGCAACCGCGGTGTTCACCGCAATATTGAAGGCTATGCTGGAGGTGAAGTATCTGCTGAGACCATCCTTGTCGCCATGGCCCAAGGATCGCCCGAACATACGGGTAGCCCCGGAGGAGAGGCCGAAGCCAAAGATCCCTGTGATTAGTGAGACGACCCCGATGATTGCGGCAGCGTCACCAACGGTGGACGCGGGGACGAACTTGGATGCCAGCAACCAGTACACATAGCCAAGGAAGTTGGATGTGATGCCGGAGACATAGAGCCAGAAGCTGCCGCGGATTACACGGTTGAGACTCACTAAGTATCCTCCAAAAGACTGCAGATCAAAGGGCGCACACATCTGCTTTATAGTTTTTTGTTGGCTTATGCCTGCGAGGATTTAGGATAGGCCGCATATCGAGTTCAACTTGTCGGCTGCCCTGCAGCAGGATTTTGCCTGAACCACTCAAGGGTCTCCGCCAGACCCCTTTCCAAGGCATGGTTGGGAATGTAGCCAAAGTCCGAATGTGCCTGCGAGATGTCGGCCAGTGAGTGCCGCACGTCACCGGGACGTGGCGGGAGATGCTCAACGCCGGTGTTTTTTCCTGTTAGTGCGAATATGGTGTCGGCGAGATCGTTTATGGATATGCGCCTGCCGGAGGCTATGTTGTAGACGCCTGTTGCTCCAGATTCGGCGGCGAGCACGTTTGCATTGACCACGTCCCTCACGAAGGTGAAGTCGCGGGTCTGGTTTCCGTCGCCGTTGATCAGCAACCTCTCGCCAGCCAGGTTCTTGATGATGAAGCGTGGTACCACGGCGGCATAATCAGACTTGGGGTCTTGGTGTGGACCATAGACATTGAAGTACCGCAGGGCCACAGTCTTCAGCCCGTACAGCTCATGGAATACCCTGGCGTAGTGTTCGCATGTGAGTTTCGTGACGGCGTAGGGGGACAGAGGGTTGGGAGGCATCGCCTCCTGCTTCGGCAAGACGGGCGTGTCCCCGTAGACCGATGAAGATGAAGCAAGGACAATCTTCCTCACGCCGCAGTCCCTGGCAGCCACGAGTACCTTCAGCGTGCCGTCTATCCCCGCCTCATTGACGCTTACGGGGTCCTTCACAGACCGCATGACCGAAGGTATGGCCGCCTGATGAAACACAAAATCCACCCCGGCAAATGCGTTCTGCATTGCACCGAGATCGTTCACGGTGCATTTTTCCAAGACTATGCCGCGCGATTCTACAACAGCCTTGATGTTGGCGTAGTCGCCCGTTGAGAGATCATCGATCACGATCACGTCATTACCTGTGCAGAGGGTTTCGACCAGGTTGGAGCCTATGAAGCCCGCACCGCCAGTGACAACTATCTTTTTGTTGCGCATATGTATGCCTTTGTTTTCTAGTAATGGCTATTAAAAATAGCTTAGAAAAAGGTTGCGATCTATCCTCTGCCTATCCCGGCGTGGACGAAGCCCTTTGCCTCCAGAGTCTGGGGGTCGAAGATCCTCCGCCCGTCGACCACAACGGGGCTGGGGTGCATCTCATTTTTGATTTTATCGAAGTCAAGAACCTCGAAGTCGCTGTGCGCGGTCATTAGGACTATGGCGTCGGCGTCATGGAAGGCGGCGGCGCAGTAGTAGTTGTGCTCCTTTACACCCAGCGACAGGGCGAACTGCTCGTCGACGTAGGGGTCGCACGTGACGACAGTGCCGCCCATCTTCTGTATCTCTGCAATGAGGGGGAGGGAGGGGGAGTTGCGCACGTCACCAACGTTTTCCTTGTAGGAGAGCCCAAGGACGACAACCTTCGAGCCCTTCACGGGCTTGCCGACCGAGTTGAGGCTCCTGACGAGGAGGTGGAAGAGGTGGTTTGGAACACGGTCATTGATTCGCCTGCCCACGGTCACCAGCTCCGCGATATACTGCTCCTTCTCGGCGGTCTTGACAAGGTACCACGGATCCTTGGGGAGGCAGTGGCCGCCCACGCAGCCGGGGTAGTAATTATGGAAGTTCCACTTCGTGGAGGCGGCCTTTAGGATCTCAATCACGTCGAGCCCCAGCTTCTCGCATATGAGGGCGACCTCATTCATGAGGGCGATGTTCAGGTCGCGCTGCGTGTTTTCGATTATCTTTGCCATCTCGGCGGTCTTTATGCTGCTGACTTTGAAGGTCTCGGTGATCTGGGCATAAAGCTCCGCTGCAGCCTCCGTCCACTCCGGGTCAATGCCCCCGACTATGCGGACCACCTTGTTGATAGTGTGATCGGCATCGCCCGGGTTGTACCGCTCGGGGCAGTACGCAAGACCGAAGTCGGGTCCAGCGCGGAGGCCCGAAAGCTCCAGTATGGGCTTCAAGATATCCTCGGTGACACCGGGATACACTGTGGACTCCAGGATGACGAGCTGGCCGGGCTTGAGGCTTTCAGCCACGGACCTACCAGCCGATATTATGTACTTTAGGTCGGGCTCAAACCCTTCCTTGGTAGGCGTCGGAAGGATAAGCAAGATTATGTCAGAGTCGGAGACACCCTCCGCCGTCTCGGTGGTGGCGGTGAGCTTGCCGCCCTTGACCACTTCGCCTAAGCGGTCATCCAGATTCAGGTCCTCGAGCGGGCTTCTACCCACGTTGATCTCGTCCACAATGGAGGGGAGAACGTCGCACCCCGTTACAGAGTATCCCTTCTCTGCAAAAAATACGGCCGTAGGCAGCCCGACATAGCCAAGGCCGATAACGCAGATGCGGGCAGTCTTGCGATGGATCTTGCTTATGAGGTTATCGGAGTTCTCTAGCTGGGAAAGCATTTTGGCAGCGCCACTGTATATTTGAACTACCGGTGTACACTTTGCTTTTAACCTCTTCGCAAAGCTGATCGCCGGAGTCTGCCGGAAAAAGCTGATTTTTAAGAGTTTTACGGTCTGGAGGCTGCTCAGCCGAGCCTCAGTGTTAAATAGTATAACACATAAACAGTTATTTTACCATGTTTCGTAAAAGGCAAAACGAGGGACGGCGTGGCGGTGGCTTTATGAACAAACGTGTGGGCTTCATACCGGTTTTGCTTTCTCTCGGAGTATTGGTGCTTGGCGAGCTCCTGTATCACCTGAACTTTGATCCGGTCATTGAGTTCTCATACTTTGTCCCGATAGCCAACACCGTAATCATGCTGCCCATAGCCATCTATTTTGCGTATGTCTCATCGGTGGTCTTTGAGAGAAATCGCGACATGAACATACTGCTGATAGGCGCCGGGATCTTGAGCTACGGGCTCACGACCTTCGCCTCAGGGTGGTTCCTTATCACGCCCACCATCCCCGTGGACGCGCCAGTCACGATTTACGGCATAGGCACACTGATCTCCTCGGTCTTTCTGTTCCTTGGCGCCTCGCTCACGATTAACGTGGAGGCGATCACGAACAGGTTCAAGCAGCTGGACGCTATCGTCTATGGGGGCCTCCTCGTGGTGCTGGTCATTTTTTCCTACGCAGCCTTCAACGGCATACTCCCGCTGTTCTTTGTGAACGGGAGCGGCACCACAGTCGTCGGGACGGAGGTACTTATAGCTTCATTCACCCTCTTCTTAGCGAGCCTCTTCCTGTTCACTCTGCTTTATTTCAGGACGAGGTCGGAGATAATCTACTGGAATGTTTTGGCCGTGCTGATGTTGGTACTCGCGATCCTTTCCACCCAGGGCACAATGGCACTCGGCGACATCCTTTCTTGGGATGCGAGGATTTCGCAGCTGATCGGCATGGCATACTTCCTGATCTCTGTACGCGTGGCATTCAACGGAGCGAGGGGCTAGGAGTGACAAATTCGTTAAATACGACGCATCGAATATATTCTCAGCGAACTTCTAACAGGCGATCCCACCGTGGCAGATTCTGATGGCTTCATATCCGCATGGGCAACCGCTTTCGGAAGGGATAGGCACCAGTACCGTTCATTCATAGAAAACATGCTGGAGGGGTTCGCCTATCAGAAGATCACGTTTGACGCGGAGGGTCAGCCCGCAGATTACATCTTCCTTGACGTTAACGGTGCATTCGCAAGGCTTATCGGGCTGCGGAAGGAGGAGATAGTCGGGAAAAAGGCAACAAAGATCCTCTCAGGCATAAAGGAGGACCCCGCCGGCTGGGTCTGCATATTCGGAAAGGTCGCCATCACCGGGGAGCCTGTCAAATTCGAAAGCTACCTGAAGCATCTGGACAGGTGGCTTTTAATCTCCGCGTACTCCCCCGAAAAGGGCTATTTCATATGCACATTCGTCGACATCACGGAGCGCAAGAAGGCGGAGGAGGAGATCGCCAGGCTGGCATCCTTCCCCGAGCTCAGCCCGAACCCAACAGTCGAGCTGGACTTCGACGGCAATATCGATTATGTTAACCCAGC
>Ga0335078_10010768_pt1 | contig 13540 bp, 16 predicted proteins | sample Lox_Sample_32_FD_206711 | JGI IMG/M metagenome (GOLD analysis project Ga0335078, IMG submission 206711) | Soil microbial communities from Loxahatchee National Wildlife Refuge, Florida, United States - Lox_Sample_3.2 | ecosystem: Environmental > Terrestrial > Soil > Wetlands | place: USA...
ATTCTCCTAATAACAACATGGCAAAACTCCCTATACCAACAATCGATCGCCCCTTTGGCATCGAATTATGGCCCATCTTCGATAAACTTTTCGAAAAAGTACTCGGATATCCAGCCACCGAATTCTATTTCCTCCCAGGACATACACCCCTAAGTACCATCCCAGAAGTCGTCGGCGCTATCGCAGCATATTACTTGACGATATGGGGAGGCCACCAAATCATGAAGAATCAACAACCGTTAAAACTCAATTACTTGTTTATGGCTCATAATTTCATTTTGACAGTGGTGAGTGGCGGATTATTGGCTTTGTTCATAGAACAATTGTTTCCTATCATTTGGAGGAATGGCGTCTTTTATAGTATTTGCTCACCAGATTGTTGGACTCAGAAAATCGTCACGTTGTATTATGTACCTCTTTTATGGACGGCGCTGATGAAGTTGAATTATCTGACGAAATATGTCGAGTTGATTGATACGGTTTTCCTCTTCTTGAAGAAGAAACCACTTCAATTTCTTCATGTTTATCACCATGGTGCCACCGCCGTTCTTTGCTTCATCGAACTCATCGGACATACCTCTGTGGTACTGCCCTTCGAATTCTTCACTGACAATTCAGAGTTATGTTCCCATCACACTCAATTTGACTGTCCACGTCGTCATGTATTGGTACTACTTCCAAGCCGCTCGAGGCATACGCGTCTGGTGGAAAGAATGGGTCACAAGAATCCAAATAATCCAATTCATCATCGACCTCTTCTTCGTCTACTTCGCAACCTACACGTGCTCCCCCCCTTTTCGAATCCAATTGACATAGTTACTTTACAAGCAATTACTTCCCCTATCTTCCTAATAAGGGGACATGTGCCGGTGAGGAATTCGCTGCCATCTTCGGTTGTGCATTATTAACTTCCTACCTCTTCCTCTTCATCGGATTTTATGCGGCGACGTACCAGCGAAAGGGACGTGTTCGTGCGAATAGAGCGCTCAGTACCGGTAAAATCGCCATTGATCCCAAATTCCCGGATAATACGTTTCAGAATGGTGTCGACGATTCCAAGCCTTCCACGCCTGTTGGAAACGGGAGTGGGAATGGGAGTGGTGTCACTTCAAAGGGACTTTCGTCCACGCCTCGATCTCGACGAATTTAAATGAAGGCATGAGATGATGAGATGGCGGGGGGTTGTGATATATCGAACGGATGGATTGAGGCAGCACAGAAGAGGAGAATCAAGGGGAAAGCGCAGGTGTATATCTATTGGGTATGCGCTGGTAATGTGGTTGTTCCTTTTGATCCTTTTGATGATAATGGTGGTGGTGTTCTTCTCATGGACTGTGTTGCTATTACTTTTTTTTGCCTCTTGTTTCCCTTTTTGCTTTTTCTTCATTACTGTCAATGTCATTTCTTTTCATAGTGCTTGGTCGGTGTGTGGTTTTGCTTCCTTTTATTTTTGCAATAGTCGTAGAAAAAGTACAATCTAATTAGACACGTTCACATACAAATGTAATAATGCCATCAGATAAATAACGCTGCGAAGCTTCATTCTTATGGTGAGATGCATCACAGGCGCGAGGGTGGGGTAATTGTCTCGACTTCTGAGGTGAGTGAAATACCGGTTAGACAGTTGAAAAGTCAGAAATTTTGGGTCGAGGAATTCGGACGACGATTTGATCAAGGAAACCCAATGTTTGGACCCTTCCGAGCTTCCCTTCCTTCCTTCGGAGGTCTTCTCTGGTACTACTCTAACAATTCAACAATTGCAATGAAACGCTAACACATCACAGGAAGTCTCCATGGCGAATGTCTCCCACTAGAAAACGTAGACAACGAAAACGATTACGAGACGTCGACGCAGTCATGTCCACGTTAGCAGAGGGAATGAGACAGACTCAACAAACTTGTAGAGCACTCGATCGCGCTTTAGCGACCTGGAGAAATGAATCCGAAATGCCTGCCCGGGATAAGTATTGGGTCTTCAGTAAGAAGGATCGGGAGACCGGGTATAGAAAGGGAGCGCATAAAGTACCGAAATGGACAAAGTTTGTTCCCTGTTGATGCTTTTGCTGACACTTTTACTAGGGTGACAACGAGAGATGTACCGTTTGGGTTTTAGAGGTGAAATGGGAGTGGCAAAGGGAGACGATTGTGCATTCACTGCAGTGGGATACGGATTCAGATTCAGAGAATTGCTTGTAAGTAATAGCGTTCTCGGTAGACAGGAGAGCTTCATGATATAGATAACATGTCAATAAAGAGCCACCTGTGATATCCTCGATGGCTTTCCCTGAAAATTTTACACGATAATGCGAGAATATACTCTAAAAATACATCCTGAAATCCGTCTAGGCCCATTCCCCCAACTATAAATGAATTCCACCCTCATTCTCGTCGACATCCATTCCCTCTCCAACACCGAGATTGACCCTGGTACTAGTTCCTTCAATAGGATGTGAAACTCCATTGCTCCGCTCATCAATGGCCATTTCATTTCCCTCTTGAATATCAATCTGCGCTTCTCGTTCCAGTATCTTCCCCTTGACAAGTTGGATTTGCTCCTCCTGTTTCTCTATAACGCTTCCATTTTCTGAAATGATTGGTAGGACCCATGACCCTTCTTGACCTTCCTCCTCGCCATGGGTTTTGAGCTCTTCGTTCGATCGACGGAGATGTTTTACGGAATTTTCTAATTTTTGGAGTTCGCCATAGAGGGAGGGAATCGATAGTTGATTGATCGCATTTTTATAACCCACGCGCCAATCCATTCACTTCAAATTAAGCTCTGAATTCAACTCAGAGCGAGCAGTGGACGATGATGAGCGACAATGGCGGAAGACCAACAAGGTTTGTGGAGTCGGACGAGCTGTCGATCAGATCGTCAATAAACTACCGTAAATAGGCGCGCAACTGGATGCGCCTTATCTACATCTCAGAGACAAGAAGCTTACGACAACTATAGAAAGCTTAACCTATTAAAAAGGCTGAACTTGGTGTCGCGGACCTTATGACCACCTTGACACCCCTTGTGACATCCTGAGCCAATCGGAAAAAACGCCTCAGTTATCGTTGTCCCTGAAATAGTCTGATCAGGCGCAGTGCCCCGTACTCCGTATTGGGAAAATGCGTCAACATTAATTCAGACAGCACAAAGAAAGAAAAGAATCTTTATAAACAAAGGGCTATAAGCTAAATGCCTACGACAAGTCATGCACCCTCTCCTTGGTCTGTGCATCCCAGATATCTTCGAGCAGATCGCCGAATATCTTTCGGCCCCGGACATTCTGTCTATCGCAACGACAGATCGACAGCTCTCCAAGTTCATACAGCTTACAGGTGTCCTTTATCGGCATATCACCCTCCCTTACGAATACCCAACTCAACAAGACAAACTGTCCAATACCGAATGTCTCGCAAAACTCGTCCCATGCCTTCAAAGATTCCCTTCGAACGCCTGGAGGATAAGTTCCCTCACCATCCGCCATAAATTCTCAGGTTGGCCCGGTGTCGAAGAAGTCGAATATATTGAACAACTAGCGACACTATGTGAGTTATGTCCGAACCTTCTCTCGCTATCCCTTCATCTCAGTAATTTCTTCTCGTGCTATTATGCAACTGGTCCCATGAAAGATATATTCCCGCTCGGGGCATCGAGGGTCCTTGCTTGCGCGATGTTTGAGCCGGATTCCGTGTTAAAGGGACATTTTGAGAAGATACTGGACAGCGTTTCAAATTTGCGATCCCTCGATTGGTGTCTCACCTGTCGACCCTCGGGAGTCCTATCTGACGATTGGAAATTATCAAAACTGAGAGAAGAGCTGGAAATTATAAACGGGGCATGCCCAAACCTTGAACATCTGGGTTTGCTGGATTTTGTTGACGCCAATATATCTTCGGCGATTATATACCCGCAATTGAAAACTGAATCCTTTTTGCTCAAGCAGGAAAATATCCTGACGGGGATATTCCCCAATTTGAGCGATATAACATTCCATATGAGCGAAGACCGACATCTTCAGCGATTTGTTTCGGCGCTCGTGGTCGGCGTCCGGCTTCGACTACGACGAGGGCTGAGAGTCCATATCGTGCCGTGGTATCATAAAGATGCTTCTCAAAAGGTGGTTGTCGAAAATGTCAACGATATTCGGGATGTCTATAATTTCCTCGGACCCCAATTTGGCATATCTCACGAGGAGTTTCGCTCTGTGTGGGGTGAGATCATACATTGCGATATTGTCAACGAAATTGCTATCTCTCGCTATGACACATCTCAATTATCTCTCCTCAGGTCCCTTGCGTCGCATGCGAGGTCGTTAAACATCTCATTGAACATGACTGGGTCCGAAGTCCCTGACGCTCAAAGTCTGAAACTCCCTCCTCAGACAAAACAACTTTCAATCAAAACTTCGTGGTGTCCCATCTCTACAATCGCACAATTTATTTACCCCTTGAAAATACAACAACTCAAGATCGAATTTGAATTGACAATTTTCGACGTAATCGACGGCACTGTCACGATGACCCTAAATCGTCATCATTCATTTCAACAATTTACTGTAGAGTGGAGAACCGAACCGCTCACTGGTCTGAGCATTGCAATGATGGGATCAGGGGGGATCAGTGACAACTTGCTCTCGACGGTTATTAAGAGAGCGATCGGAAAGGGTGCCTGGGAAAGTCGAACACATCTCGGAGATGCCATTAAATCCCTCCTCGAAGGACACAAGACATTGGAAAGAGTTGAGATCATAGCGGCATATCCATTATTTAAAGAAGAACTCGCCTCGCCTAGATTATTCAAAGTATAAACTGGAACTAATCAAATAACTAAACATTACACTCCGACCCGATAAACCTTTTGTCTTTGATTCCTGACTTGCAAAACATCCTTCCTTTCCAGAACCCAAATCGCTCGCTCCAGCGCTCGTTCAGGGTACCCTCGTTTGGATACGAAATGATCCACTAATCCTCGATAATTCGCGCTAAAGCCAACTGGAATGCGTTTCTTGATTTCCTCCTCAATCTTACTGACAACATCATTCAGATCCTTGCGAACACCGCTGGCACCATTGTTGACTGCGTCCATGGTACTCGCACTGAATAATCTGACGGCCTCATTGACATGATCCTTCGTCACTACAGGTGACAACGTCATCTTTGCGAGAGACTCCGATACACGGATGATAGCTTCTAATTGACGAACAGTAATTGGGATACTGGATCGTTCGTTGGCGTCTTGTTCGACTTGGTGGACTTGACGACGAATATCAACAAAGTGGGAGGATAACGTTTCGGCTGCTTCGTCATTGAGACGGGGTGCACAGCGGGATTTTGCGAAACGGATATAAGAGCGCATCTTGTCGATTGGGATTTCTCCTTCTGGCATATCGGTCACAGCTCTATTGATGTGAATATTAAGAACGTGTTGAGCGACAGTCTATCGTCAGTCCAGACCTAATGAAATATCTACCCGATCGCGTCCTGCATCATGCGTATCTTTGACAATGAAGATGATATCGAATCTTGACAAGATGGTAGTTTGGAAATCAATGTTATCTCCAGGACTCTTCATATCATCATATCGTCCAAAGATTGGATTCGCAGCAGCAAGAACACTACTCCTGGAATTAAGGATGGTGGTAATCCCCGCCTTCGCAATACTGATGGTTTGTTGTTCCATTGCTTCGTGGATCGCAACACGATCTTCATCTCGCATTTTATCGAATTCGTCAATACACACAACACCGCCATCTGCAAGGACCATCGCACCTCCCTCAAGGTAGAATTCTCGTGACGAAGCGTCTCGTTGGACAGATGCAGTCAGACCAGCTGCCGAGGATCCTTTGCCGGAGGTATATACGGCAATTGGAGCGACTTTCTCGACGAATTTGAGGAGTTGAGATTTAGCTGTACCGGGATCACCGAGAAGGAGAACGTTGATGTCACCACGTAATTTCATTCCATCAGGGAGAACTTTTTTGGATCCGCCGAATAGAAGACACGCGATGGCTTTCTTGATGTCGATGTTTCCGTAAATGGAGGGACCGATACTTCGTGAAAAGACGTCATAGAAATCTGGTCTTCGTGACATCTCAAGAAATTCTTCCTCTTCTTCTGCGGTGAATATAGGTGTATTCTTAGTATTTCCGGCAGCATCAATAGATAACCCGACAACTCGAACGTATGGATTCCGAACAGCGACAGCACCATCTGCTTTCGTCCCTTTCTTGTTCTGGAAGATGGAATAGATACCAAGGATGGTACAACGCGTTCCAGGTGTGACTCGATTCGTGAGATATCGATCTGCGCTAACGAGGATATGCCTCGGCAATTCACCGACAGGAACCATGTCCGGGGCCTCCTGCAACTTCAGAGTCTGTTGATCGATGAAGGTGCATTTCTCGTGAACAATGATATAGGGGTCCAGGGGACATGGATCGCGATCCTCGCCGGGGAGTTTTTGCCTGTCGCAAGTGCGGGGAAGGGTAATTCCTGTTAAACCGTGGCCGACTGAGATGGTCCGGGTTGAGCGACAACTCTTACACAGAAGGGAGAGTTGAGTTGCTTTTGAGGAGAGCGTTGAGGCGCCGATGACAATGCCTGGGATTCGGACGAATTTGGAGATGGTATTTGCCTAGAGTTAGATCGCTTAGGGATAAGAATACGTTCAAGTCGCGAATTGAGGTTGTGTTCTCGTTAGAGCTTAGCGTGACTTGGCAATCTGGAATGGTCCTCCAAGAGGGGTCGTTGGGAGTGATTTCGCCCGGAATGAGGAGGATCTTCTTGAGCGCATATTTCTTAACTGCATTTTCGAACTTGCGTTAGCCAATATTTTCAGAAATGGGAAACCAAGGGCAACATGTCAGAGGGTTCATTCTTGAGCTTGTCGGCCAAATGTTCATTTGCCATAATCAGGTGTTCAACGCTAACATCAAGAAAGCACTGTTTTGCCACGATATTTCTCTGCAGTTGATCCCTATTTATTAGCGCCCATTATCAGATACGATACCGATATATGTAGGAATTGTCTAATCGAAATTCGAGAATAAAGTCGTAAAACTGCTGTTCGAGTTTTGATCGCGCATCTGGAGATTGCTCCTCTCCCGGGAGAACGTGCGCATGAAATACGCGACCCTCATCCCATCCTAAATTGGCCATGTTGATTTATATACTCGGTTGCAAAGGGACACAAGAACGCTTAGATGGGCAAAGAGCGTGGTGAAGGAGGTGGTGGTGGTGACTTTCTTTGAATGGGAGGATGATTTGAGGTGAAGTGCGACGCGCCTCAGAACGCGTCTCCAAATCGGGAACTAAATTGGCTGACTAAGCCAAAGAAGAGGGTTGAGCCCTCAAAGATTTGCAACCTTATTTTCAGACTCTGAAACTCCGCATCATCACCATCTTCATTCCCTTCCCCTCTTCTTCCTCAAATGGTATATTCCTCTGGTTCTAGATGCTGACAATCCAGGCTGACAAACTTCACTTACAATCACAGTTAGAGCAATTACAAGCTCGGTATGTCGGTGTCGGTCACCCAGATATCATCAAATATGACTGGGCCGCAAATATCCATCGAGACACTCTTGCATCGAGTATCGGTCATCCTCCTATGAGCGCCTACCTGGCACTGGCAGAAGGCGAATGTATCAAGCGAGCCCAGTTCGAACTACTGGAGAAAATGGTCAGACCGATAGGAAATCCACCTGTACGGGAGGAATAGAAGTAGACGATAACTTGGGTCTTAATTATGGTTTCGATGGGGCATGGAGAAAAGGGTTGGGAACTCGGCATGTAGAGAATTGATATCACGGCATCCCAAGATCAATTGTTTCTTCCTATGAATCAAATGCATGCTATACTGAATGACTGTTTGTACAAATAATTTTAATCTTCGTGTCGACCTCGATCCAATCCTGCTGATGAAGCTACGGACATTCGTCTTCGAACTCGCCGTTGAGTATCGGGTTTTGGTTGTCTAGGGAGCATGATGGCTTTGTCAAGAGCATAAGGAAGGCCACGATGTCGTCCTCGAATCTATTGTCAATACGAAAGCGAATCGGGGATTACCATCAGAGCTACCATCACCAATTTGCTTAGAGTGTGGAATTGTGAGGAAAAAGAAGCATTAACGGTAGGATATCCCTATTGTAAGCCGAATGTTCCTTTAGACACTATTACAATCGAAAGTCCAACTGTGCCGTACGCACTGACGACCTCAAAAAGGATATTGTATATGTTAAACCACTGACATTAGTCCACATCATACAATCAAGCCCACATAATTCGTAACGTCCTGTATCTGATTCGACTCAACGATACATATAATGAACAGTCCCAAGAAGATGTACCATAAATCATACCCCAGCTGTCGTCGAATATGCGTAGCTGCATCAGATCTCACTCGCAGAAGGCATACCAACAAACGACGCATTCTCCTCATCTTCATGGGCATAAATCCCCAAACTTTTCTCCTCATATACATTCGTCCGTCGAATGGAGATAGCAATAGGATAAATAGAAATATACATCATAACCATATAACTAACCAAAATCGCCGGGTGAAGTAATTGCAAATTGGTGACTGAAAAGCCAGCAGTCCGTGTCGATACAGCCTGGAACCAACCGTCTAGAATCCGATATCCGATAGGAATCGCACTGACGTAACTATCTCCCAAGTCAAGGACGAGGAAGAAGAAGAGATCGAGGACGTTGAGGAGGAGGAGAACACCGAAGAGCCACCATGTTGCAGAACTGGGGAAGAGGAGCGTGAAGCAACGGCGGGGGTGATCGAGGAGGAATGCAAGGGTTTCCTTTCGAGGCGTATCTTTGCGGTGGAGCTTGAACATGATCCAGACAATGAGACGAAGGAGACATGGAAAACCAGTATTCCTGTTTATCAGATGAGATGGGGACCGGATATTACCCAGCGATAATGAAGAAGGACCCAATGAGAAGGGGCCAGACAGTCTGCTGAAAGGAAATCATTGAATCAGGTGTCAGTGTGTAACCTGCGTAAGCTTGGCCTGCGTGCCGATATACCAAGATCGTTAAACATGGAAGATCCAGTAAAGATAGCCCACCAACTTCTGCTCACACCATCGCTCTCAACAATCTGTCCATAGTAGTCACTTCTAGTAATCCACGGACCAAGGCATAGCCACGAAAGGAACAGAAGACCATAGAAATAAATCAACAGGATCCACAGCAGTAATTTGATAGCGCGATATTCAATTCCTCCAAGTTCATCTCTTTGCTCTTCCGTCAACCCGAGAAACAGCGAGTTACGCCCAATCGTCGGCTGAAAGGTAAAGTACGGGAGAGTCATATTCGACTGCGTCGACCGTCGAGATGTGATACTTTCCTCCCGTCTTCTTCGTCGAAATGTATTGCTCAATATTCGTTCGAAAGTAGCAGGATGCAATAACTTCATGGACGTCCGTCTCTGCACGAATCTATTTCTGTGAACTTCATTTTGATTATTTTCAAGCGTGTTAGTGCGTCGACCCAACGCATCCTCCTCAGCGTCATCGACAGCGTTTTCAAAGGGAAGGATATCGCTATTCTGTTGTTCGTGCTTTCTAGGAATCGGTAGTGCCCCAAATCGGATGTCCCGACCAGGTCGTTCCGGCATCGGACTCGCCGCTCGAGAAGTTTCCTCACCATCGGCGTTTTCAAAGTCTATCTGGTTAACTTCCGCGCTACTTGGTTCACTGTCAGTTATCTCATTCTGATTTCCGCGTTCCCGTGATGACGAACTCCCTTCTGCGGACTGCTCGCCTCCCTTTTCCTTTAAGGCGTCTGCGGCGGCTTCCTCGGCGGCAACTTCTTCCTTCCCTTCCTTCAGGGTATCTATGGGTATATCTCTGACGGGCATTGCTCGAGTTGCGTTCATCGGTTTTCCACTGCTGAGGAGGACCCGAATTTTTTTGCCGTTGACGGCTCTCTCTTCGTCAGGTGCATCATTAAACCGGCTCTCGGGACGAGGCTCAGTGAAACTTCGGGCAATGGATCGTGATCGAACCAGTTCACGAGATGCAAGGACTGAATTCAGTTACCAAACATGAGGAAGCTACCGATATGCTCAAATCTCCTTTGAAACCAGTATAACCGCACAACGACGACGGCAGTGTTGATAATGACGATGTTACATAAGCACGCAAGACCGAATATTGCCGTCTATGTCCGTTTAGTAACATCAAGGGATGGGAATTACTTGCTGCCACGTCGTGAGCAGATTGACGTCAACGGTATTGAGACCAGCCTGAGTGCATGCTCCTCCAGCAAAGAACAAAGCATCAATATAAGCGATGTTTCTATCCGAATATATGAGCAACGAGCCAAGGAGCGTCATGGATATTATATATACATCTAGGAACGCAATTAGGCAAAGATCCTAAGACGAATTGGGAGGTGAAAAACTTACAATGGGCAGTCAGAAAATTGTACTTGACACCGAGTTTATTAAGGGTTTTCCTCAGAGGCCGGAGAATATGCCGCTTCAGAGTACGTTGAACGGACATCTCGAGAACGGAGAAATGTTTTCATATATTCATGGTTGAAATACAGGCAATGAACAGATAGAAATAGTAGGATGGGCGATGGGCCTTTCTTTAGATACAAGGAGGAACTCAGACAATCAGAAGTGATACGGAGCCTTTGAGAAGGAGGAGAACCGATGGTGTAGTCTGTCAAGTTGAGGCTTGGATTCAAAGCAAAACGCCGAGGAGAATGGGGAGTCACGTGGATGGATTGGTTCCTCACCAATCAAGGACAAATCGAGGCTGTGGCACTTTATGACCAACACAGATGCAAATATATCGTAACAAGTCCCGTAGAACAATTTGGAACTTTAAATAATGATTTGACGAGATGCCGGACCTCGGAGATTGGTCCGGTGGGATGTCTCTCAATAAACTTGCTCTTATGTAGGGCAGTGTTGGGCGGCGATCCCGATATTAAACTTTATTCGCAAAAAAGCTCATTATCGCGATACTTTTGATTGGATTGATCTCATCTAAAGCATGCAAGCGAGATCAAGAAGTCATAAAAAGAAGAAACCAATATAAAACAAGTAGACTTGCTTTGAACAAAAAAAAAATTCCATAATCATGAAACTCCCCAAACTCCCATCCAAATAATCCATGCTTAATTTTGTGCTTCATATCCAAGGCATCCACAACAAATCCATCTGAGCCAATTTTTCTGGATCAACTGCTTGGGAGATATGATCGATGATCGTTTGGTTCGCTGGTAAATTGCCGCCAGGTACCTTTACCAACGAAGCCAATCTTCGAATGACCAACTCCACGTTCGTCGTTACTTGATTTCGTAAATCGGCGTCCTGGGGTGCAGGGCTATGTAGAGTTGTATACCAAGTAATCAACTCGTCGCGGATAAAGATAGAGAGATATTGATCCATTTCAAACTGGGATGTCAGCATTATATCTTAGATAAAGCCATACCTCAGGTTCAGATAAACATCGTGCGACTGCCATGACGGCACAAGAGAATAGGCCTTCGAGACCAACCTCCCCAATGAATGTTTGAATATTCGGAGTATATCGGAACGGGACACTGTCTTTATTGATGATCGTTGGCACCTTAGGTGTTAACGCTACAAGTTAGCTTGCTTCAAGAACAATAGTCGTACATGGTAGCAACTCCGTATTCCAGATATTCCCTTTAGCACGAGAGAAGAACAACTTCTGTGGATAGCGATTGTTGATTGCGAGCAGATAGGTTTGGAACGCAACTGTCGCATATTGCAAGGTGAATTGCTTGCGGAACAGCCAAAGATCGGGGAAAGTTGAAAAGGTCCTCTTGAAGAAATCAAGAAGGAAGGTGTCGGGCACAATCCTTTGGCGAATCGCTTGGATAATCTCCATTCGGACGTTGTTCAACCATTCCTTAGTGTCCTTATCCGTTCTCATGGTCATTGCTTGCTCCACAGATTTGACATAGAAATCAATCGCTTCATCTTTGTGTACACCAGAACGATTGCAAAAGTCCTCATAGACTTGGTGGAGTGAAATATACGACACATCGTCTTCGACCATCCTGATATGAGGCGAAAGCGGGAATGCCGCTGGTAAACTGAAGAACAAATTCCGTCGACGGCTTTCTTTCTTTCTCGCCAAGACTTCATTGAACATGCGCAACAATTGAGCAATTCTCTCTTCTCGTCTACAATGTCTAGCTGCAGGATACTGAACAGCGAAAGGATGTAGACTGCCATCGTGGCCACGGAACGTAAGTCGTTTGTATGATATACCGTGACCACGTACATTATCGACAACAGGCAAGATTCGGTCAATCTTAATAAAATCCGCATTATTGTCTTTATGTTGGAGATACTGTCCCGGAACTTCAACTTCGTCAAACTTTTGGAATTGAAAGTCGCTGAGCCATGGGCTAAACTGTTCGAGGTACATCTTCTGTGGTCGTTGATCTAACATCTCTTCGAAATGATCGCGCCATTTCCGAAGGTTACGGACGTATGTCTTCAAAGTTAACTCCTGCCCCTCCTCTGGGAAGACGAAATCGGCCTCAAAAGCAGGCTATAATTAGATCGGATCTTTTGAGATTTCTACCTTTATCGCTTTGGGTAGTCGACTGTCTGAGAAACGTTTGATATTGACTTTGGCCGTAGGTGGCAACGGGACAAGACGACCCATGTACTAGACGTAAGCTCAAGCCTAGGTTAGATCAATACCGAAATTCCATCATTCAAAAGAGCCACAATGAGACGATAACTATCCTCATCCCAAGGACATTTGAATCTCGTGTTGATCGAGTCCACAATACCTTCCATTGAAACAACCAGTAGAGGATACGCAGTTCTGAGTGTCCTAAGAATTTCTTCCACATACTCCCAGGGCTTTCTAGGTGCCTGCTGTTGCGCTTGTTGAGCTTGGCCAGCTGCGGGTGATGCCACTGCTGCAGGTTGACCTTGCTGTTGTGATTGATCTACCATTAGCGAAGACTGTTGCGGGATTGTACTTTGAGAATTCGAGGCACTGTCTCCCTGAGGTTGACTCTCGGATGGAGTCTGACCTTCTTGTTTCGGGGTACCTTGTGCTGGGGAAGGAGCCGCGGGAGCCGGTGAAGCGGATGCGCCGTTAACTGTCGCCGGTGGGACTGCAGGTGCTTGTTGAGGAGTCGATTTAGCTGCTTCCCTCTTTTGTGCGTTGGCGAATTGAGCTCGGATAGTTAAATAATCCTCCCTAGACGTGCGAAGTTGGAAATAGAGAGCCTGTTGTAAGCCAGAGCGACTAAAGTGATTGACCTGAGGATAAGCCTTTGCGATCCTGACGAGAATGTCTCTAGCATTTCGTGCCTCTCGATGCGACAAAGATGTCAAAAGTTGCGGAACGAACGTGATCCAATACCATACTGGAACTTCTCCTTTGAATCCAGCCCATGCTTTTGCCACGGTTCCCTGCTCGTCATCCAGACTCATAAGCCAGAGGACTCGAGCGAGGACTTTCCGAGCCTTGCCGCTCTTGAATAGACTTGCGGCTTGGAGATAACAGCCAACCGCATGACA
>Ga0335078_10010769_pt1 | contig 13539 bp, 12 predicted proteins | sample Lox_Sample_32_FD_206711 | JGI IMG/M metagenome (GOLD analysis project Ga0335078, IMG submission 206711) | Soil microbial communities from Loxahatchee National Wildlife Refuge, Florida, United States - Lox_Sample_3.2 | ecosystem: Environmental > Terrestrial > Soil > Wetlands | place: USA...
GACGGCTCGCCGCCGCTCAAGGTCATCAGCGACGGCACGGTGTTCTAAGGCATGCCCTCGGGCTCGACCCGAGGGATCATGCTCAAATATACCTTGGAGCGCTAAACGATTCGATGTGAAGCGATTGCGCTCGACGAATTCGCCGGGAGAAAACCATGGAAGGCGTAACCGTCGTCAGACATCCGTTGGTCCAGCACAAGCTGACGCTGATCCGCGCCAAGACCATTTCGACCAAGTCCTTCCGCGAATTGCTCAAGGAAATCGGCATGCTGTTGTGCTACGAGGTGACGCGCGACCTGCCGCTCACCGAGGTCGAGATCGAAACGCCGCTGGCGCGCATGATGTCGCCACGCCTCGCCGGCAAGAAGCTGGTGTTCGCGCCCATCTTGCGTGCCGGGGTGACCTTCGCCGAAGGCATGCTCGATCTCGTCCCGGCCGCGCGGGTTGCGCATATCGGGCTTTATCGCGAGCCGGAGACCTTTGTCGCCGTCGAATATTTCTTCAAGGCGCCATCCGATCTGCACGAACGTCTGGTCATCGTGGTGGCGCCGGTGATCGCGACCGCCAATACCGCCGACGCTGCGATCGTGCGATTGAAGGAGCGCGGCGCCAAGGAGATCCGCTATGTGGCGCTCATCGCTTCGCCCGAAGGCATCGAGCGGCTGCGCGGCCTGCATCCCGACGTCCCGATCTGGACGGCGGCGATCGACGACGGTCTCGACGAGCAGGGATTTATTCTGCCCGGGCTCGGCGATGCCGGCGATCGCGCCTACGGCACGAAATGAAAGCGGCTTGGCTTTCGTCCGGCCCCGGCGTCAGGCGGGCGTTCAGGCCGCCAGCATCTTCTGCACTTCGTTGACCAATTCGCGCAAATGAATCGGCTTGGACAGCACTTTGGCGTGCTTGGGCGCGCTGGAATCGGAGTTGAGCGCCACCGCGGCAAAGCCGGTGATGAACATGATCTTGATGTCGGGGTCGAGCTCGGCGGCGCGGCGGGCAAGCTCGATGCCGTCCATTTCCGGCATGACGATATCGGTCAACAAGAGCTCGAACGGTTCCTCGCGCAGCCGCTGATAAGCGGATAGGCCGTTATCGTAGGAAATCACCTCAAAACCGGCGTTTTGCAGCGCCTTGACCAGGAAACGCCGCATATCGATGTCGTCTTCCGCAAGCAGGATTTTGGACATGTCCTCACTGACCCGGCTTACGCCGGCCCCCTACATCCCATAAGCCCGATAGCCGGTAAACATCGAGTGAAAGACAGAGCCATTTAACGGCGGCCGCACGGCGATCTTAACAAGGCGATCTTGGCAATCCGAGGCGCCTGTGGGAGGCTGTCTGGACAACACGCTTTGGCGCACGCTAGGGAACGGCGCCACCCATGTTGCAAGCAAGCCCGGGCGCCAAACTCATTCAGGGGCCATGTCGGAAATTCCGGACGAGTTCGATCCCCCCTTCGAGGTGTTGGAACCGGCGCCGAGCCGCGGTCCGCTCTTGTTCAATTCGCCCCATAGCGGGCGGGTCTATCCCCGCGAATTCTTGCTGGCGTCGCGGCTCGACCTGGCAACGCTGCGCCGGTCCGAGGACAGCTTCGTCGGCGAGCTGATCGAAGGCGTGGCCGCACGCGGCTTTCCGACGATGCGGGCGCACTTCCCGCGCTGCTATGTCGACGTCAACCGCGAGCCCTACGAGCTCGATCCGCGCATGTTCGAGGGACGGCTGCCGTCGTTTGCCAATACCCGGTCGATGCGGGTGGCCGGCGGGCTCGGCACCGTGGCGCGCGTGGTCGGCGACGCGCAGGAAATCTACGACCAGCGCATTTCGGTGGCCGAGGCGCTGCGCCGGATCGACGGCCTTTATAAGCCCTACCACCGCGCCTTACGGCGGGTTTTCATGCGCCTGCAGCGCGATTTCGGCGCCGCCATCCTGGTCGATTGCCATTCCATGCCGTCGTCGACCGGCGGCCGCGACGAGCGGCCGCGCGCCGATCTCGTGCTCGGCGACCGCTACGGCACCAGTTGCGTCGCGGTCATTACCGAGACCATCGAGCAATGCATGCGCGACTTCGGCTATTGCGTGAGCCGCAACAAGCCTTATGCCGGCGGCTTCATCACCGAGCACTACGGCAACCCGACCACCGGCCTGCACGCCATCCAGCTCGAGATCAACCGCGCGCTCTATATGGACGAGCGGCGCTATGAACGCGCGACATCGTTTGCCAAGCTGGCCGGTGAATTCGAGATTTTGGCCGATCGTCTTGCCGCCATCCCGATCGAGGAATTGCGGCCTTACCGGGCGGCGGCGGAATAACCCGCCCGCGGCGCGGCCACGACGGCCAAGAAAAAGGGCCGCTCACCTTGCGGGAGCGGCCCAAGTCTAGGGAGGAAACGCCCAAGGAGGGCGACGGTAACGGGAGGGAACCTCTCGCTACCGCACTGCAGCAACATACACCGCGACGCACAAAATACAAGGGCTATTGACCTATTCCTCCCCGGCTTTTTCACCGCTATTTGCCGCAAATTTAACACGAGCCGCCTCGGCGCCATTTCCGGGTCTTGCTTTAAAGAAATAAATATAGATGTATCAGTGACTTATCGGAATGTTTCCTGGCTGCATAAATTCGCGCCAGGGGCCTATAAAGTGGTGCCGAACTGCCACGCGGGCTCTGCATAGCGACGCTGGCGCGACCGGGCGGGACGGCCACGCGGATTGCCGTCGTCATGAAGCTTCGGTACTCGATCATTCGGTGTCGGGATAAGGGTGCCGAGGCGTTCCATGACGGCAATCGATTTCGCGGCGTTCGTCGACGAACTCGCCACCGTGTCGGGCGAAACCATCCGTCCGTTCTTCCGCAGCGCGCTGGGCGCCGGCGGCCTCGGCCTGGAAAACAAGAGCCGCTCCGGCGGTTTCGATCCAGTCACCGCCGCCGACCGGGCCGCGGAAGCCGCCATGCGCACTTTGATCAAGCGCAGCTTTCCCGAACATGGCGTCGTCGGCGAGGAATTCGGCGCCGAACGCGCCGACGCCGAGTATGTCTGGGTGCTCGACCCGATTGACGGCACCAAATCCTTCATCTGCGGCATGCCGGTGTGGGGCACGCTGATTGCGCTGACCCGGCGTGGCGAGCCGATCTACGGCATGATGCATCAACCGTTCATCCGCGAGCATTTTTCCGGGGACGGCCGCGGCGCCCGCTATCGCGGTCCGGCCGGCGATCGCGAGCTTCGGGTGCGCCGCTGTTCCGCGCTGGACGAGGCGGTGCTTGGCACCACAAGCCCGCTCCTGATGAACGATGCCGATCGGGCGCGCTTCGGCCGCGTCGAGACCGCGGTGCGGCTGTCGCGCTACGGCGGCGATTGCTACGCCTATTGCATGCTCGCCGCCGGCCATCTCGACCTCGTCATCGAGACCGAACTCAAGCCGCATGACATATTGGCCCTGATCCCGATCATCCAAGGCGCCGGCGGCGTCATCACCACCTGGGAGAACGGCCGGCCGCATGACGGCGGCCGCATCGTCGCGGCCGGCGACAAGCGCGTGCACGCGCAGGCACTGGAACTGCTGACGGGTTGACGGCATCACAACCCGCTCGTCCCCGCGCAAGCGGGGACCCAGTTGCTGGATTCCCGCTTTCGCGGGAATAAGCGGAGATTTTATGAGAGCGTCGTGCCCGCACTTTCAATACAGCGGCGTGCCCGGCACGAAGGCGTCGAACGCCGCCCAGAATTGCGAGCGGTAGCGATCCTGCTCCATCAATATCTCATGCTCGGCGCCGACGACGACCAGGTGCGAGCCGGAGCGCAGCATGCTGGCGAACTCCTCGATGGCGGCGTTCGAGACCACCTTGTCGTTGCCGCCGGCCACGATCAGCATCGGCTGCCGCAGCCGCGCCGCGAAGCTGCGTTCGCGCATCGCCCGCATCGCCCGGTACGCCGCATCCAACCAGGCCACCGTCGGCGCGCCGACGGCAAGCGCCGGCTCCGCCTCGATGATGGCGGCATTGCGGGCAAAGCGCACCGGATCGGACGTGATGATGTTGCCGAGGAAGGGCCGCAACTCGATCGGCCGGCCATCGGTTTTGGGCACATACATGGTGCCGAAGCCCGCGAAGCGCAGCACGCGCACGATCAGCGGGCCGAAGCCATGCGCATAATCGATGCCGCCGAGCCCGATCAGCGGCGCGGTCAGCACCAGGCGGTCGAACCAGCGATGGCCGCGATAGGCGGCGCGAATGAGCACCGCCGCGCCGGTCGAGTGGCCGAGCGCGAAGATCGGCGGCGGACAATCCGGCAGCACGATCTCGCGCATGAAAGTTTCCAAATCGATGTCGTATTCGGCGAAGTCGCGCACATAGCCCTTGCGGCGGTCGCCGAGCGCGCGATCGGACAGGCCCTGACCGCGCCAGTCGAGCGCGGCAACCGCGAAGCCGCGCGACCGCAGATCGCGCACCGTCTCGAAATATTTTTCGATCCATTCGCTGCGGCCCGGCAAGATGCAGACGGTGCCGCGGCGGCCGGCCGGCGGCAGCCAGCGCGCATAGCGCAGCAAGACGCCGTCGGGCGTCTTGAGCATCCCGGCGATGTAATCGTCGGGAACGGGATTGGCGGGAATCGAGACGAGCTTCATGCAAGGTCGGAGGAAAGCGATCCGCTATCGCTTATAGGCAGCCGCGGCCGGCGCGTCATCTGCGGCGCCAGCTTTGCGGGGCGGATCGCGCGTCCGGGTCCGCTGATTTTCATGTGTATATTCAGTGTGTTATAGGCAAAATGATGGACCCCTTGCCGACGCAAAAACCGCCCCCATATCGAATATGCGCAGGCCAATGACGGCGGCGCATCCATAGGCTCGGCCCCAAGCGGGCGGGCCACCCGCATGTCGCTTCACAAGGAGGATATGCCATGCGAACTTTCGATCTAGCACCTCTTTATCGTTCCACCGTCGGCTTCGACCGGCTGTTCTCGTTGCTCGACCAGGGCCTCGAGGGCACCACGCCCGGCTATCCGCCCTATAACATCGAGCGGACCGGCGACAACGCCTACCGCGTGTCGGTGGCGGTTGCCGGCTTCGACGAGCCGGAATTGTCGGTCGTCGCCAAAGAGAACACGCTGACCATCCGCGGCGAGAAAAACGCCAAGGAGGAAGGCAAGGCCGGCGAGATGCTCTATCAGGGCATTGCCGCGCGCACCTTCGAGCGCGTGTTCCAGCTTGCCGACTTCGTGCAAGTGAAGGGCGCCAACCTCGAGAACGGTCTCCTGCATGTCGACCTCGTGCGTGAGATCCCCGAGGCGAAAAAGCCGCGCTCGATCCCGATCAACGGCAAGGCCAATGGCCCGACCGTGATCGCGAATCAGCAGGCTGCGTAAGCCGCACTTCCCCGGCGAACGATAAAGCGCCCCGGCCCTTCCGGGGCGCTTTTGATTCGCGGGCGTGACTCATCCCGCTCCGAGGGTACGGGAGCCATGTTCAGTCCGATTCACCTGTCAAACAGCCAACGCTTTCTCACACCTCTGCCCGGTGGGAAGAGGTGAAGACGCAGCCTCTCGCCCTCGCGATGCGCCTTTTGCTCCGCCGGCTCGGCGCATGACACGTGAAGAATGCGGACGATTGCGGCCTTACGGCTCCTTGTAAACCTCGTTTGGCTTGGCGAGGATATCGGACTTAAAGTGCCGCGCCGGACGGCGCCAGCCGCTCCGAAGCGCGTATAAAAAGTCATAGCCGGAGGACGACACCCATGGAGAAGATCGTGAAAACGATCGTGACGACGGTCGCGAAACTTCTGCTGACGGCAACGATCGCGCTGGGGCTCGCGGCTGCGAGCCGGGCGCAGACTTATCCGGCGCGGCCGATCAAGATCGTCGTGCCGTCGGCGGCGGGCGCCACCACCGACGCGCTGGCGCGCATCATCGGTGAAAAGCTGCAAGCGAAATGGGGGCAGCCGGCGATCGTCGACAACCGGCCCGGCGCCGGCGGCAATATCGGCGCCGAAGAGGTGGCGAAAGCCGCGCCGGACGGCTACACGCTGCTGTTCTCCTATCCGGCGCCGCTCGTCGTCAACAAGGCGCTCTACAAAACGCTCGGCTACGATCCGGACAGCTTCGTGCCGGTGTCGCTGATCGCCACCGTGCCGCTGGTGCTGGCGGTGGGCCCGAAGGTCGAGGCGAAGAGCGTCGAGCAGTTGATCGCTTTCGCCAAGGCGCATCCGGATCAGCTCAATTTTGCCTCGCAGGGTTATGGCACCAGCGCGCATCTCGCCGGCGAATTGTTCAAGTCGATGGCGGGGATAAAAGTCGTGCATGTGCCGTACAAGGGCAGCGCGCCGGCGCTGACCGATCTCCTGGGCGGCCGGATCGACATGATGTTCATCGAGCTTTCGACGGTGCTCAACCAGATCAAGGCGGGCAAGCTGCGCGCGCTCGCGGTCGGCAGCGCCAAGCGCAATCCGCTGCTGCCCGACGTCCCGGCGCTGGCCGAGGCGGTGCCGGGCTATCGGGCGTCGACCTGGTTCGGCATGGTCGCGCCGCCCGGCACGCCGCCGGCGATCGCCGGCGCGCTGTCGTCGGCCGTGGCGGAAGCGATCCACGAACCCGACATCGCCAAGCGGCTCGCCGACTTGAGCCTCACCGCGGCCGCCGGCACGCCGGCCGAATTCGCCGACTTTCTGCGCGACGAACGGCAGCGCTGGGGCGGCGTGATCCGCGAGGCCGGCGTCAAGCCGCAATAGAGGCGCCCGCCCGAGTTGCCGGCATGCAATTGTGACGGGCTTTGCGCTGGATTATAGTGGATCATCGTCGAGGTCGTCAGACCGATCGCCGATGATGGGGCGCGTCTTTGCTTTATTGCTTTGAAAATTGCACGCTCGATGTGCATCGACGCGAGCTGCGCCGCGACGGCATATTGCAGGCGGTCGAGCCGCAAGTTTTCGAGCTGCTGCTGCTCTTGATCGAGAATTGCGGGCGTGTTGTCGGCCACGACGAGATCTTCCAGGAGGTCTGGCGCAACAGGATCGTCTCCGATGCGGCGCTGAGCGTGCGCATCAGCGCGGCGCGCAGGGCGATCGGCGACAGCAGCGCCGAGCAGCGCCTGATCCGGACGCTGCGCAAGAAGGGCTTTCGCTTTGTCGGCGCATTGCGCGCATCGGTGCGGCCCATCGAGCCGGACGGAACCGACGTCGGCGCGAATGAGCGCGATGGCGCCGGCAATATCTTCGACCAAGCGACCATTGCCATCCTGCCGTTCAGTTTCGAGCAGCAGGAATGCCGGCGCGTTTCCGAAGAGATGGTCGAAGACATCATGGTCGGCTTGTCGCGCGTGCCGTGGCTGCACGTCGTAAGCAACCTCACCCTCACGAAGCGGCACCAAAAAATCGACACTTGGCGGGCGGCCCGGTCATCGGGGGCGGCCCATATATTGCAAGGCAGATTACGGCTTGTCGCCGGCGTGCTCCGTATCTTTGTCGAACTCGTCGATTCTGAAACGGGCCGGCAAATTTGGCTCGAACGCTACGACGAGCCTCTCCTAGGCGAGCACCGCAAGCTCGTAGCGCAAGTCGTAACGGCGCTCAAAAAGCATCTGAGCCGCGCCGCTTTGTTGAACGCCTGGCGCAGGCAAACCGGCGACCTTGCCGTCTGGGATTGTATTTTGCGCGCCATCGCGCTGATCAATACAAGGCGCAAATCGGACTGGAAACTGGCCGGCAAGCTTCTGCTGGAGGCCGTCAAAAAAGATCCCGCTTCCGTGCAGGCCCATGCCCTTCTTTCCTACGTGACGACCGTCGGCGTTGCCGCCGGATGGGGCCATCGCAAAGCCGCTCTCGTCCTGTCGTTTGATGCCGCCCATCGCGCATTGGCATTGAATTGCGATGATCCTTGGGCGCAAGTCGCCTTGGGCTTCGCGATGGCATGGGCGCGCCGACCGGAAGACGCCGTATTGCACTATCAGCGGGCCATCCGTCTCGACCCGGCATTCTCTTATGCCCGGACCCTGCTGGGCGCCGCATTCTGCTATCTCGGCGAACACCGATTGGCCTTGACTGAGGCGTTGGCGGCGCAACAATTCTCCGATGCCGACCTGTTTGGCCACGGCAATGCCGGCGTGAACAACAATACGATCGCGATCTCGCATTTTGTTGCCGGCAATTACCGGCAGGGGATTGAGTTCGGCGGGAAGGCGCTGGCGGAAAGCCCGCAATTACCGACGATCCACCGCTTTCTTACCGTCAATCACGCGCTTGGCGGCGGCGTGCACCGAGCCCGGCAATCCGCGCGGCGGCTCAAGCAGCTCATGCCAAGCACATCCGTCAGCGCGATTACCGAATGGTCGCCATTCGTGCGCGTCGATGAACGCCAGAAGATCATCGCGGCATGCCGAACGGCCGGGCTGAACCGTTAGAGCATCGATCCGGAAAATGCCTGCCGTCGGACTTGATCCGGGGGTGGACACCGGTTTTCCGAAAGGCTTCAGCGCGGAAGATCGCCTGCGTAGGCGTAGCAGACGCATAAAGCGAGGCTCGACCAGACCGCCACGGTAAAATAAAGCGACATCCAGGCGATCTCGTCCTTCCACTTGGCGAGGTCGTGGGTCACCACCCAACGGACGCTGGCGTCCCAGAGACCCTCGAGCGGATGCAGCCGCTCGACGCGGGCGCGATCGTTTCGCCATCGCGTCAGATACATCGGCACGTCGATGGCGGCCAGGAACAACAGATAGCCGGCAATCCCGACGATCGCGACAACGAGGACTACACCGCCCAGACCTTCGAATTCGGGCACCAAGCGGCCAAGCCCGATGCCCACGATAAAGAACGAAACGGCCCACAGCGTATTTTCGATGGCATTGCTAAGATAGTTCCTGGTCACCACGCCATGCCATGAGAAGCATTCCGCGATAAGGATCAGGGGCACGATCGCCCACGCGGCGCTCAAGGTCGTATAGGTTCCCGTCATCGTGCCCAGCTGGCGCAGGATGATCGCCCACTGCGCCGCAAAGCAGAGCTCGGCCACCGTCGCGACCGAGCGGCCGAGCGTCACGCTGGAGAGCCAGGTGTCGAACAAGCAGATCCGCTGCACATCGGCGCGCGGCAAAAACGACCGGAAGGCGCAACCACAGACATAGGCCGCGGAGAGAAACAGCATGAGCTCGACATCGGATGCGCTGCCGAGGCCGCCGCTCCATGGCGCCTGAAGATTCCATGGCGCCTGAAGTTTCCATGGCGCCTGAAGATACCGAAACAGCACGAACCAAGCGGCAATATTGGCGCCGCTCGCGATGACCAGCAAAGCCCACCACCAGGTGAGGGGATTCGACCAGGCTGGGAAAACCGACTGCCCTCGCGCCAAGCCCATGGATTGATCCGCACGCAACCGAAATGACATTTGGACGTAATAATTCTGTCACAGCTCGGTTCCAATCGCGACAAAAAAATTGCCGCGCCGGCGGACCTTTTTTTCATGACAAAACGGCCGGGCTTTCGCCCGGCCGTTCTCTTTTGGCGCACCTGAACGATGCTACGCCGCTTTGGCGTAGCTCGGGTTGAGATCGAAGCGGTCGGCGTTCATCACCTTGGCCCAGGCCGCCGCAAAATCGCGCACGAACTTCTCCTTCGAATCGGCGCTGCCATAGACCTCGGCAAAGGCCCGCAATTGCGAATGCGAGCCGAAGATGAGGTCGACGCGGGTGGCGGTCCATTTGGGCGCCTTCGACTTGCGGTCGCGGCCCTGGTAGACGCCGTCGCCGGCCGGCGTCCATTCCGTGGCCATGTCGAGCAGATTGAGGAAGAAGTCGTTGGACAGCGTGCCGGGCTTATTCGTGAACACGCCGTGCTTGGAGCCCTTGGCATTGGCGCCCAGCACGCGCAAGCCGCCGATCAGAACCGTCATCTCCGGTCCGGTGAGCCGCAGCAATTGCGCGCGGTCCACCATCGCTTCTTCCGGCTGCATGAACTGCTGCTTCCTGCCGATATAGTTGCGGAAGGCGTCGGCACGCGGCTCGAGCGGCGCAAACGACTCGACGTCGGTCTGCGCTTGCGAGGCGTCCATGCGGCCGGGCGCGAAGGGGACTTTCACGTCGGTGCCGCCATCCTTCGCCGCCTTTTCGATTGCCGCATTGCCGGCGAGCACGATCAGGTCAGCAAGCGAGACCTTCTTGCCGCCCGCCGCCGAACCGTTGAATTCCTTCTGGATCGCTTCGAGCTTGCCGAGCACGGTCGCAAGCTGCGCCGGCTCGTTGACGTCCCAGTCCTTCTGGGGAGCAAGCCGGATGCGCGCGCCATTGGCGCCGCCGCGCTTGTCGGAGCCGCGGAAGGTCGAGGCCGAGGCCCAGGCGGTCGCAACGAGCTGCGATACCGACAGCCCCGAGGCGAGGACTTTCGCCTTGAGCGCCGCGACGTCCGCCTCGCCGATCAGCGGATGACCGGCCGCCGGGATCGGGTCCTGCCAGATCAGCTCTTCCTTCGGCACCAGCGGACCGAGATAGCGGGCGCGCGGACCCATGTCGCGGTGCGTGAGCTTGAACCAGGCGCGGGCGAAGGCGTCGGCGAACTGATCGGGGTGCTCGTAGAAGCGCCGCGAGATTTTCTCGTAGGCCGGATCCATGCGCAGTGACAGGTCGGTCGTCAGCATGGTCGGCAAATGCTTCTTCGACTTGTCGAAGGCGTCCGGCACGTCCGCCGGCGCGCTTTTCGCCTTCCACTGGTAGGCGCCGGCCGGGCTTTTCTCCAGCTCCCACTCGTATTTGAACAGATTGTCGAAGAAGTGATTGCTCCATTTGGTCGGCGTCTGCGACCAGGTGACTTCCGGGCCGCCGGTGATGGCGTCGCCGCCGATGCCGGTGCCGTGTTTGCTCTTCCAGCCCAGCCCCTGCTCTTCGAGCGCGCCGGCTTCCGGCGCCGGCCCGACCAGCGACGGATCGCCGGCGCCGTGGGTCTTGCCGAAGGAGTGGCCGCCGGCGATCAGCGCGACGGTTTCCTCGTCGTTCATCGCCATGCGGAAGAAGGTCTCGCGGATGTCCTTGGCCGCCGCGACCGGGTCGGGCTTGCCGTTCGGCCCTTCCGGATTGACGTAGATGAGGCCCATCTGCACCGCGCCGAGCGGCTCGGCGAGCTGGCGCTCGCCGCTATAGCGCTCGTCGCCGAGCCAGGTGCCCTCGGGGCCCCAGTACAGCTCTTCCGGCTCCCAGACGTCGGCGCGGCCGCCGCCGAAACCGAACGTCTTGAAACCCATCGACTCGAGCGCGACATTGCCGGCCAGCACCATCAGGTCGGCCCAGGACAGCTTGCGGCCGTATTTCTGCTTGATCGGCCACAAGAGCCGCCGCGCCTTGTCGAGATTGGCGTTGTCCGGCCACGAGTTGAGCGGCGCGAAGCGCTGCTGGCCGGCGCCGGCGCCGCCGCGGCCGTCGGTAATGCGATAGGTGCCGGCACTGTGCCAGGCCATGCGGATCATCAGTCCGCCGTAATGGCCGAAGTCGGCCGGCCACCACTCTTGGGAATTCGTCATCAAGGCCTGCAGGTCCTTGATCACGGCGTTGAGGTCGAGGCTCTTGAATTCCTTGGCGTAGTCGAACGCCGCGCCCATCGGATCGGACAGCGCCGAATTGCGATGCAGCGCCTCGATGCTCAGCGCATCCGGCCACCAGTCGCGATTGCTGGGGGCACGCGCGTGCGGGAATGGGCATTTGGTCACGTCATCCATGGGGCCTCTCCTGATCGGCTGTAGGGGTGGTTGCGGCAAGCTTAGCGCAGCGCATTCCATCAGGTAAAATTGACAATAATGATGGCTGCGATAAGATATTCTGATGTTTGACGTGACCCGATGGATGTGACGCGATGGACGTGACGCTCCGCCAGCTTCATTATTTCGACGCGCTCGCCACCCACAGCCATTTCGGCCGCGCCGCGGCAGCCTGCGCGATCTCGCAGCCGGCCCTGTCGATGCAGATCAAGGACCTGGAAGACGCGCTCGGCGTCGTCTTGATCGAGCGCGGCGGGCGGCAGGCGCGGCTCACCAAATTCGGCGAGCAGGCCGCATCGCGGGTGCGCGAGATTCTGCGCTCGGTCGACGAATTGGGCGATTTCGCCCGCGCCTCGCGCGACCGGCTCGCCGGCCAATTGCGCATCGGCATGATCCCGACCATCGCGCCCTATCTGTTGCCGACCATCATCGGCAACTTGACGCGGCTGCATCCCGAGCTCGACATTCACGTCCGCGAGGCGCTGACCTCGAAGCTCATTCAGGAGCTGGCGGAAGGCCGGCTCGACACCGCCATCGTCGCGCTGCCGGTGTCGGAGCCGTCGCTGACCGAGGCGGCGCTGTTCACCGAGAATTTCCTGCTCGTGCGGCCGGGCCCCGAGGCGGGAACGCCGGCGCCGAGCCGCGAAGCGTTCCGCGACATGCGGCTCCTGCTCCTCGAAGAGGGCCACTGTTTTCGCGATCAGGCGCTGTCGTTCTGCAAGAAGCAATCGTCGCTGCCGCGCGAGGTGCTCGACGCGAGCTCGCTGTCGACGCTGGTGCAGATGGTCGGCGCCGGGATGGGCGTCACTTTGATCCCGGAAATGGCGGTTCCGGCGGAGACGCGCTCGGCGGAAGTGTCGGTCGCGCGCTTTGCCGAGCCACAGCCGTCGCGCACCATCGGCATGATCTGGCGCAAGACCAGTCCGCTCGCCGGCCAGCTCCTGCAGCTCTCCAAGGCGATTTGCCACGCCGGCGACGGGTCGCGCCAGCGCCACAAGCCGCGCAAGCTGCGGCGATGACGGCGACCGGCCGCGCGCGATGCGGCAGATCTGCGTGGCTAGCGCTGGTATCTCATGGCGGCATTGCGCTCGACCCTGCGCTCTCTGCGAGCATGCGGGCCGGCAGCTTCCGCCACCTGTTTCGCGAAACATTTGTCGCCGGTCGCGACCGCCTCGGGACCGTAAGTCTCCAAGGCGTGCTGGCGCGCGGCGGCGTAGCCGTATTGAGCCACCGCCAGCCTGACAAGATGGCATTGCATCGCGCTCGGCTCCGGGCCGCCTTGCGCGAAGGCGTGATCGATCAGCAGCAAACTCATGCCGACAAGAACCAAAAACTTCGACATCACCACTCCCCCTGTACGATTCCTCGCCGAATCATTGTGCCGCTTCGCGGACATTGCGACAGCGTTCGCTCGCGCCTTATCCACAACGCTAAGTACATTCGCCGCATGTGGTTACGAATTTTGGCACCGGCGACGAGCGGCCGCGCAGCGCGCGATCGCCGTCGCACAAACTGCGGACTTGAAGGCGCTGGATCGCGCGCATCGCAGCCCGTCAATCGCGGTTGACATTTTCATTGCAGCGATATGACACGATGAAACAAACACACTGTCTTTGACTCCGATCAAGGAGCCGGCCGCCGAAATGATCTCAGGTGTTCGCTGCAAAGAGCGAGCACCGTCGCATGACCGTCGCATCAGCCGAAATAAGGCCAACCGACCGTTCGATTGCCGGCATCGTTCCGGCTGCACGAGAACCGAATTTCGCCGCGCCGGAGAAGATCAGTGTCCGCGCTCTCGATTTCTATTATCAGG
>Ga0335078_10010770_pt1 | contig 13539 bp, 14 predicted proteins | sample Lox_Sample_32_FD_206711 | JGI IMG/M metagenome (GOLD analysis project Ga0335078, IMG submission 206711) | Soil microbial communities from Loxahatchee National Wildlife Refuge, Florida, United States - Lox_Sample_3.2 | ecosystem: Environmental > Terrestrial > Soil > Wetlands | place: USA...
GGCGGCGATAGTAGCGATCGCCGCCGTCGCGTTTCCACCAACCGGCGATCGAATGGGCGGCGCAAGCCGCCGTGTCATGCGAGGTACCTACGAAGACGGAACCCCGGTTGGCGAGCAGGTGGTAGATGCCATAAGGGATCGCGACGCCGATGGCATCGGAACGGAAATCATGATCGTTGACGCGCACGGAGGTGCGATCCCACTTAACGCCATTGTTTTTGGAGCTGCCGACCAGTTCTCGTTTCTTGGGATCGACGCTGATGATGGGAAGCCCCTGGCGCTCAAAGCGGGTTCTTCATGAGGAGATGTAACGAAACCCGCTGGTCGCGGTCCGGGCTGGAATCGGTGGCCATGGCTTTGCGATTCACGCGCCGGGAAGAATCCATATCGTGCAGCAGTCGCGCCACGGTGTTGGCGGAGACCTGGATATCGAGTTGCCCCAGCAATTCGGCGATTCCGGCGGGCGTCTGGTGGGTGCAACGAATGCCGGTGATAGGATCTCCGGCGGTATCGTGTTCGCAGGATTTCGAAGGCCTCGATTACTTCGGGCGTTTTTTTCCACCGGCTTGCGCCCGGCGCCGCAATGCCGGATCCGGCCGACCGCGACATCCTGATCCAACAACTGGCGGCGGCCTCGGGCGATGGTGTGCGGGTCGAGGCCCAAGAATTCCGCCAGCACGCTGTCGCCGCCGTGGCCGAGTTTGAGGGACTCCAGACCGGCATACAAGCGGCGCTGCTGCTCGTCCAGCAGGCTGTAAAACAAGATGATGGCGGCTTTCATTTCATCGGGAGGCACTTCCAGCCGGGTGGCATCGACCACCGTGGGAGGAGACCAACTCGCGGGATATTTTGCAGAAGAACCGCCGAGGCATTCGTGCGCTGTCGGTATGCGCGACCCGCATCAATACAATCCGATTCCTACTTCGCCGTCACCACGTCGAGTTTCTTCAGCATGTTGCCGATCTCCGGGTTGGACATAAAGTACTTCCACACCAGGCCGGTCCTGTAGTTCTCAATCATGACCACAATCGGAGCCTGGTTCAGTCCCATGTAAATAGGGGAAACCCAGTCTGCGCTCAGATTGAACGCATCGCGGAGCCCATAGACGCCCCACAGGCGATCCCCGAAATCGCTGTAGTAGTGCTTGAACGCCGCCATCGAGGGTTCCGGCGTGTAAGGAAAAGAGGCCAGCGCTCCGGTGGGCGCGACCGTTCCGCGATCGTGCGCTTCGTCGGGCGACTCGGCCATGTAGCCATCGGGGCCGTCACTGGCGGTGAGACCCCAGCCGCCGGCTCCGTAGCCCGCGAAATGTTTCGGATTCGCAATCGCGTAAGCGCGATTGATCAGCGCGATGCTCCGGTCGTTTTCGAAATACGACCGGGTGAAGCGATCGTGAAGGCTATGCGGATCAAAGCCCATGAAGGAGTAATGCGTAAAGAAGAGCGGGCCTCTGGAACCGACGCCTACATCCAATTTGATGCCGTAATACGTGTGACCGTTCGCGTAATGGTCGCCATCCGTGGCGCCGGACCACGCCTCTCGATAATGGATGGCCCGCTCGGACTGTCCAGCCCATCCTGAGTAATAGAGACTGGCGGGTACGGCGTGCGTGGGCGACGCAATCGCCAGAAGATAGGCGATCATTGCTTCGTTGAATCCGATGAGCGGGTGATGAATGTGAAAAGCCCAATTCGGCGACCAATGCCAGTAGAGAAAGTCGCTGTCCGGCGTCTGGCGGTACCAGTCCCATTCGACGGTGTCCCAAAGCTGCGTGATTGCGCGGTAGAGCGACTGTTCCGCCGGAGCCGCCGCATGGAAATACTGGCGCGCCGCCAGCAGGCCCTGCATGAGGAAGGCGGTCTCGACCAGGTCTCCTCCATCGTCATACATGCCGAAAACGGGCATGGTGCGTCCGCTATTGCAATCCATGAAGTGCGACCAGGCGCCGTGGTAGCGCTGGGCGTGATCGAGAAAGTGGACGATCCTGGTCAGCCGGCGCACCCCTTGCTCCCGGGTGATGAATCCACGGTCGACTCCCACCATGAGCGCCATCGTGCCAAAACCGCTCGCGCCGGTTGCGACGATGCGATCGTCTCCTGGAATGTCCTCGTGAGCCATCCCGGAGTGCGGATCCGCGCTCTCCCAGTAGTACAGGAAGCAGGCTCGTTGCAGCATGGTGAGCAATTCCCCTTCGCTCAGCTCGCGCGTGGACGCACCGGCAACGTTGGAGAACGCTGATTTCCGGTACCACCAGTCGGCCGCCGCAACTTTGTATTGAGCATGAACGCCGGCTTTCCCCAGAAAGTCCTCGTAGCGATGAATGCCAGGCAGTTGAATTCCCACGGGAGAAAAGTCGCGGCCGTCGAGCGAACGGTAAATCACGTAGCGGGCCAAACCCGGGGGCTCTGTCGCGCTCCAGACAATCTCGATATGGCGGTCGTATCCGGTGGCGCGTACGTTGGAGGGAGCGGGCAGGGTGACAACATCGCCGGAATCGCCGGCGACGCGAATCTCATCCACGATCAGCGTGTGGCGGACGTTGTCCGCGCGCCCTTGATGAAACGTGATGGTCCACAGGTCTTCGGGTTTGAAGGGATAAATGGATGCCGTGTGACGGCCGGAAAGCGGGATGCGAACCAGCACCCAGCGGCCGCCCGGCAGGTCGCCTGTATACTTGCCCAGATCCATTGACGTGGTGAAGGTCTCTCCTCGTGAGGTGGAGAGCACGATCTCAGGCAGATCCGCGGCGGCAATCGGGTGCGGAGCGAAAGCCCAGAAGTACAGGTTGCGTCCGTCGAGTCCGGGCAATCGATTGCGGAAGTCAACGGCCGAGATCTGCGCGACCCACCCCCCTTCCGGCGCGGACTGCCATTGCAGCCGGATCGCGTTCGGCGGCGTGAAGAAATTGCCGGTCTCGACGGGCAGGCGGCCGTTCCGCTGTTCCAGAAAGCTCCGCCCGGAGGCCTGACCCTGGCTGTAGAAGTAATTGTCCGGCGTCAGGCTGTTGTCGAAGATCAAGTGCCGGTAGTAGTCCGAAGCCGCGTGCCCCTGCGGCAGCAGCAGCAACACTGCCCAAGCAGCAAAGAGACGGAATCTGCGACGGTCGCGCACGGGACCCATTCTACATCCAGCCGTTCGCAGTGTGATACTATCAAGGCGAAGGCACAAACATGATTGAAGATCTGCTTCAGCCCAGGCATCTGCTGTTGATCCTGGCCATCGCTCTGCTGCTGTTCGGCCCGCAAAAGCTGCCTGAGCTCGGCAAGGGCTTGGCGGAAGGCATCCGAAGCTTCAAGGACTCGCTGAAGGGCGCCGGTCCCGATAGTTCACCCCCGCAGCAACAATAGCGCGCACGACGACTCTCACGCATGGGGAGGCTCGACCTGCGCGCGCGAAAGCCAGCCGCGAACGCTGTGGATTTATACGGCGCCGGCGGTCTATCAGCGCATTTTCTTTTTTCGATACGATCCTATTCAGACTAGGTTCGCGTAATCCACACAATTTAGGGGGCTTTTGCGCCAAGGGGAGACGAGCCAGGCGGAGCCGCACACGCACCCCGCCTGGGCCGCGTCGAACAGATTTGACCCTGTATTATTAACTTCCTGGTCCCCTTCGCATCGGGGCAGTGGGTATTATAACATAAAGAATCATAGCCAGCTTGAAGTTTGAATCGTTCGACGCGGAGTACGTGCGGCGCTTAACCAACGGGGATCCCGAGGTGGAGGACCATTTTGCGTCGTATTTCACGAATGTGCTGGATTTGAAGCTGCGTGTACGGCTGCACACATGGCAGTCCATCGACGACGTGAAGCAGGAGACCCTGGCGCGTGTGCTCACGATTCTTCGCCAGGGGGAAGGGGTCAAACAGCCGGAGCGCTTTGGGGCGTTCGTCAGCGCCGTTTGTAATAACGTCATAAGAGAACAGCAACGATTCGAAGGCCGGTACGATCCTCTGGACGAGCAGGCGGAGGAATCCGCCGACAGTACCGTAGACCTGGATGCTCCCCTGGTGCATGACGACTTGCGGCGGGAGATCGAGCAGATCATGCGCGAATTGCCTGAAAAGGACAGCAGCATCCTGCGCGCCGTGTACCTGCAAGAGATGGACAAAGAGGAAGTATGCCGGCGGCACCAGGTGGATGCCGGCTATCTGCGGGTAATCCTGCACCGCGCCAAGGTGCGCTTTCGGGTGGCCTACCTTGGCGAGCGCGACGGCCTGCCTCCCTTCATTCCGAACGTAGGGTGACGACGGCCTGGGCTTCGGCGGCGCGGCCCTCGCCCACCGGTCCCACTTTTTCGGCGGTCTTGAACTTCACGGAGACGCAATCCGGATCCAGTTCGAGCGTGTCAGCCAAGCGCCCGCGAATCGCCTCGCGGTAGTCCCGTAGCTTGGGGCGCTCGAGAATCACTGTGGAATCCACGTTGACGATCTGATAGCCTCGGGCGCGGGCCAGATCGCGGGCATGGGCCAGAAATAGCAGGCTGCCGGCGCCGCGCCAGCGCGGATCGGTATCCGGAAAATGCATGCCAATGTCGCCCAGAGCGGCCGCGCCCAGGATGGCGTCGGTGATGGCGTGGGCCAGCACATCGGCGTCCGAATGGCCTGCCAGGCCGAGTTCGGAGGGGATGGTGACGCCGCCTAGAATCAAGGGCCGCCGCGGCACCAGCGCGTGCACGTCCCAGCCCAGGCCGGTGCGGTAGATCATAGCTCGCGCGGCGCGGTTTCTTCTTCCAGGAAGAGGCGGGCCAAGTCCATGTCGCTGGGCTTGGTGATCTTGATATTGCGATCGTTGCCCAGCACGACGCTGACCTCCACTTCCAACCGCTCCATGAGACTCGACTCGTCGGTGCCGATGAAACCGTCGTTTTGCGCGGCGGCGAAGGCGCGCTTCAGCAGATCGTAGCGGAACACCTGGGGCGTCTGCGCTAACACCAGTTTTTCACGGGGCAAGGTGGCGCGGACCTTGGCCTTGTTGGTCTGGGCGCGGGTTACCTGCTTCACGGTGTCCACCGGCACGATGCCCACAATCGCGGCGCCCGTGAGGGCGGCTTCGTCAATCACTTTCTCGATGGTATCCAGATCGATGAACGGGCGCACGGCGTCATGCACGGCCACCAGCGTAGTATCCTCATCCAGCGCGCGCAGCGCATTCTCCACGGATTGCTGGCGGGTGTTGCCGCCTTCGACGACACGCACCGTCTTGCCGCGGATTTCGCGCGCGAGCATCCCGGCCACCCACTCCACGTCCTCGGAGCGCACCGCAACCACGATCTGGCCCACCCGCGGCGAGGCGGCGAACTTGCGGGCGGCATGCACCAGGATGGGAGCGCCGTCGAGCAGCATGAACTGCTTGCGGCTGGTTCCGGTCTTCTCAGCGGAGGGGCGCCCCATGCGGGTTCCCAGACCCGCGGCGGGTAGAATCACGGCTACTTTCATAGATATTCCGGCACAGCCACCGGCCGGCGAAACTACGATTCTACCGTGGTTTTCTCGGCAGCGAGCGGCTCGGTGCGGCGGGCCGTCCGCTCATGCTTGTCGGGTGAGACGACGGCGTGCAGCCGTTCGTCAAATTTCCCGAAGATCATCTTGCCAGCGGTAGTTTGCAGGACGCTGGTGACGGCGATGTCGATGGTCTTGGAGATCATCTTCTTGGCGTTATCCACCACCACCATGGTGCCGTCGTCCAGGTAAGCCACGCCCTGGTTGTACTCCTTGCCTTCCTTCAAGATGAAGACGCGCATCGTCTCGCCGGGCAGCACGATGGGCTTGAGCGCGTTGGCCAGCTCGTTGATGTTGAGCACCTGCACGCCGTGGAGCTGCGCGACCTTGTTCAGGTTGAAGTCGTTGGTAATGATCTTGGAGTCGTACAGCTTGGCCAGCTCGATGAGTTTCATATCCACGTCGCGCACATGCGGAAAATCGTCCTCAACAATCTGGACGTTGAGATGCGCCATTTTCTGGATGCGCTGCAGGATATCCAGGCCGCGCCGGCCGCGGTTGCGTTTCATGGAGTCGGCCGAATCGGCCACCAGTTGCAGCTCGCGCAGCACGAATTGGGGAATCACCAGCACGCCATCCAGGAAGCTGGTTTCCGCGATGTCGGCGATACGCCCGTCAATGATGACGCTGGTATCCAGAATCTTGAACGATTTCTTGGATCCTTTCTCGCCGCCGAAAATGCCCCCCAAAGCGGCCAGGTTGAGCATGTCGCCCTTTTTGGCGCCTACGATCAGGCCGACGTAGGTCATCAACAGGAGCAGGCAGACCTGCAGAAATGGAACGAGCTGCGAACTGGTGTTCGCCGGCTCGGCCCAACGCAGCACGAAAGACATGAAAAAAGCGCCGAGAATACCGAGCACGGACCCGAACGCCGCTCCAATCAGGCGTTTCAGGCTGATGGCTTCCAGGCGGACTTCAAACAGAATGATGCAGGCGCCGATCACCAGGCCACCCAACGCGGACCAAAGCGAAGGGGCGGGCTGGAATGGGTGCAGCAAGTAGGCCGAAGCGGTCAGTACAAGCACGAATATGATGCGAATAATGGTTAAATCGAGCAAGAGAACCTCCCCGTGGTGCGAGTAAGTCGAAAAAGCGCGGGGAAAACAATGCGTACCCCCCGACCCTGAAACGAGCAACTAGGGTCGCGCCAAGAGTATACCACCAAACGGAGGTATTGGCTGCTTTAGTGCGCCCTGCGCTGATCGTGAATCTCAAGACAATCCCAGGCTGAGTACCTGGTCGGGCGGTACCTCCTCGAAGCGGATCTCGGCCTGGCTTGGGCGGGCCAGCCAATTGTTGCGGAGAACGGCGAAGAGAGCCGCGATTCCCAGGCCCGCCAATATGGCGGCGGTGGCGGCTGAACTCTGAAGGGCATTGCGCTCGCCCACCGCGCACGCCACGACGCCGCTGAAGACCATGTAAATCCAGAGCAGAAAGGTAACGTTGATGTGCGACCTTCCGGGCAAGTAGGAACAAGCGAACGGGATCTTCTGCGCGCCGTCGAAAGAGAATTCGGCCAGGAAGATGCCGAGGAAGGCAAGCGCAGCCAGGTGCGTGGCGGCCGCCCGCCAGGGCCAGAGCGGGATGAGAATCGCCGCGGAGATCGCCCACGCGGGGGCTACGGAGAGCGCGTAAAGCGCGCGGCGGCGGCCGCGGAGGCACTGCCGTCCCGCGGCGAACGGCATCACGCGGAAGATCCAGTTGGCGCGCAGATCGAGCGGCAGCGAGAAGACTACACGCACGCCCACGACCCAGAATCCCATCAGGACGATGGTGGAAGCCAGGAGCGGCACCGACGCCTGGTGCCATTCATCGCCGGCGGTAGGGCCCGACAGGTCCAGTGGCGCATTCAGGAACAGCAGCGAGAAGGCCAGACCGACTCCCAGGTAGAAGGCGAAGATCATGCGGTGCTGGCGGCTGCGGAAGAGGCTGCGAATACTGAAGTGCACAATGGCGGTTTCGAACGCGCCTCCGAACCGTGGGAGCCAGGCGTGCCGAAAGCCGGGTGCGATATCGGGTTCCTCCACGATCTTACGTAGCGTGCGGAGATAGGAAGCCGCATAGGCCAAGCCGGTGGCGCATACAGCCACGATCAGACCGATCCAGGCGCGCCAGGCGAAAGGCGCCAGGGCCGGATGCAGCGAGCCGCTCAACTGCTGATACATGCCTACGAACCAATACGAGGGAATCCACGAGATCCAGGGTTTCCGCGGCCCCGCGACCAGCACGGTAACCGGTGATTGCTGGAGAGAATACGCGCCCACGAGCAGGCAGAAGAGCGCGAGCTGCAGGAATGCCGAAAAGCGCAGAAACCATCGGCGCGGAAGCGTCAGCGCGGCGAAGCCCTGCAGGCCGAGCACGCAACAGAAGATGAAGATGCCGGCCGCCAGCATGGTGACCCAATAGGCGAAGAAGGAACGGATAGGGCCGGCGGCGGGAACCGAGACCGGCGTGAGCGACAGCGCCGGCGCCCCGGAAAGGCGCTGGCGGACATGTTCACTGAGGACGGGAACAAACGGAAACGCGACGAGTGCGGAGTTCATCAGGATGACGTCTGCGAAGTCGCGCCGCGGGTTGAAACCGGCATAGGTAGTGAAACCGCCGGTGCCGCCAAAGTGCCCGTAGACACCGGTGGCGGGATCGTAGGACCAGGCCAGGGCGACACTCACGTCGCCGGCGATGCTTGCGCGCAGGCGCTGCGATTCCACCAGGGCGGCACGCAGTGGTGACCGTTCCGGGTGCAGTTGAGCTTCCAGGTACGTGAGCATGTCGGCGGCGGTGGAATGCAATCCGCCGGCACCGGCGTAGGCGCCGGACAGGTCCCACGGTGGCGTGGGGAGCCGCTGGCCGTCATAGCCTTGCATCAAGCGGCTGCGCAGTTCGGGCGAAAGTGAGATGACCGTGTCCGGCATGCCGAGCGGGCGGGTGATCTCGCTTTCCAGAAGCTTCGCGTAGCCGGTTTGCGCGCGGTTTGCGAGCGCCGTCCCGAGGATGGCGAAGCCGAGGTTACTGTAAAGATACTTCGGGTCGGCGGGCTTTTCCAGGCCGTGCCGCTTGATGTAATCGTAAAGATCGGATTCGCTATAGTTCGTGTAGGTTTCGCGTTGGTAGCCGGGACCGCCGTTGTCCGGCATGCGCGGCAGGCCCGAATGGTGGGTCGCCAGGTCGAGCAGGGTGATGTCGAGTCCATGAGACGGTCCGGCGACGCTCGGGGGAAAGAAATCGCGCGCGGCATCGCGCAGGTCGACCTTCCCTTCCACGGCCATGCGCGCCAACAGCAGGCCCGTGAACGTCTTGGTGATAGAGCCGATTTCAAAAAGGGACTCCGGTTTGGCCGCGCCGTAGGCCATGATGCGGCGTTCTCCACGTTCGGAGATGCCGATGACGATGCCCGCGCCGCCGCCCGGGGCGGCGAGATCCAGGCGACCGAGCATCGGCGCGATATCGCGCTTCATCACGGAGGGAAAGGCGGCGGCGTGGACCGGCGGTAGCGCCGCATCGAAAACCAATGCCGGAGCGGACGCGGAACCCGATTCTGCGAGCGCCAGCGGCCAGGCGAGGCCCGCCAGCGCGTGCAGCGACGCCAGCGTGAGACCCAGGGCACTGGCTACCGCGGCTATTTTGGCCAGAAACAGCGTGCGCGCGCGGACGGGAAGAGGGCCGAGCACCAGAACGTCGCGACGATCCGGAAACGTAGATTCCCAACTGAGCACCGCGAACAGGCTAACGGCCAGCATGGTGGTGGCTATCAGGAAATGCTCGGCGGTCCAGTTGCCAACGAGGTGATATAGCGGAGGCAGGCGGTCATCGTTTTTACCTGCGGCCCAAAAGCCGGCGCCCAGCGCCAGGATCACGCTGAAGAAAATGAGAAGCGAGGCGAACTGGCCCAGCAGCGTCCGGCTGTCACCCCCGGCGTGCGCGGAGAGCAGTTCCAGATCGACGATGCGGAAGAGGAACTCGCGATAGAGGACACGGAATTGCAGTTTTTTCACGGCCGCGCCTCACACACGAATCAGATCGGCGATTTCGCGGGAGACGGCTGCCGTCTCCTGTTCGATGGCGAGCTGCGAAAAGACATCTTCGAGGCTGGCCGCCGAGCGCAGAACGCGGAGATGCTCGATGGAATCGTCGGCCACGACCTTGCCGTGATGCAAAATCACCACGCGTGAGCAAACGCGTTCGACGGTTTCAAGCTCGTGCGAGCTGAACAGAATGACCTTGCCGCGGCGGGCAAGCTCCTCGACTAGGCTGCGCAGCACCAGCGCGGAGGAAACGTCGAGGCCGGAGAATGGCTCATCCAGCAGCAGTAGATCGGGATCGTGCAGCAGCGCCGCGGCCAGCAGGATCTTCTGGCGCATACCTTTCGAATAAGACGAGATGGGCGAGTGGCGGTCGGAGTGGAGCGCGAGCAGGCGCAGCAGTCCGTCGATGCGTTCCGCCGTTCGCCGGGCGGGCAAGCTGCGAAGCTGCGCCACCATGGTCAGGTATTCGAGGCCGCTCAGATGCGCGTAGAGATGCGGCTCCTCCGGCACGTAGCCCATGCGCTGCTTGTGGGCGATCGGGTCGCGGCGGATAGGCTCGCCGCCAAACAGGATTTCACCCGAGCCGATTTCGATCAACGCGGCGATCATCTTCATGGTGGTGGATTTGCCGGAGCCGTTAGGTCCCAGGTAGCCGGTGATTTCGCCTGCGGAGGCGGTGAAGCTGACGTTGTCCACGGCAAGCACGCCAGGGAAGCGCTTGGTGACGTTGCGCAGTTCGAGGGTCCTCATTGCCGCGCTCCTGTGGGGTGAACGAAAAAGCTGCTCCAGGAGTTATCCAGGCGGAGCCACTGCACGCCGCCGGCGGAACTGGTGGAGACTTCCGGAACCTGCAGCAGCCCATGGCCGCGCGCGCACATCGACTCGGCGCCATACCACTCCAAGAATGTCCGCGATGGCGTGCCGATGCGCACCGGGTTGGTGAGCAACCGAAGACATACCGGGCACCGGCGCTGTTGGTCGATCAGGACCCAGCGCAAGGTCAGCATCCAGAAGGCGCACACGGCGATGGGCGCCACGGGTACAGTTCCGGCCAGCCCCACGGCGGCGAACCCACAAAACATCATAGGCTGCACAAGGGCGATTTTCAGGGCCAGAAAAACGGCCCGGCGCAGCTTGTGCGGCCAGCGGACCGGACGAAGACCGGCGGCGGTGCGGCCCATCGCCAATCGCATGACCGGCAAAAGCAGGCCCGTGTACAGCAGCGTCACGACGCAGAACAAGGGCAGGTCGCGGGCACGCAGGTGCGAGGACGGCAGCATGCCCTTCGGCGCGGGCAGCAGCACAGCCGCCAAGGTGCTCGCTACCGCCAGCAGGGCCAGGAAGGCCAGGCAACTGAGGGGGGATTCCAGATGAATTCCAGTGTGCTTCGCGGCGGACAGGCTGTTCCGCCGCAGCCAAAGTGCATCCCGGAAAGCGCCCAGACAGAACCGCGTTGCCCTGCGACGCGGAATGTACCAAAGCTCCGATCGCCATTCCTCCAGCCACCCGGCGCGCTGATCGCCGGGCGCCAGGAGCGATGCGGCACGCAGGAGCGCGCCTTGCAGCTTTTGGTTTCTCATGCGTCCGGAACCTCCTCCAGGGGCGTCAACTTGGTCAGCAACGGATAACGTTTCCGCGTGACCTCCAAGGCCGCTTCGCCGGCACGGGTCAGCTTGTAGTACTTGCGTGGAGGCCGGAGAGCTGCGTCCGCGAGGGCCCGCCGCTCCCACTGGGACCGGATCAACTGGTCGCGCTCCAAGCGGCGCAGCGCCGGGTAGACCGTACCGCTGGGGAGTCCGGTGACTTCCATGACGGTGTAGCCGTAGATGTGCCCGGTGGCGACCGCCTGCAGAATCATGGCCGATGTGTGGGAGAGCTTTGGCCCGTCCGCCATAGCCCGATTATACCTATGTAGATCTCTACATGCAAGAGAAAAATGCCCCGTCGCTTCTACAGGAGCGAGCGATGATCGGGGAGGAGACGCTCCCTCATGATTCGGAACGCAGTACGACACATGGTCGTGACAGAGATTGTGACGTGGGCGATAATCCGGGTGGTTGCCGCCGTGCGTACCATTATTGCTCTACACTTCTTCTCGTCTGCCACGGTCTCAGTACTTCTGGTGGTTCTGTGGTTTGCCTAGTTCGTGTGGGTTTACCGAAAGCGGTACAAACACCTATAACGTGAAGGCCGCTTAGCGAAGGATCGCCGGTTCGAGTCCTACCTGGGGAGCCAACGGAAGACTTCTCGCTTCACGCTATCTGATTGATTTCATTACGGGCCTTTCGGGGCATTCTTACGGATGCAGACGACTTGACAGTTACCCCTGCATGGATTCGAACTCTTACTCCCACCAGCACCCAAAACGAATGGGCATTCCGTCACCCACGTTGTATACTGAACCATATGGCTCAGTATAGCCAAACGCACTTCGATGCCTCGTTCGGCGCGCTCTCGGACGCCACCCGGCGCGGCGTTCTGGAGCAACTCGGGCGTGCGGACGCTTCGATCACAGCCCTGGCCGAGAGGTTCCACATGACCCTTACGGGCATGAAGAAACATATAGGCGTCTTAGAGCAAGCAGGGCTCGTCAGCACAGAGAAGGTTGGGCGCGTGCGGACCTGCAAGCTCGGGCTGCGCGGACTGGAAGAAGAGGCGGCATGGATCGAGAGGTATCGCCAGATCTGGGCCGCGCGCTTCGACGAGTTAGACATTGTTGTCGAGGAATTGAAACGGAAGGAGAAAGCAAATGGACGTAAGAAGAGAAAGTGAAGCCACCCCCACGAAGAACCCCACGCGGGTGGAGCGGAAGTCCGAGTGCGAACTCGTCGTCACACGCACCGTCAACGCGCCTGCGCGCCTCGTGTTCGAGGCGTGGACCAAGGCAGAACTATTCAGGAGGTGGTGGGTACCAAAATCGTATGGGCTGAACCTGCTTTCCTGCGAAATGGATGTTCGCGTTGGAGGGCAGTATCGTTTGGTGTTTCGCCACGAAGATTCGACGATGGAGTTCTTCGGCACGTACCTCGAAGTGATACCGCACTCGCGCCTCGTTTGGACCAACGATGAAGGCGACAACGGCCAGACCATTACCACGGTGACCTTCGATGAAGACGCAGGCAAGACGTTGTTGGCCGTGCACGATCGCTATCCCTCGAAGGAAGCGCTTGACTCCGGATCGACGGGCGCGATGCCCGAGGCGCTCGACCAACTCGACGAGCTTCTCGCCAGCCTGGGATCAAGTACTGAGACAAAATGACGCAGCCAATCCATCAAACAAACGCCTGCGGTCGGCGACAGAACGGGCGGCGTTCAGCAGTGCGGAAGACAGCTTTCCTTTTAATGACGCTCGTTACGACTGACGTGTCGGCGCAGCAGAAGCCAACGACGGGCTACGCGCCAGTCAATGGAATCAACATGTACTACGAAGTCCACGGCGGCGGCCAACCGGTGGTGTTGCTTCACGGCGCGTTCATGACCATCACCAACAACTGGGCCGGGTGGATCAGCGAGCTCTCCAAAACACGGAAAGTCATTGCCGTCGAAATGCAAGGTCACGGCCGCACGGCGGACGTCCCACGAGATATCACCTACGAAAACCTCGCCGACGACGTGGCGGCACTGCTCAATTATCTCAAGATCCCGCGAGCGGACCTTATCGGCTACAGCATGGGCGGAGCCGTGGCGATGCAGTGTGCGATCCGCCATCCGGACAAAGTGCGAAAGGCAGTCATCATTTCGTCCACGTTCCGCCGTGACGGCATGATCGCGGAAGCGCTCGAAGCTATCCCGAAACTCACGGCGGACGCTTTCAAAGGCTCGCCCATTGAGGCCGAGTACAAGAAGCTGAGTCCGGCTCCGGACGACTTTCCGAACTTCGTCCAGCGAATCGTCGCCATGGCCTCGAAAGAGTACGATTTCGGAGCCGACAAGCTTAAGGCCACCACGACGCCCATGTTTTTCATCCACGGCGACGCTGACGGCGTGCGGCTCGCGCATGTCGCGGAGATGTTTCGC
>Ga0335078_10010771_pt1 | contig 13539 bp, 15 predicted proteins | sample Lox_Sample_32_FD_206711 | JGI IMG/M metagenome (GOLD analysis project Ga0335078, IMG submission 206711) | Soil microbial communities from Loxahatchee National Wildlife Refuge, Florida, United States - Lox_Sample_3.2 | ecosystem: Environmental > Terrestrial > Soil > Wetlands | place: USA...
GCATGCGCGCGGCCGCCCTCGCATCGAACGAACGGAAAGGTGCTCATTTCAGCACCATCCCAGCGCGTGACGCAAGAACACTGGAGCGACACGGATCACCCGTGTATTAAGCGATCGGAGCAGATCTCGCGGCTCGATGACCAGCGAAACCGATCACTCTCTGTGATGGCAATAGCGGCTTCGTGACCGTCACTGAGCAGATCCTGATGGCCGTCCACAGCGGCCACCCTGCCAGGAATCTAGGGGTCAGCGGTGAGTCTGCGGGGCTGGTCTCGCTCGTGGTGACCCGGGTGCTGGAACAGGTGGCCGTCGAACCAGGCCCGGTCGTCGGTGGCGAAGCCGCAAGAGCATAGTGCCAGCGTCCGGCCTGCTGAACGCCTGGCTAGTTCGGTGTCGATTGCATCCAAGTGGGCCAAGATGGGCACGCAGGCAGCAGAGCCGGGCCGGGCCAAGGCGAGAGATGCTTGGAGGTCGCGCCTGGTCCGCTTCAACTCGGCGGTGGTCAGCCCGCTGACGTCGTGGGTGCGGCTGGCGTCAGACATCGGTGGTCCTCGCGCTGTCTCGGGGTTGTCCGGCCGAAGTTCTCCGGCGCGCGGTCAGCGCGTAGGCGAGAGCCGCCTCGGGGTCTGGGCTGTAGTCCATTAACCTGGCGATCAGCTCGCCGATGTGCTCATTGATCGGGCGGGCCGCGCGGTACCACCAGGCCGCTGGGCCAGGCTTCCCCGGACGGTCATCGAGGCGGCGGATGAGCAGGTCTTTTTCGTACAAGATGCTGGTGACCTTCGACACTGTCGTGTAGGCCACCGGGGCGTAGTCCATCCGGTCGCGGATATCCCGGACCATCAGCCAGCTGTCGGCTTCCCACATGACCTGCATGATCGCGGTCTCCAGCGGTCCCAGTCCCAGCGGTGATCGCTGCTCGCGCTGGTCAGGCTGCATGGCCGCGGTCGGGCAGGCTGGTGCTCGGCCGGTGGCCGACCTCGGTCAGCAGGTGCCATTCGGCCCAGACGGCTTTCACTAGCCCGGCGGTGCTGGCCGGATGCCACCCCCAGCGACTGCTGAACGCTTCCACCAGCGCCAGTCCCCGCCCCCCCTTCGGCGTCTGACTCCAGGTTCAGCCGCACCGGAGGCCGAGGGCTCGCGTCTGCCACGGTGAGGAGCACGCAGTGACCGTCTGATCCGAGCCATACCAGCACCGGCGCCGTCGCTGGCCCTAGCCCGGCGGACGCGACGACGGCGTTGGCCACTAGCTCGGTGACCACGGCGCCCGCGTCCTGGCTAACTTCTGCCTGACCCCATTCGCAGAGCAGTTGTCGCGCGTGAGCGCGAGCCGAAGGCACTGAACCCTCGACAGCGGCGAGGGTGAGCGCGCTGTGCAGCGGCCAGCGCTCGAGGTCGTAACCGTGATGGGATGGCGGGATCGGGACCGCTGCACGCATGGTGCCTGGTCCAGCCTCGGCGGTCGTGGTGAACGCGAGTCCACGGGCGGTGTACTGCACCCGGGGAACCTCCTTGCTGGTAGAAGGTCCGCTACGATCCCAACGTCGCGACCTCGCCACGATGAGTGCAAGTTAGACCAATTGCAAGCCTTGCAGTTTCGCAAGCATTTCTGATTGTTTGACTTGCATGCGAGAGGATGAGCCATGCCCGTCGGCGGTAAGCCCACAGTCAGATCACGCCGGGTCGGCACAGAGCTGCGGCGGCTGCGCGAGGCGGCCGGCGTCACCACGGCTCAGGCCGCGGAGCTGCTGAACTGCAGCCCGGCGAAGATCAGCCGGATAGAGAACGGCATCGTCACTGCGCGCGTGGGAGACCTGCGACTCCTGCTCGACCGATACGGCGACCAGGACACCGAGCACCGGGCGTACCTAGAACGGCTGGCCCGGGAGAGCAACAAGCGCGGCTGGTGGCAGGACTACGACGACACCATCCCGCCGTATTACGCCGACTTCATCGGCCTGGAGACAGACGCCGGCTACATCAAGACCTGGGAGCCGACGGCCGTGCCGGGGATCCTCCAGACGCCCGAGTACGCTCGGGCGGTCATGCTGGCCAACCCTGCGATGATCTCGCCCGACAAGTTGGAGAACTTCATCAGCATCCGGCGCGAGCGCCAGGCCCGGCTGGAGCAGGGCACCGATGTCCGGCTGGACGCCGTGATCTGGGAGGCTGCCTTGCTCACCACGGTCGGCAGCGGCGAGGTCCAGCGTGGCCAGCTCGGCAGGCTGCTGGAGCTGATGGACCGGCCGAACATCAGCGTCCAGGTGCTTCCTCTGGAGGCGGGGGACAAGGCGAGCATGTCCGGTTCGTTCGTCATGTTCAGTTTTGGCAGCGAGCGATCAGTCAGTACTGTCTTCGTAGAGAACCTCACCAGCAGTCAGTACCTCGAAAGGGATCAGGAGCTACGCGGCTACACGCTGGTCTTCGACGCGCTGCGCAGCGCGGCGCTCAGCCCGGCTGCCTCGGCAGCGCGGATCAGGCAGCGGCTGGAGCAGCGGCAGTGACTTGGAGACAGAGCAATGAACCACGATGACGTGGCCACCCCGTGGCGCAAGTCGAGTTACAGCAACACGGGGGCGAACTGCGTGGAGGTCGCCAGGACCCGCAGCGGCAAGGTCGCGGTGCGAGACTCCAGGAACCCCGGCGGCGGGGCGCTGAGCTTCAGCCCGGACGAATGGCAGGTCTTTGTTGCGAAGGTCCGGACTGTCTAGGGCTCTATCTTCCTCCGCTGAGTCCACCCCCTGTCCGTCTGCTCCTGCTCGTTCGTCATGTTCGGTGGCGGCGGCGAGCTATCAGTAAGTACTCTCTTCGTAGAGAACCTCACCAGCAGTTAGCATCCGGACGCGGAGGGTGGTTTGCCGTGCCGTCGCGGAATGATCACAGCAGCGGAACGACCGAGGCGCGCAGTGAGATCCAGCAAGAACCGTTGATCGATCGGCGTCTTGAGCTTGATCTGCTGCGCCAGCACATCGCCCGGGTGGCCGAAACCGGCAATGGCCATGCCGTCCTGATTCTGGGTGAGTCCGGCGTCGGCAAATCACGACTCGCCGTCGAGGCAGCAGCGGAGGCCCCCGAGCGCGGGATGACGGTCATTTCCGTGCGATGCCTGGGCCGGGGCGCGGAACCCCTCCTGCCGTTGAAGGAAGCGCTCGCGTCCTATCTCGGCCGCACTCCGACCAGATCCGGCGGACGCTGGCCCGTGCCGCACCCCACCTGCTCGATGCGGTCCCGTTCATCGGGGCGTTCCTGGCCAGCATCGGCGAAAAGCTGGCCGATGGCTCGTTCAGCCTCCGGGGGGTCTACGAGGAACTATCACGCATTCTCATCAGGGCCGCCTCCGGAAACGCGGGCCTGTTCCTCTTGGTCGATGACCTGCATGCCGCGGACCCGGACACCCTGTATTTCCTGAACTACCTGTTCCGCAAGCTGCGGCAGGTACCTGTCCTCGCGATAGCCACTATCCAGGAGGAACAGCTCAGCGACTATCCCGAGCTTGCCGACTTGATGGCTGAATGGTCGGCGACCGGGCACGTTACCATGACGGTCGTCCCGCTGGAGCGGGCGCACGTTGGTGAATACGTGCGCATGATGTCGGCCATCGGCGAACAGGCCGACGACTCCATCGTCGACCGCCTGTTCCGGCTCACCGGCGGCAATCCCTTCTTCCTGCGCGAAGCACTGAGCCTGATCACCCAGTCGCCAGGATCACCTCGGGCCGAGGACGTTGTGCTGCCACGCGCGGATGCGATCTTGCGGCGCCGGCTCGCCCGCGCCGATGACATGACCCGCCACTTCCTGCGGGCAGCGTCGGTGGTCCTGGACACCTCCGACGAACTCGCCCCCATCACCTACGTGATGGACGGCGACACCAAAGACGCCATAGCCGCCCTGAACAAGGCGTGCGAGATCCGGCTCATGCGAGAAGGACCGCACGGCGAGGTGAGCTTCGTGCACGCCCTTATGCAGCGCGAGGTGTACGCCGAGATGGGCGCCAACCAGCGGCGTTACCTGCACGCACGGGCCGGCGAGTGGTTCGAGCGCCACGGCGCCACGGCGTCGGCCGCCTTTCACTTCGAGCAAGCCGGCCTGATTGATCAGATGGTCAAGGCCGGTTACCAGGCAGCATCCCAGGCTGAGCGGGCGGGCATGTACCACACCGCGCTCATGCTGTACCAGAAGCTGCGACCGCACGTGAGCATCGAGGAGCTTGGCCCCCGCCTCGTCGGCGTGCTGATCGTCCTAGGCGACTGGGGCGAAGCCGAGAAGCTGATCGGACTCCTGTCGGTAGAGGACAGCCGTGTCCGCCTGCTTCGTTCACAGCTCGCGTTCGTGCGAGGTGACTTTTGACGGTGCTCAGGCTGAAGCCGAGATGGCACTCATAGGCAGCTCCGCCGAGCGGATACACGTCCTCATACGCCTGGCCGACATCGCGCTTTATCTCGGTGATTTCAGCGAGGCGCAACGCTACGGACGTGCCGCTCTCGACCTCAGCAGCACAGAGGATGCCAACCTGCGCGCCCGCTGCCATGGCATCGTGGCCGCCACCGAATACTTCGGCGGCGACATCCAGGCCGCCGAGACGCGGTTCCGTGACGCGCTGAAACTACTGGAGGGCCTGTCTGAAGCCGACCGCGACCGCGTGATCCACAGCACGATCCTCGCCAACATCGGCTGTGTTGCAGAGACCAAGCACGAATGGGCCGCCGCCGAGCATCATCACCGAGAGGCTCTCCGGCTGCGGCGTGAGATCGCCGACGCCCGCGGCGTCCTGCAAAGCCTGCACGCGCTGGGACGAGCGCGCCTCGGCCCAGGCGACCGCGATGATGCCGAACACTACTTCGCCGAGGCCGAGCAACTGGCGGAAAGCCTCGGCGAAACCCTGGAACGCGCGAAGATATGGCACACCCGCGCAGAGCTCCTGCTGCGCGACGGCGACGCCAGCCGCGCCCGGGAACTCGCCACCAGGGCCCTGGAGACCTTCGCCCAGTCGCGCACCCGTTACGACATCACCCACGCCAGGGTCACCCTCAGCAGAGCCGCGCTCGCATCTGGGAACGAGCGCCTGGCCATACAGCAAGGAGCGCTGGCCCGCTCTTCGGTGCAGGTCATGGGCTACGGCCTGCTGTGCGTGATGTATCCCGAGGAGGTCTTCGACCTCAGCCAGCGCATCGACGGCGCCCTTACCGCTTACGCGTACGGCGACGCGCTCGGCGTGCCCTGGGAAAGCCCGCCTGACGGGAACACCGACACCACGCCCAGCCAGATCGAGCAGCTGCCCGCCCGCGCCGGATGGCCACGCGGCGCGACCTCCGACGACACCGCCCTGACCTTGCTGGTCGCCCGTCACCTGGCCGACCGAGACGGCGAATGTGATCCAGGCGCATTCCTGGCCGACCTGGCCGGGCAAGAGGCAGCCATCAGGGGACTCGGCCCGACCACGACGGCGGCGATCGAGCAATTCCGCCGTGGCCGCGAGCCCGCCGCCACGGGCAGGGCCACCAACGGCGCGGCGATGCGCGCCCTGCCCATCGGCTGGGTGTTGCCCCACGACCAGGCCGAACGGCGCCGACAAGTAACGATCACGATGTCCCGGGCCACCCACGCCGACCCGGCCGCCCTGGTAGCCGCGTGTGTCATCGCAGCATGCGCGTCGTGGGCCCTGGAGGGCGCCAGCCCGTCCCTGCTGCTGGCGGCCGCCGTCGGCGAAGCCTGCCAGGCCGCCCAGGCCGTCGGCACCGAACCGCGGCTTGCCGAGATGCTGACCGAGGTGTCCGCAGGAACGTGGGAACCGCCCGCCAACGGCATCAGCCTGGATCCGTACGAGACAGTGGCAGCCGTGCTGTGGTGCATCACACGGACCATCTCACTGCACAGCGCGCTGGTAAGCGCAGTCCAGCTCGGCGGCGACACCGACACCGTCGCCGCCCTGGCAGGCGGCCTGATGGGCTGCAAACTGACCGCCGGGCAAGTACACGCCGAGTTGCCATGGCACCGGCTGGTCGTCCTGCCTGAACCGGAAAGCGCTATAGCAGAGACCGCCGCCGCGCTGGCCACTGCCCGCGCGATCCAGTCGGTGTAAGACCGACCTGCCCGACAGGCTTACCAGGCGCTCCCGATCGGCCATGTCATCCTGGTCTGCCACTGTGCCGAGAGGTACCCGAAACAGGCTTCCGAAGTCCGAGGGGCATCGCACAAGCCGATTACCGAGCGTTTCGTAAGCCACTTTCCGTAAGGCCGCCGCACACGCCGAACGATCCTCCCTGCCGACTCTGTTGCTGCCAATGGTGACGCTTGCGGATCGTTTGCTACGTACAGAACGTTTCAGGTCTGGCTCGGACGGCGGGTGTTATGTGCGGGGCTGGATGCCTTTGTTGCGCGCAGAGTTTCGCGTAGTTCACGGACATGTTCGGAACGTATGTTGTGCGACGTTGCAGCGGCGACTACTTTTTTCGCGCGGAACGAGATGATTCCGGGCCAGGGGCCGGGCGGCAATGTCGTCAGGAACTGGTTCGCGGTGCGGCATCCTTCGTCGAGGTCGCCGACGTGAATCAGGCAGCTTGCCTGGTCCAGTGCGACCAGGATCCGGTGGGCAGGCACGGCAGGTGATATGCCGAACGCCTGGTCTTGCTGCGCGAGCGCTTCCTTGTTCTCAGATGCGAGCAAGAGCGCATTCTCCGAGCAGAAGCGCATCAGGTGAGGGTGGAACCCGAAGCCGCCCGCGCTGGTCGCGTCTGGCGGGAGGTGCTCGTAAACGGCCTCAGCCGATCGGAGGGCGATCAGGGCTTTCCGCCGGCAGCCGAGTAGTGCCTGGCCACGCGCTTCCAGCGAATATGCCCATGCCCGTATGCCTGTTGCCAAGCACCCGGCCTGTTCCTGTGCTGTCCGGGCGAATCGCACTCCCCGTTCGGGATTGCGGTCGTACCACAGGTACGACGCCGACTTGCAGACTGTCACCCATGCGCGCAGAATCCGGTCATCCGCCTCGTTGGCATACCACCGCGCCGTCTTGAACCACCTCTGCGTTTCCTTCTTCTCGTCGGTGTGGTCAACCAATGTCAGCCCGGTCATCCCCGCGAACCGGGCCATCACGTAGTACAGACGCCGCTGGACGTCCAGGGGCTGCCGACAGCTGAGGACCTGCTGGAGATCGGTGATATCCGATGCCAGCTGAGTCAGCAGGACGGCCGGCTGAGCGGTCATCCGGAGCTTTTCGCAGAAGTCGACGGCCTGTTCCCAGTCCTCCACCGTCGCCGGGCTCACCGACTGATTCTCAAGCAGCCGGTCTGCGTCACGTCGGATGCCCTGGAGATCGTCCAGCAGAGACGGTGAGATGCCTGGGCCGCTGGCGAAGCTCGAGGAGCGCGGCATGCGGAAGTGGGTTTCCTGCTCCGGCAACGGGGACGGGTCACCGGCGTGCGCTGCGTGTCGCGGGCCAGGCGTGACCTGGCCCGGCCGCAAGCCTGCCGTGCCGGCTGGGCTGTAGTAATGCCCGAAACCGAGCATGCCGGGCCTGAGCCGGCCCAGGTGATCGGGGAGGCAGATCCACCCGGTCGTCGTGGTCTCCTTTACCGCCACTGGCACGGCGTGATATTCCGCGGGATCAGCTGTGCTGTGCCGTACGACCTCTTCAAAGAACCAGGACGAGGCAATGACCGCCAGCACTCCCGGGGAGGCGGCTAGCGCCGCCTTGACCGGGCCGCACTCCAGCAGACGGAACGCCAGGTTCACCGACGCGGCGGTAGCCCCATGCTGATCGAAGATGACCTCACCTGCATGCAGGACCATCCGCACCCGGATCCGTTCCGGATCCGGGTGCCCGCCGTTATGCCGGCACAACGCGGCGACCAGCGCGGACGGCAAGGTTTCCGCGAACACGCTCTTGGGGATCTCAGGGCCCACCAGGATGAAAATGCCGTCGCCGCGGTCCTCGCGATGGCAATCAGCCCACGAGATTTCCGCCTGACCGAACGCCTCACCCATCGCACCGTACAGGCCATCCCGGACGGCCACCTGATTCCGGTTCGTGCGACGCCGGTCCCCGAACCCCTCAACATCAACCGCAATGATCGTCTGGTGAACGGCCACGCTAGCACTCGCCATACGCCCTCCCGGAAGGACCAGGTAAAGCCAAACCCTTCCTAACCGAGAGCATATACACGATCTCACCGCGCGACACCTGCCGCCCAGAACGCCCGGATCAGGACACTCGGCATTACCGCGCGGAACGGCACAGGCTTGCGCCAGATCGGCGGGATATTTTGCGCGGGTGCGCGAAGACCAGGTAGCTCTCCGTAACGAGCTCCCGTCGGCCTCGGTCCTCGGGGACAGCGTTCACGGCTGACAAGCGATCACATGGCACGGCCCAAGATCCTGCCTGTCGTATGCCGCGCCCGCGCCACCCGACCCTGTCCGCGGCAAGAGAGTTCGTTGCCGGAGAGACGGAAGGGATTTCTGGCCAGCTAATCCAATAGCGGGATTCCGCCTGGCTTGCCGTCGTGCCTCTCCGGGGCGCCCGAGGCAAAAGCAGGTGCTTGGTGCGGATGCCCGATTCGGTGATGATTAGCATCCCTATCATCTGGTTCGCGTGTCTCACCGCCGCATGGCGGCTTTCCCCGGTGGCAGGATCTGCCGCCCGGGTCATCCGCCCCGGGCGGCGAGGAATTACCGGAGTTCCGGCGTGCCCCCCGCTCCAGCCAGGCCCAGCCGCCCTCCGGTTCAGCGGCGCGCGACAGCCCGATCGCAATCAGCACATGGCCTTTTAGGAAAACTCCCGCTGGTAGCCGCTAAACCCCTCAAGGTACCTGAGGGCTTACGCCCGGTCATCGATTTCGGGCGGCCATTGAAGGGCTAAGCCCTGTTGGTTGACCTGCCAGATTCCAGAGGTCTACTATGCGAAACCACACAAAGGGGAGGGAACAATGACATTGATGCGCCGTCCTGTGCGGGCGCTGTCCGCACTTCTGTGTGCCATGGCTCTCGCGGGGGCGTTCACGGTCGTCGGTGCCGGGGCAGCCAGCGCCTCCAGCATTCTGCGTGTCGGCTGCGGCCGGGACTCCTACCCGACTATCGGTGCCGCGGTGGGCGCCGCCGCCAGCGGGGAAACGATCATCGTCTGTCCTGGGACCTACCATGAGGATGTCGTGGTGTCCAAGGCCCTGTCGATCGTGGGCGTCGGGCATCCCGTGATCGACGCCACTGGCCAGGACAACGGCGTGCACGTCCTCGCGTCCGGTAGCAACATCCAGGGCTTCACGGTCAAGAACGCGATCGGCGAGGGCATCCTGGTGGGCCTCGTGACTGCCCCGATTTCGCACGTTACGATCAGCCGCAACACGGTCAGGCACAACGACCTGGGCAATCCGGACGGCGGAAACCTATCCGATTCCCCCTACCCGCAGTGCAACGCGGCCAATAACATCCCCGGCGACTGCGGCGAGGGAATCCACCTGGCCAATGCCTTCGACTCGACCGTCGTCAGCAACACTGTCGATGGCAACAGCGGCGGGATCTTGCTCAGCGACGACACGGGCCAGACGTACGGAAACCTGGTCGCGTTCAACAACGTGTACAGGAACATCTTCGACTGCGGGGTCACGATCGCCAGTCACCTGCCTGAGGTCTTCGGCGGAGGCGTGCACGACAACAAGATCATCGGCAACCGTGTCACCGGCAACGGCGTGGCCGGCCAGGGAGGAGGCGTCCTGCTCGCGACCGGGGTCCCGGGGAACGTGCCGGGCATCCCGGGTACCGGAGGCGCCGTGTACAGCAACCTCGTGCAGGGCAACTATCTCGCCGGCAACGGTCTCGGCGGCGTCACGCTGCACAGCCACGCACCTGGCGAGGACCTCAATGGCAACACGGTGATCGGGAACACGATCGGAACCAACAATCTCGACCCCGACCTGGACTTCGTCGGCTTCGGCTCTCAGTTCTTCGACGGTGAGACCACCGGGGTGCTCGTGGCGGCGGCCTCGAATGTCACCATCACAATCAAGGGCAACCTGATCTTCAACAACGTGATCGGCGTGTGGCTGGGCCAGGCGGGCGGGGCGACGATCACCGCCGTAGGCACGGCCGCGAACCGATTCGTCAACGTGAAGAATCCCGTCGTCACAGTCTCGTAGCCCCTTTTCGCGCACGCACATAACCTCGGATATCGGGGCGGGCGGATAGTAAATCCGGCCCGCCCCGAGGCGGCGGTACGTTCTCCGCTATTAAGACATGCCGATCACAGCCGAATGCAGATTCGCTGTTTAATCGAATATGAGTATGCCAGTCGCGCATGTAGCGCAGATGACGCGCTCACATCGGCAGATTCGGGCGTCGGCCGCCGTGGCCTACGCGTGTGGCGGCATCCAGATCACCCGTTTCGGCGCGACATCGGGTGGCCACCTTGGCGACCAGACGGCTCGGTAAGCTCGATATGACTAACGTGGATCGAGGTCGGCGCCCGGTGCGGGTGCCTCTGATCGATGGCGGCGACTGTCGCGTACGTGCTGGTCACTTCAGTCCGGCGGGTAGGCGAGCTTGACCCGTCGTAGACCATATGACGGGTTCACGGACATGACGTATGGGCCGCTTGCCCTGGCAGCCGCTGCCACGATCTTCGCCTCGTTGTCTAGGTACCACTGCGCCATGGCCGACCCGGCCAGGCTGGCGTTGGAGAGAGCGAATACCCGCGCACTAGTCATGTTGACCACCTGCGCTTCGAGCGGGTTATGCGCGATCGCGAGATCCTTGCATAGGAGCACATCGCCTGCCAGGGACGCCTCTTCAATCCACTGGGTATCCTGGATGTCCTGGGAACTGGCCTTGCCGTACCGTTCATCCATCGTCTCGAGGCTCCAGCCCACCTGCCTGAGCGCCATGGGAACAATTCGGGCTCCGAGTCCGCGATCTAGGAAGAAACGGAGTCCGGCCGCCGCCGCCTCTCCCGCCACCCCTATTAAGCCGCCCGGCGGATCTGCTCGACTTCTCGTACGGTCAGGTCGTAGTCAGCAGCCACGTCTTGAGCTGGCTCGCGCGCGTTGAGCCGGTTCACGATGTCTACTACGCGTATACCCCGCTCGGTCACTGTTGGCTGACCGCCGTTCAGCCAGGGATCGACCACTACATCGACACGGCCGTATTGCGGGAGCTGGATCCTCCGGGTCCACCCATTCTCATAGGTCACGCGAGTCAGGTAATCGCGGACAACCGGCCGGAAGACCTGCTGGCCACTGCGGACCACGACCAGGCCCTCCACGATGTCCTGGTCAGCTGGATCTCCGGACTGCCTGCCGAAATCCCACAGCACCTCCGCGCCGTCGGTCTGCAGCCGCTGGCTGGCGAGCGCCTGGGGGAGACCGATGTGGTCCTGCAGCCATAGGACGGCAGGGCGGATGCGCTGCATAGGCAGCCCGGCCTTGGTGAGAGCAGCCACGATGTACGCCTCGGCAAGACCGATGAAGGGCACGCTGACACCTTGCGGCCGGGCAGGCTCCAGGGTTGTCACGATGGGTGCAGAGACGACGTGTGAGCCATCAAGCCTTTTCCGGGCGTAGCCGACTGCCCAATTCCGGAAGGTCTGGGCAGGGACAGCGATGATGCGGGCCGCTTCGGCCTTGTGATACAGAGGCGTCGAGTAGTGAGGATCGTCGATTACCTCGCGTTCCGCCATCTCACTCACCTCCTTCAAAGTAGATCGTAGGCGTCCGCGCCCCGCACGGCCTGCAAGCTGTCGTCGTGGCGTCATCCAGCCGGTCTTGCAGCATGACTGATTCGCTGATGACATCGGCTCGATAGTGATGCTGGCCCCGCCCCGACCTGTGGTTGACCTGGCCGCACGCGGCAACTGCCGAACCACGGGAATAAGGATCGAGCCTTACCCAGAGGTGGTGGCCTGCCGGTCCAGGAGCCGCGCCGCGCGGAAGCCATCACCAGGCCTTGACGTGGGCGCACAGCTCGCCGTCGATCCGGTCAATCATCGGCGCTAGCCCGTCGATAACTGCCAGGCAGTCGGCCACGACCTCCCGCGAGGTCGCGGCCCGGCCCGGATAGGTAGGTAGCTGCCGGACCGGTCGTAGCCGAAATCAGCCACCACTGCGTGGATCCGGTTCCGCTGACCGGTGCCTAGCTGGACCAGTCAGCGGTAGCCAGGTGTCGCTCGTGTGACGACGGCCAGCCGGATCTGCCCAGCGGCGGCCATGCCGAGCTGCCCGGTGGCGGCCAGTGCGGTTACTTGTGTGACTGCCGTCCAAGGTTGGAGGCGCGCACGTAGCCGCCTATGAATGTTTTCGCATGGGAGCGAGGGCAGTTCTGCGAGCTGCTCAGAACGGGGGATTCGGCGTCGTGTCTGGGAGGATAAAGCGAGATGGTGGAGCTTGTGGTCACGTGCTCATCGCGGCGACGGCGGGAACCACTGGCAGTGACGCCGACGTCTGATCAGTGTGAGGTACGCGAACTGGCTGGCCGTATTGGCCGCCGCCGTCGCCCTGACCGGCTGCGGGGCCGCACAACCTGGGCCCCGTGCTGCGCCCGTCGGCGATGCTACGCCTGCCGCAGCGCGCCAGACGCCATAGCAGCGGGCCGCCGCCGACGCGGCGGCCATTCTCACCGCGTTCATACCGCCGCTGCACGCGGCGCGAACCGGCCCGCTGCCAGTGCGGCTGCTTGCTCAGCCGGCAGACGAGCCGGTAACCCCTGACCTGGTCACCCGGACCAGCTGGTGGCGGGTGGCCAGCCAGCCGCAGGCCGTCGTCAGCTGGATTCAGGCACACAAGCCGCCCGGCTTCGAGTCCCTCGGCGGTGGCACCGGCTCGCTGGTCACGGCCGCGGCCTGTGGTGCGGTGGATTCGGCCTGGGCGGGTTGGCGTTTCGGGGTGAGCCCGAGGGAGACAACAACGGCGGCGGCGCACAGGGCGACGGCGACCCACCACAGCTCGTAGAAGCGGCCGGGATCCCCGGTGACCTCTGCCTTCCCGAGGACCACGACCAGGATCGACGCGCCGAAGACGCCGCCGAACTGGCGGCCGCTGTTGACCACCGCGCTGCCGGTGGCGCTCTTCTTAACCTGGAAGAGTGCCTTCGACTTGAACCGGACAGCACCCTAGACAAGCCCTATCCTCCGAGGTCAAAGGCACTTTTCCATTCACACCGGTAGCCGCCGCTTACTTCAGCCGAAAGCCCGGGGCTGGTGAAGGCGCGAGCGCCGCCGCGCCGGCTGTGCTGGCGGTAGCCGGCTGGGGCCGCCTCAGTTGCGGATGCGCAGTTCGCGTTCGGTCTGCTCGTATACCCGGTCTTGGGCGTCATGGTCGCGGGACTTCTTGGATGACTTCTTGAGCTTGGCCGAGCTGTAGTAGCCGCCGGTGGCGGTGGCGAGGCCGGGATCGGCCAGCAGCCGGACACAGCCGCGTGACCCCTTCTCCGGCGGTCCGACGAACGGATTGGTCAACGCCTCAATCGTTTTGAACGGCCCGCCGGCCTTGCTGCCGAGACTGGTTTTGACCGCGCCCGGGCTGACTGCGTTGAACGTCAGGCCCTCGCCCTCATGGCGGCGAG